>Ga0209023_10000259_pt1 | contig 88640 bp, 85 predicted proteins | sample LakOneMetagenome_FD_187468 | JGI IMG/M metagenome (GOLD analysis project Ga0209023, IMG submission 187468) | Freshwater and sediment microbial communities from Lake Erie, Canada (SPAdes) (version 2) | ecosystem: Environmental > Aquatic > Freshwater > Lentic | place: Lake Erie, Canada... | reverse complement strand
TCGGCTTCATTTCCTACCCGCAGGCTAAGCATTTCGTGACTTGCTGTTCGTGTAGCTGCAAAACAAAAACCCCGCATCTCTGCGGGGTTTCGTTCGACATGACCGATGTGTTTGGTGGCTATGGGTGGACTCGAACCACCGACCCCAGCATTATGAGTGCTGTGCTCTAACCGGCTGAGCTACATAGCCGAAACGCCGCGCAGTCCGCGCGGGGGCGCAATTCTCCCTGCCGCCCGCGCCGGCGTCAAATCGCCGGGCCGCGCGCTTGTCCGTTCAGCGGCGGCGTGGCAGAGTCGGACGCAGTGGCCTTCGGCCAAATCCTTTCGAGGTCCGCATCGTGATCGATCCGGACGGTTACCGCCCCAACGTGGGCATCGTGCTCATGCACCCCGACGGGCGCGTGTTCTGGGCGCGGCGCGTGCGGCGCGACGGCTGGCAGTTCCCGCAGGGCGGCATGAACAGCGACGAGACGCCGCTGGAAGCCATGTACCGCGAGCTGGAGGAAGAAACCGGCCTGCGACCGGAGCACGTCGCCGTGCTCGGCGTGACCCCGGGCTGGCTGCGCTACCGCCTGCCGCCGCGCGCCATCCGCCGCCACGAACGCCTGGTCTGCATCGGCCAGAAGCAGGTGTGGTTCCTGCTGCAGTTCACCGGCGAGGAAGCCGACCTGCGCCTGGACCAGACCGACCATCCCGAGTTCGACCAGTGGCGCTGGGTCGATTTCTGGTACCCGGCCGAACACGTGGTGCTGTTCAAGCGCGGGGTGTACTGCAGCGCGCTGCGGCACCTGGCCCCGTTCGCGCGGCAGGTCGCCGGGGCGCAGGCGGTGCCGCCGCCCTTGCCGCACCTGCTGCGGGAGGAGCCGCGGCATCGCCGGCCGCCTTCCCGGGCGCGGCCGCCCCGGCGCGGGGACGGCTCCGGGCAGCCCGATCCGAATTGACAATCATTCTCATTTTTGATCGAATGACCCCGGTTCCACCGTCTGGGTCACGCCCGTGTACGTCTGCATCTGCAATGGCATCACCGATCGCGAAGTCCGCGAAGTCGCCGCGGCCGGCTGCCGCAGCGTGGCCGAGCTGACCATGCGCACCGGTGCCGGCGCCGGTTGCGGCAGTTGCCTCGAACTCGCCGCGCAGATCCTCGACGAAGCGCACTCCGCGCAGACGTTGCCGGCGTTGCCGATCCTCTCGCAAGCCGCCTGATCCTGCCGCAATCCCGATCCGAAACGCGGACGATTCGCGTTCCGACGTCGTTTCCGCGCGGGCGTTAAAGTCGCGCCATCGCAACGCGGAGCACGGCCATGAAGGGCGACGCCAAGGTCATCGAATTCCTCAACAAGGTGCTCTACAACGAGCTGACCGCGATCAACCAGTACTTCCTGCACGCAAAGATGCTGAAGAACTGGGGCCTGAAGGAACTCGCCGATCACGAGCACCACGAGTCGATCGACGAGATGAAGCACGCGGACAGGTTGTCCGAGCGCATCCTGTTCCTCGACGGGTTGCCGAACTTCCAGGCGCTGGGCAAGTTGCGCATCGGCGAATCGCCGGTGGAGATCCTGCGCTGCGACCTCGCGCTGGAAATGGACGGCCTGCAGGTGCTGAAGGATGCCGTCGTGCATTGCGAGGGCGTGAACGATTTCGTCAGCCGCAAGCTGTTCGCCGACATCCTCGATTCCGAGGAAGAACACATCGACTGGCTGGAGACGCAGCTGTCGCTGGTCGAACGCCTGGGCGAACAGAACTACCTGTCGCAGCAACTCGACAAGGATTGACCCGGCTCAGGCTTCGGCGCGCGGCAGCGCGTCGAGCAGCACGTCGCGCGCGCGCTTGAATTCCCAGGCGATCCTCGCCACTTCCACCGCCGGGCGGTCGAGGGTGCCGGTGCGCGCGCCCAGTTCCACGCGCTTGGCCGCGGCCGAGAGCTGCATCGCGCCGAGGTTGGCGCTCGAGGACTTGAGCGAATGCGCGTGTTCGCGCAGGGCTTCCAGGTCTGGCGCGAGCGCGGCTTCCTCCAGCGCGGCGATGTGCCTGGGCGCGTCGTCGAGGAACATGCGGATCAGGCGATCGAGTTCGCCGCCGAGCACGGCGCGCAATTCCTCCAGCACCTCGTCGTCGATGGTGTCGGCGGCCGTGGCTTCGACGGCCTGCAGCGCAGGCGCCGGGAAGGATGCGGGTGGTGCGGACGCTGTCTGCTCGGGCACGACGGGCACGACGACCGGCGCAGGCGCGGGCATGGGCGCAGGCGTGGGTGCAGGCGTGGGTGCAGGCGTGGGTGCAGGCGTGGGTGCAGGCGGGAGCGTGAAGGGCATCGCGGACGCGGCGGCCTGTTCGCGTTGCGCACGCTGGACCGATGGAGGCGCGGTGACCGGCGCGGTGCCCGCATGCCACCAGCGGTGCAGGCTGCGTTCGAGTTCGGCGCGCGTCACCGGCTTGGCGAGGTAGTCGTCCATGCCGGCGTCGAGGCATTTCTGTCGGTCGCCGGCCATGGCGTTGGCGGTCATGGCGATGATCGGCAGGTGGCGGCCGTCGCCGGCGTCGCGTTCGAGCTCGCGCCAGCGACGGGTGGCGGAATAGCCGTCCATCACCGGCATCTGGCAATCCATCAGCACCAGGTCGTAGCGCGAAGCCGACATCCGCAGCAGGGCTTCCTCGCCATTGCTGGCGGTATCGCAGTCGGTGCCGAGCACGCCGAGCAGGCGTTGCCCGACCATCAGGTTGACCGGGTTGTCCTCGACCAGCAGCACGCGCATGCGCCGCGCTTCGCCCGTCGATTCGCCCGCCGGCGGCGGTTCGGATTCCATCGGCGCGCCGGTTTCCTTCGCGGTCTCGGCCGATGCGGTCAGGGCGACGCGCAGGTCGCCGTCCTGGGCGTGGCGACTGAGCAGGTTGGCGCGTTCGCGCAGTTCCTCGGGCGCGGCTTCCTCACCGTACAGGCACAGCAACCGGACCTGGCCGTAGATGGCGTGGTGTTCCAGGTTGCGGCGCAGCGCGATCGCGGTGTTGCGCATCCCGGCGATGTCGGCCACGACCACCGAATACGCCCAGGGCGGGCCCTGGGTCGCGGCCGCGCGCAGGCGGTCGAGCGCTTCCTGGGTGGTCTCCACCGCGGTCAGGCGCATGCCCCAGTTCGGCAGCAGCATGCTCAGGCGCATGCGCAGGCGCGGGTCGTTGCTGAGCAGCATCACCCGCATCCCGCTGTGCGAGGCGTCCTGCACCGGCATGTCGCCGTGGACCTTGAGCAGCGGGATCTCGAACCAGAAATCGGTGCCGCGGCCTGGTTCCGAGCTGGCGCCGATGCGGCCGCCCATCAGTTCGACGATGCGCTTGCAGATGGCGAGGCCCAGGCCGGTGCCGCCGTACAGGCGCGTGGTCGAGGCATCGGCCTGGCTGAAGGCGGTGAACAGCCGGTCCATCGCCTCGCGCCGGATGCCGATGCCGGTATCGCGCACTTCGAAGCGCAGCTGGTGCTGGGCCGCGGTTTCGCCGACGCGCTGGACGTGCACCGACACCGAGCCCTTCTCGGTGAACTTCACCGCATTGCTGATCAGGTTGCCCAGCACCTGGCGCAGGCGCACCGGGTCGCCGCGTACAGGCAGGCGCACGCCCGGATCCAGGTGCAGGTACAGGCGCAGGCCCTTGGCCTCGGCCGGGCGCTCCATCAGCCGGATCACGTTCTCCAGCAGTTCGCGCAGGTTGAAGTTGGTGGTTTCCAGTTCGAGCCGGTCGGCCTCGAGCTTGGAGTAATCGAGGATGTCGTCGACGATGCGCAGCAACTGCTGCGACGACGAATACGCGGTGCGCACCATCTCCTGCTGGCTGGGCGTGAGCTGGCCCTGCAGCAGCAGGTCGAGCATCGGCACGATGCCGTTGAGCGGCGTGCGGATCTCGTGGCTCATGGTCGCGAGGAATTCGCCCTTGGCCAGCACCGCGGACTCGGCCGCCTGCTTGGCCTGGGTCAGCTCCTCCTCGAGCCGGGTGTGGTGGCCGATCTCCTGCTGCAGGCGTTCGATCAGTTCCTGGCCGTGGCGTTCGCGCGCGCTGGTCTCGTCCAGGTCGCGTTCGCGTTCGTGCGTGGCGTACAGCCAGGCGCTGATCGCGAACACGGCGAGCAGCACCAGCAGCAGCGCGATCCTCTGCCAGGGCCCGGCGAGGCCGAACTGGTCGAGCGCGAGCGCGAGCGCCGCGCCTCCGCCGGCGCCGAGCGCCAGCCAGCGGGTCGTCAGCAGTGGGCGACGTTCCTGCATGGCTCAGAGCACCGGGACCCGGAAATCGAAATCGAGCGCGTGTTCGGGCTCCTGCACGAGGTTGCCCTGCAGGTAGTCGATGCCGCTGCTCCACAGTGCCGCGGCGGCGCGCGGATCCTCGACCGAAGGGCCGATCACGCGCAATCCGAGCGCGTGCGCGCGCTGGATCACGCCACGCGCCTCGTCGCGTTCGGCGGCGGTGGCATCGGCGGCGGTGTAGCGCGACGACAGGCGCAGGAACCGCAGCGGCAATTGCGCCAGCAGCACGTCGGCTTCGCTGCCATGCAGGTAATGGCTCAGGCACATGCCGACACCGGCATCGGCCAGTTGCGCAAGGGTCGGCGCAAGTTCCTCGGAATGCACCAGCGCGTCGTCCAGGCGCAGGTCCAGCACCAGTTGCGATGCCGCGATTCCACGCGCCTGCAGCGCCTGCTGCAGCCATGCCACGTGGTCGGCATCGACCAGGGTGCGCGGCGAATGGCTGACGAACAGGCGCACGGGCGGCGCATCCGCTGCGCGATCGCCCAGATGCCCGATCGCGCGGGCGAGAACCGCGCGATCGATTTGCGGCATCAATCCGTTGGCCTCGGCCACGGGCAGCACTTCGCTCGCCGAATGCAGCGGGCGGTCGTCCTCGGGCAGGCGCAGCAGGGCCTGGAATTGTGCTTCCTCGCCGCCAGCCACCGCGACCACCGGCTGGAATGCGAGGCGCAGGCCGTCGCTGGCGAGCGCTTCGCGCAGCAAGGCCAGCAAGCGGTCGTCGCGCTCGTCCTGCACCGGCGGTTTGTACGCGGCGATGCCCAGCGGCGCGATGCGCGCCTCGCGCAGCGCCTCCATCGCGTGTTCCAGCCTGCGTCCCGGATCGCTCCCGGCGCACAGGGCGTAACCCACGGCCGCACGCAGGCGCTGCGGGGTGCCGGCGATATCGATCGGATCGCGTCCGATGCCGTCGCGCAACATCCGCGCCAGCGCCTCCAGCCCCGGCTCGTCCGCGTCCGGGGCGAACACCGCGAACACGTTGTCGGTGAGGCGCGCGGCGGGAAGCTCGCCGACCAGGGCGGACAAATGCCGGCCGGCTTCGTTCATCAGGTGCTCGAAGCCGGCGAAACCGTAGCGGTCGCGCAGCGCGCCGGCGTTCTGGATTTCCACGCAGAGGGTGCCGCCGACGGCATCGACGGCGTGCGCGGTGATGCGTTGGGCCAGGGCCGGGCGGTGCAGCAGGCCGGTCGCCGGATGGCGATCGCGGCTGGTCCCCTGTCGGCGGCGCAGCGCGCGGGTGCGTTGCACGCGACTTTGCACCGCGGCGATCAGGTGCCGCGGGCGGATCGGCTTGCTCAGGAAATCGTCGGCGCCGAATTCCAGCACCTGGTATTGCAGTTCCGGATCCGGGTCGCCGGTGAGGAACACGATCGGCACGTGCGCGAAATCCTCGTGCGCGCGGATGCGCTGGGTGAGCGAGGTGCCTTCCATGTCCGGAAGATGCAGGTCCATCAGCACGAGGTCCGGCTGGAACTCGCCCAGCACCCGCAACACCTCGGCCGCTTCGGCGACCGAACGGGTCTGGATGCCGGAACCGCCGAGCACGCTCTCCGCGAACAGGGCCTGGCTGCGATCGTCCTCGACGATCAGCACGCGGTAGGGTTCGTCGGCTTCGGTCCCGTCCCGTGGCGTGGCGCGCACGCCGGCCGACGTTGCATCGCCCATCCCCTCGGTCTCGGGGCCGGGCACGGCATCGGCGTCGGTTTGCGGCGATTGCGAACGCGCAGGGGGCAGCGACATGGGCTCACTCTATGGGGTGGGCAGGCCATTATCGGTTCCGCCCCGGCTTATGCGAGAGCCACGCATTCCCCGCGCGAAACCGGCCAGCAGGTCAGGTCGCCAGGGGTCGGGGCTTGCGTCGGAACAACGCGCGCCACAGCCACCATACGAACAACGCGAAGGACACGCTGATCGCGACGACCAGCGCCAGCGCGAGCCACGGATGGGCGAACGCCAATGCCAGCGCGCCGAGGGTGGTGACGTCCTCGGTGGCCGATGCGGTCCAGTTGCTGACCGGCTCGGGCGAAGTGTTGAGCAGTGCGCGCGTGCCGGATTTCAGCACATGGCTGGCGAGCGCCGCGCCGGCGCCGGTGGCGAGCATGCCCGCGCTGAGCTGGCCGTCGGGCGAGAACGCGGCCGCGGCGAGGAACGCACCGGCCGGGATGCGCAGCAGCGTATGCAGCAGGTCCCAGACCGAATCCACGCCCGGGATCTTGTCGGCGAAGAACTCCGCCAGCGCCAATGCGCCGGAGACGCCCAGCACCCACGGCGACTGCGTGACCTGCAGCGCCTCGGGCAGGTGCAGCCAGCCGAAATAACCGGCGAGGCCGACGCCGAACACGGTGAGGTAGACGCGGATGCCGGCGAGCCACGCCAGCAGGATTCCGATCGCGAAGAGGTGGGCCTGGGACATGGCATTCCCCGCATGCACAGCGCGGCCGGACGGGCCGCACCGCCGCAGTCTATACGCAGCGGCTTGACGGCGGCTTGAAGCCCTCGCTATACCGGCCGGATGGAAGACGAATCGCAGCCTCAGCCGCATTCGCAAGCGCAGCCAGCGGACGCCGCAGCCGCGCCCACGCACGGCCACGGCATCGCCTACGCGCTGATCGCGGCGTTCGTGCTCGCGCTCGCGTTCGGCGGCTGGGGCCTGTGGCGCGCGTTCACGCCGGCGCCGGCGGGCGACACGCGCGCGCAGGCTGCGCGCATCGCCGAACTCGAACAGCGCGTGGCCACGCTGTCGCGTTCGGACCAGATCAGCCGCGACGCCAACCGCGACCTGCAATCCACCCTCGCCGACCGCGACGAGGAAATCGCCAGCCTGCGCGCCGACGTCGCCTTCTACGAACGCTTCGTCGGCGCCACCGCGCAGCGCCACGGCCTCGCCGTGCACGACCTCAAGCTGCAGGCGCAGGACGCGCAGGTGTGGAAGTTCACCGCCACGCTCACCCAGAACCTCAATCGCGGCGCGGTCAGCAGCGGCCGGCTCACCGTGCTGGTGGAAGGCAGCGTCGACGGGCGCATGCAGAAGGCGGACTGGGCGACGCTGCGGCAACAGGCCGGCGCCGCGGGCGTGGCGTATTCGTTCAAGTATTTCCAGCAGGTGGAAGGCGACCTGCTGCTGCCGCCGGGGATGAAGCCGGTGCGCGTGGTCGTGCGCCTGCAACCGGCCGGCGGCGCGGCGGTGGAACAGTCCTTCACCTGGGCCGACGCCACCCGCGAGGCGCAACCCGGCGCTTGAAGCGCGGCCCCGCGGCCCCCATCCTGTGCGCATGAACGACGTCGTCGCCCCCGATTACCACGCGCTGTCGCGCCCGCTGGAATTCACCGCGGCGGCGGCGGCCAAGGTGCGCGAACTGATCGCCGAGGAAGGCAACCCGGAACTCAAGCTGCGCGCCTACATCCAGGGCGGCGGCTGCTCCGGTTTCCAGTACGGCTTCGAGTTCGACGAAGCCCGGGGCGAGGACGACCTCGCGGTGGAAACCGATGGCGTCACCCTGCTGGTCGATCCGCTCAGCCTGCAATACCTGATGGGCGCCGAGGTCGATTACAGCGAAAGCCTGCATGGCGCGCAGTTCGTGATCCGCAACCCGAACGCCAAGACCACCTGCGGCTGCGGCAGCAGCTTCACCGTGTGAATGCTTTTCCCTCTCCCCTTGTGGGAGAGGGTGGCGCGAAGCGCCGGGAGAGGGGCAACAGGCGGATAATCCGCGCATGCCCTTCGCCTTCCTCGATGCCAGCCTCGATCGCGCCGACGACCTGCGCGCCGATACCGATGCGCTGGCGAAGTTGTGGTCGAAGGCGACATTGATCGCGGTCGATGGCGAAGGCCGCGCGCTGGCCGCTGGCGACGGCCCGCTGCATGTTCGCCGGGAATCGCTCGAAAACGGATTCGAGCACGCGCTGCTGCTGGGCGTGCGCGGCGAGGAAGCCTGGTTCGCGGTCGATGCCGAGCGCGTGCCCGATGCCACCGATGCGCGCACCGACCTGCGCAGCGCAGCCGCATCGTGGCCGGGATTCGACGCTTCGCTGTTCGCGCAGGCGCGGGCGATGCGCCACTGGCGCGAGCGCCACCGTCATTGCGGCGTGTGCGGCGGCGAGAACGCCTTCGTGCGCGCCGGTTGGCTCGGCCGTTGCACGCGTTGCGGCACGGAACACTACCCGCGCACCGATCCGGCGGTGATCGTCGCCATCACCGACGGCGAACGCCTGCTGCTCGGGCGCCAGGCCGGTTGGCCGGAACATCGCTATTCGACGCTCGCCGGTTTCGTCGAACCCGGCGAATCGCTGGAGCAGACCATCGTGCGCGAAGTGCACGAGGAAAGCGGCGTGCACGTGCTGCGCAGCCGTTACCTCGCCTCGCAACCGTGGCCATTCCCGGGTTCGCTGATGCTCGGCTTCGTCGCCGAGGCCGCACCCGACGCGCCCGTGCCCGGCGACGAACTCGAGGATGCGCGCTGGTTCAGCCGCGACGAAGTCGATCTCGCCCTGCGTGGCGCATCACCGCCGGGCGGCTTGCGGTTGTCGCCGTCGATCTCGATTTCGCGCTGGCTGGTCGAACGCTGGTTTGCCGGCGAATCCGTGGGCGCGCGCTAGAATCGATTCCATGTTCATGACCCTCGCCGCCGTCGTCGTCGCGCTCGCGCTCGGCCACCTTGCGCAAGGGCTGGCCGAAGCGGTGCGCCGGCATGGCTGGTTCGACGACTGGCTGCGCTGGCTCGGCGCGAAATCGCCGCCCGGCGGCTTCTGGCATGGGCGCTGGGGCGCGACGCTGGCGCTGTTGCCGCCGCTGCTCGTGGTCGCGCTGCTGCAATGGGCGCTGGACACGCTGCTGTACGGCATCGTCGGCCTGTTGTTCGGCATCGGCGTGCTGTTTTATTGCTGGGGTCCGCGCGACCTCGACCTCGATGTCGATGCCATCGTCGATGCGCCCGATGCCGCCACGCGCAATGCCGCGATCGCGCGCCTGTCGCCGAACGCGAGCGACACGCCGTCGCTGGTGGTCGCGGTGTTCCACGCCGCGCGCCGGCGCTGGTTCGGCGTGCTGTTCTGGTTCCTGCTGCTCGGCGCGTCCGGCGCGGTGCTGTACCGCCTCGTCGCCTTGTGCGCGGAGGACGATGCCGCCTTGCTGCCGAGCGAAAACGCGAACGGCGCAAAACGCCTGCTCGCGTGGCTGGACTGGCCGGTGTCGCAGCTCATGACCTTGTTCATGGCCCTGGTCGGCGATTTCGACACCGTGTTCTCGGCGTGGAAGCAGAACGGCGGGGCCGCATTCGATGCGAACGCGGATTTCCTCGGCGCCGCCGGCCGCGCCAGCGTGCGCAGCGAACTCGCCGACGATGCGCAGGACTACGCCGACGCCGGCGAATCCGCCGACGCCATCGCCCGCGACCTCGGCCCGATGCCGGAACTGCGTGACGCGATGAGCCTGGTCTGGCGCACCCTCGTCGCCTGGCTCGCGGTGATCGCGCTGTTCGTCATCGCCGGTTGGGTCTCGTAACCCGCTCCCACAAAAGCTGCTGCCGATGGCTCATGTTTCTGTGGGAGGGCCTTCAGGCCCGATCAGCAGTGGGTTGTCGCCGCTGCGCCTTCAATCATCGAATGGCTGATAAAGTCGCCCCCACAAAAGCGGTTTCCACCAAGGACTCAGCTTTCTGAGATGGGCTTGGGCCAGATATCCGGAATCATGGAAGCCAGACGGCATTCCAGTAGGGATATTCGCCGATGCGCCGAACAAGCCCCGCCCGCACGGGGTTGGCCAGCACATAGCGAGCTGCTGCTTGCAGGTCTTCCAGCCTGCGAATTGCCCTGTCGTGGAATCCGGGGAACCAGATCGGACCCAGCCATGGATGGCGAAGGCGCAATGCCCTCGAGGTTCGCCCTTTGCATACCCCTACAGTCTTCGATAGTGCTCCGTTCTCGCGAACCTCGACGACGCCGTGCCAATGATCGGGCATCAGCACCCAGGCCAGCAGGTTCGCGTTCGGCCAATTGGCCGGAGCCGAAAGCCAGCGTGCCGCATCCGAAGCGACCTGCCATTCCGAAAAATGAGGCCGTCGCCCCGCCGTCGTGAATGTCACCAGGTAGACCTGCCCAACCAGGGAATGCCGACCCTTCCGCAATGCCGAGTAACCGATCTCCATGTGCGCAGAGTCGCGGCATGGACATTCGGAGGCTATCGGATTTCACTGAAAACCGTCGCGGCTAAAGCCGCTCCCACAGAAGAGCCGCTCCCACAGGTACCGAATCATTGTGGGAGGGGCTTCAGCCCCGATCAGCATTGGATCGTCGCGGCTAAAGCCGCTCCCACAGAAGAGCCGCTCCTACAGGGGAGCGGTGGAGAAGGAGTAACTACGCCGCATCCCCACGCAGTTCGCGCACCTTCGCCTCCAGCGTTTCCGCGCTCGCGGTCGCGCCGTCCATCGGCGCGGCGGCGACGACTTCCACGTGCGCGCGCAGGCGCCGCGGCACGCGCATGCGGCCCAAACGCGAGTCGCGCCGGCTCCACATGCTGCCCCACATGTTGCGCAGCGCCAGCGGCACCACCGGCACGGTGCGGCGTTCGAGGATTTTTTCCACGCCGGACTTGAACGGCGCGATGTTGCCGTCTTTCGTCAGCGCGCCCTCGGGGAAGATGCACACCAGCTGCCCGTCGGCGAGCGCGGCATCGACCTCGTCGAACGCGCGCCGCATCAGTTCCGGGTTTTCGCGCGCGCCGGCGATCGGGATCGCCTTCGCGGTCCTGAAGATCCACTTCATCACCGGGATCTCGAAGATCCTGTAATACATCACGAAGCGCACCGGTCGCGGCATGCTCGCCGAGAGCACCAGCGCGTCCATGTAGCTGACGTGGTTACACACCAGCAGCGCCGCGCCTTCGTCGGGCACGTGCTCCTCGATGCCGTGCAGGCGCAGCCGGTACAGCGCGCGCACCAGCAGCCAGCTGAGGAAGCGCATCAGGAATTCGGGGACGATGGTGAAGATCCACACCGCCACCAGGGTGTTGGCGATCGCCAGCGCCAGGAACAGCTGCGGGATGCTCCAGCCCAGCACGCGCTGGACGAAGATGCCGACGCCCGCCGCAAGCACGATGAACATCGCGTTCTGGATGTTCATGCCCGAGATCACCCGCGCCAGCTCGTGCTTCGGCGTGCGGCTCTGGATCAGCGCGAACAGCGGCACCACGAAGAAGCCGGTGAACAGACCGATGCCGGTCAGGTCGAGCATGATCCGCCAGCTGCCCGGCGCTGCGATGAACTCGCGCACCGACAGTCCCGCCGCCAGCGCCTGCCCCGGCCGCGCGAAGTAAAGATCCAGCAGGAACGCGCTCACGCCGAACGCGCCCAGCGGCACCAGGCCGATTTCCACCGTGCGCCCCGACAGTTTTTCGCAGGACATCGAACCGATGCCAACGCCCAGCGAAAACAGCGCCAGCGCGAAGATGTACAGGTTCTGCGTTCCGCCGAGGTTGGCCTGCGCGTACACCGGCAACTGCGCGGTCAGCACCGTGCCGACGAACCAGAACCAGCTCACCCCCAGCACCGCATTGCGCACCGCCGGCTGCCGGCGCGTCAGCTGCCAGATCCGCCACGACTCGCGCGCGATGTTCCAGTCGACCTTCAGCGTCGGGTCGCCGGCATCCACCTTCGGAATGCGCCGCGCGATGGTGTTGCCGGCCACCGCCAGCGCGATGATCAATACCGCCGCGACGTAGGGGCCATTCGCGCCGGACACCTGGAAGATCATCCCGCCGCAGATCATGCCGAGCAGGATCGCGACCGAGGTGCCCATTTCCACCAGGCCGTTGCCGCCGACGAGTTCCTCGGGCTTGAGCACCGAGGGCAGGATCGAATACTTCACCGGCCCGAACAGGGTCGATTGCAATCCCGTGCCGAACAGCGCGATCAGCAGGATCGGCATGTTCTGCAGCACGAAGCCGACTGCCGCCAGCGACATGATGCAGATCTCCATCGTGGTGGTGATCACGATGAGCTTCTGCTTCTCCAGCTTCTCGGCGATCTGCCCGGCGCTGGCCGAGAACAGGAAGTAGGGCAGGATGAAGATCGCCGGCGCGAGGTTGGCGTACAGGCCCATCTTCGCGCTGTCCACCGCCATGTACGCGAGCAGGCCGATGATCGCCTGCCGGTACACGTTGTCGTTGAATGCGCCCAGCGCCTGCACGATGAAATACGGCAGGAAGCGGCGTTGCCTGAGCAGGTCGAACTGGCTGTGGGCCATGCGGGTCCCCGGCGTGGTGGGGGGAGGATAGCCGATGACTTTCCCCTCTCCCGCCTTCGGCACCACGCCCCGGCCAGCCGGCCTGCATGCCGGCTGGCGTTCGCAGGCTCGCAACTACGTTGCTCGAAATCCCTGCTCATCCCACAAGGGGAGAGGGGAAAGCGAGTTGTCGACGGCTGAAGCCGCTGTTGTCTTTTCCTCCCCCCTTTGAGGGGGAGGATGCCCGAAGGGCAGGAGAGGGGGGCATCGCTTATCCTCTCCGCGCGCGGTAGTTTCCAAGGGAACGGTTGTTGGGGCGCAAGCCCAAGCATGATCCGGGTTCGAGTCCCGGCGCCGCGCACTTCTTCTTCGCACTTCCCGCTTCCCCTGTAGGAGCGCCTTCAGGCGCGACAGAAGTCGGGGCTCAAGCCCCTCACGCAGGCGTTATTCTCTTGTCGAAGGGGGAACCGCATGCCGCTCAGCCTCAACGAAATCCGCGAACGCGCGCGTGCCTTCGCCAGGGAATGGGCCGGCGAAACCTCCGAACGCGCCGAGGCGCAATCGTTCTGGAACGGATTCTTCGAGGTCTTCGGCGTCAACCGCCGCCGTGTCGCGGTGTTCGAGCAGAAAGCCACGCGCTTTTCCGGCAGCAAGCATGGCCGCATCGACGTGTTCTGGCCCGGCGTCATGCTGGCCGAGCACAAGAGCGCCGGCGTGGACCTCGATGCCGCGTACGCGCAGGCCACCGATTACTTCGCCGGCCTCGGCGATGCCGAACTGCCGCGCTACGTGCTGGTCAGCGATTTCCAGCGCTTGCGCCTGCACGACCTCGACGGCGGCGCGACGGTCGAATTCCCGCTCGCCGATTTGCACAAGCAGATCGGCCGCTTCGGGTTCATCAGCGGCTACCAGACCCGCAGCTACAAGGAAGAAGATCCGGTCAACGTGCAGGCCGCCGAGCGCATGGGCAAGCTGCACGATGCGCTCAAGGCCGCCGGTTACGCCGGGCATCGGCTGGAACTGCTGCTGGTGCGGCTGCTGTTCTGCCTGTTCGCCGACGACACCGGCATCTTCCCGCGCCAGGCCTTCCACGAACTGATCTCGCAGCGCACATCAAGCGATGGCGCCGACCTCGGGTTGTGGATCGGCCGCGTGTTCCAGGTGCTGGACACGCCGGTCGATGCGCGGCAGAAGACGCTGGACGAACAACTCGCGGAGCTGCCCTACGTCAACGGCAGGTTGTACGAGGAAACCCTGCCGCTGGCGGATTTCAACGCGGCGATGCGCGGCCTGCTGCTGGAAGCCAGCGCGCTGGACTGGAGCCGGATCAGCCCGGCGATCTTCGGCTCGATGTTCCAGTCGGTGATGGACGCGAAGGCGCGGCGCAACCTCGGCGCGCATTACACCAGCGAGAAGAACATCCTGAAGTTGATCGGGCCATTGTTTCTCGATGGCTTGAAAGTCGAACTCGACAAGGCCGGCTTTGATGAGAAGAAGCTGGCGCAATTGCACCGCAAGCTGGCGTCCCTGCGTTTCCTCGATCCGGCCTGCGGCTGCGGCAATTTCCTGGTGATCGCCTACCGGGAATTGCGGCTGCTGGAGCTGGAAATCCTCAAGCGCCAGTTCGCGACCCAGCAGTCGGTGCTGGCCCATGTGCAGGATCACGTGCTGGTGGATGTGGACCAGTTTTTCGGGATCGAGATCGAGGAGTTCCCGGCGCAGATCGCGCAGGTGGCGATGTGGTTGATGGACCACCAGATGAATTTGCGGGTGTCCGAGCAGTTCGGCGAGAACGTGGTGCGCCTGCCGCTGAAGAAGTCGGCGACCATCGTGCATGGGAATGCGCTGCGCATCGACTGGAACGACGTCGTGCCGGCGGAGTCGCTGGATTATGTCCTCGGGAATCCGCCGTTCATCGGGCATCACTACCAAAATGAAGCTCAGAAGGCGGACCAGGCGCTTGTCATGCGGGAGATTCGCGCGCATGGCGTTCTGGATTTCGTGGCGAACTGGTATGTCAAGGCATCCGATTACGCGCAGGCTAATCCAGAGATTCGTTGTGCATTCGTTTCGACCAATTCGATCACGCAAGGCGAGCAGGTCGGGTTGTTGTGGCCGTTGCTCTTGTCGAAGCGGGTTCGTATCCAGTTCGCGCATCGCACGTTCCAATGGAACAACGAAGCGCGTGGAATAGCGGCGGTGCATTGCGTGATCGTCGGTTTCGGCTTGACTGAGCCAGTCAGCAGGCGGTTGTTCGATTACTCCGATATTCGCGGCGAGCCACATGAATTGGCGGCGGCGAACATCAATCCGTATCTTGTCGATGCGCCGGATGTCGTGCTGACCAATCGTAACGACCCGATTTGCGACATGCCGCGAATGTCGTGGGGTAACAAACCGACCGATGGTGGGCATTTCATCCTGTCGCCAGAGGAGAAAGATGATCTCCTGGCGAAAGAGCCGGAAGCTGGAAAGTTTGTGCGTCGCTACATGAGCGGCGGCGATTTCATCAATGGCGAGGAACGCTATTGCCTGTGGCTGAAAGACGCGACGCCGCAGGAATTGAAAGCGCTGCCGGAAGTGATGAGGCGAGTGGATGCGGTGAAACAATTCCGCTTGGAAAGCAAGGCGGCTTCCACTCGTGAATTTGCGAAGTATCCGACGCGCTTTCGCCAGACAGCCCAGCCGGACACTGACTATCTTGCGGTTCCAGAGGTCTCGTCGGAACGCCGCGCTTACATTCCCATCGCGTTCCTGTCGCGCGATGTGATTTGCAGCAACACGGTGCAGTTCGTTCCGGATTCAACGCTGCATCACTTCGGTGTGTTGGTATCGACCATGCACATGGCATGGATGCGAACGGTTTGCGGCCGCCTGAAAAGTGATTTCCGTTATTCCAACACCATCGTCTACAACAACTTCCCGTGGCCGGAGTTGGCGGAGGAATCCCCTGTGGGAGGGGCTTCAGCCCCGACACAAGCACTTGTCGCGGCTAAAGCCGCACCCACAAAAGCCGCTCCTACAGGGAGCGACAAACACCGCGACGCGATCGAGGCCGCTGCGCAAGGCGTGCTCGACGCACGCGCGCAATTCCCCGATGCCACGCTCGCCGATCTCTACGACCCGCTGACCATGCCGCCCGCGCTGGTCAAGGCGCACCAGCAACTCGACAAGGCCGTGGATGCCACCTACATCGCCGCGGAAAAAGCCGCCGGGCGCAAGCCGCCCAAACTCGGCACCGATGCCGAGCGCGTGGCGTTCCTGTTCGAACGCTACCAAGCCCTGACCTCGCTGCTGCCGGCGGCGAAGGCGAAGACATCGCGCAAGAAACACTGACCCCGCTTGTTGCATTCGCCGATTGGAAAAGCAGGTCCTTCGGCTTCGCCTCAGGAAGACAGTGGGGCATGGATGACAGTGGGGAGTGGCCGCGGCATGCGACATACTCGGCGCATGAACCGAATCCTGATCCCGCTCTGCCTCGCCCTGTCGCTGGGCGCGTTCACCCCGGCCCGCGCGGCCGATCCGCCGGGCCCGATGCACACCATCGTGCTGGTGCGCCACGGCAACTACGTCCCGGATCCGGCCATCGACGACAGCATCGGCCCGCACCTCTCGCCGATCGGCGTGGCGCAGGCGCATCTCACCGCCGCCGCGCTCGACGCGTTGCCGCGCTTCGACGGCCTGTACGCGAGTCCGATGCAGCGCGCTCGGGACACGGCGGCGGTGATCGGCGCGGACGATTTCCCCGACCGCCGGTTCGAGGTGGTGGACGACCTCGCCGAATGCACGCCGCCCACGCCGCTGGGCGATGTGGCGAAGACGGAAAATCCCGCCGACATGGCCGCGTGCAAGACGAAGCTGGACCGCGTGTACGCGCGTTTCTTCACCGCCGCGAACGGCCAGGACCGCAGCGACCTGCTGGTTTGCCACGGCAACGTCATCCGTTACCTCGTCACGCGCGCGCTGGGCGTCGACCCCGAGTCCTGGCTGTCGATGTCGGTGGGCAATGCCAGCATCACCACGATCCGGATCGATGCGAAGGGACGCATGCGCGTGATCGCGGTCGGCGACGTCGGCCACATGCCACCGAAGTTGCGGACCGGCGCGTGGGGCGATCCGCCGCGCGACCTGGCGATTCCGGAGTTGCGCTAATGCATTTGTGGGAGGGGCTTCAGCCCCGACCTGCGCGCCGTCGGGGCTGAAGCCCCTCCCACAGGGTTCAATCGGGCGATTTCGCCCGAATCACCCTTCTGGCGATGGACTTGCGGCCGCGCTTCGACTGCAATGCAGCCATTCCGACAACGACGAGGTGGGCGATGCGGCGCGACATCCTCAAATACGGCGTGATCGCCGGGCTGGTGGTGGCCGCCGGCATGTGGGCCACCTTGCTGGCGTTCCGCGGCGACATGTCGCACGGCATGCTCGGCATGGCGCTGGGCTATCTCACCATGCTGGTGGCCTTGAGCGCGGTGGCGTTCGGCATCAAGCACCACCGCGACGTGGATCGCGGCGGGGTGATCGCATTCTGGCCTGCGTTCGGCATGGGCCTGGCGATCTCGGCCATCGCCGGCGTGTTCTACGTGACCGCGTGGGAACTGGCGTCGGCCACGGTGGTGCACGACTTCGCCGGGAACTACGCCGCGACCGCCATCGCGAACGCGCAGGCGAACGGCGCGGACGCGGCGACGCTGGCGAAACTCGCCGCGCAGATGGAAGCGTTCAAGGTTCAATACGCGAACCCGCTGTTCCGGCTGCCGATGATTTTCGCGGAAATCTTCCCGGTCGGCGTGCTGGTGTCGCTGGTGTCGGCGCTGGTGCTGCGCAAGTCGCGGTAGGAGGGCGCGTTCCCTGCGTTTCACGGCCTGTCCAGCTTCGCGCGCCTACCGTGCAGGCGATCCATCGCGAGGGAGATCACCATGACGGCAGATGCCAAATCGCCACTGGAGCAGGTCAACGACACGCTGGCCCAGCTCAAGGAAATGCGCCATTACTCGAAGAACTATGTGGAGCAGCTCACCGCGCAGTGGCTGCTGTTCGACGGGCAGCTGAAGAAGCTGAAGCAGGCCGGCAAGTTCGAGGACCTGATGACGCGCCAGGCCGAGTTCCACGAGGCGCTGGACCTGGAGATCGCCGAGCTGGAGGAAGTCGCGACTTCGCTGCAGCCGCCGCCGGAGGCACCGGCGGCGGAGTGACGGCGGCGACTACTTGCCGTTGACGCTGTAGCGCCCCGGCCCGAGCAGCGCGATCGCGACCGCGACGGCGAGGAACATGCCCTGCAGCTCCAGCGCCCAGCCGCCCTGTTCATTGAGTTGGCCGAGCTGGCCCAGGTGCGCCAGCGCGAACGCGACCAGCATGTTGATCGCGATCAGCGCGGCGCCGATGCGGGCGTAAAACCCGGACAGCACCATCAAGGGTGCGAGCACTTCGCCGACCAGCGCGCCGTAGGCGATGAAACCGGGCAGGCCGTGGGCTTCGAGCATGCCGGCGATGCCGGACACGCCGCCGCGCAGCTTGGCGATGCCGTGGAGCAGGATCAGCAGGCCGAGCGCGAGGCGCAGGATGAGCTTGCCGAGGTCGGCGCGAGGGTTGTCCTTCATGTCGTTTCCCCTGTGCGATGGAAGGAGGGCGCGCGGAGTATCGCACCGCGCGGCCGCGGTCGCAGCCGCTGCGACCTGGTGGCGTAGGATGCCTGGTCGAATCCTATTGGAGCCAGGCGTCATGCGCAGGATCGTCGCAATCGCGTTGTTGCTCGCGCTGCCGCTGGTGGCGCAGGCCTTCGATACCTACCGCTTCGATGCGCGGGTGGTGGCCGTGGGCGATTCCACCGGCCGGCTGGTGCAGGCCGCGGGGCAGCCGGCGCGCATCGTGCAGCTGGAGAACGAGTACGGCGCGGTCGTCGGCGAACGCTGGGAATACGACATCGACGGCAAGACCGTGGGCTTCACGATTTCCGGCGGCAAGGTCGTGCGGATCGACGAGAACCGCTGACGCGGGCGGTCAGCGGCCGCGGCGGTAACGCTTGCGCGGCTCGTGCACCGCGTCGGCGGATGCGAGGTGCAATCGCGGGCGCAGCCAGTCGGCGAAGCCGGCTTCGTCCAGCGAGCCTTCGGCCAACGACAAATACGCCGGGTACAGCTCGACATTGCTGGCCTGCAATGCGGCGTCATTGAGCGCGAGGAACAATTCGCACGCAACCGCAGCGGTGCGCTTGTTACCGTCCACGAAGGGATGGCTGCGTGCGAGGCCGAAGGCGAGGCTGGCCGCGAGCGCGGCCAGATCCGGCGGCGGATCGCCATAGGCGAACAACTGCTGCGGGCGCGCCAGCGCCGATTCCAGCAACGGCTCGTCGCGCACGCCAATGCCGCCGCCGTGCTCCGCGAGTTGCCGCTCGTGGATGGCGAGCGCGAGCGTGCGATCGATCCACACGATCATGGCGGGTTATTGCGCGAGCTTGCGCAGCAGTTCGCGTCGGTCGCGCATGATCTTCTCGGCAACCTCCATCTGCGCGGCAAGCACGGGATCGTGCGCGGTCAGGCGGATGCCGTCGGGGGTTTCCAGCGCGTACAACTCGTCGCCCTTGTCCAGGCGCAGACGGGCCAGCAGTTCCTTGGGCAGGATGACGCCGGCGGAATTGCCGATGGCGGTGATCTTGAGCTTCATGGCGGGCCTCGCGGCGGGGAACACGCGGTTATAACCGATGTTATACCCATGCCGCGGGACCGGCAAGCCTAGGCGGCTAGGCGGGCTCCGGCTCGCGTTCGAGCGCGCGCCAGCCGATATCGTGGCGGTGGAACTCCCCGTGCCAGAAGATCCCGGCGACCTCGGCATAGGCGCGGTGCCGCGCCTCGACCACGGTTTCGCCCAGCGCGCACACGCACAGCACGCGGCCGCCAGCGGTGACGATGTGCCCGCCTTCGATCCGGGTGCCGGCATGGAACACCTTGGTGTCGTCGAGGTCGGGCGCATCGAAGGAGTTCACGGTGTCGCCGGTGCGCGGCGTGCCCGGATACCCCGCGGCCGCCATCACCACGCCCAGCGAGGGGCGCGGATCCCAGCGTGCATCGACGGCGGCGAGCTTGCCGTCGATCGCGGCTTCGATCAGGTCCACCAGGTCCGACTGCAGGCGCAGCATCACCGGCTGGGTTTCCGGATCGCCGAAGCGCACGTTGAACTCGATCACCTTGGGCGCGCCGGACGAGTCGATCATCAAGCCGGCGTAGAGGAAACCGGTGAACGGCACGCCGTCCTGCGCCATGCCGCGCACGGTCGGCATCACGATTTCGCGCATCACCCGTTCGTGCACTTCGGGGGTGACCACCGGCGCGGGCGAGTACGCGCCCATGCCGCCGGTATTCGGGCCGGTGTCGCCGTCGCCGACGCGCTTGTGGTCCTGGCTGGTCGCCATCGGCAGCGCATGCGCGCCGTCGACGATGGAGATGAAGCTGGCTTCCTCGCCGTCGAGGAATTCCTCGATCACCACGCGCGCGCCGGCGTCGCCGAAGGCGTTGCCTTCGAGCATGTCGCGCACCGCGGCTTCGGCCTCGGCCAGGGTCATTGCCACGATCACGCCCTTGCCTGCGGCGAGGCCGTCGGCCTTGATCACGATGGGAGCGCCTTTCGTCCGTACATAGGCAAGCGCGGCGTCGACGTCGGTGTGCACCTCGTAGAACGCGGTGGGAATGCCGTGGCGGGCGAGGAAATCCTTGGTAAAGGCCTTGCTGCCCTCCAGCTGCGCGGCCGCGGCGGTGGGCCCGAAGATGCGGTGGCCCCTGGCGCGGAACGCATCGACCACGCCGGCGACCAGCGGCTGTTCCGGCCCGACCACGGTCAGCGCGACGCCTTCGCGCTCGACCAGCGCAAGCAGGGCGTCGATGTCGGTGGCTTGCACCGTGGGCACGTTGCGGCACTTGTCCTCGTGCGCGGTGCCGGCGTTGCCGGGCGCAACCAGGACTTCGTCGACGCGCGGCGACTGCGCCAGCTTCCACGCCAGGGCGTGTTCGCGTCCGCCGGAACCGATGACAAGGACTTTCATGGCCTGTACTCGTTCCTGAATGGGTGGCCCGCGTTCGCGAGGCGGTGGATCGGATGCGCGATTCCCGGGTTCATGCCAAACGAACGCAAGAAACGTGCACGGCCGGCCGCTTCAACTCCGGAAATGGCACAACCTTGGCAAAAAACGTGCGCAAACGGCGTCAATGCCGGAAATGCCGGATCCCGGTGAACACCATCGCCAGGCCGTGCTCGTCCGCGGCGGCAATCACCTCGGCGTCGCGCATCGAGCCGCCGGGCTGGATCACGGCCTTGATCCCGGCCTCGGCGGCGGCGTCGATGCCGTCGCGGAACGGGAAGAAGGCATCGGAGGCCATCACCGAGCCGGGCACGACCAGGCCGGCATCGGTCGCCTTGATCCCGGCGATGCGCGCCGAATACACCCGGCTCATCTGCCCGGCACCGACGCCGATCGTGCGCTGGTCCTTCGCATACACGATCGCGTTGGACTTCACGAACTTGGCGACCTTCCACGCGAACAGCAGGTCGGCGAATTGCGCTTCGGTCGGTGCGAGTTTCGTCACCACCTTCAGTTCGTCGCGAGTGACGACGCGGTCGTCGGCGGTCTGCATCAGCAGGCCGGAGCCGACCCGCTTGGCGTCGATGAAGCCCTGCGAGGCCGGCGCGAGCGGAATCCGCAGCACGCGCACGTTGGCTTTCTTCCTGGCGTAGTCCAGCGCGCCGTCGTCGTAGTCGGGCGCGATCAGCACTTCGACGAACTGGCGGTCGAGGATCGCGCGCGCGGTCGCCGCATCGAGCTTGACGTTGAAGGCGATGATGCCGCCGAACGCGGAAGTCGGGTCGGTGGCGTAGGCGAGCTCGTAGGCATCGCCCGGGGCCACGCCGATGGCGACGCCGCAGGGGTTCGCGTGCTTGACGATGACGCAGGCCGGCGCATCGAACTGGCGCACGCATTCCCAGGCGGCATCCGAATCGGCGATGTTGTTGAAGCTCAGTTCCTTGCCCTGCAGCTGGGTGAAGGTCGCCAGCGAACCCGGCGCCGGGTGCAGGTCGCGGTAGAACGCGGCCTGCTGGTGCGGGTTCTCGCCGTAGCGCAGGTCCATCACCTTGACGAAGTTGCCGTTGGCCTGCGCGGAAAACGCATCGCGATGCATCGCGCCTGCGTCGGACGGCTCGCGGATCGCCGAGAGCACGTCGCTGATGCGCGCGTCGTACTGGGCGACGCGATTGAACGCGGCAACCGAGAGTGCGAAGCGCGTCCGCGCCGACAGCGCGCCCGCATTCGCGTCCAGCTCATCGACGATGCCGGCGTACTGCGCCGGATCGGTGGCGACCGCGACGCGGGCGAAGTTCTTGGCCGCGCTGCGCAGCATCGCCGGACCGCCGATGTCGATGTTCTCGACGATCTCGGCCAGCGTGCTGTCCGGGTTCGCCGATACCTTTTCGAACGGATACAGGTTCAGCACCAGCAGGTCGATCGCCGCGATGCCGTGCTGCGCCATCACAGCGTCGTCGATGCCGGCGCGGCCGAGCAGGCCGCCATGCACGATCGGGTGCAGCGTCTTGACCCGGCCGTCCATCATTTCCGGGAAGCCGGTGGCCTCGCTGACATCCCGCACCGCGAGGCCGGCGTCGCGCAGCGCCTGCGCGGTGCCGCCGGTGGAAAGCAGTTCCACGCCGTGCGCGGCCAGCGCGCGGGCGAGGTCGATCAGCCCGGTCTTGTCGGAGACGGAAAGCAATGCCCGTCGAACGGGCAGGAAGTCGGGGGTCATGCGGGGGTGAATGCAAAAAAGAGGCACGAATTATAGCGATGTGGGAGGGGCTTCAGCCCCGACGGGCCGGGGGGTGAAATCCGGTCGCGACTTCCGTCGCTCCTGCAAAAGCGGTCGCGGCCAAAGCCGCTCCTGCAGGGGAAATCGGGTCTGTCGAGGCAGGCTTCAGCCGAGCCCGTAATCGCGCAGCTTGCGGCGCAGGGTCTCGCGGTGGATGCCGAGCATGGCCGCGGCCCGGCTCTGGTTGCCGTCGCAGTGCTGCAGCACTTCCTGGAACAACGGGATCTCGAGTTCGCGCAGCGCGATGCCGTAGAGATCGTTCGCGCCGCAACCATCGAGGTCGCGCAGGTAGCGCCGCACCGAGTTCGCGACGTGGTCGCGCAATGGCGGACGCGGCGCGGCGCGATGTGCGGAATCGGTGCGTTCGACGTTCAAGCGGCGTTCTTCCCCATGCATCGCCGCCGGCGCTCGCGCGTCGACGGGCAGGCAGTCTAGCGCGCGTCGACGACGCGTGCCATCGCGTCAGCGGAATTCGAACGTGAATGCGGTCACGCGCGGCGAGGGATCGATGACGTCGACCGCGACGCCGGCGACCTGGCCGCTGGCGATGCCGTTCGCCGTTGGCGTGGTGCCCAGGTATTCGTTCGCGCTGAAGTCCCGCGCGGCGATGGCGCGACCGTCGGCATCGGACAAGGTCACGCGTAGCCGCGGCCAGGCTTGCGCCCAGCGCGCGTCGTTGCGGAAGCTCGCGCTGATGCGCAGCAGGCCGGGGTGGTCGGGATTCGCGCGCACGTCGCGTTGCAGCAAATGCAGCGCATCGGGTTCGCGCCACGCCGGCAAGGTGCAGCGCAGCACGCCGCACAAACCTTGCAGCCACGGGCGCGTAGTCGCGTTGCCGGCGAGCTGGTCGAAATCGGACGCGACCGATTGCACCACGAGCAACACCACGAGCCCGGCGACCACGCCCCATTCGATGCGTCGCGCGCGTCGCTGCGCGGCGCCGGCCGCAGTCGGCTTGCGCATGAAACTCGGCATCCGCGTGCGCGGCGCCGGCATTGCCACCGCGGCTGGAATTGCCGCGATTTGCGCGGTTTCCGGGCCCGCTTCGTCCACGGGGATCGCGGTGGTTTCGGCGATCTCGGTGACCTCGGTGATCGCGGCGGGTGCCGGCAATGATGCTTCGTCCACCGGTACTTCGTCCGTCGGCGCTTCGTCCGGCTCGGACTCGCGTGCCTCGGGCGAGGCGATCACTGCAGGCTCCGGCGGCGACGATTCCTCCGCGCTTGCTCCGGGTTCTGCAACGGGCGGCGATTCGGCCGCGGCTTCGGGTTCCGGTTCGGATTCAGATTTCGCTTCTAACTTCGCGGTCGGCTCCACGAGCGACACGCCGCAGAATGCGCAGCTCTCGGCGCCGGCTTCGTAGGGGGTGGCGCAGACGGGGCATTCGGGCGAAGTCATGTCGCCGATTCAAGCACGAGTGCGCGCCTCATGCGCGGCGCAGGCCGTCGATCCGCACCCAGTCGCCATCGTGTTCCACCGCGAGCGCCTCGAACCAGGGCGCGAAGCGCTGCAGCAATTCGCCTTCCTGCCCGGCGAGGATGCCGGACATCGCGATGCGCCCGCCGGGTGCGGTGCGCGCGGCCAGCGTGTCGGCGAGCGCATCCAGCGCCGAGGCGAGGATGTTGGCGACGACGATGGGATATTCGCGCGCGGGTTCGTCCCGTGGCAGGAACGCGGAAATCGAAACGCCGTTGCGTTGCGCGTTGTCGCCGGTGGCGATCAGCGCCTGCGGATCGTTGTCGACGCCGATGGCGCTTGCGGCACCGAGTTTCAACGCGGCCAGGGCGAGGATGCCGCTGCCGCAGCCGAAATCGAGCAGGTCGCGGCCCTGCAGTTCGCCGCGCGCGGCCAGCGCGTCCAGCCAGCGCAGGCACAGCGCGGTGGTCGGGTGCGTGCCCGAACCGAAGGCGAGCCCGGGATCGAGGCGCACGATCGCCGCATCGTCGCCGGCGTCCGCGGGGATATCGTGGTTCCACGGCACGATCCAGGTGCGTGCGCCGAAACGCATCGGCTGGAACGTGTCCAGCCAGGCGCGTTCCCAGTCCTGGTCGTCGATGCGCTCGAACCGCGCCTGCGACCAGTCGAGTTGCGGTTCCGCCGATTCCAGCGCGGCCAGCAAGGCGAGCGCGTCGGTGTCGCCGTCGAACAGCGCCTGCAACTGCAGTTCGTCCCACAACGGCGTTTCGCCGACGCCGGGCTCGAAGATCGCCTGTTCGTCGGCGGCATCGAGGTGCGCGTCCTGCAGCGTCACCGCCAGCGCGCCGGCGTCTTCCAGCGCGCGTTCGCAGCGCGGTTGCAGGTCGCGGCGGCAGGGCAGTTCGAGTTGCAGGTAGGGCATGGGTTCGAAAAAGGCTTGGCCGAAAAAGAAATGGCGCGGGAGTCCGCGCCATTCTCGCAGCTTCGCGGCGCGCGCTCAGCCGCCGCCGCCGAGGATGCCCTTGAGCAGGCCGCGCATGCCGGGTTTCTTCTGCTGTTGCTGCGGCTGGCCGTCCTGCTGCTGCATGCCGCTCATGTCCATGCCCAGCAGCGCGCTGGCCGTGGACTTGGTGCGCACGCGCACGTTCCATTCCGGGTTCCACGGCGTCTTCGGGTTCGAAGGCTTCGGCGGCCAGGCGATGTTGGTCTCCGGGCCGTAGGCGATCATGGTGAGCATGCCCATGCCACCCATCCCGCCCTGCTGCGCACCGCCGCCGCTGCTGGCGAAAATGCCCTTGGGCACGGTGCAACTGCTCGCGGAGGTCGGCAACAGCACCTTCTGCTTCAGCCATTTGTCGACGTAGGAGCCGGTGAGGTAATTGAGCAGCTCGCTGCCGGCGCCGGCGACTTCGGAACTGCTCCACATCACGAACTCGTGCTGGCTCCTGGCGCCGACCGCGCTGAGGAAATAGGCCTGCGCGCGATCCACCGGTTGCCAGCTCACCGCAATCGCGTCCTCGGGCTTGCCCTGGCTGCGCAGGGAAATCCGCGGCATGAAATCGGCGTTCTGCGTCAGCTCGAACTTCAACGAATCGGGCACGCCGTCGCCGACGATGCTGTGTTCGCCGACCATCGACGAACCGTCGGACACGCGCTTGGTGTTCTTCTTGTTCGGCCACACGGCGTAGGACGGGGTCGCGTCGATGTCGCGGTCGGGCACGAACATGCCCTGCGCCATGCCGCCCTCGGTCTGCATCTGCCCGTCCTTCATCTTGACGTGGAACACCTTGGGCTGGCCCGGGCGCACTGCCGCGCCGCAACCCCAGTACTGGTACATGGTGACGTCGACATCGACGTTCTTCGGGTCGTAGTGCGTGCGTTCGCCGGGCTGCACGACCGGCGGCACCAGTGGCAGCGACTTGCCGACGTCGAGCCCGGCAGGCACGAACTGCGTTGCCTCGACGCCCGGCTTGAGGCCGTTGTACAGCGCGATGTCGAGGTACTTGCCGGTCGCGCCCGGGACCCTGCGCGATTCCGGATAGCCCTGCGGGCCCTTGTCGCCGCCCATGCGCCGCATCATGAAGCCGCCGAGCCCGCCGAGGCTCGGCATGCCGGCGAAGTCGTGGGTGGCGACGTCGATGTAGACCTGCGTTTTCGGGCCCTTGCCCTGCTGGCTGGCCGCGGGCAGCGCGACCAGGGTGGCGGCGAGGGCGAGGGCGAGGATGCGATGTCGTGGCATGGCGCTGCGGTTCCGTTCGGATCGATAAGCCTATTAGCGGAAAATCGGGCCGAAAGCGGCCATCGCCGCGTCGATCAACGGGTCAGTTCGCGGCGCGCAGCAGCAGCCAGTGCTGGCGCCGGCGCAGCAGGCGCACGCCGCCGAGGAGGTAGTGCACGCTGAAGGCGAGGGTCAGGCCGATCAGCAGCAGGTGGCCGCCGCGTCCGAGCATGGCCTGCGGGTGGCGCAGCACCAGCCACCACGACAGCGCCTGGAACATGACCGCGGCCGGCATCAGGAATCGGATGTTGAGGCGCTGGTCGCGGAGGATGTCGTCCTGCAGCGCGCGTTCGTCGTCGTTCGTCGGCGGCCGTGCATCGCGCAACACTACGCGCAGGTCCCAGGCGTACAGGCCCCACACCGCGAGCGCGTACAGCGCGTTCAATGCGAACCAGTGCGCGGGTTCGCCGACCTGGGTCAGCGCCACGGCTTCGATGAGCGTCGCGCCGAAATAGGCGAAGGTGTGTCCGAACTCCAGCGGCCAGCCGATGAACGACAGCGTGTGCACCAGCGCGCGCGACCAGAAGATCAGCACCACCATCAGGCCGGCGACGATGTACGGGAACACCTGCCATTGCAGTTGCAGGATCGGTTGCACCGCCGCGCCGGCGAGCACCGCCAGGGCCAGGCCCTGGATGATGCTGATCAGGGTCAGCTCGATGTTGACGACCGCCTGGTCGAGGCGGTCGCGGGCGACGCGGAGATCGGGTTCCTGCGCCATGCCCCCGCCCCGTCAGACGACGGACAGCGCCTTTTCCTTGCGCTCGGCCAGCTTCTTCTCGAGGTAGTGGATGTTCTGGCCGCCCTGGCGGAAGCCGCCGTCGGCCATGATCCGCTGCTGCAGCGGCACGTTGGTCTTGATGCCGTCGACGATCATCTCGCTCAGCGCCACCTGCATGCGCGCGATCGCGGTCTCGCGGTCGGGACCGTGCACGATGAGCTTGCCGATCATCGAGTCGTAGTTGGCCGGGACGCGATAGCCCTCGTACACGTGCGAGTCCACGCGCACGCCCGGGCCGCCCGGGGCATGGAAGTGCTGGATCAGGCCGGGCGAGGGCAGGAACGAATCCGGGTCCTCGGCATTGATCCGGCATTCGATCGCATGCCCGCGCAGCACGATGTCGTCCTGCTTGATCGAGAGCTTGTTGCCGGCGGCGATGCTGAGCTGTTCGCGCACCAGGTCGATTCCGGTCACCAGCTCCGTCACCGGGTGCTCGACCTGGATGCGGGTGTTCATCTCGATGAAGTAGAAGCGCCCGTTCTCGTACAGGAACTCGAAGGTGCCGGCGCCGCGATAGCCGATGCGGACGCAGGCTTCCACGCAGACCTTGCCGATCTGCGCGCGCTGCTCCGGGGTGATGCCGGGTGCGGGCGCTTCCTCGACCACCTTCTGGTGGCGGCGCTGCATCGAGCAGTCGCGTTCGCCGAGGTGGATCGCGTTGCCCTGGCCGTCGGCGAGCACCTGGATCTCCACGTGGCGCGGGTTCTCCAGGAATTTCTCCATGTAGACCATGTCGTTGCCGAACGCGGCCTTGGCTTCCTGCTTGGTGGTGGCGATGGCGGTGGCCAGCGCGGCTTCGGTATGCACCACGCGCATGCCGCGCCCGCCGCCGCCGCCCGCGGCCTTGACGATGACCGGGTAGCCGATGTCCGCGGCGATCTTGTTGTTGGTCGCCACCTCGTCGCCGAGCGGGCCACCGCTGCCGGGCACGCAGGGCACGCCCGCGGATTTCATCGCGCGGATCGCCTCGACCTTGTCGCCCATCAGGCGGATGGTCTCGGCCCTGGGCCCGATGAACACGAAGCCCGACTGCTCCACACGCTCGGCGAAATCCGCGTTCTCGCTGAGGAAGCCGTAGCCGGGGTGGATCGCCTGCGCGTCGGTGACCTCGGCCGCGGCGATGATCGCCGGCATGTTGAGGTAGCTCTCGCTCGACGGCGCCGGGCCGATGCACACCGACTCGTCGGCCATCGCCACGTGCTTGAGGTTGCGGTCGACGGTGGAATGCACCGCGACCGTGCGGATGCCGAGGGCGCTGCACGCGCGCAGGATGCGCAGCGCGATTTCGCCGCGGTTTGCAATTACAACTTTGTCCAAGGGCATCGTGTTCTCTCGGCTTCTCTTCCGGCCCGTCGGCTTGCATGCCGACGGGCGTTCGCGGGCTCGCGGCTACGTCGCTCGAAATCCCCGCTTACCCAATGACGAACAGGGGTTGGTCGAACTCGACCGGCTGGCCGCTCTCGCACTGGATCGCGAGCACGGTGCCGGAGACGTCGGCCTCGATCGGGTTGAACATCTTCATCGCCTCGATGATGCCCAGCGTCTCGCCCTGCTTCACCATCTGGCCGATGGCGACGAACGCCGGCTTGTCCGGTGCCGGGCTGGAATAGAAGGTGCCGACCATCGGCGCGCGCACCACGTGCCCGGCCGGCAGGTCCGGGCCCGGTTTCGGCGTGCCGCCGGTGGCGGCCTCGACCGGGGAGTGCATCGGCATCACCGGGGCCGGCGCGGCGTGGTGGATCACGGTCGGCGCGGCGTGCATCGCGCTGGTCGGCGTGCGCGCCAGGCGCACCGATTCCTCGCCCTCCTTGATCTCGATTTCGGCGAGGTTGGATTCCTCGAGCAGGTCGATCAGCTTCTTGATCTTGCGCAGGTCCATCGGTGGGGCCTCTTGGTCAAGCCGCGAGCCGCGACAGCGCGGCATCGAGGGCATAGCGGTAGGAGTCGGCGCCAAACCCGCAGACCACGCCCACGGCCAGATCGCTGAAATAACTCTGGCGTCGGAACGGCTCGCGCGCGTGCGGGTTGGACAGGTGAACTTCGATAAACGGAATCGCGACCGCGGACAGGGCATCGCGCAGCGCGACCGAGGTGTGGGTGAAGGCGGCCGGATTGATCACGATGAAAGCCGTTCCATCCGTTTTCGCGACCTGGACGCGATCGATGAGCGCATCTTCGGCGTTGGACTGGAAGCTTTCGAGGATATGCCCGGCCTGCCTGGCCCGGTCGGCGAGTTCGCCATCGATCTCGGCCAGGGTGGCGCGGCCGTAAACCTCCGGCTCGCGGCTGCCGAGCAGGTTGAGGTTGGGGCCGTGCAGGACGAGGATCCGGGCCAAGTGTGCTCGACGTCGCGAAAACGGGCGGGCAGTGTGCGCGCCCGAAGTGCCGCTGTCCAGACAATCTCTTCAAGATCGGCGAACTTTCGCCACTTCCCGGGATTTTAAGCGCGCGTTTGAGTGTTCGCTCTAGTGCGGGGCGGGTTCGAGCCGTGCCCAGGCGTTGATGTCGCCTTTGGCGAACGGCCCCAATTGCGAACGCAATACCCGGCCATCGGCCGCGATCAGCACGCTATAGGGCAGTACGCCGGCGCGGTTGCCGAGGCGGGCGCTGGCATCGTTCGGGCCGGGTTTGTCGAGCAGGATCGGGTAATCGACGGGATGAGCCTTGAGGAAATCGACGACCGCGGCCGGGTCGTCCAGGGCAATGCCGATGACTTGCGTGCCGTTCGCTGGTTGTTGCGCGGAGAAGCGTTGCAGTTCCGGTATTTCCGTGAGGCAGGGGACGCACCAGCTGGCCCAGAAGTTGAGCAGCAGCGCGCGCCCGGCATAGGCGTCAGGCAGTCGTACCGAGCGACCGTCGAGGCTGCGGAGGTCGAGCTTGGGCATGGTCGCAGGCGGTTGCGTGATCGCTCGCAACGGGGGCGCATCGGGGTGGCTCAGGCGGTATTCGAGCGTCGCGCCGGCCGCGGCCGCGAGCAGGGCCGCCAGCAGTACCGCCCGGTGCTCGCGGATCACCGCGCCGCCCGTGCGAGTGCGTCGCGCACGAGGTCCGGGGTCAGCACCGTCGGCAGCACCCGGCCCTCGCCGCCGCCGCGCGGATAGACCACGTACAGCGGGATGCCGACCGCGGCGTAGCGCTGCAGGTAGGCGGTGATCGCCGGATCGACGTCGGTGTAGTCGCCGACCATGTAGGTCGCGTTCGCCGCGCGCAGCGCATCGCGGAAACCCTCGCGCGCGAGCACCGCCTTCTCGTTCGCCTTGCAGGTAATGCACCAGTCCGCGGTGATATCAACGAACACCACCTGCCCCTGCGCGCGCAACGAAGCGAGCCGCGCTTGCGAATACGGCACCGCGGTCGTCGCGCCGACCGCCAGCGATTGTCCCGCGTGCGCCGGCGGCAGCGTGCGGATCCGCTGCAGCGGCCACAACGCGGCGAGCAAGGCGACCGCGGCCAGCGCCAGCGTCCAGCGCGTGCCGCGCATCCGCGACTGCGTCCACGCCCAGGCCGCAAGCGCGATCGCGATCGCGGCCAGCATCCAGTTCCACACCGCATCGCCGCCGCGTTGCGCCGCCAGCACCGACACCAGCCACGCGGCGGTGAGGTACATCGGGAACGCCATCAGCTGCTTGAAGGTTTCCATCCACGCGCCCGGTTTCGGCAGGCGTTGCGCCAGCGCGGGCAGGAAGCCGATCAGCAGGAACGGCAGCGCCAGCCCGAGGCCCAGCATCAGGAACACCAGCATGCCCGCGGCTGCGGGGCCGGCGAAGGCATAGGCCAGCGCCGCGCCCATGAACGGGCCGATGCAGGGCGTGGCCAGCACCACCGCGAGCACGCCGGTGGCGAAATCGCCGCCCGCGCCGTGCTTCTGCATCCACGCATTGCCGCGCGCGCCGATGCCGACGTTCGGGTACCACACGCCCGACAGGCTCAGGCCCAGCGCGAACAGCAGCAACGCGATCGCCGCCACCACCAGCGGTTGCTGCAACTGGAAGCCCCAGCCCAGCGCCAACCCGGCCTTGCGCAACACCAGCACCAAAGCGCCGAGCGCCATGAACGCGGCGAGCACGCCGGCGGTGTACCAGAGCGCGTGCGCGCGAGCGCGGGATCGACTCTCGCCGCTGTTCACCAGTGACAGCGCCTTCAGCGACAGCACCGGCAGCACGCAGGGCATCAGGTTCAGCACCAGGCCGCCGAGCAGGGCGAACAGCAGGCTGGCGAGGAGGGAGGGGTTGGTTGGTGGTTGGTGGTTGGTGGTTGGAGGCAGTTCGCGTGGAGGATTCGCCGCATCGGGCGCTGCGGGCACGGTGGCGACTGCAGGCGGAGTCGCTGCCGTACTCGTCGATGCCGATTCCGGCAACACCGGTTGCTTCGGCCCTTCCGCGACCGTCGGCGCGAGCGTGCCGCGCGGGATCTCCACCGCCACCCGCCGCGTCATCGGCGGATAGCAGATGCCGTCGGTCTGGCAGCCCTGGAAGGTCGCGACCAGGGTCGCCTTCGCCGCCTCGGCGGTCGTGCGTTTCAACGGCAACGGCACGTCGATCTGGTCGAAATACACGACCACGTCGCCAAAGTGTTCGTCGTGGTGGTGCGTGCCCTTCGGCCAGCGTGGCGTGCCGGCGGCGATGCCGTGCGCGCCTTCCAGCTTCAGCGTGGTGCGGTCGCGATAGACGTAGTAGCCGCGCGCCGGGGTGAAGCGCAGCAGCAGGGTGTTGCCGTCGCCGGCGATGGCCTCGAAGCCGAACGCCTGTTCCGGTGGCAAGGGCTTGTCGTCGGTCGCGCCCGGCGATGGAGTGCCAAACAGCGATCCGCGGTTCGATTTGCCCGGCAGCAGGCCCGTGTTCGCGTTCGCGCCTGCATCCGCAGGAAGCTTCACGGTCAGCGTGCGCGTCTGCGGCGGATAGCACACGCCGGCATCGGCGCAGCCCTGGTACTTGATCCGCAGCGTCACCTGGTCGCGGTCGCCGGCATCGCCGGACACGCTGCCGCTCAGGTGCCCGCGGTAGGTTTCGACATCGCCGAAGAATTCGTCGTGGTGCTTCGCGCCCGGTGGCAGCGACAGCGTCGCATTTGCGAACGAGCCGTCCGGCGACGCGACCTGGGTACGGTGGCGGTAGAGGTAGAAGCCGTCGGCGATCTTCCAGTCGACGGTGACGCTATCGCGTGCGCCGGCCGTGGCCGAGAGCACGAACACCTCGTCCACCGGCGGCAGTTCCGACGGATCGATCGCGGCGCGGGCCGGCAACAACGGCGCGGCGCAGAGCAGCAGCGCGGCCAGCGCGCGCAGGAGCGAGGGGGCAGGAGAGGTCATTCGGAGGCAGGCTCGATGCGGGTTTCGTCGGCGACCCAACGCAGGTAGGCGGGCAGGCCGAAGTCGGTTTCGACCGCGATCAGTTCCGGCAGTTCATGCGGGTGCAACTGCAGCAGGCGATCCTGCAATGGCCAGTATCGGTCGGGCTGGGTCTTGATCAGCAACATCACCTCGTCGGCGCGTTCGACCGCGCCCTGCCAGCGGTACACCGAACGCAGCCCGGGCAGCAGGTTGACGCAGGCGGCCAGGCGTTCGCCGACCAGGGTTTCGGCGATCGTTTCGGCCGTGGCGGCATCCGGGCAGGTGCAGAAGCAGAGCAGGGCGGGCATCCGCATAGGGTAGCGGTTCGGGCTTGCGTCCCGCCCTTGAAAGTCCCTTCGCGGCCCCCACTTCCCTCGCGTCCCGGCTTGCCGGGTTCGTTTTGCCGCCGATCTTGGCACTCGCTTGCGGCGACTGCTAAAATCACGGTCTTTTCCCCACCCAATCAAGCACTTGCGAGGGCTGTCATGAACATCAAGCCGCTGTACGACCGCGTGGTCATCAAGCGCATGGAAGAAGAGAAGCTGTCCGCCGGCGGCATCGTCATCCCCGACTCCGCCACCGAGAAGCCGATCAAGGGCGAAGTCGTCGCCGTAGGCGCCGGCAAGGTGCTCGACAACGGCCAGCTGCGCGCGCCGCAGGTCAAGGTCGGCGACAAGGTGCTGTTTGGCAAGTACAGCGGCACCGAAGTGAAGCTCGACGGCACCGAATACCTGGTGGTGAAGGAAGACGACATCTTCGCGGTCCTCTGATCGCGCATCGCTTCCCGTAGGGCGGGTCTTGACCCGCCATCGAAACATTTCCAATCACGAGCGGCGGGTTGAAACCCGCCCTACATATTCGAGGTAACACATTCATGGCTGCCAAGGAAATCCGTTTCGGCGAGGACGCGCGCTCCAAGATGGTGCGCGGCGTCAACGTGCTCGCCAATGCCGTCAAGGCCACCCTCGGCCCGAAGGGCCGCAACGTCGTGCTCGAGAAGAGCTACGGCGCCCCGACCATCACCAAGGACGGCGTCTCCGTCGCCAAGGAAATCGAGCTTGCCGACAAGTTCGAGAACATGGGTGCGCAGATGGTGAAGGAAGTCGCCTCCAAGACCTCCGACAACGCCGGCGACGGCACCACCACCGCCACCGTGCTGGCGCAGGCGTTCATCCGCGAGGGCATGAAGGCGGTCGCCGCCGGCATGAACCCGATGGACCTCAAGCGCGGCATCGACAAGGCCGTGGTGTCGGCGGTCGACGAGCTGAAGAAGCTCAGCAAGCCGTCCTCGACCAGCAAGGAAATCGCCCAGGTCGGCACCATCTCCGCGAACAGCGACGCCAACATCGGCGACCTGATCGCGCAGGCGATGGACAAGGTCGGCAAGGAAGGCGTGATCACGGTCGAGGAAGGCTCGGGCCTGGACAACGAACTCGACGTGGTCGAGGGCATGCAGTTCGACCGCGGCTACCTGTCGCCGTACTTCATCAACAACCAGCAGTCGATGCAGGCCGAACTGGACGATCCGTACATCCTGCTGCACGACAAGAAGATCTCGAACGTGCGCGACCTGCTGCCGGTGCTCGAAGGCGTGGCCAAGGCCGGCAAGCCGCTGCTGATCGTCGCCGAGGAAGTGGAAGGCGAAGCGCTGGCGACGCTGGTGGTCAACACCATCCGCGGCATCGTCAAGGTCTGCGCGGTGAAGGCGCCGGGCTTCGGCGATCGTCGCAAGGCGATGCTCGAAGACATGGCCATCCTCACCGGCGGCACCGTGATTTCCGAGGAAGTCGGCCTGTCGCTGGAAAAGGCGACGATCAAGGACCTCGGCCGCGCCAAGAAGATCCAGGTTTCCAAGGAAAACACCACGATCATCGATGGCGCCGGCGAATCGGCGGGCATCGAGGCGCGGATCAAGCAGATCAAGGCGCAGATCGAGGAGACCTCCTCGGACTACGACCGCGAGAAGCTGCAGGAGCGCGTGGCCAAGCTGGCCGGCGGCGTTGCCGTCATCAAGGTCGGCGCCGCGACCGAAGTCGAGATGAAGGAAAAGAAGGCGCGCGTGGAAGATGCGCTGCACGCGACCCGTGCCGCGGTCGAGGAAGGCATCGTCCCCGGCGGCGGCGTCGCCCTGATCCGCGCCAAGGCCGCGATCACCGGCCTCAAGGGCGCGAACGAAGACCAGAACCACGGCATCGAGATCGCGCTGCGCGCGATGGAAGCGCCGCTGCGCGAGATCGTCGCCAATGCCGGTGAAGAACCGTCGGTCGTGCTCAACAAGGTCGCCGAAGGCAAGGGCGCGTTCGGCTACAACGCCGCCAACGGCGAATACGTCGACATGATCGAAGCCGGCATCCTGGACCCGACCAAGGTCACCCGCACCGCGTTGCAGAACGCGGCGTCGATTGCCGGCCTGATGATCACCACCGAGGCGATGGTCGCCGAGCTGCCGAAGAAGGAAGAACCGGCGATGCCGGGCGGCGGCATGGGCGGCATGGGCGGCATGGATTTCTGATCGGCGATCCATCGCCGATCAGCCCGGGTTTTACCGGTGGCGCCGTTAAAAACGGTGCCTTCGGCTCAACCCGGGCTACAGGCGGGCACGGGCCGTCCATGGCCCGTGCACGTTTCGTCTAAAAATCCGTGCATGCATTTCCCTCTCCCCGCACGCGGGGAGAGGGTGCCGAAGGCGGGTGAGGGGCACTTCATCCGCAACACGAAAACCCCGCAGCGATGCGGGGTTTTTTGCATGCGCAAGCAGGCGACCCCGGAGGGGGAAGCCCCGCGTCCCTGCAGGGCTTCCCTTTCGAACGCGGCGATCACAGCGCCTTCAGGAACGCGACCAGGTCCTGCTTCTCCTGCGCGCTGAGGTTCATCGCGAAGCGGGTGTTGTAGAACTCGACCGCATCATCCAGCGTCGCCGCGCTGCCGTTGTGGAAGTACGGCGGCCGCGCCGCAAGACCGCGCAGCACCGGGCCCTTGAACTTGCCGATGTCGGCCCATTTGCCGGTGATCAGCGCCAGGCCGGGATCGGTGGTCTGCACGGTTTCGCTGGTGGACTTGTTGCGCAGCGTGTACAGAGGCATGTCCGGCGTGCGCCGCGAGGCGTCCGTCAGTCCGATGTTGAGCGGCATGGCGACGGTGTGGTTGCCGATGTTCGGGGCGTTGTGGCAAGTGCTGCAGGTTCCGGCGATGCTCGGTTGCCCCAGCACGTCGTTGAGTCCGCCGACGCCGGTGATGGTGAGCGGCTTCTGGTTGAACAGGGCTTCGCCACGCGCGACCGCGGCGCGGGCAGCGACCTGGGTCGGGCTGTTGCCGCTGGCATTCGCCCAGGCGCCGAACAAGCCCATCGAGTCCTGGTCGAACAGCGCACCGGTCGGGTCCGCGCCGAGCGTGTCGTTGATGCCGACGTGGAAGCGCTGGTTGGCGAGGATGCGCGGACCGCCGATCGCATCGCCCTCGTTGAGCAGGCCGGCGACGTCGTCGCGGATCTGCGCGGTGCTCAGTCCCGATTCGAACGCGACGATGTCGGCCAGTTGTTCCGGCGTCGGGTCGATGCCCTGCGCATGGCCGACGGTTGCGTCGGACGCCTGCTTGATCAGCGCCGTGTTCAATGCGTCGCTGTCCTGGCCCGCGTGCATCGGCGGAAGGAACGGCGTCTGCGTTTCGCGCCCGTCCCACATGATGCCGGTCAGGAACGCGAGGTTGGTCGAGGGCAACGGGCGCCGGAACAGCGACAGTTCCGCCGCGCTGGCGTAGTGGTAGGGATCGTCGACGTCGGCAAGGGTGAACTCGGCGTCGGCGGGGATGCCGATGCCGACCCGGATCACGCCGCGATTGAGCAGCATGCTGTAGGCGGCCCGACGCGCGGGCAGGGTGGAAACATCCAGGTTCGGGGCGTTGGAACCATCGTTGGTCCGGAACAATGGATCCATGCCGCTGGTGTTGGCGAAGCGCGTGCGGATTTCAGTGGGCGTCATCGACCAGGCCGCGGATTGCAGGTGGCAGCTGGCGCAGGAACGGCCATTGGTGCCGATCGGCTGGAAGAAGGTGTTGTCGTGGTCGATGCTGCCGCTGCGGGTGAAGGTCCGCAGCCAGCCGCTGGCGTTGCGCGTGGTCATCGGATCGCTGGTCCCGGCGATCCGGCCGGCGGTCGATGCGGGCATCGCGGGCGCCTGCCCGCGCGTGGTCGCGGCATCGGTGGCGCCGCTGGTTCCGGTCACCCGTTCGGCGAGATGCCGTCCGCCGTCCACCAGCATGCGCAGCAGGTCGCCGCCGGAAAATGCCAGCGCCAGCCCGGCGACGCAGGTGCCCGCGATGGCGACGCTCGCCTTCGTTCGATGATGTCGTGTTCCCATTTCCGTACTTCCCCTGGTCCATGGCCCGGCGTCGGTTTGGCCGGGCCTCATATCGGGGATGCGGGAAACCGGGATCGATCCGGACAGCACGGGATCAATTACCGACGAACGGTCGATCGGCCGGGAACCCCTACAATCGCCCGATGAACGCGAACGACGACGTCCTGATCCTCGGCGGCGGCCACAACGGCCTGGTCTGCGCCGCCTACCTCGCCGCTGCGGGGCTGACGGTGCGCGTGCTCGAACGCCGCCACCTCGTCGGCGGCGCGGCGGTCACCGAGGAGTTCCATCCCGGCTTCCGCAATTCGGTCGCGAGTTACACGGTCAGCCTGCTGAATCCGAAAGTCATTCGCGACCTGCGCCTGCACGAGCACGGCCTGCGCATCGCCGAGCGTCCGTATTCCAATTTCCTGCCGTTGCCGGACGGGCGCAGCTTCCGCCTCGGCGGCGGGCATACCGAAAGCGAGATCGCGAAGTTCTCGCCGCGCGACCTGCCGCGTTGGGCCGATTACAACGCGATGCTCGACCGCGTGGTCGCGGTGCTGCGCGAAGTCATCCACATGACCCCGCCCAACATCGGCGACCGCATCGCCTTCGCCGACTGGTTGAACTCGTATGCGCTGGCGAAGCGGCTGAAGCACCTCGACCTGCGCGGACGCCGCGACCTGCTGGATCTCTTCACCAAGTCCGCCGGCGAACTGCTCGACCATTATTTCGAAGGCGAGCCGCTCAAGGCCACGCTGGGCTGGGATTCGGTGGTGGGCAATTTCGCCAGCCCGTACACGCCGGGCAGCGCCTATGTGCTGCTGCACCACCTGTTCGGCGAGGTCAACGGCAAGTCCGGCACCTGGGGCCACGCCATCGGCGGCATGGGCGCGATCACCCAGGCGATGCGCGCCGAATGCGAGGCGCGCGGCGTCGCGATCGAAACCAATGCGGAAGTCGCGAAGCTGCTGGTCGCGGATGGGAAAGCGGTCGGCGTCGCGCTTGCCGACGGCCGCGAACTGCGCGCGAAAACCGTGGTCAGCAACCTCAACCCGAAGCTGCTGTACCAGAAACTGGTCGAGCGATCTCAACTCGACGAAGACACCGCGCTGCGCATCGAACGCTACCGCTGCGGTTCGGGCACCTTCCGCATGAACGTCGCGCTGAGCGAGCTTCCCGACTTCACCGCGATGCCGGGCACCAACCTGCAGCCGCACCACCAGAGCGGCATCCTGGTCGGACCGTCGCTGCAGTATTTCGAGCAGGCCTATTTCGATGCGAAATCGAAAGCCCATAACGCCGGCTGGGCGCGCAAGCCGATAGTGGAAGTCGTCATTTCCTCCACGCTCGACGACACCCTCGCGCCGCAAGGCCAGCACGTCGCCAGCCTGTTCTGCCAGCAGGTCAATCCCGAGGTGGACGGAGGCTGGGACATGCATCGCGACACCGTCGCGAAGCTGATGATCGACACCGTGAACGACTACGCGCCGAACTTCGCGCGCAGCGTGATCGGCTACGAAGCGTTGAGTCCGCTCGACCTCGAACGCCGCATCGGCCTGATCGGCGGCGACATCTTCCACGGCGCGCTCGGCCTGGACCAGATGTTCAGCGCGCGCCCGTTGCTCGGGCAGGGCGCGTATCGCGGCGCGTTCAAGAACCTGTATCTGTGCGGTTCCGGCACACATCCGGGTGGCGGCGTCACCGGACTTCCGGGGCGCAATGCGGCGCGCGAAATCCTGAAGGATTTGCGCAAGGGGCCGCGGCCGGATTGATGTCGAGTGGTCGCGCCTCGCATGGCGTTTCCATCGAAGCGCTAACGCAATCTTTGCCATGACGTAGCATTGGCGCGAGGACAATGCCGGCCGACCACCCTTGGGAGGCACGGCCATGAACAGGAGCGCGGTTGCTGTCGTCGGACTGTTTTTCAGCGGAATGGCGAGCGCCGGCGGTTCGCCCTCCGGGCCGATCCTGCCGCACTTCGACCTCAATAACTTCCATGCGCCGTTGCGCATCGACAACTGGTTGTCGCCGATGCCAGTCGGACGGCATGCCATCTTCCATGAACTGGAGGATGGAGAATGCAAGGTCAACGACGTGGTGGTGACCGATGCCACCAAGCAGGATTTCGTCGGCGATTACGCCGGCCTGAGCGCTCGCCCCGTGACCGACCAGGTCTGGGCCGACCCGCAGTGCAATGGCGAGCGCGGCCTGCTGCTCGAGGACACCACCGACTGGTATGGCCAGGACGATCGCGGCAACGTCTGGTATTTCGGCGAGGACACCACCGAGTACACCTACGACGGAAACGGAAACCCAACGGGGAGCAGCAAGGAAGGATCCTGGGAAGCCGGGCGCATGAATGCCAAGGCCGGCATCGTGATGCTCGCCAAGCCGATCCCCGGCGCGTTCTATCGCCAGGAATTCCAGTTGGGCGTCGCCGAAGACAATGCCCGCGTGGACCGGGTCGATGTCGTGGTGGCCACCGGCCTGGGTCGATTCCGCGGCTGCACCGTGACCCGGGAGACGACGCCGCTGTCCCCGGGCGATGTCGAATTCAAGTCTTACTGCCCGAACCTGGGGCTGGTGCTGGTGAAGTCGCCGACGGTCAACGGCGGAGCGGTCGCGGTCGATCTGGGCCTGCACTGAACCTGCGCTGCGCTTTCCTGTCACGGGCTTCGAACGTGCCCGCCGCGGCAGCGATCGGCGCTGGGCGATGCGTGTGCTAGTCGAATTTCCCGACTGAATGTCCCGTGCTTGCCCCGGATTGCGTCTCCTTCCATGACAACGGAGGGAACGCCATGGCCCGCACGCCACTCGCTCGATTGTTGAATCGCGCCGCGCGGATCGCGCGCGCTTCGTTGCACGCGCCGCAACCGCTGGACGAACTGCTCGGCCTCGCGCACGAGCGTCGCGTCGACCTGACCCGCCGCCGCCTGTTGCAGGGCAGTGGCGCGGCGCTGGTGCTGGCCGGCTGCAAGTCCGTGCCGAACCCGTTGCAAGCCAGGGGCGAGGAAGTCGCCATCGTCGGCGCCGGCATCGCCGGACTCACCGCCGCGTGGCGGCTGCGCCAGCAGGGCGTGCGCGTGCGCGTGTACGAAGCGCAGAACCGCATCGGCGGGCGCATGTTCAGCCTCGCGAATTATTTCCCTGACGGACAGGTGGTGGAACTCGGCGGCGAACTGGTCGACACCAGCCACGTGCGCCTGCGCGCGCTGGCGGCGGAACTCGGGCTGCCGCTCGACGACCTGCTCGAAGGCGACGCGGATCGCGACACCTGGTATTTCGACGGCCGCGCCATCGGCGAGGAAGAGATCGCGCGCGCTTTCGTGCCGGTCGCCGCCGCGATCGAACGCGACCTTGCCGCCGCGGGCGACGGCGATTACGACTACCGCGACGAAAACGCGGCGTTCCGAGAACTGGATTCGATCAGCATCACGCAATGGTTCGACCGCAACGGCGTCTCCGGCTGGCTGCGCAAGCTGCTCGATGTCGCCTATACCACCGAGATGGGGCTGGAATGCGACGAGCAGTCGGCGCTGAACTTCCTCACCTTCATCGGCACCGAGGCCGACACGTTCAAGGTCTTCGGCGAAAGCGACGAACGCTCGCACGTGCGCGGCGGCAACGACCTGGTTCCGAAAACGCTGGCGGCGCGCATGAGCGACGCGATCGAAACCGGACATGCGCTCGAAGCCGTGCGCAGCGATGGCGACGGTTTCGCGCTCGCGTTCCGCAACGGCGCGGCCACCCGCGAGGTGCGGGCGAAACAGGTGGTGCTCGCGCTGCCGTTCACCCTGCTGCGCAAGGTGCGCATCGACGTCGAGATGCCGGATGCGAAACGGCGTTCCATCGCCGAGCTCGGCTATGGCACGAACGCGAAATTGATGATCGGCTTCGACCGTCGCCCGTGGCGCGACCACGGCGCGAACGGCGCGTCGATGAGCGACCTCGCGTTCCAGACCACCTGGGAAACCTCACGCAAGCAACCAGGCACGGCCGGCATCCTCACCAACTTCACCGGTGGCCGTCACGGCGTGGAACTCGGCAGCGGTAGCGCCGCCGAGCAGGCCACGCGTGCGGTCGCCGACCTCGAACGCATGTTCCCCGGCGTCGCCGCAGCGCGCAGCGGCGCGCGCGAGGTGCGCATGCACTGGCCGACGCATCCGTGGATGCAGGGCAGCTATGCCTGCTTCCGTCCCGGGCAGTGGTCGGCGCTGCGCGGCGCCATCGGCGAATCGGTCGGCGGCCTGCATTTCGCCGGTGAGCATTGCGCGCTGGAAACCCAGGGCTTCATGGAAGGCGGCTGCGAATCGGGCGAGATCGCCGCGGCGGCGGTAGGCGCGCGGCTCGGGCTGGCGCAGGTTCTGCGCAGCCGGTCACGTTCGCGCCGGGCGGCGAATGTGTACGCGGTGGTTTAATTTTGCAGTGCAGCGTGCGCTATCGCTAACGCTTCCTTCACGATCGACCCGCATCCCGACGTGGGGGAGGGAGCAGGCCCGCTGAGACTTCGGTCGAAGCGGGCTTTTTTATTGCCCCCGATCCAGCGTCGCGGTAGGCGATGCCACAATCGCCACGATGACGGCGCCCGGATCCGATGCCATCGCAGAACGTTCGCTCGCGCGGCTGGATGCCGCCGTCGGCGGCATCCCCGGGGACATGGTCGAAAGCCTGCGCCGGCTCGCCATCGCCAGCGATTTCGCCATGGCGACCCTGGTCGCGCAGCCGGAACTGCTCGAACGCTTGCGCGCCGACTATGGCGCCGCGCCGTTGCCGCCGCCGGAATTGAGCGCCGACAACCGCGCCGAATGGCCGCGGCTGTTGCGCCGCTATCGGCAGGCGGAATCGACCCGGCTGGTGTGGCGCGACGTCATCGCCGGGGATCCGGTGGACACGATTCTCGCCGGCAGCACCGCGCTGGCCGAGACCTGCCTGCGCTTCGCCCTGGCCGCGCTCGAAGGTGTATTCGCCGAACGCCACGGCGTGGTTCGTGATGATGCAGGGGTCGCGCAACAACTCGTGGTATTCGGGCTGGGCAAGCTTGGCGGCGGCGAATTGAATTTCTCCTCCGACATCGACCTGGTCTGTGCCTACGAACGCGACGGCGAGAGCGATGGAACGCGCCCGCTCGCGGCCGAAGCGTATTTCTCGCGGCTTGGACAGCAGTTGGCGAAGCTGCTGGACGAAGTCACCGCCGATGGTTTTTCGCATCGCGTCGATTTGCGTTTGCGGCCCTACGGCAACGCCGGGCGCATCGCCTGGTCGTTCGCGGCGCTGGAACAGTATTTCCAGCGCGAAGGTCGCGACTGGGAACGCTATGCCTGGCAGAAGGCGCGGCCGGTCGCCGGCGACATTGCCGCGGGCGAACGCTTCCTCGAAACATTGCGGCCATTCGTGTATCGCCGTTATCTGGACTTCGGCGCGCTCGCCGGGCTGCGCGAGATGAAGGCGATGATCGCGGCCGAAGTCGCGCGCAAGGACATGGCCGACGACATCAAGCGCGGACCCGGCGGCATCCGCGAAATCGAATTCCTCGCCCAGGCGCTGCAATTGATCCGCGGCGGACGCGAGGCGGCGCTGCGCGAGCGCCGCTTGCAGCCCGCGCTGGACGCACTCGTGTCCTCGCGGCAGGTTGCGCCCGACGTCGCTGCCGCGTTGCAGGAGGCCTACCGTTTCCTGCGCAGGCTGGAGAATCGCCTGCAGATGCTGCGCGACGCACAGACGCATCGTTTGCCGGAAGGCAAGGAAGAACGCGCGCGGCTGGCCGCCAGCCTCGATTTCTCCGACTGGCCTGCATTGCTGGAAGCGCTCGACGCGCGTCGCGAACGCGTGTCGGCGGAGTTCAATGCCCTGCTCGGGCAGCGCAGGCGCGACGCGGACGCGGGCGAACTCGCGGCGTACTGGCGCGCGCTGCCGGATGCGGGCGATGCGCAAACCCTCGCCGACGCGGGCTTCGACGATGCGGCCGCGCTCGATGCGGGCCTGCGCGATTTCGCGCGAACGCCGGGCGTGCGCGACCTCGCCGACGCGGTGCGCGCGCGCCTCGATCGCGTGGTCCCGGCGCTGTTGCAGGCCTCCGCGATCTCGGCGCAGCCCGACGCCGCGCTGCGGCGCGTGCTGGCGCTGCTGCAGAACATCCTGCGCCGCAGCAGCTACCTCGCCTTGCTCGACGAACGGCCGACGGCGCTGTCGCGATTGGTCGATGTGGTCGCGCGCAGCGGCCTGCTCGCCGAACGCATCACCGCGCATCCGCTGCTGCTGGACGAACTTCTGGACGCGCGCCTGTCCGGCCCCATGCCGCAACGCGATGCATTGCGCGTCGAATGCGAGGCCGCGGTGTCCACGGCTGGCGGCGATGTCGAACAGGCGCTGCATGCGCTGAACGAAAAACGCCAGGCGCTCGGCTTCCGCATCGCCCTGGCCACGCTCGATGGTCGCCAGTCGGCCGCGGACAGCGCGCGCCAGCTGGCCTGGCTGGCCGATGCGGTGGTCGCCTGCGTGCTGCAACTCGCGCGATCCGAGGTCGAACGCGCGCACGGAACGCTCGCCGCGCGCTTCGCCGTGCTCGGTTACGGCAGCCTCGGCGGCGAGGAACTCGGTTTCGGTTCCGACCTCGACCTGGTGTTCCTGTTCGACGCGGATGCGGAAACCCAATCCGATGGCGCGCGCGCGCTGGATGCATCGCGCTGGTGCGCGCGGCTGGCGCAGAAGATCGTCGCACTGCTGGACACGCCCACCGCCGGCGGCCGCCTGTACGAAGTCGATGTGCGCCTGCGCCCGGACGGCGCGAAAGGCTTGCTGGTGTCGAGCCTCGCCAGTTTTTCCGAGTACCAGCGCGAACGCGCCTGGACCTGGGAACACCAGGCACTGGTGCGCGCGCGTTTTGTTGCCGGGGACGCGACGCTGGGTGCGGCGTTCGAGGCGGTGCGTGCGGAAACGCTTGCGAAACCGCGCGATACGGAAAAGCTGTCGGAAGAAGTCTCGTCGATGCGCACGCGCATGCGCGCCGAACTCGATCGCTCCGATGCCGCGCGCTTCGACCTCAAGCAGGGCGAGGGTGGGCTGGTCGATCTCGAATTCCTGCTGCAGTTCCTGGTCCTGCGCGATAGCGGAATGCATCCGGAATTGCTCGCGCCGCGCGACACGCCCGGCCTGTTGCGCGTGCTCGGCGATGTCGGGTCGTTGTCGAACGTCGACGCGCTGCACGAAGCGCATGCCGCGCTGCTCGATGCCGGGCTGCGCTGCACGCTGGACCGGCGCAAGCGCTTGTTGCCGCGCGACCAGGTGCCCGAGGTCGCGCGCGATGCGATTTCAATGGCGGTGCGCGGGGCGGGATTGAAGTCCGATTCGGGTTGATCGAAATACCCTGTGGGAGGGGCTTCAGCCCCGACATGGCATCGCTTTGGGGCTTGTCGCGGCTGTGCTTCCAACAGCCGAATGGCTGGTAAAGCCGCTCCCACAGGTCAGACGGCCAGCCGCTCGCGCACGAGGTCGGCGACGCGCGCGGTTTCGCGCAGGGGTTCCACCGCGAACGGTTCCAGCTCCGCATCGACATCGCGCACGCGGCCAAGTTCGCGCAGGCGATCGAGGAAGGCGCGCGGTCGCCCGCCGAGGCGTTCGCCACCCAGCGCGAACACCGGGGCGAAGCTCGCGCAGGCTTCGGACAGCATGTTCACCGACTCGGCGGTCGCGACGATGCGGTCGGCCCAGCCGAGCAGGCCGGGGTAGGGATTGTCGCCGTCACCACCGTCGATCCAGCATGCGCCGGGCCCTTGCGCGACGGTCGTGCGCAGGATTTTCCGCCATGCGGCCGGCGTGCGTCGCGAGGCGGTGGCGAGCAGGCTGCCGCCCTGCGCATGCACGTTCGCGGCGATCGCGCCCAATGTCGCCACGAACGCAGCGTCGGCGAACGGCCAGTGCGGCGAAGGTCCGCCAATCAGCAATGCCACGCGCGGGCGCGGCAGCAGGGCGAGCGCGGGGAAATCGCGGCGGCCTTCGGCCAGCCACAGGTCGTCGACCGGATGCAGGCTGCCGAGCAGGGTGACGACGTTGTCGCCGCGCAGGCCGTCGTGTTCCGGCGCGACGACGAGGTCCCAATGCCGCGGCTCGATGCGTGGATCGAGGATCTGCACGACCTGGCTGCCGCGTTCGCGCAGCAGGCGCGTGGCCAATGCCGCCTGCCTGCCGCAGCCGATCGCGAAGCGCGGCGGCGATTGCAGTGCATGCGCGAAGTCGGCTCCGAAGGCCTGCGCGGAAAGCGGCCATGCGCGTGGCGCAACCCAGCGCCACGGCGCGCGCGCATCCAGCGTCCAGTGCCGGCTCGCGCCGAAGCCGAGCGCGCCGGCCAATGCCAGCGCCTGGCGCTGGTTGCCGGCCCGGCCATCGGCCAGGGTCCAGGGCGGGGGCGTGGGGTCGTTCGGCGAGGTTCGTTCCATGCGTGGCACCAATGCGTTGCGTGGAGTGAAATTGTGATCACCGATGACCACTCTACACTGTGTGCATTCCTACGAGGATTCCCACCCGCCATGCACCAGGCCCTGCCCGCCCCGGCGCTCGACCAGCTGTTCCGCACCGCGCGCACCTACAACGCCTTCGGCGGCGAGGTGGGCGACGACACCCTGCACCGGCTCTACGACCTGCTGAAGTTCGGCCCGACCACGGCCAACACCTGCCCGGCGCGGTTCGTGTTCGTGAAATCCGCCGAAGCCAAGGCCAGGCTCGGCCCGGCGCTGGACGAAGGCAACTACAAGAAAACGATGGCCGCGCCGTGCACGGTGATCGTGGCCTACGACCTTGCCTTCTTCGAGAAATCGCCGGTGCTGTTCCCGCACACCGATGCCAAGTCCTGGTTCGACACCAAGAACGACGCGGAGCTGACCACGATCGCGCTGCGCAACGGTTCGCTGCAGGGCGCCTACCTGCTGCTCGCCGCGCGCTCGCTCGGCCTGGACTGCGGGCCGATGTCGGGCTTCGACAACGCAAAAGTCGATGCCACGTTCTTCGCCGGCACCCGGATCCGTTCCAATTTCCTCGTCAACCTCGGCGCTGGTGACCCGGCCAGCATCTTCCCGCGTTCGCCGCGGCTGTCGTTCGACGAAGCCTGTCGCATCGAATGACCCGCTTTGAATGAATCTCCCCTCCACTGCAACGGAGCACCGCCATGATCCGCACCACCGTCCTCGCCCTCGCCCTCGCCGCTTCCTTCGGCGTCGCCGCCGCGCCGGTTTCCTACCAGCTCGATCCGCACCACACCGTGGTGCTGGCGAGTTGGAGCCACTTCGGCTATTCGCATCCCAGCGCCAACTTCGGCCAGGCCAGCGGCACCCTGGCGTACGACGCCGACGACGTGACCAATTCGAGCGTCGAGGTGACGCTGCCGCTGTCGGGCCTCGACACCTTCGTGCCCAAGCTCGATGAACACCTGCGTAGTGCCGATTTCTTCGACGCGGCCAAGTACCCGGACATCCGCTTCAAGAGCACGATGGTGCACGACATGGGCGGCGGCAAGCTGATGATCATGGGCGACCTGACCGTGCACGGCGTGACCAGGCCGGTGACGCTCGATGCAACGCTCAACAACGCCGGACCGCACCCGATGACCAAGGCGCCGACGGTCGGTTTCGACGCGACCACCACGATCAAGCGCTCGGAATTCGGCGTTGGCGGCTACGTGCCGATGGTCAGCGACGAGATCGCGATCCGCATCACCACCGAAGCCTCGGCCAAGGCGGCGCCGTGATCCTTGCGCGCCCGGCGGCCGACCGCGGTCGTGTCGAAACGGGCTGGCTCGACAGCCGGCACTCGTTCTCGTTCGGGCACTACCACGATCCGCGCTGGATGGGCTTCGGCCCGCTGCGCGTGATCAACGAGGACCGGGTCGCGCCGGGTGGCGGCTTCGCACCGCATTCGCACGCGAACATGGAAATCCTCAGCATCGTGCTGTCCGGTGGGCTCGCCCACCGCGACAGCACTGGAACCGACGGCACGATCCGCCCCGGTGAAGTGCAGTGGATGAGCGCCGGGCACGGCATCCAGCACAGCGAATACAACGCCTCGCAAACCGAGCCGGTGCATTTCCTGCAGATCTGGATCCAGCCCGATCGCGTGAACGCGCCGCCCGCGTACGCACAATCGTTCTTCGATCCGCAGGCGCGTCGCGGGCGCTGGCAATTGCTGGCCTCGCCCGATGGCGGCAATGGCAGCCTCGCGATCCGCCAGCAGGCCTGGTTGCGTGCGCTGCGCGTTGCCGAAGGCGAATCGGTCGAATGGACGCTGGACCCGGCGCGGCGCTACTGGCTGCACGTGGCCACCGGCGAAGCACAAGCCTCGGGGCATGGGCTCTCCGCCGGGGACGCACTTGGATTCGTCGACGAAGCCGGCGTTCTGGCCGTATCCGGTCGCGGCGAAACGCCCGCGGACATCCTGTTGTTCGACCTGCCGGACTGATCGCACGACGCTACAATGCGCGCGTCTCCACGCAGGACCGCGCCCATGACCACCGCCGATGCCATCCAGGCCAATGCGCAAAAGCGCTATGAAGTGCATCGCGCCGACCTGCCGCTGAGCTGCCCGCTGCCGTCGATGGCGTTGTGGAATTCGCATCCGCGCGTTTACCTGCCGATCGAGGCCGATGGCGGAACGTGCCAGTGCCCGTATTGCGGCGCGACCTACGTTCTGGTCGATTGAAAAAATGCTGTCATCCCGAGCGCGGCGAGGGATCTGTTTTTCCGGTGACAGCAACAGCAGGTCCTTCGCTTCGCTCAGGATGACAACGGGTTGAATGCGAATCGCCTCACCGTCGTGCAACTGCTGCCCGCACTGGAAGCGGGCGGGGTCGAGCGCTCCACCCTCGAAATCGCCGGGGCCCTGGTACAAGCCGGGCATCGCGCCATCGTGGTGTCGAAGGGTGGGCGGCTGTTGTCGCAACTCCAAGCCATCGGCGCGGAACACGTCGCGCTCGACATCGGTCGCAAGTCGCCGCTCGCGTTCCGGCATGTCCCTGCGTTGCGGAAACTGTTCGCACAGGCGCAGGCGGACATCGTGCACGCGCGTTCGCGGCTGCCGGCGTGGCTGGCGTGGTTCGCCTTGCGCGGAATGCCGGAATCGTCGCGGCCGCATTTCGTCACCACCGCGCATGGCCTGAATTCGCCGTCGCATTACAGCGCGATCATGGCGCGTGGCGAACGCGTGGTCTGCGTATCGAAGACGGTTCGCGATTACCTGCTCGCGCATTACCCGAAGCTCGATCCTTCGAGGCTCGTGGTGATCCCGCGCGGCATCGACCCGGCGCGTTTCCCGTGCAGGCCATGGCCGGATCGCGACGCGCGCGACGCGATCGCGAAGCAGCATTCCGCGCTCGGCGGCAATGGACCGCTGCTGCTGCTGCCGGGGCGCGGCACCCGGCTCAAGGGCCACGCCGACGCGCTGCGCCTGCTCGCGCGCCTGCGCGGCGAGGGCCTCGACGCGCGGCTGTGGATGCCCGGCGCGCGCGAAGCCGGACGCGAGGCCTACATCGCGGAAATGGAATCGCTGCTGCAGGCACTGGGCATCGCCGGCGCGGTGGCGATGACGCCGCCGACCGAGGCCATCGCCCAGGCCTACGCGGCCAGCGACCTGGTGCTGCAGCTTTCGCGCAAGCCGGAGGCGTTCGGGCGCACGGTGGTGGAAGCGCTGTCGGTCGGGCGCGCGGTGCTGGGCTGGGACCACGGCGGCGTCGGCGAACTGCTGCATGAACTGCAGCCCGAAGGCGCGGTCGCGCCGTTCGACGAGGACGCGCTCGCTGCGCGCGCGCGCGCGTTGCTGGCGCAAGCGCCATCGCCACCGGCTACCATTCCCTACACCTTGCATGCGATGCAGGAGGCCACGCTTGCGCTCTACGCCGGAATCGTCCGTGGCTGAAACCGCGCCCGTCGCCGGCTGGCGCTGGGCGCCGGCATGGGTGCTGGCCTATGTCGCGCTGTGGCCGGCGCCGGGCTATGCGGAAGCGGTACTGGTGCTGGGCGCGCTGGTCGCGATCGCGAAGCTGCTGCTGCAGCGTTTCCGCGGCGGCACGCGCCTGCTCAGCCACCAGGCCTGGGCGCTGACCGGCGTGCTGTTCGCGGCGTACTGGTTACCGGAACTGTTCTCCACCTTCGATGCGGTGAATCGCGCGCACAGCCTCGCGCAGACCGTGTCGGACCTGCGCTACCTGCCTTTCCTGTGGCTGGCCGCGTCCGCGGTCGCCAGCGACGCCGGCCGGCGCACGACGTTCACCGGCATCGCCGTGATCATGGGCATCTGGACGATCGATGCCTTGCTGCAGGAAGGCTTCGGCGCGAGCCCGCTGTTCTCGCTGATCGACATCGCCAAGCACGCGATCAGCGGCCACGGCATGTGCACCGCCGAGGAGGCGCAGCGCGTCGACCGCCTCAGCGGCATCCTCGGCCCGTGCAACCTCAAGCTCGGCATCGTGCTGGCGAGCCTGTCGCCGTTCGTGCTCGACGCCGCGAACCGGCGCTGGAAGCTGACCGGCTGGCTGGTTGCGGCGCTGGCGGTCGGCATCGTGATCCTGCTCGCCGGCTCGCGCGCGTCGTGGATCACCTACGCACTGGTGCTCGCGTTCTCGGGCTGGCGCGTGCTCGGCCTGCGCAGGCTCGCCGCGGTGTTCGCGCTCGGTGCGGTGCTGGCGGGCATGCTGTTCGCGTTCTCGCCACAGGTGCGCGAACGCTTCGAACGCACGTCCGCGGCCTTGACCGCCGATCGCAATGGCGTCGACGTCGCGCTGTCCGGGCGCACGCGCATCTGGGGCGCGGCGCTATGCATGATCCGCGAACACCCGATCAACGGCGTCGGCGCGCGGGATTTCCGCGAAGTATTCCCGGCCTGCGATCCGGAATCGGGCACGGCACCGGCCTGGGGCGAAGGCCCGGCCTTCCACGCGCACCAGTGGGTGCTGGAAGTGCTCAGCGAAACCGGCGTACTCGGCCTGCTGCTGTGGATCGCCGGCATCGCGATGGCGTGGCGCGCGTGGCGTTATTCGACTCCCGCCGCGCGCGACCGCGCGCGTCCGCCGATGATCGCGCTGGTCGCGACGCTGTTCCCGTTCAATACCCACCTCGCGTTCTATTCCACGTTCTGGGGCGGACTCGTGCTGCTGCTCGCGGCGCTGTATGCCGGCAGCCTGCTCGCCCACGAATCGCCGCAACCTCAACCGGCGTAGACGTCGTCGCCGTCGGGCCTGCGCTTGAAGCGGCGGTGGATCCACAGGTATTGCGCCGGCGCGGCGCGCGCCATGGCCTCGATGCCCGCGATCACCCGCGCGGTGTCCGCGGCCGCGTCCTTCGACGGGAATTCGTCGAGCATCGGGCTGATCGAAAGATTGAAACCGCCGTCGTCGCGACGCCGGTGCGAGAACAACACCACCGCCGCGCCGGACATGCGCGCGAGTTGGTGGGTGGAGGTGAGGCTGTGCGCGGGCTGGCCGAAGAACGGCACGTACACGCTGTCGCCGCGGCTCGGGTCCTGGTCCGGCGCGTACCACAACAGGCCGCCGCGCTTGAGGTGGCGCACCGCGCCGCGCACGTCCTGCTTGGCGAACATCGCCGTGGCGTAGCGCGCGCGACCGCGCAGCACCGCCCATTCCATCGCCGCGTCGGCATAGGGCCGGTACATGCCGGCGAGCGGCACGCCGGCTTCGCACAGCAGGCGTCCGCAGGCTTCGAGCGTGGTGAAGTGCCCCGATACCACGATCACCCCACGCCCCCCTTCGCGCGCCGCGGCGAGGTGCCCAAGACCGTCGATGCGAATGCCGCGTTTCAGCGCTTCGACCGAACCCCACCACGCGCGGCCGAATTCGAACAGGCTGGTGCCCAGCGCGGCGAAATGCTCGCGCAGCAGCGCGTCGCGCGCCCGCTCGTCGAGACCGGGAAAGCAGAGTTCGAGGTTGCGCGCGGCGATGCGCCGGCGTTCGCGCATGGCGATGCGCAGCAGCGGCCCGACGACGGCGCGCCCGAACCAGCGCTGCAATGCCCATGGCAGGCGCGCGGCCAGCGCGAGCAGGCCGATGCCGCACCACGCCGGCCAGGTGCGCGGCGACAGCGGCGGGGAAGGGGCGTCGGCGGCGATATCCGGCATGGCCGGATTCTGGCATGCGTCGCGGGCTTGGTTATCCTGTGCGCATGCGGGCCGACATCACCGAACGTGCGCTGCGCGGCCTGTATTCGGCGGCGCTGTACGTGTTGGTGCCGGTCACCGTCTACCACCTGATCTGGCGCGGCTTCCGCCAACCGGCCTACCTGCAGCGCTGGGGCGAACGTTACGGCATCTACCGCACGCCGCCGACCGATCCGGTGCTGTGGGTGCACGCGGTGTCGGTCGGCGAAGTCAACGCCGCCGCGCCGCTGGTCGATGCGCTGCTCGCGCGGCATCCGCGCGAACGCCTGCTGGTCACCACCATCACGCCGACCGGTTCGGCGCGGGTGCGCGCGTTGTGGGGCGAACGCGTCGACCACGTGTACCTGCCCTACGACCTGCCCGGCGCGGTATCGCGCTTCCTGCGCCATTTCCGCCCACGGATCGGCCTGGTGCTGGAAACCGAACTGTGGCCGAACCTGCTGTTCGGTAGCCGCGACCACGGCGTGCCCGCGCTGATCGTCAACGGGCGTTTGTCCGAACGCTCGCTGCAGGGCTACGGCTTGCTGAAGCCGCTGCTCGGGCGCGCGTTGCGCAGCCTGCGCGGGATCGTCGCGCAGTCGAAGACCGATGCCGAACGCTTCCTGCGCCTGGGCGCGTCGCCGGAATCGACCGTGGTCGGTGGCAACCTCAAGTTCGACATCGCCGCAGATCCGCAGGCGGCGGAATTCGCGCGCGAATTCCGTGTCGCCGAAGGCGCGCGACCGGCATGGATCGCGGCCAGCACCCACCCCGGCGAGGAAGCCGCGGTGCTGGCCTTGCACCAGCGCCTGCGCCGGCATTGGCCGCAGCTGTTGTTGATCTGGGCGCCGCGACATCCGGAACGTTTCCGCCCGGTCGCATACATGGCCGCGCAGGCGGGATTCCGCACCGCGACGCGGCAGATGACCCACCTGGCCGACGCGGCCGACGATGTGTTCGTGGTCGATACGCTGGGCGAACTCGCGCGCTTCTACGCCTGTGCGGACGTGGCCTTCGTCGGCGGCAGCCTCGAGGACATCGGCGGCCACAACCTGCTCGAACCCGCGGCCGTGGGCACGGCGATGGTTACCGGCCCGTACCTGCGCAACTTCGCCGACATCGCCGCACAACTCGAAGCCGCGGGCGCGCTGCGCATCGGCGCGGACGCAACCGCGGTGGGCGATGCACTGGAGGCCTTGCTGGCCGATGCCGACGCGCGCGCGGCGATGGCGAACGCGGCGCAGGAATTGCTCGTGCAAGGACGCGGCGCGCTGCGGCGCACGCTCGGGTTCGTCGATGCGATGGCGCCCGCCGCGACGGCGGGCTGACGCGTTCGTTCAGGGCTTGGCTTCGCCCACCGGCGTATCGACGGTGAGCAGGCGATTCACGTCCTGCACGTCGTCCACGTCGAGGGTGCCGGCGGCCTGGTCGAGCAGCAGCCGGCTCTGCAGGAAGTTGTACTTCGCCAGCGCATAGGCCTGTTGCGCGTTGAACAGGTTCTGCTGGTTGATCAGCACGTCGACCACGGTGCGGGTACCGACTTCCAACCCGACCTGCGAGGCGTCGTAGGCGCTTTTCGCCGACACTACCGCCAGGCGACGCGCTTCCACTTCGCTCACGCCCGCGACCAAGGTCTGGTAGGCGTTGCGGGTATTGCGTTCGACGGCGCGCTTGGTCTGCTCCACGCCGTCGGCGGCGGCGTCGCGCTGGGCGAGCGCGGTGCGCACCTTGGACTGGGTGGCGAAGCCGGAGAAGATCGGCACGCTGAGCGAGATGCCGACACTGCTCGTGGCCTCGTTCGGACCCGGACCGAAATCCGGACTGAACAGGCTCGGGATCGCCTTGCCGTAGCTGGCTTGCAGTCCGAGCGTGGGCAGGTGGCCGGAACGCGCGGTGGTCACGCTGGCTTCGGCGGCCTCGAGTCCGGCGCGCTGCGCCTGCAGCGTCGGGTTCTGCCCGGTCGCGGTGGCGACCCAGGCATCGGCGTCCTGCTGCGCGGGCAGCGAGGGCTGGAAATCGTCGGGCAGGCCCTTGAGGTCGCCGACCTGGGTGCCGGTGATCTCGACCAGCGCCTGGTAGGCGTCCTGGACCGTGTTGCGGGTGAGGATGGTGTTGGCGCGCGCGGCGTCGTACTGCGCGCGCGCCTCGTGCACGTCGGTGATCGGCGCGAGGCCGACTTCGAGGCGCTTGCTGGCGAGGTCGAATTGTTTCTTCAGCGCGGCTTCGCTGGCTTCGGCGGCGGCGAGCGTCTCCAGTTGCACCAGCACGTTGAAGTAGGCGGCCGAGGTGCGGGTGATCAGGCCGTGCCCGGCGGCGACGAGGTCGAAGCCGCCGGCGCGGTCAAGCGCCTTCGCCCCGCGCAACGCGCTGTAGTTGCCGTAGTCGAACAGCGACTGGTCGAGCCTTACGCCCCAGGAACCGGTCTGCACGCTGCTGCCCGGGCCCGGGTCGTTGCGGGTCACGCCGACCGAACCGCCGATCTGCGGCAGCAGCGCCGCGCGCGCCTGCACCGGGTTCTCGGCGGCGACCGCGCGGTTGGCTTCGGCGGCGGCGTACTGCGGATCGTTCTGGCGCGCCTGCTGGTAGGTCTGCAGCAGGTCTTCGGCGTGGACGGCGCCGAGTGGCGAGAGCGCGGCGGCGAGGGCGAAGGCGAGCGGGAGGCGGCGCATGCGGGGGATCCTGGTCAGAACTGGAAGGCGGGCGCCGGCGCGGCGCCGGCGAGGTAGGGTAATTCTGTTTCGAACAACGAATGGATGCGTTGGTCGTTGATGTCGTTGCGGGCATCGACGCGCACCGCCTCCATCGCCGGCACGCGGCCGCGCACGACGAACATGCGGCCGCCGGGCTTCAGCCATTGCAGGAAGCGCGCCGGGATTGCATCCACCGCCCCACCGACGCAGATCGCGTCGTAGCGGCGATCGCTGTTCCAGGCGAATGCGTCGGCGGTTTCGATGGTGATGTTCTGGCCGAAGCCGAGCGCGTCGATGCGTGCGCGCGCAGTATCGGCGAGGCCGGCGTGGCGTTCGAGGCTGGTCACTTCGCGCGCAAGGCGGCCGAGGCAGGCGGTGAGATAACCGCAGCCAGTGCCGATCTCCAGCACGGCGTCGGTCGCGGCCGGCAGCAGCGCCTGCAGCGCACGGCCGTCGATCACCGGCTTCCAGCTGCGTTCGCCCTCGCCGATCGGCAATTCGATGTCGGTGTAGGCCAGCGCGCGGTGGGTTTCGGCGAAGAAGGCTTCGCGCGGCATTCGCACCAGCACGTCGAGCACGCGCATGTCGAGCACGTCCCACGGCCGGACCTGCTGTTCGACCATGGTTTCGCGGGCTTTGGCGTAATCGAGGCTGGGAGTCATCGGGGCAGGGCCGCGGCAGCGGACCGGTTCGGGAGGGGAGGGAAGTTTAATGCCGCGCGTCGATGGGGACGTCGGGGAGTGTCGCCGTACCAGCACACCGGGACAGAGTGCCGGAAGTCAGCGGGCCGGAAGTCATTGCCGTTTCAACCGTCAACGCCTGGCATAGGCGCGCAAAAACATGTCGACCGATGCCGCGAGGTGCGTTTGCGGGGTATCGAGGCAAGTGGCTTCGCCGCAGCCCATCACCAGTTGCGCATGCGCGTCGCCCTTGAGCAGGGTGAAGAACTGCGAGGCCGCGCGCGGCACGTCGTCGATCTCGAGTTCGCCGGCATCGATGCGCCGCTGCAGCAGTTGCGCGAATTCGGCCTGCACCCGTTTCGGCCCGCCTTCCCAGAACAGTGCCGGCACCGGCGAATCGGCCATCTGCGGCGTGCACAGGATGCGGTGCCCGGCCACCGCCTCGGGCGAGCTGACCATCGCGTAGAACGCCTGCGCGATCTCGAGCAGGCGTTCGCGCAGCGGCGCGTCCGGGTTCGGGTCGAACAGCTCCGACGGCAGCCGCTGGTCGCAGTAGGCGCGCGCGGCGGTGGCGAACAGCGCGTCCTTGTCGCCGAAATGGCTGTAGACGGTGAGCTTGGATACGCCGGCCGCGGCCGCGATCTGGTCCATGCTCACGCCGTCGTAGCCCTGTTCGACGAACAGGCGCTTGGCCGCATCGAGGATCGCGGCGCGCTTGCCAAGGTCCTTGGGCCGGCCTGGGGCATTGGGCTTGGCGGATCCGTGGCGGGCGGTGACAGGGGACATGGCTCAATACTAGACGAAGCAGTTTTGTATTTATACTACACCCCACGGTTCATTAATCCTGACCAAACCGGATGGGTGCGCGCATGTTCATTTCCAGGCAAAAAGGGCCGACGCGTTACCCGTTCCCGCGATCGGCTGCCGTCCTGATCGCAGCTGCCGCCTTCCTTGCCGGATGCAGCGACGGCGAGGGCAACCGGGATGTGCCGCAGCCAGTGCTGGTGGCACATCCGGACGGCGGAGCCGATGCCGGGTTCACGGCCTACGCCGGCGAAGTGCACGCGCGCCAGGAAAGCCCGCTCTCGTTCCGGATCGGCGGCAACCTCGTCCGCCGCGATGCGGATGCCGGGGACCGTGTCCGCGCAGGCGAAGTGCTGGCCGAACTCGATCCCGGCGACATGCAGTTGCAGGCCAGCGCGGCGCAGGCGGAAATGTCGCGGCTCGGCGGCGACCTGGAACGCTATCGCGCGCTGCTGGCGCAGAAGCTGGTCAGCCAGTCGGCCTTCGATGCCCAGCAAGCGGCGTATCGCGCCGCCCGCGCGCAATACGAATTGATGCGCAACCAGGCCGGTTACACCCGGCTGCGCGCGCCGCGCGATGGCGTCATCGCCGCGCGCCAGGTCGAAGCGGGACAAGTCGTCGCGGCCGGGCAGACCGTCTTCGTCCTCGCCGCGGACGGCGGTCGCGAGGTCGCGATCGCGTTGCCCGAATCGCGCATCCGCGCATTCCACGCCGGCCAGCCGGCACTGGTCGAATTGTGGAACGCGCCGGGCGTGCGCCTGCGCGGCACGATCCGCGAGATCGCGCCGGCGGCCGATCCCACCGCGCGCACCTACGCCACCCGCATCGCCTTGTCGGACGACGCGGCCAAGCAGGTCGAACTCGGGCAAAGCGCGCGCGTGTACATCGGCGATGAGGATGCGCAGGCGGCTGCATCGAGCATTCCGCTGTCGGCGATCCAGCGCGGCGCCGACGGCAAGGCATCGGTGTGGGTGGTCGATCCGAAGACGCGCACGCTGGAATCGGTCGCGGTCCGGCTTGGTCCGTTCGGCGAATCCCGCGTCCCGGTGCTCGCCGGGCTCGATGCGCGCGACTGGGTGGTGACCGCCGGTGGCCACCTGCTGCGCGCGGGCCAGCGCGTGGAACCGGTGGATCGCGACAACCGCCCGGTGCTGCCAGCCGCAACCGGGACGAAGTGAGCATGCGTCGCTTCAACCTTTCCGAATGGGCGCTGGGCAACCGCACCCTCGTGCTCTACGCGATGCTGGTGCTGGCTGCCATCGGTGCGTGGTCCTACAGCCACCTCGGGCAATCGGAAGATCCGCCGTTCACCTTCAAGGCGATGGTGGTGCGCACGCTGTGGCCGGGCGCGACCGCGGAGGAAGTCTCGCGCCAGGTCACCGAGCGCATCGAGAAGAAGCTGATGGAAACCGGGCAGTACGAGTTCATCCGCTCGTATTCGCGCCCGGGCGAATCGCAGATCATCTTCATGGCCCGAGATTCGATGCGTTCGGGTGACATCCCCGGCCTGTGGTACCAGGTGCGCAAGAAGGTCGGCGACATCCGCGCCACGCTGCCCGAAGGCACGATCGGCCCGTTCTTCAACGACGAGTTCGGCGACACCTTCGGCAACATCTACGCGCTCAGCGGCCAAGGGTTCGATTACGCGGTGCTGAAGGACTACGCCGAGCGCATCGAGCTCGAACTGCAGCGTGTCCCCGATGTCGGCAAGGTGGAACTGCTGGGCCTGCAGGACGAGAAGATCTGGATCGAGGTCAGCAACACCAAGCTGGCCACGCTCGGGATCCCGCTGGCGGCGGTGCAACAGGCGCTGGCGCAGCAGAACGCGATGACCGACGCCGGCTTCTTCGAAACGCCGAGCGACCGCGTGCAGTTGCGCGTGGACGGCGCCTTCGATTCGGTGGATGCGATCCGCGCCTTCCCGATCCGTGCCGGCGGCCGCACCGTGCTGCTCGGCGACGTCGCGCAGGTGCACCGCGGCTTCTCCGATCCGCCGCAACCGCGCATGCGCTTCATGGGCCAGGATGCGATCGGGATTGCGGTGGCGATGAAGGACGGCGGCGACATCATCCGGCTCGGCAAGTCGCTGGATGCCGCGTTCGCGCGCCTGCAGCGCACGCTGCCGGCCGGGATGACCCTGCAGAAGGTCTCCGACCAGCCCGAGGCGGTGAAGGATTCGGTGGGCGAGTTCATGCGCGTGCTGGCCGAGGCCGTGGCCATCGTGCTGCTGGTGAGCTTCTTCTCGCTGGGCCTGCGCACCGGACTGGTGGTGGCGGTGACGATCCCGCTGGTGCTGGCGATGACCTTCGGCGTGATGCACTACTTCGGCATCGGTCTGCACAAGATCTCGCTCGGTGCGCTGGTGCTGGCGCTGGGCCTGTTGGTCGATGACGCGATCATCGCGGTGGAGATGATGGCGATCAAGATGGAACAGGGCCTGTCGCGGCTGAAGGCGGCGAGCTTCGCCTACGAATCGACCGCGTTCCCGATGCTGACCGGCACGCTGGTAACCGCGGCCGGCTTCCTGCCGATCGCGACCGCGGCCTCGAGCACCGGCGAATACACGCGCTCGCTGTTCCAGGTGGTGACGATCGCGCTGGTGGTGTCGTGGATCGCGGCGGTGTTGTTCATCCCCTGGCTCGGCGATCGCATGCTGCCGGATGCGCATGCCGCGCATGAGCCGAAACCGGGTTCGCTGGCCGCGCGCATGCAGGCATGGCGCGAACGCTTTTTCTCCTTCCCCCGCAAGCGGGGGAAGGTCGGGATGGGGGCGCGTGGCGATGCCGATGTTCCGCCCTCACAGCAATCCACCCCCCCACCCCAGCCCTCCCCCGCAAGCGGGGGAGGGGGTGAACCGCACGATCCCTACCAGCGTCCGTTCTACCGGCGTTTCCGCGCATTGCTCGATGCCTGCCTCGCCCATCGCTGGTGGGTGATCGGCGCGACCGCCGCGGCCTTCGTGCTGGCGCTGGCGATGTTCCGCTTCGTGCCGCAGCAGTTCTTCCCCGAATCGCAGCGCGTCGAACTGATGGTGGACATGGAACTGGCCGAAGGCAGCTCGCTGCGCGCGACCCAGGCCGAGGCCGAGCGACTCGAAGCACTGCTCGCCAGGCGCGCGGGAATCGACAACTACGTCGCCTACGTCGGCACCGGCTCGCCGCGCTTCTACCTGCCGCTGGACCAGCAGTTGCCCGCCGCGAACTTCGCCCAGTTCGTGCTGCGCGCCCACGACATAGCCTCTCGCGAGGCGACGCGGCGCTGGCTGATCGACGAGGTTGCGCCGCGTTTCCCCGAACTGCAGCTGCGCGTCACCCGGCTGGAGAACGGGCCGCCGGTCGGCTATCCGGTGCAGTTCCGCGTGTCCGGAGAGCACATCGAACGCGTGCGCGCACTGGCGAAGGCCGTGGAAGCGAAGGTCCGCGCCAATCCGCACGTGGCCAACGTCAACCTCGACTGGGACGAGCCGAGCAAGGTCGTGCGCCTGGAGATCGACCAGGAACGCGCGCGCGCGCTGGGCGTGAGTTCGCAGCACCTGGCGCAGTTCCTGTCCGGATCGCTGTCCGGGCTCGCGGTCAGCACCTACCGCGAGAACGACAACCTGATCGGCATCCTGCTGCGCGGCCCGGCCGACGAACGCACCCGGCTCGACCTGCTCGGCAGCCTGGCGATCCCCACCGAGAGCGGGCAGAGCGTGCCGCTGTCGCAGGTGGCGACGCTCGAGGACACGTTCGAGGACGGCATCATCTGGCACCGCGACCGCTTGCCGACGATCACCGTGCGCGCCGACATCCGCGACGCCCTGACCCCGCCGACCGTGGTGGCGCAGATCCTGCCCACGCTCGACGGCATTCGCGCGGAATTGCCCGAAGGCTACCTGCTCGAAACCGGCGGCACGGTCGAGGATTCCGCGCGCGGGCAGAATTCGATCGCGGCCGGCATGCCGCTGTTCCTGATCGTGGTGGCGACCCTGCTGATGCTGCAGCTGCGCAGCTTCTCTCGCAGCGCGCTGGTGCTGCTGACCGCGCCACTCGGCCTGATCGGCGTCACCCTGTTCCTGCTGGTGTTCCGGGTGCCGTTCGGTTTCGTCGCGATGCTCGGCACGATCGCGCTGGCCGGCATGATCATGCGCAACTCGGTGATCCTGGTGGACCAGATCGAGCAGGACATCGCCGCGGGGCTTCCGCGCTGGCAGGCGATCGTGGATGCGACCGTGCGCCGCTTCCGGCCGATCGTGCTGACCGCGCTGGCGGCGATCCTGGCGATGATCCCGCTGTCGCGCTCGCTGTTCTTCGGGCCGATGGCGGTCGCGATCATGGGCGGGCTGTCGGTGGCGACCGTGCTCACCCTGCTGTTCCTGCCGGCGCTGTACGCGGCGTGGTTCCGCGTGCGGCGGGACGAGCCCGCGCGCAGCGCGGCATGACGCGGGGCCGCCGGCCGGACTAGACTCGATCCCGCAAGCGGTGGCCGACGCTTTCGGCCGAGCCAGCAGCGGGGTCGCATGAAGCCGACCGATATCGCAAATCCCGACACCTTCCACAAGGTCGTCGATTGCCAGTGGGCCTGCCCGGCGCATACGCCGGTGCCCGAATACATCCGCCTGATCGCCGCCGGCCGCTACGCCGACGCCTACATGGTCAACTGGCAGAGCAACGTGTTCCCGGGGATCCTCGGCCGCACCTGCGACCGGCCCTGCGAACCGGCGTGCCGGCGTGGGCGGGTGGAGGAAAACAACGGCGACAAACCCGAACCGGTCGCGATCTGCCGGCTCAAGCGCGTCGCCGCCGATTTCAAGGGCGATGTCTCCGCGCGCATGCCGAAACCGGCGTCGAAAGCCAACGGCAGGCGCATCGCCTGCGTCGGCGCCGGTCCGTCTGCGCTCACGGTCGCGCGCGACCTCGCGCCGCTCGGTTATTCGGTCACCGTGTTCGAAGCCGATCCCAAGGCCGGCGGCTTCATGCGCACCCAGGTGCCGCGATTCCGGCTTCCGGAACAAGTGATCGACGAGGAAACCGGTTACATCCTCGACCTCGGCGTCGAATTCGTCGGCGGCCACCGCATCGAATCGATGCGCGATCTCCTCGCGAAGAATTACGACGCGGTGTTCGTCGGCAGCGGCGCGCCGCGCGGACGCGACCTCGATATTCCCGGCAGGAAGGAAGCCGACGCGAACATCCATGTCGGCCTCGACTGGCTGGCGAACGTGTATTTCGGCCATGTCGACAAGGTCGGCAAGCGCGTGCTAGTGCTCGGCGGCGGCAATACCGCGATGGACTGTTGCCGCAGCGCGCGTCGCCTCGGCGGCGAGGACGTGAAGGTGGTCGTGCGTTCGGGCTTCGACGAAATGAAGGCGAGCCCGTGGGAAAAGGAGGACGCGATGCACGAGGGCATCCCGATCCTCGACTACCGCGTGCCGAAGGCCTTCCTGCACGAAAACGGCAAGCTCGTCGGCATGACGTTCGAGAAGGTGCGCGCGGTGCGCGATGCGCGCGGCCGGCGCCAGCTGGTCGCCACCGGCGAACCGGACGAGCGCTTCGATTGCGACGAGGTGCTGATCGCGGTCGGGCAGGAAAACGCGTTCCCTTGGATCGAGCGCGACCTCGGCATCGCCTTCGACGAATGGGGCATGCCGATCGTCGACAAGGTGACGCATCAATCGACCTTGCCGAACGTGCTGTTCGGCGGCGACGCGGCGTTCGGGCCGAAGAACATCATCTGGGCGGTGGCGCACGGCCACGCCGCGGCGGTGAGCATCGACAAGCTGCTCAACGGCGAGGACACGCGCGAGCGTCCGGCGCCGGACGTGACGCTCGTCTCGCAGAAGATGGGCATCCACGAGTGGACCTACGACAACGCGGTCTCGCCCGACGAACGCTTCGTCGTGCCGTGGTCGGAAGAAGCGAAAAAGCTCGACAGCATCCGGGTCGAGGTCGAGCTCGGCTTCGACATGGACACCGCATGGAAGGAAACCCAGCGCTGCCTCAATTGCGACGTGCAGACCGTGTTCACCCGCGACAAGTGCATCGAGTGCGATGCCTGCGTCGACATCTGCCCGACCGACTGCATCACCTTCACCGCGAATGCCGACGAGACTGATCTGCGCAAGCACCTGACCGCGCCGGCCTTGAACCTCACCCAGGACCTGTACGTGTCCGATCCCTTGAAAACGCACCGGGTCATGGTCAAGGACGAGGACGTGTGCCTGCACTGCGGCCTGTGCGCGGAACGCTGCCCGACCGGCGCCTGGGACATGCAGAAATTCCTGTTGCTGGAAACCTACGCCGGATCGGGCTGCCGTGGCGCGAAGGCGAAGGTGGCTGCATGAGTCCCGTCGTCCCCCCACTGGAAGCCGTCAACGACTTCGTCGTCAAGTTCGCCAACGTCAACGGCTCGGGTTCGGCGTCGGCGAACGAATTGTTCGCGAAGAGCATCCTGCGCATGGGCGTGCCGGTCAGCCCGCGCAACATCTTCCCTTCGAACATCCAGGGCCTGCCGACCTGGTACGAAGTGCGCGTCACCGAAGCCGGCTGGCTCGGTCGCCGCGGCGGCGTCGACCTGATGGTGGCGATGAACCCGCAGACCTGGGACGCGGACGTCGCCGAGCTGTCACCGGGCGGCTATCTCTTCTACGACAACAGCAAGCCGCTGCCGAAATCGAAGTTCCGCGACGACGTGAACGTGATCGGCGTGCCGTTGACCGAGATCTGCAACGCCACCTATTCCGATCCGCGCCAGCGCCAGTTGTTCAAGAACATCATGTACGTCGGCGCGCTGTCGGCGCTGCTCGACCTCGACGTTCCCGTCATCGAGCAGCTGATCGGCGAGCAGTACAAGGGCAAGGAAAAGCTGCTCAAGCCGAATATCGAAGCGCTGCACCTCGGCCGCGACTGGGTCATGGCCAACCTGCCGCATCCGATCGGCCTCACCGTGCGCAAGGCCGGCGCGGTCGGCGAGCGCATCTTCGTTGAGGGCAATGCCGCGGCCGCGCTGGGCTGCGTGTACGGCGGCGCGACCGTATGCGCGTGGTATCCGATCACGCCCTCGTCCTCGCTCGCGGAAGCTTTTTCGAAGTATTGCCAGAAGTACCGCGTCGATGCCGAGGGCAAGGCGAAGTTCGCGATCCTGCAGGCCGAGGACGAAATCGCTTCGATCGGCATGGTGGTCGGCGCCGGCTGGAACGGCGCGCGCGCATTCACCACGACCTCGGGGCCGGGCATCTCGCTGATGAACGAGTTCATCGGCCTCGCCTACTTCGCCGAGATCCCGGTGACCATCATCGACGTGCAGCGCGGCGGGCCCTCGACCGGCATGCCGACGCGCACCCAGCAATCCGACATCACCCTGTGCGCCTACGCCTCGCACGGCGACACCAAGCACGTGCTGCTGCTGCCCGAGGATCCGCACGAATGCTTCGCGTTCTCGGCGCAGGCATTGGACCTCGCCGACCGCCTGCAGACGCCGGTGTTCGTGATGACCGACCTCGACATCGGCATGAACCAGCGCCTGTGCGCGCCGTTCGAGTGGAACGATGCGCAGGCCTACGACCGCGGCAAGGTATTGAGCGCCGCGGAACTCGACGCCGGCCGCGAGTTCGCGCGCTACAAGGATCTCGACGGCGACGGCATTCCGTACCGCACCTGGCCGGGCACGCATCCGGACAAGGGCGCGTACTTCACCCGCGGCACCTCGCGCAATCCGCAGGCGCAGTATTCCGAACGCGGGCCAGACTACGTCTACAACATGGAGCGCCTGCTGCGGAAGTTCGATACCGCGAAGTCGCTGGTGCCGCAGCCGGTGGTTGAACGTGCCGAAATCCCGGCGCAGCACGGCGCGATCTATTTCGGTTCGACCAGCCCGGCGATGGCCGAGGCGGTGGAAGCGCTGCACGCGGACGGCATCGCGCTCGACACCCTGCGCCTGCGCGCGTTCCCGTTCCCGGATTCGGTGCGCGAGTTCATCGATGCGCACGAATCGGTGTTCGTGGTCGAGCAGAACCGCGACGGGCAGATGCGCAGCCTGCTGGTGAACGAGTTCGGAATCGATCCGGCACGACTGATCGCGGTGCTGCACTACGACGGCACGCCGATCACCGCGCGTTTCATCGCTGGCGAGGTCGGCGCGCGATTGCGTCCGGAAAAATCGAAGGAGAAGGTGGCATGACCTATCTCGCCAAACCCAAACTCCACCACCCGACGCTCAGCTGCAACGCGATGGGCTTCACCCGCCGCGACTACGAGGGCAAGATCTCGACGCTGTGCGCCGGCTGCGGCCACGATTCGATTTCCGCGGCGATCATCCAGGCCTGCTGGGAACTCGACATCGAGCCGCACCGCGTGGCCAAGCTCAGCGGCATCGGCTGCAGTTCCAAGACGCCGGACTACTTCCTCGGCCAGTCGCACGGCTTCAACACCGTGCACGGGCGCATGCCCAGCGTGCTCACCGGCGCCAGCCTCGCCAACCGCGGGCTGCTCTACCTCGGCGTGTCCGGCGACGGCGATTCCGCCTCGATTGGTATTGGCCAGTTCGTGCACGCGATCCGCCGTGGCGTGGACATGGTCTACATCGTCGAGAACAACGGCGTGTACGGTTTGACGAAAGGACAGTTCTCCGCCACCGCCGACCAGGGTTCGGTGTCGAAGAAGGGCGTGGCGAACACCGATTCGCCGCTGGACATGGTGGCGATGGCGTTGCAGCTCGGCGCCAGCTACGTCGGGCGCGGTTTCTCCGGCGACAAGGCGCAACTGGTGCCGCTGATCAAGGGCGCGATCCGCCACCGCGGCGCGGCCTTCCTCGACGTGATCAGCCCGTGCGTGGCGTTCAACAACCACGCCGGCAGCACCCGCAGCTACGACTACGTGCGCGAGCACAACGAGGCGGTGAACCGGATGGACGTGATCCTGCCGCGTGCGCGGATCGAGGCCGATTACGCGGAAGGGCGGATGATCGAGGTCGAACAGCACGATGGCAGCGTGCTGCGCCTGCGCAAGCTCGACGCCGGCTACGACCCGCGCGACCGGCTCGCGGCGATGAACCTGATCGCGCAGCGGCACGCGCAGGGCGAAATCGCGACCGGCCTGCTCTACGTCGATCCGGACGCCGGCGACCTGCACGGCCACCTCAATACCATCGATGCGGCGTTGAACACGCTCGGCGCGGCGGAACTGTCGCCCGGCGCGGGCGTGCTGGCGAAGATCAACGCGTCGTTGCGGTGAATCCGGATCGTCAAACAGCGTAGCCCGGGTAAGCGAAGCGCACCCGGGACTTCAATCGGAGCCACCGATCCCGGGTGTGGCCTGCGGCCTTACCCGGGCTACAAATGCGGGAAATCCCGAGCGTTTTGTGCTGCAATACCGCCCGAAGCGGGGGTACCGCGGCAGCGCGGTTGAGACAGACCCTTCGAACCTGATCCGGTTGAGACCGGCGTAGGGAAGCTTCGCGACACATGATGCATGTGCGCGCCGCCGCTTCGTCCGTGAACGCCGAAAGGACGAAAGCCATGAATGCCGTGCCCAGCGAACTGCTCCGCCAGACCGAACAGCTGTCGGAAGCGGTGACGAAACCGATCCCCGGCTCGCGCAAGATCCACGTCGAAGGCTCGCGTGCCGACCTGCGCGTGCCGATGCGCGAGATCGCGCTGACGAAGACGCCGACGCTGTTCGGCGGCGAGGACAATCCGCCGGTCACGGTCTACGACTGCTCGGGTCCGTACACCGATCCCGATGCGAACATCGATCTCGCCGCAGGGCTCGCGCCGCTGCGCGCGCAATGGATCGAAGAACGCGGTGATACCGAGGTGCTGGCGCGGATCAGCTCCGACTTCGGCCGCGCGCGCGAAGCCGACCCCAAGCTCGCGGCGGTGCGTTTCCCCAACCGCCATCTTCCGCGTCGCGCGACGACCGGCGCCAACGTCTCGCAGATGCACTACGCCAAGCGCGGCATCGTCACCCCGGAAATGGAATTCGTCGCGATCCGCGAGAACCAGCGTCTTGAGGCCGTGCGCGACGCCGCATTGTTGAAGCAGCATCCGGGCGAAGCATTCGGCGCCAGCATCCAGAAGATCATCACCCCGGAATTCGTGCGCGACGAGATCGCGCGCGGCCGCGCGATCCTGCCGAACAACATCAACCACCCGGAAAGCGAGCCGATGATCATCGGCCGCAACTTCCTGACCAAGATCAACGCCAACATCGGTAACAGCGCAGTGTCCTCGGGCATCGCCGAGGAAGTCGAGAAGCTGGTGTGGGCGATCCGCTGGGGCGGCGACACGGTGATGGATCTCAGCACCGGCAAGCACATCCACGAAACCCGCGAATGGATCATCCGCAATTCGCCGGTTCCGATCGGCACGGTGCCGATCTACCAGGCGCTGGAAAAGGTCGATGGCCGCGCCGAGGAACTGACCTGGGAGATCTTCCGCGACACGCTCATCGAGCAGGCGGAGCAGGGTGTCGACTACTTCACCATCCACGCCGGCGTGCTGCTGCGCTACGTGCCGCTGACCGCGAAGCGCGTCACCGGGATTGTTTCCCGCGGCGGTTCGATCCTCGCCAAGTGGTGTCTCGCCCACCACAGGGAAAACTTCCTCTACACCCATTTCGAGGACATCTGCGAGATCATGAAGGCCTACGACGTGGCCTTCTCGCTGGGCGATGGCCTGCGCCCGGGATGCATCGCCGATGCCAACGACGCCGCGCAGTTCGGCGAACTCGAAACGCTGGGTGAACTGACCAAGATCGCGTGGAAGCACGACGTCCAGACCATGATCGAAGGCCCCGGCCACGTGCCGATGCAGCTGATCAAGGAGAACATGGACAAGCAGCTCGCCGAATGCGGCGAGGCGCCGTTCTACACGCTCGGCCCGCTGACCACCGACATCGCGCCCGGCTACGACCACATCACCAGCGCGATCGGCGCAGCCATGATCGGCTGGTACGGCACCGCGATGCTCTGCTATGTCACGCCGAAGGAACACCTCGGTTTGCCGAATCGCGAAGACGTGCGCGACGGGATCATGACCTACAAGATCGCCGCGCATGCCGCCGACCTGGCCAAGGGCCACCCGGGCGCGCAGGTGCGCGACAACGCGTTGTCGAAAGCGCGCTTCGAGTTCCGCTGGGAGGACCAGTTCCACCTCGGCCTGGATCCGGAGAAGGCCAAGGACTTCCACGACGAGACCCTGCCCAAGGACGCGCACAAGGTCGCGCATTTCTGCTCGATGTGCGGCCCGCACTTCTGCTCGATGAAGATCACCCAGGACGTGCGCGACTATGCGGCGGAACACGGGGTCGATGAAGGCGCGGCGCTGGAAGCGGGCATGGCGGAGAAGTCCGCGCAGTTCCGCGAACAGGGCGCCGAGGTCTACCGGGAGGCATGAGCATGACGCGCAAGGGCGAAGTGGTACGCACCGGCATCACCTTCGGCAGCGCGCTGGCGATGGTGATCTCGTGGACGGCGAACAAGTCGCTGCTGTGGGCCATCGTCCACGGCTTGCTGTCGTGGCTGTACGTGCTCTACTACGCATTGCGATACCACTTCAGACTCCTGGCGTTCTGAGATGGAAGCCTCGGCGCACTTGCACGTGTGGGGAAGGATCGCCCGTCGGCATCCCTCGGCGTTCCTGCTGGCGGCGCAGCTGCTGAGCCTGGTGCTGTATCCGTTGATGGACGAAACCCCGACCGGGCGCTTGCTGTTCGGCGCGGTTGCGGTCGTGGTGGTGCCGTTGACGGTGTGGGTCGTGAATCGCAGCCAGTTCGTCAGCATCGTCGCGTGGCTGCTGGCGATACCGGCGATACTGCTCGTCGGGTACGGCATCGCATTCGGCCTGCACATGCCGTTCACGCTGTCGGCCATGTTCGAGGCGGCGCTGTACTTCTATGCCGCCGGCAGCCTGATCGCCTACATGCTGCACGACCATCGCGTCTCCGCCGACGAGCTGTTCGCCGCCGGGGCGACCTTCACCCTGCTCGCGTGGGGCTTCGCCTACGCGTACTTCGTCTGCCAGGCCTGGTATCCGGGCAGCTTCATCGGCTTCGAGCCGGATCGCGCGCGCACCTGGTTGGAGCTGCTTTTCTACAGCTTCAGCAACCTGTCGGCGACCGGCATCGGCGATACCCTGCCGGTCAGTTCGCCGGCGCGGGTGCTGACCATGCTCGAGCAGCTTGCAGGCGTGGGCTACATCGCCGCGGTGGTATCGCGACTGATCGGCTTGACCATCGTGCGCCAACAGCGCTGAAAGCGCCGGTACCCGAATCGCGGCAAGGCGCCTGCGCTACCATTGCGCCGATCGCGGGAACGCGGGATCGCCGTGGCGTGGAGGAATCCGTGAAGTTGCACGCGCCGTTCATCCAGCTCCCGTTGTTGTTCGACGCCGACGCACTCGCGCGCGAAGTGCTGGCGATCGACGAATCACGCTGGATGCCGCATCCACAGGGGTTTGCCGGGAATTCGATGTTGCCGCTGGTGGCGGTCGACGGCGATCCCGCGAACGAAACTTTCATCGGTCCGATGCTCCCGACCCCGTACCTGCGGGCCAGCCCCTACCTCGCACAGGTCTTTGCCAGCCTTGGCGCGACGATCGGGCGTAGCCGGTTGATGCGCCTGTCGGGGCAAGCCGAAGTCTCCCGCCATTTCGACCAGGGCTACTACTGGGCCGACCGCGTGCGCGTGCACGTACCGGTCGTGACCCAGCCGACGGTGCGTTTCGAGTGCGGCGACACGGCCATCAACATGGCCGCGGGCGAATGCTGGATCTTCGACACCTGGCGCATGCACCGGGTGCTCAACGATGCCGATGCCGCGCGCATCCACCTGGTGGTGGATACCGTCGGTGGAAGCGGTTTCTCGGATCTGGTCGGACGCGGCCGCATGCCCGGCACGTCCCCGCGCGAGGGCTGGCAACCGCGGCACGTGGCGCCGGCGCCCGGGGCGGATGCCCGATTCCCGCTTGAATCCGTCAACGTGCCCATGGTGATGAACCCATGGGAGATGCATGTTCATTTCGGGCAGTTGTTCGGCGATGCGTTGCCGCACCCGCAACTGCGACGCGTGCAATTGCTCGCTGCACAATTGATTCGCGGCTGGCGAGGCCTATGGGCGCAGTATGGTGAAAGACCGGAAGGCCATGCCCACTATCGAGTATTGATCGACCGCTTCAAGCAGGAGGCGCTGCCCTTGTCGGAACCGCTGCTGTTGAGCAACGGAGGGGCGCTCAGGACGGCGATGATATTGATGATCCTGCAGTCGACGGTCAACGATGGAGCAGGGCAGGCGGCCGGCGAATACGGCTCGTCCGATCGCGGCTGAGCAGTTTTCCGCTCAGAACTTCGGCTTTTCCTCGTCCGAAGTCGCTTCGTAGCGCTGCATCGCGTCGCGCAGGATCGACCTGGCTTCCTCGGCGCCGCCGAACCCGTCCAGCTTCACCCACTTGCCCTTCTCGAGGTCCTTGTAGTGCTCGAAGAAGTGGCCGATGCGTTCGATCCAGTGCGGGCTGACCTTGTCGATGTCGTCGATGTGCCTGTAGCCGGCGAACACCTTGTCGACCGGCACGGCGAGGATCTTCTCGTCGCCGCCGGCCTCGTCGGTCATCTTCAGCACGCCGACCGGGCGGCAGCGGATCACCGAGCCCGGGATCAGCGGCAGCGGCAGGACCACCAGCACGTCGGCCGGGTCGCCATCGCCGCACACGGTGTGCGGGACGTAGCCGTAATTGCACGGATAGCGCATCGGCGTGGACAGGATGCGGTCGACGAAGATCGCGCCCGAGGCCTTGTCGACCTCGTACTTGACCGGTTCGGCGTCCTTGGGGATCTCGATGACGACGTTGATTTCGTCCGGCGGGTTGTTGCCGGTGGAAACGAGGTCCAGGCCCATGGCGTGCTGCTCCGACGTGCTGGCGCGGGCACTGTGGCCCGGCGGGGTGGGGGCGCGCATTCTACCCGGAGGCGATTGGAGCCTTCAGCCCAGCGCGACGGCGGGAACCTCGCGGCCGCTGGCGCATCGGATGGTGTGTGACGGGAGGAACCGCGATGGCAGGCGTCGGCAAAACGGCGGAAATCGATTTCGACGGGCTGGGCGAGGCCGCGCTGGTGGAACTGGCCCGCGGCGGCCGGCGCGAGGCCTTCCTCCAGGTCATCCGGCGCTGCAACCAGCGCCTGTTCCGGATCGCGCGCGGCGTGGTCCACGACGATGCCGAAGCCGAGGACGTGGTGCAGGCGGCTTACGTCGATGCCTTCGAACACCTGGACCGCTTCCGCGGCGATGCCTCGGTGCTGACGTGGTTGACCCGGATCGTGCTGAACGAGGCGCGCGGACGCCTGCGCGCGCGCCGGCCCACGGTCGATATCGAGCAGATCGAGGCCGTGCAGGGCGAAGCCGGCCGCGTGCTCGCATTCCCCGCGCGGTTCGGCAGCGAGGATCCCGCGTCCAGCGCGGCGCGGCGCGAAATCCGCTTGTTGCTGGAGCGCGCGATCGACGAGTTGCCCGAGCATTTCCGCCTGGTGTTCCTGATGCGCGAAGTCGAGGAATGCACGGTCGAGGAAACCGCGCAATGCCTCGGCCTGCGCCCGGAAACCGTCAAGACCCGGCTGCATCGCGCACGCCGCCAGCTGCGCGCCGCGTTGCAGGACGCGCTCGCGCCGGCGTTGACCGATGCCTTCCCCTTCCTCGGCGCGCGTTGCGATCGCATCGCCGCGACCGTCATCACCCGCCTCGAAGCCCGCGGACGCCTCTCCCACGTCGCTCCCTCCGCGCCACCACCACCCACACCACCAGAAGGGAAACCAACATGCTGACCTACGCACTCATCGTCTTCGCCATCGCCGCGCTCGGCGGCCTCGTCCTCGCTTCCAGCGTGCTGCGCGGCAAGCTCGCGCCGTGGGCACTGTCGATCCTGCACGCGCTGCTCGGCGCGAGCGGCCTGGTGTTGTTGCTGCTCGGGGTGATGGGTGGCGCCGGCGCCGGTCGCGCGGTCGCCGCGCTCGGCCTGCTGGTGGTCGCGGCACTGGGCGGCTTCTACCTGGCCTCGATGCACCTGCGCAAGGTCGTCGCGCCCAAAGCGGCGGTGTTCATCCACGCCGGCGTCGCGGTCACCGGGTTCCTGGTGCTGTTGTCGGTGGTGCTCGGCCTGTGAGCCATCCGCTGCACCCGGCGTTGGTGCATTTCCCGGTCGCGGGCTGGTCGCTCGCGACCGCGGCGGATGTCGCATCGCTGTGGCTGGGCGAACCGGCCTGGCGTTTCGCCGCGGTGTCGATGGGCATCGGCTGCGTCGTCGCACTCGCGACGATGGCGGCGGGGTTGTGGGAATTCGCCAAGCTGCACGACGGCAATCCAGCGTTGCCGCTCGCGAACCGGCACATGCTGTGCGCGCTGGCGGCGTTCTGCGCGTATGCGACCAGCCTACTGCTGCGCTACGGCCAGCACGCATGGCATGCGCCGGGAATGCCTGCGCTGGCGGCGAGCGTCGTCGGCTTCGTCTTGCTCGGCATCACCGGCTGGCTCGGCGGGCAGTTGGTGTATGCGCACGGTGTTGGCGTGTCCCGCGAACGCGATCCTTCGCATTAAACGTTCCCGGTTTTGCGGGAGCGACGGAAGTCGCGATATTCGAGCCGGGCGAGCTCGGCTCTACCAGAGCGGGATGAGTCATGCCGTCGAGCGCCTGGAACGTGTTGGCGGCGATTCCTAGCGAAGCGGGCGCAGGGAACCAGGCGCAGCCGGATTCCCCACTCCCTTTCGCTGCCACCGCATCCACGCAATCGCGGCGAGGAAGAACAGGCTGCACAGGACGCTGCCTTCCGGACCCTGCGCGCCGCCGGTCAGGGCGTCGACACCTTGCGGGCGCAGCGCCACGAGCAGGGCCGGCAGGTGCGCATCGATGCCGGTGACCGGCAATTCGAAGCCTGTCGCGAGCAACCAGTTCCATCCGGTGTGCCAGCCCATCACGCCCCAGACACTGCCGGTGCGCAACGTCCAGGCGCAAGCGAACAACGAGAACAGGAACGAGCCCATCACGATCAGCAGTGGCTGATGCGGGCTGTAGTGCAGGAAGGTGAAGGTGAGCGAGACCAGCAGTACCGCCAGCACGATATTCGACTTGCGCGCCAGGACCGACAGCAGCCACCCGCGGAAGATGACCTCCTCCACGCTTGCCTGGAAGGTGAAGCCCAGCAGCAGCAAGCCGATTTGCATCAGGCCGACCGGCGACCGCCACGCAGGTCCAATGCCTGCCGCCTGCATGCCGCCGGCCGACCAGATCGCCAGCACGACCAGCGAAATCGTGCCGATGCCGATGATCAGTCCGCGCAGGAATGCTTTCAGCGGCGCCGGACCTGTCAGCCCGATGCTCGCGAACGACCGCCGCTCGACGAAGCGGACCCAGGCGAGCACGGCCAGCAAGGTGGGTGCAAATCCGATCCACAGCAAGGCGTGGAGGCCGGCAAGGCCGATCGGGTCGCCGTTGGGCGCCGACCAGTGCCGCGACTGCATCCATCCGTCCATGGCGACAACGGGCACGGCGTTGAACAAGATCATGAGGATCGGGGACAGCCACAGCCACGGCAGCCAGCCGCGTGCGGGTTCCGGCGAAAACAGGGCGACACGAGTCATGCACAGTTCCGGACGGCGTGATCGCCGCAGCTTTGGCCCATGCCCGGCTACAGACCAGGCTGCTTGGCAGGAACGGCAAGTTACTGTCTGCAAAGGGACAGCGGCAATCAGCCCGCGACGAATCTCCGGAAACATCCGACGAAGCCAGTGGAATCGGTGGCGAACACGCCGCGGCCCACTTTCGCTGGCCCTCAAGTGGGTTCCTGGGCAGCCCGCGCAGGGCGGAATCCGCAGCCGGGCTTGCGATCCCGGCGCGACTTCCGCCGCTCCCACGGGGTTTCATCCGTGTGGGGGTGTTCCGCAAAAGAAAACGGCGGCCCGGAGGCCGCCGTCGGTATCGCGATGAATCGTCGATGCGTCAGTTCGCGAGCAGCGGCACCAGCAGCAGCGCGACGATGTTGATGATCTTGATCAGCGGGTTCACCGCCGGGCCGGCGGTGTCCTTGTAGGGATCGCCGACGGTGTCGCCGGTCACCGCGGCCTTGTGCGCCTCGGAACCCTTGCCGCCGAAGTGGCCGTCCTCGATGTACTTCTTGGCGTTGTCCCAGGCGCCGCCACCGGTGGTCATCGAGATCGCGACGAACAGGCCAGTAACAATCGTGCCGATCAGCACGCCGCCCAGCGCCTTCGGCCCGAGCAGCAGGCCGACCACGACCGGCACCGCGACCGGCAGCAGCGAGGGCACGATCATTTCCTTGATCGCCGATTTGGTCAGCATGTCCACCGCACGCGAGTAATCCGGCTTGCCGGTACCTTGCATGATCCCGGGAATCTCGCGGAACTGGCGGCGCACTTCCTCCACCACCGCGCCGGCGGCGCGGCCCACCGCTTCCATCGCCATCGCACCGAACAGGTAGGGGATCAGGCCGCCGATCAGCAGGCCGATCACCACCATGTGGTCGCTGATGTCGAAGGTGTACGGCGTGAACGCCGTGCCCGCGGCCGTGGCCTTCGCCTGGGCGCTCGCGTTGAGGTTGTGGGTGTAATCGGCGAACAGCACCAGCGCGGCAAGGGCAGCCGAACCGATCGCATAGCCCTTGGTCACCGCCTTGGTGGTGTTGCCCACCGCGTCGAGCGGATCGGTGATGTCGCGGATCTCCGACGGCAGTTCCGCCATCTCGGCGATGCCGCCGGCGTTGTCGGTGATCGGGCCGTAGGCGTCGAGCGCGACGATCATGCCGGCCATCGACAGCATCGAGGTGGCTGCAATCGCGATGCCGTACAGGCCACCGAGTTCGAACGCGCCCCAGATCGCGATGCACACCGCGATCACCGGCAGCGCGGTGGCCTTCATCGACACGCCGAGTCCGGCGATGATGTTGGTGCCGTGGCCGGTGGTCGAGGCCTGCGCGATGTGCCGCACCGGCTTGAACTGGGTGCCGGTGTAGTACTCGGTGATCCACACGATCACGCCGGTCAGCACCAGGCCGATCAGCGCGCACCCGTACAGGTTCATCGCGCCGTAGGACGAGTCGGACATCATCCGGGTGGTGATCGGGTAGAACGCGATCGCCGCCAGCACCGCCGACACGATCACGCCCTTGTACAGCGCGCCCATGATGTGGGTGGAGCCGTCCTTCACCTTGACGAAGTACGCGCCGATGATCGAGGCGATGATCGACACGCCGCCGAGCACCAGCGGGTACAGCACCGCGTTGTGGCCGGCCTCGGCCGCCATCAGCCCGCCAAGCAGCATCGTCGCGATGATGGTGACCGCATAGGTCTCGAACAGGTCGGCGGCCATGCCGGCGCAGTCGCCGACGTTGTCGCCGACGTTGTCCGCGATCACCGCCGGGTTGCGCGGGTCGTCCTCGGGGATGCCGGCCTCGACCTTGCCGACCAGGTCGGCGCCGACGTCCGCGCCCTTGGTGAAGATGCCGCCGCCGAGGCGGGCGAAGATCGAGATCAGCGAGGAACCGAAGGCGAGGCCGACCAGCGCGTGCAGCGCCGCTTCGCCCTCGACGCCGAGGTACCTGGTCAACAGCGCGTAGTAGCCGGCGACGCCGAGCAGGCCGAGGCCCACCACCAGCATGCCGGTGATCGCGCCGCCCTTGAACGCGACGTTCATCGCCGCGCCCATGCCGCTGCGCGCGGCCTCGGCGGTGCGCACGTTGGCGCGCACCGAGACGTTCATGCCGATGTAGCCGGCGGCGCCGGACAGAATCGCGCCGATCAGGAAGCCGGTCGCGGTGTACCAGCTCAATGCGAACCCGATGACCAGGAACAGCACCACGCCGACGATCGCGATGGTCGTGTACTGGCGGTTGAGGTAGGCACGCGCGCCTTCCTGGATGGCGCCGGCGATTTCCTGCATGCGCGCGTTGCCAGCGGGCTGGCGGTTGATCCAGCCGGCCGTGAACAGGCCGTACCCGATCGCGATGACGGCGCAGACCAGCGCCAGGGCCAAACCGTAGTGCTCGAGCATGAACAACCTCTCCCCGTGGATGCACGCAATCCTCCGACTATGGCACAGCACCGCGGCCTGAGGAACGGCGTCGGCGGGGGTTCAGGCGTTGCGTGCCAGCCTGCGGCCCACCCTCCCTGGAGCGATGCGATGCGTGGACGCTGGATGATCCTGCTGGCCGTGGCTATCGGAATGCCGGCGCTGGCCGGCGACCCGACCCCGGAGATCAGCCGCCCCGCCGCAACCCCGCAGCCGGTCGGGGTGCTGCACACGCTGCGCCAGATCCCCGAGGCCTGCGCGCGGATCCAGGGGCAATTCACCGGCGACCCAGCCGATCCCTACAAATTCGAGCTGGTGCGTACCAGTCCGAACTGCGCGCCGCGGGCGAAACTGGTGGATGTGGCCAAGGCCAAGCCGAGCGAGGCCGGGGGCTGGAAGTTCAACGACATCGTGCGCGTGCCCTCGACCCGGTGCGCCACCCAGTTCGCGGTGGTGCGGGTCTGGCGCAAGCCGGCGGATGTCGCGCCGCCGGCACTGGATGCGCAGGGCAAGTCGCGCATCTACCTCGAACAGGAGCGCCAACGCGCCGCAGCCGGGCAACTCGCGGCCGTGCCCGAATACGCCGTGTCCACCGCGATCGAGGGCTCGCCCTGCCCATAGCGAGGCGAGTGCCGCTCAGCCGGCGATCCGTACCCGCTTGATCCGCGCGCCGGCACCCGTCGCGATTTCAACCGCGGATTTCGTGCAGCCGAATTCACGCGCGACGAGCGCGACCAGTTCCGCATTGGCCTTGCCGTCCACCGGTGGCGATTTCAGCAGTGCGAGCCAGCTGCCGTCGGCTTGCCGTTGCAGCGAGGATTGCCGGGCGTTCGGCTTCACCTTGACCAGCAGCATTTGACCGCGCGCCGCGCTCATCCGGTCCATGCGGGGAGCTTCCTGCGCACCAGCGCGAGCTTGGGTTCGACGTATATCGGCAATCCATCCTTGGCGTACGGCGGATACGCTTCGCCGGCGACCAGCGGCGACAGGTAGCGGCGCGCGGCGGCGGTGATGCCGTGACCATCCTTGCGGATGAAGTTCGCCGGCATCTTCTTTTCGTGGTTGGCGATGCGGTCGAGCGGCGCGATGTCGAGGTGCCAGTGATAGGGCGCGTCGGATGTGCGCACGATCACCGGCATCACCGCGTTCTGCCCGGCCAGCGCGCATTCCACCGCGGCGCGACCCACCGCCAGCGCGTGCTCGAGGTCGGTCTTCGAGGCGATATGCCGCGCCGAACGCTGCAGATAGTCGGGCAGGGTCCAGTGCACCTTGTGGCCGAGCGTGTCCTTGACCCGGCCGGCGAGGTACGACGCGACGCCACCCAATTGCGTGTGGCCGAACGCATCGGTTCCGGCGCCGGCGTCGGCGACGAAGCGCCCGTCCGCGCTGCGGATGCCTTCGCTGGCGACGACCACGCAATGGCCGACGCGCTTCACCACGGCATCGACCCGGGCGAGGAAATCGGCTTCGTCGAACACGCGCTCCGGGAACAGGATGATGTGCGGAGCACCCTTCGCGCCTTCGCCTGCGAGTCCGGCCGCGGCGGCCAGCCAGCCTGCGTGCCGGCCCATCGCCTCGTACACGAACACCTTGGTCGAGGTTTCGGCCATCGCGGCCACGTCCAGCGCGCATTCGCGCACCGACACCGCGGTGTATTTCGCCGCCGAACCGAAGCCGGGGCAGCAGTCGGTCACCGCGAGGTCGTTGTCGACCGTCTTCGGCACGCCCACGCAGGTCAGCGGATAGCCGAATTCCTTCGCGAGTTGCGAGATCTTGAGCGCGGTGTCGGCCGAATCATTGCCACCGTTGTAGAGGAACCAGCGCACGTCGTGGGCACGGAACACCGCGAGCAGGCGTTCGTACTTCGCCCGGTCTTCCTGCAGCGACTTCAGCTTGACCCGGCAGCTGCCGAAGGCGCCGCCGGGGGTGTGCGCCAGCCCGCGCACTTCCGCCGTGGAGAGGCGGGTGGTATCGAGCAGTTCCTCGCGCAGGGCGCCGAGGATGCCGTTGCGCGCGGCGAGGACGCGGACCTTCTTCGCGCGCGCGGCCTGGATGACGGCGGACGCGGTGGCATTGATCACCGCGGTGACGCCGCCGGACTGGGCGTAAAGCAGGGTGCCGGTCGCCATGGATTGGGCTTTTTTTGCAGGGGGCGGGATAGGGTAAGCTGGCCGCCATCCCGCGGGGCGGCCAGTGTAGCGCCGGCCCGCAGCCACACTCTCGGAGCGAAACGATGCGACTGCTGCTGTTGGGTGCGCCCGGCTCGGGCAAGGGCACCCAGGCCGCTCGGCTCAAGGATTCCCTCGGGGTCCCGCACATTTCCACCGGCGACCTGCTGCGCGCGGAAGTCGCCGCCGGCAGCAAGCTGGGGCTGGAGGCGAAGGAAGTGATGGCCCGCGGCGAGCTGGTCAGCGACGCCATCCTGCTCGGCATGCTTGAAGCCCGCTTCTCGCGCGCCGATACCGACAACGGTTTCATCCTCGATGGTTATCCGCGCAACCTCGCCCAGGCCGACGCGCTGGATGCGCTGCTCGTCGGCATCGGCCGGCCGATGGATTTCGCGGTCCAGCTCGAGGTGCCGACCGAACTGCTGGTCGAACGCATCGCGGGCCGCGCCAAGGCCGAGGGTCGCGCCGACGACAATCCGGAATCGGTGCGCAAGCGCCTGCAGGTGTACACGGACCAGACCGCGCCGGTGATCGATTTCTACCGCCAGCACGGCCAGCTGACCGTGGTCGATGGCGTCGGCGAGCTGGACGAGGTGTTCACCCGCATCATCGAGGCGATTTCCGCCGGCCACGATGTGGGTTGAATTAGACGGAGGTGATGGCATGGCCACTGCGCTTGAAGTGCTTGAAGCACAGGTGATGGGTCTTTCCAGGCCGGAGCGTTCGCGACTGCTCGAACACCTGATCGCCAGTCTTGATGCCGACGACGTGGTCGAACAGGAATGGAATGCGATGGCTGATGCGCGGGAGGACGAGCTGGAGAGCGGCAGCGCGCAAGCAGTGCCAAACGACGAGGTCATGGCGCGATTGCGCAAACGATTCCCGGGATGAAGGCCGTCTTGCATCCCGGCGTCGAGCGCGACCTGGAGCAAGCGGCTGCCTTTTACGAACGAGAAGGCTCGCCGGCGTTGGCGGCGCGTTTCATTGCCGAATACGATCGCGCGATCACGTTCCTGCTGGCTCATTCCGGCACGGGTACGCCGAGCGGCGACTATCGCCGGATCTTCCCCTTGGCGGGCTTTCCTTACAGCATCGTTTACCGGGAAATGAATTACGGAATCCGGATCCTGGTTGTCAGGCACAACCGTCGCCGTCCCGACCTCGGCAGCCACAGGCGATGATCGACCAGTCGACGAAAACCACCGCATGAGCAAACTCCACATCCTCGGCATCGCCGGCACCTTCATGGGCGGCGTCGCCGCGCTGGCGCGCGAACTCGGGCACGAGGTCGAAGGCAGCGACGAGAACATCTACCCGCCGATGTCCACCCAGCTGGAAACGCTGGGCATCGCGCTGAAGCAGGGTTATTCGCCAGCGAACCTCTCGTCCGACTGCGACGAAATCGTCGTCGGCAACGCGTTGTCGCGCGGCAATGCCGCGGTCGAACACGTGCTCGACGCCGGCCTGCGCTACACCTCCGGCGCGCAGTGGTTGGCGGAAAACGTGCTGCCCGGCCGCGACACGCTCGCCGTCGCCGGCACCCACGGCAAGACCACGACCACCACCATCCTCGCCTACCTGCTGCAGGCGGCGGGGCGCGAACCGGGTTTCCTGATCGGCGGGGTAGCCGAGGACTTCGGCGTGTCGGCGCGACTCGGGAAGCTGCCCCCCTCTGGCGCTTCGCGCCATCTCCCTCCGCATGCGGCGGGAGGAATGCATCCGTTCGTGGTCGAGGCCGACGAATACGACACTGCGTTCTTCGACAAGCGCAGCAAGTTCGTGCACTACCGGCCGCTGGTCGCGATCCTCAACAACCTCGAATACGACCACGCCGACATCTTCCCCGACGTGGCCGCGATCCAGCGCCAGTTCCACCACCTCGTGCGCACCGTGCCCGGTCGTGGTCGACTCATCGTCAACGGCCACGACGCGCGCCTCGCCGAAGTGCTGGCGATGGGCTGCTGGACGCCGGTCGAACGCTTCGGTTTCGATCCTGTGTTCGAGTGGAGCGCACGCAAGCTGCGCGACGACGGCAGCGCCTTCGTTGTCGCCCGCGACGGAAACGAAGTCGGCACGGTCGAATGGCCGCTGCTCGGCGACCACAACGTGCTCAATGGCCTCGCCGCGCTCGCCGCCTGCGCGGCGGTCGGCGTCGATGCCGCATCCGTGATCCCGGCACTCGCGCGGTTCAGCAGCGTCAAGCGCCGGCTGGAAGTGATCGGCGAACACGACGGCATCGTCGTGTACGACGATTTCGCCCACCACCCGACCGCGATCGCGACCACGCTCGCCGGCTTGCGAGCGAAAGTCGGGAACGCGCGAATCATCGTGGCGATGGAGCCGCGCAGCAATTCCATGCGCCTGGGCGCGCACGCCGATGCACTGGCGCCCTCGCTCGACATCGCCGACGCGGTGGTGTTCCTCGCCCGCCCGGAATTGCCGTGGGATGCGAACAAGGTCGTGTCCGCGCTGAAGGGCGAAGGCCACGTCGCCGCAGATGCCGATGCGCTGATCGCCAAATTGCGCACCATCGCGCGTACCGGCGACCACGTGGTATTCATGTCCAACGGCGGTTTCGACGGCGCGCCGCGGAAGTTCCTCGCGGCATTGCATGCCGGGTGAACATGCCGGATGAAGTGGAGCGCGCGATGAAGACCAAAACGACCAAGGCCATCGTGGTCGGCGGCCTGATCGGTGGCGCCGGCGACCTGCTGTTCGCCATCGCCTGGGCCGGGATCAACGGCATGGCGCCGCAGAAACTGCTGCAGGTGATCGCCAGCGGCTGGTTCGGCAACGCCGCGTTCGACGGCGGCTGGAGCACCGCATTGCTCGGTTTCGCCTCGCATTTCGGCATTGCACTGGTCGTCGCCGCGCTGTTCTCGGCGCTGGCGACGCGCATCCCTGCGCTGCTCAAGCGGCCGCTCGTCGCCGGCATCGCGCTCGGCATCGCGACGTTCCTGGTGATGCGGCTGGTCGTGCTGCCGCTGTCGGCGTTCCCGTTCCCGGTGAAGATGTTCACCCTCGGCGCCGGCCTCGACCTGCTGTCGCACATGTTCCTGTTCGGAACCCCGATCGCGTTCGCGCGACGTTACCTCGTCGGTTCGCCTGTCGGCTGAGTCGCCGCGGCATCGGTGCGCACGCGCAGCGCGCGTGCATCGTCGTTTCCGGATTCTCTGACCGGGAATGCGTCGCCGATGGATGCGCGTAAGGCATCGTGTGCGGCGCCATCGTCGCCAACCGGCCGCCACAGCCCGAACGCGTGCAGCGGATGCGCGAAGGTCATGGTCTGGGTCGTGCCGATCCACAAGGGCGTGCCATCGTCGAGCCGTGCCGGCGCCGGCCACAGGCGCAATACCTGTAGTGTGTCCGGCCGTAGTCCCGTGCGTCGCAGCAACAGTGCTTCGGCGCGCGCATCCAGCGTGCCCGGCAGCACCGGCTGCTCCGACAGTGCGCGTTCCTCGTCGAGCAGGCCGAGCACATCGACCCAGTTCGCCTGCTGTTGTTCGCGCCAGCCGGCGACGCGCAGGCGTTGCGACAGCGGTTCGAGCCGGCCCGCGACCTGCACATCGAGTGTTCGCTGCGTATCGACCGCGGGAATCGACGCGGTACCCGACCACCAGGCGTTCGCGGCGATGGACTGCAGCGCGGGAGCCGGCGTTTCCAGCCGCGCCAGCAAGGGCGTGGCCGCGCGCGGCGCATGCCACAGCGCGGCGACGGCGAAAGCGCCGTAAAACGTCCACGCCAGCGGCCGCATCCAGAACGAACGCGCGACATGGCGGCGGTAGGCGAGGCCGAGCAGCAGCAGCCAGGCGATGCCGAGCAGCGCGCCGCCGGCGATGTCGCTGAGCCAGTGCATGCCGAGGTAGAGCCGGGCGAAGCCGAGCGTCGCCACCACCACCGCGGCGAGCAGGTAGGGCCAAACGCGCTGCCGCCCCGGCAGTTCGCGCGCGATCAGGATCGCGAAGAAGCCGAAGGCGATCGTCGCCATCGTCACCGCGATCGACGGGAAGCCGAACGCCGCGTTCGCGCCCGGTGGCGCCGGCATGTGGATCGATGCGCCAAGCAACGCGGTCAGCCCGAGGCCGAAGCCGAGCGCGGCGAGCCAGTGTGCGGCTGCCATCCAGCGCTTTCGCCACAGCAACCACAGCAGCGCGAGTGCGCAGGCAGGCACCAGCACTTCGCGATCGCCGATCGAGGCCAGCGCCGCCATCAGCCGGTCGGCGAGCGGATTGCGCAATGCGCGCATCGCGCTGTTGATCCATTGGTCCAGCAGCAAGGGGCCGCCGCGCGCGAGCACCGCGGCCAGCCAGGCGAAGCCGGCCCAGCCGATCGCGAGCAGGGAAGCCGCGAGCACCAGCAACGACGCCGATTCCGGCCGGTTCGGATCGACCATCGCCGCGGCGTAGCGGCCCAGGCGCGGATGCGCGCGCGACCAGCGCAACAATTGCGCGAGCAGGCGGTCGGCGTGGCCGGCGAACCAGCGCCACGTGTACAGCACCGCTGCCCATGCCAGCGCGAGTGCGGCCAGCAGGGCGAGCAGGGCCAGCGCAAGGCGGTCGGCGACCGCGGCCACCGCGTCATAGGACGCGCCGAACAGCCAGCCCGGGGCGAGGAAGCACGCGGCCCACGCAATCGCGGCGAATGCGCTCACCGGAAAGTAGCGACGCAGCGGCATCCGCAGCATGCCGGCGACCGCGGGCACGAACGGCCGCACCGCGCCGACGAAGCGCGCGATGACGATGCCCTTGCTGCCGTGGCGACGGAACAGGTTTTCGCCGCGATCGAGCAATTGCGGATAGCGCGAGAACGGCCACATGCCGCGCAGGCTCGGGCCGAAGCGATGGCCGATCCAGAAACTCAGCGCATCGCCGGCGAAGGCGCCGCAGGCCGCGGCCGCGAGCGCGTACGGGCCGGACACGTGGCCGAGCCCGATCATCACCCCGACCGCGAACAGCAGCGGCAGCGCGGGCACCACGATGCCCACCACCGCGAGCGCGTCGCAGAACGCGATCAGGAACACCAGCCCGCCCGCGGCGAGCGGGTGCGCGCCGATCCAGGCGACGAGGGCATCGACGTGCAGGGCCTGCATGGCCCGATTATCGCAGCAGAAGATCGCGGCCGTGGCTCGCCTACACTGCGCGCATGCACGGGACGGGCGAAATCGAACTCGAAGCGCTGAAGGCCGACAGCTTCGGCCGGATTGCGCTGATGCGCGGCGCGGACGGAACCCGCTTCGTGCGCCGCGACCTGCGCCACGTGCCGTGGTGGCTGCGCCTGCCGGCGTGGGCGCTGGCCCGACGCGAGGCGCGCGCGCTGCGTCGCGTGCACGGCCTGCCGGCAATGCCGCAACTGCTGCGTTGGGATGGCCGCGTGCTCGACCGCAGCTACCTCGATGGCGCCGCCATGTACCAGCGCCCGCCGCGCGGCGACGCGGCGTGGTTCCGCGATGCGCATCGCCTGCTGCAGCGCCTGCACCGCGCCGGCATCGCCCACAACGACCTGGCCAAGGAAGCGAACTGGCTGGTGCTCGCCGACGGTTCGCCCGGGCTCACCGATTTCCAGCTCGCCGTCGCCGGCCCGCCACGCGCGCGCTGGATGCGCCTGCTCGCGCGCGAGGACCTGCGCCACCTGCTCAAGCACAAGCGCACGTACTGCCCGGAATGCCTGACTCCGACCGAGCGGCGTTTGCTGAAGCGGCATTCGTGGCTGCGCGACGCGTGGTTCGCGACCGGCAAGCCGGTCTACCGTTTCGTGACGCGCAAGTTGCTGCACTGGGAAGACAACGAAGGACAAGGACCGAAGCCATGAACACGCTCGCGGGCAAGACCCTGTTCATCACCGGCGGCTCGCGCGGCATCGGCCTGGCCATCGCCCTGCGCGCGGCGCGCGACGGGGCGAACGTCGCCATCGCCGCGAAATCCGCGGTGGCGAATCCGAAGCTGCCGGGCACCATCCACAGCGCCGCCGCGGAGATCGAAGCCGCGGGTGGCCGCGGACTCGCGCTGAAATGCGACATCCGCGACGAAGACGAGGTGCATGCAGCCGTTGCGACCACCGTGGACGCCTTCGGCGGCATCGACATCCTGGTCAACAACGCCAGCGCGATCTGGCTGCGCGGGGCGCTGGACACGCCGATGAAGCGCTTCGACCTGATGCAGCAGGTCAACGCGCGCGGCAGTTTCCTGTGTGCGCAGGCCTGCCTGCCGCACCTGCTGCAGGCGGCGAATCCGCACATCCTCACCCTCGCGCCGCCGCCCGACCTCGATCCGAAATGGTGGGCGCCACACGCCGGCTACACCTTGGCAAAGATGGGCATGAGCTTCGTCACGTTGGGATTGGCCGGCGAATTCGGGCCGCAGGGCGTGGCGGTGAACGCGCTGTGGCCGAGAACCGTCATCGCCACCGATGCGATCAACATGATTCCCGGCGTCGATCCGCGCAACTGTCGTCGTCCGCAAATCGTCGCCGATGCCGCGCACGCGATCCTCGTCCGCGCCGCGCAAGGATTCAGCGGCAACTTCCTGATCGACGAGGACGTGTTGCGCGAGGCAGGCGTTTCCGACTTCGACCCGTACGCGGTCGAGCCCGGGCGGCCGCTGCTGCCGGATCTGTTCCTGTAAGGGGCGTTCGATGAAATACCTGCACACCATGGTCCGCGTGCGCGACCTCGAGGCCTCGCTGTGGTTCTACTGCGAAGGCCTCGGCCTGCGCGAGACCCGGCGCATCGAGAACGCGCAGGGCCGCTACACGCTGGTATTCGTCGCCGCGGATGAAACTCCGGATGCGGAAATCGAACTCACTTACAACTGGCCGAGCGGAAACGGCGAAGTCGAGGATTACGGCAGTGCCCGCAACTTCGGCCACCTCGCCTTCCGCGTGGCGGACATCTATGCCATGTGCGAACACCTGCAGGCGATGGGCTATGCCATCAACCGCCCGCCGCGCGACGGGCACATAGCCTTCGTGCGCTCGCCCGATTTGGTTTCGATCGAACTGCTGCAGGACGGCCACCTGCCGCCGCGCGAACCGTGGGCGTCGATGCCGAATAGCGGAAGCTGGTGAGCCTCAGCCCAAGGCTTGCCGTAAATCCTCGATCAGATCCTCGGCGTCTTCCAACCCGACCGAAATCCGCAGCAGGTTCTGCGGCGAGACCGGCTGCGGGCCTTCGACCGAGGCGCGGTGCTCGACCAGCGATTCACAGCCGCCGAGCGAGGTCGCATTGGTGAACACACGCAACTTGCCGGCCATCGCCAGCGTTTCATCGCGGCCGCCGCGGAGCTCGACACTCATCATTCCGCCGAAATCGCGCATCTGCCGCGCGGCGATGTCGTAGCCCGGATGCGAAGGCAGGCCCGGCCAGTTCACCCGTTCGACCGCCGGGTGCGTGGCGAGGAAGGTCGCGACCTTGCGCGCGTTGGCGCAGTGCATCGCCATGCGCGCGCCGAGCGAGCGGCAACCACGCAGGGTCAGCCAGGCGTTGAACGGCGCCAGCACCGCGCCGGTGACGTGCAACCGATGCGCGATGCGGTGCGCGAAGTCGTCGTTCTTCGCGAACACCAGCGCGCCGCCGAGCACGTCGCTGTGGCCGCCGAAATACTTGGTGGTCGAATGCATGGCGATGTCCGCGCCCAGCGCCAGCGGACGTTGCAGCAGTGGCGTGGCGAAGGTGTTGTCGGCGACCACCAGCGCGCCGGCCTCGTGCCCGATCTGCGCCAGCGCGGCGATGTCGCTGATCTTCATCCGCGGATTCGATGGCGCTTCGATCCATAGCAGCGCGACCGGTCGCGCGCAGGCCGCGCGCACCGCGTCGAGGTCGGACATGTCCACGACTTCGGCCACGATGCCGCGTTCGGGCAGGAATTCGCGGAACAGCATGCGCAGGCCGGAATAGCAATCGTCCGGGAACAGCACGCGCGCGCCATTGGGCAGGCATTCCAGCAATGTGGTCATTGCCGCCATGCCCGACGCGAAGGTCAGCGCTTCCTCGCCGCCTTCGAGCGCGGCCAGCGCTGCGCGCAGGCGGTCGTTGGTCGGGTTGCCTTCGCGCTGGTATTCGTAGCCGGCGACGCGTTCGCCGTCGGGTCCGTGGCGGAAGGTGGTGGCGAGGTGGATCGGTGGCGCGAGCGCGCCTGTGGCCGGATCGGCCTCGTTCCCGACGTGCACCGCAACGGTTTCAGGACGCATGGGCGATCTCCATCGTGGTGTCGTCGAGCAGGCCGCGGGCCTGCAGCGAAGCGCGCAGCGCCTGTGGCCCGGCGTAGTGCAACGCATCCATCCCGACGCGGCGCGCGGCCTCGGCGTTCGTGGCCTTGTCGTCGATGAACAGGATCTCGGCAGGCAGCAAGCCGAGGCGTTCGGCGCTGCGCAGGAAAATCGCCGGATCCGGCTTGCCGACGCCGAATTCCGCGGAACACAGCACGCGACCGTCGAACAGCGGCGACAGCGCCGGGCACAACGCGGGCAAATGGTCGCGCACCATCAGGCCATTGTTGGTCAGGATCGCGATTTGCGCATGGCGCGCGACTTCGTGCGCCAACGCCACGTTGTCCTCGATCGGCGCCATCGAGGCGGCACGCGCGGCGATGCAGTCCGCCAGCGACACCGGTGCGCCGAGTCGCCGCGACAACTCGCGCGCATGGCCTTGCGCATCGAACAGGCCGAGATCACTGTCGCGTTCCAGCCCGGAATGGGTGAGTGCATCCAGCACACGCTCCGGTTCGACACCGCTGCGTTCGGCCAGCGTGCGCACGCGCACGGCGTGGTCGTAGTGGACCAGGGTGTGGTCGAGGTCGAACAGCACGCAGGCCGGGCGCCTCACTGCGCGCGCACCTCGGCGAAGGCGCCGCGCGCGGCTTCGACCGTCGCCGCGATGACGGCATCGTCGTGCGCGGCCGACATGAAGCCCGCCTCGAACGCGGACGGCGCGAGGTAGACGCCGCGATCGAGCATGGCGTGGAAGAAGCGGTTGAACGCGGCGGTGTCGCAGGCCAGCGCCTGCGCGTAGGTGTCGACTTTTTCCGCACTGAAGAACAGGCCGAACATGCCGCCGACGCGCTGGGTGGTGAACGCCACGCCCGCGTCGCGCGCCGCGGCTTCCAGTCCGTCGCACAGAGCATTCGTCTTCGCTTCCAGCGTGTCGTAAAAACCCGGCGCCTGGATCAGCTCCAGCATCGCCAGGCCCGCGGCCATCGCCACCGGATTGCCGCTGAGCGTGCCGGCCTGGTAGATCGGGCCGCTGGGCGCGATCTGCTGCATCAGTTCGCGGCGCCCGCCGTAGGCGCCGACCGGCATGCCGCCTCCGATCACCTTGCCGAACGTGACGAGATCCGCTGTCACGCCATAACGCGCCTGTGCGCCGCCGAGCGCCACGCGGAAGCCGGTCATCACTTCGTCGAAGATCAGCAGCGCGCCATGCTTCGTGCAGAGATCACGCAGGTGCTGCAGGTAGCCGTCGCGCGGCGGCAGGCAGTTGGCGTTGCCGACCACCGGCTCGATGATCAGCGCGGCGATCTCGCCGCCACAGTCGTCGAACAGCTTCGTCGCCGCGTCGAAATCGTTGTAGGGCAAGGTCAGGGTCAGGTCGGCCAGCGCCTTGGGCACGCCCGGCGAAGTGGGCACGCCGAAGGTCAGCGCGCCACTGCCGGCCTTGACCAGGAAGGAATCGCCGTGGCCGTGGTAGCAGCCTTCGAATTTGACGATGCGGTTGCGGCCGGTCGCTCCGCGCGCGAGGCGGATCGCGGACAGCGTGGCCTCGGTTCCGGAATTGACCATGCGCACCATCTCGCAACCCGGGATCAGCCGGGTGATGGTCTCGGCCATCGTCACTTCCAGCGGATTGGGCGTGCCGAACGAGAGTCCGTTGCGCGCAATGTCGATGACCGCTTCCAACACTTTCGGATGGTTGTGGCCGACGATCATCGGCCCCCACGAGCCGACATAGTCGATGTAGCGATTGCCGTCGGCATCGAACAGGCAGGGGCCGTCCGCGCGCTGCACGAAGAACGGCTCGCCGCCCACGGACTTGAATGCGCGCACCGGCGAGTTCACGCCGCCGGGCATCAGTTGCTGGGCGCGGGAAAAGAGTTCGTGCGAGCGTTCGGTGTTCATGCGGTCTCGTTATCGAAGCAGGAAAGATAGGCGCGTGCGGCGGCAATGGGATCGGCTGCATCGAACACGCCGCTGATCACCGCGAGCAGGTCGGCGCCGGCCTCTACCAGTACACGCGCATTGTCCGGGGTGATGCCGCCGATCGCCACCCGCGGCAGGCCAAGGCCCGCGCTGTCGCGCAGCAGGTTCGGCGATGCACGACGCGCGTCGGGTTTGGTCGGCGACGGGAAGAACGCGCCGAAGGCGAGGTAATCCGCGCCTTGCGCGGCGAGCATGCGGGCACGGTCGATGTCGTCGTAGCAGGACACGCCGATGATGGCCTCGTCGCCGAGCAATGCGCGCGCATCGGCAATGCCGGCATCGTGTTCGCCCAGGTGCACCCCGTCCGCGCCGATTTCCGCCGCAAGCAGCGCGTCGTCGTTGACGATGAACGGCATGCTGGCGTCGCGGCAAGCCCCGCGCAGCAACGAAGCAGCTTCGCGCAAGGCATCGGCCCGCATCGACTTGCAGCGCAATTGCAGGCAGGCGGCGAACGGCAGCAGCGGCGCCACGCGTTCGAACAGGCGTTCAGGATCGCGCTCCTCGGGCGTGATCAGGTACAGGCCTTGTCGCAGCTGGGGTTTGGGCATCACGCTTCCGCAGGGCGGCGCGGGATGGGACAATCGCGCCGGTCCTTCGCATTATCGCGCCCCGATGTCCCAATCCGCTCCCGCCGCCGTCGCCTACCGCACCTGGATGTGCGTGGTTTGCGGCTTCATCTACGACGAGGCCGCCGGACTGCCGGAGGAAGGCATCGCGCCGGGCACGCGCTGGGAAGACGTGCCCGATACCTGGACCTGCCCGGACTGCGGCGTGACCAAGGACGATTTCGAGATGATGGCGCTGTAAGCGCGCCGGTTCAGTGCGGCCGGCCCGGGCCGCCGAGTTCCACCAGTTGCTCTCGCAGGGAAGGCGCATCCGCCGCATCGGGATTGCGTTGCAGGTAGTGGGCGATGTCGGCGCGCGCGCCGTGCGTATGCCCGAGCTTCAGGTAGCCGAGGCCGCGGTCGCGCAAGGCTTCGCGGTTGCCGGGTGCGAGCCGCAGGATGCGGTCTGCGCTGCGCGTCGCGCGCTCCCAGTCCTCGCCTTCGGCATAGGCGGCGTGCAGGTTGCGCAGGATCCGCATCAGGATCGCGCGGTTGCCGGCCGGATGCAGGATCCTGAGCAGCGCGTCGTCGTCGGGCGCGTCGCCGCCGAAATGCCGGCTCGCGCGTTCGCGCAACTCGTCCTCGTCGAGCGGACGGCCGCGATTGAACGGATCCATCACCAGCAGGCTGTCGCCGACCGGCAGGCGCACGAGGAAATGCCCGGGGAAGGACACGCCGTCCAGCGGCACGCCGAGCCGGCGCGCCACGTCGATCTGCACCATCGCCAGCGAAATCGGGTTCCCGAGGCGGCGTTCGCATACCTCGTTGAGGTAGCTGTTGCGCGGGTCGTAGTAGGCGTCGTGGTTGCCGCTGTAGCCGAGTTCGTCGAACAGGTGGCGGTTGATCGCCTGCATCTTCAGCGGCCACGAATCGATCGCGTCCACTTCATCGCGCAGCGCCATCGCGTGACTGTGCAGCAGCGTGTCGTAGAGGTCGGGGTCGAGGTCCGGGTATTCGTCGCGTGCGATCAGCAGCGCGGTCGCGAGCAACGGCAGGCGCGCGTCATCGAGCGACGCGACATGGTTCCAGTCCGGCAATGAGTAGGGCATCGCCATGCCGCGAGACTGCGACTTGCGCCGCGCGGGCGCAAGCCCTTGCGACGCGGGAAGTCACGGTGCAGTCTGGATGTCCGGCGCGAATTCGATGGTTGTTCCATTCTGCAGTTTCAGGCGTTCGGCCTCGCCCGCGTTGAGTTCCAGCACGTAGATCGCGGGCGCATCGCTCGGATACGGCGGGCAGGCGTCGCCGAGATCGCATGGCGGCACGTCGCGCTGCTGCGAAACCAGGCGCCGCGCGCGGTCGAAGAACAGGATGTCCAGCGGGATCCGCGTGTTCTTCATCCAGTACGCGAGCGGTTGCTCCTGCTCGTGGATGAACAGCATGCCGTGGCCGGCCGGGAGTTGGTCCCGGAACATCAGCCCGCGGGCACGCTCGGCCTCGGTGCCGGCGATTTCCACGGCATACCGCTGCCCTCCCAGCGAAACCCAGGGGCCGGACGCGCTGGCGCAGCCACTGCAGGCGAAAACGAGGGCGAAAATCGGGAAAAAGCGCGGGATTCCGGGCATGTGACGAGGCTCTTGTGCGGGGTTGCCGACCTTCCTCCGGGCCAACCGGCGACGTCAAGCGCCGTACCCCCTTCCCAAAGCCGATGCTGCCGTGCACAATGCGCGCCCCTTCGCCCGGCGGCTCCGGCCGGCGGGTAAGGGAACGGCAAAAAATCCTGTTTCAGGGTGTTGACGTTCCCGGAAAGGGCTGTATCATGTGCGGCTCCCTCGGGCACTTTGCCGATGGGTACGGAACGCGGCGCTGAGGCCGGTTCCACGATCTTTGACAGTGTGCGCAGGTGACTTG
>Ga0209023_10000258_pt1 | contig 88715 bp, 85 predicted proteins | sample LakOneMetagenome_FD_187468 | JGI IMG/M metagenome (GOLD analysis project Ga0209023, IMG submission 187468) | Freshwater and sediment microbial communities from Lake Erie, Canada (SPAdes) (version 2) | ecosystem: Environmental > Aquatic > Freshwater > Lentic | place: Lake Erie, Canada... | reverse complement strand
TGTCGTAGTCGTCCTCGACGATCCAGGCGCGCTTGGCTTGCGCCCAGCGCAGCAGGTCGAGGCGGCGCGCCAGGCTCATGGTCACGCCCAGCGGCAGCTGGTGCGAGGGCGTGGCGAAGACCATGGTGGCGTCCGGATAGTGTCGCGCGGCGAAGGCCACGTCCATGCCCTCGGCATCGACCGGCACCGGGCAGATGCGCGCACCCGCCACCTCGAAGGGCGCGGCCGCGCCCTGGTAGCCGGGCGACTCGAGCCAGACGCCCTCGCCGGGGGCCAGCAGCAGCTGGGCCAGCAGGTAGAGGGCCTGCTGCGAGCCGCCCGTGATCACGATCTGCTCCGGCGTGCAGCGCACCCCGCGCGAGGCGTTCAGGTAGGCCGACAAGAGTTCGCGCAGCGGCGCGTGGCCGGCCGCGGCATCGTAGCCGAGCGGCAGTTCGCGCAAGCGCCAGTGCCGCGCTTCGAGCTTGCGCCAGGTCTCGAAAGGAAACAGGTCCAGGCCCGGCATGCTGGTCCGGAAGGTGCGCAGCGGCCCGGCATGGTGGCGCACCCGCGCCATGCTCGAGGCCATCGCTTGTCCGCGCGGCGGCAGGGGCCGGGCAGCGGCCGGCGCCAAGCCGGCCGGCGCGCGTGCGGAGGACGCCGGCAGGGCGGTGTCGACGAAGGTCCCCTGCCCCACCCCGCCGCGCAGGTAGCCTTCGGCCGCCAGCTGCTCGTAGGCGGCGAGCACGGTCTGGCGCGCGACGCCGAGTTGCAGCGCCAGTGCGCGCGTGGCGGGCAGGCGTGCGCCGGGCGCAAGCCCACCCTGCAGGATGGCGTCCTTGAGCCGCGCATAGAGCTGGCGAAAGAGCGGCGCGCCGCTGGCGCGGTCCAGCGGCATGGCGGCAATGAGGTCGTGGATGTGCATGACAGGCGAAAAATTGGTACGCCCATCTTCGCGCGGATTGGATCTTTCGGCAAGCCAATCGCCCTTCTATGATGGTGCATCGATGATCACGGAGGAGCAATGAAACAGTTCGAAGCCCGGGTGGCGTGGCAGCGCGGCAGCCAGCCCTTCCTCGACGGACGCTACAGCCGCGCCCATGCCTGGCGCTTCGACGGCGGGCTGGACGTGCCGGCGTCGTCCTCGCCGCTGTCGGTGCCCCTGCCCATGTCCGATGCATCCGCCCTCGACCCCGAGGAAGCGCTGGTGGCGGCCGCATCGAGCTGCCACATGCTGTTCTTCCTGTCGCTGGCCGCCGGCCGCGGCTTCACCGTGGACAGCTATGTGGACGATGCAGTGGGATTCATGGACAAGGATGGGCAGGGCCGCATCGCCATGACCCGCATCGCGCTGCGCCCGGCCATCGTGTTCGCCGGGCAGCGGCCTGCGCAGGACGAGCTGGACGCGCTGCACCACGAGGCCCACGCGCGCTGCTACATCGCCAATTCGCTCAGGACCGAGGTGCTGGTGGTGGGGACGCATTGATGTACCTGCCGCCACGCCACCGCCAGCACGAAGCGCAGGCCATGCGCGAGCTCATCGCCCGCCATGCGCTGGGCATGCTGGTGACGATCGAGGACGGCCTCCTGGTGGCCGACCACATTCCCTTCGAGTTCGCCGAGGGTGGAGAACACGGCCTGTTGCGCGCCCACGTGGCGCGCGCCAATCCCCTGTGGCGCCGCGCCGGGCAGGAGGTGCTGGTGGTGTTCCGCGGCCCGGCCGCCTACATACCGCCGAGCCAGGAAGAAAAGGCGGCCACGGGCGGCCGCGTGGTGCCGACCTGGGACTATCACGTGGTGCATGCGCGCGGGCGCCTTGCCGTCATCGAGGATCCGGCCTGGCTGCTGGACTTCCTGCGCAGCCAGACCCGGCACCACGAGGCGGCCCAGGCCCAGCCCTGGTCGGTCGAGGATGCGCCCCCCGCCTATATCGGCGGCATGCTCAAGGCGATCGTCGGCATCGAGATCGCCATCACGCGCATCGACGGGAAATGGAAAGGCGCTCCCTCGTCCTGACGGGAGCGCCTCGTTCGACCAGCCGCGGCCTGCCCTACTTCTTCATCGGCGTCGGTTCCTTGCCGGTGGCGGTGCTGGTGTCGTTGCCCGGCGTGCCGGCCGTGCCGGCGGCGCCGCGCGCGGTCTTGGCGATCATCTCGTCCGCCATCAGGAGGTGCTGCTCGACGATCGGCCGCATCTTGGTGACCAGTGCCGTGACTTCCGGATCCTTCAACTCGCCCATCCTGCTCTTGAGCTTTTCATGGGTGGCGCGGTGGTCGCGCCGGCCCGACTGCTTGATGTAGGTGCGGTCGAAGATGTCGCCCTTGAGCGCTTCGAGCATCTTGCTCTTGGCCTTGTGCGTGACGTTCGGCTCGGCCGGCAGCTCGACGCCCTTGGCCTGGGCCAGGGCGCGCACTTCGGCATGCGCCTTGGTGTGCTCGTCGATCATGCGCTGGGCGTAGGTCCGCACCTGGGCGTTCTGGCTCTTTTCCAGCGCCAGGCGCGCGGCCGCGATCTCGGCCAGGTTGGATTCGGCCAGGACTTCGAGCGCCTTGCGGTCGTCGCGCGACAGCTTGCCGGCGGTGGCGGCGCCGGTGGTGGCGGCCGCGCCCTGGGTGGCCGACGGCGTCGCCGCCTGGCCCTTGTCGGCCCGGGCCGGCGCCGCGGCGACGAGAAGCGCCATCACGATGGCCGGCAGCGCTGCGCGCGTGGATCGGTGGCGATAGTGTTCCTGCATGGGTTTCTCCTGGTGTGCTGTGCTGAAAACGCATGTGCGCCGGCGGGACGTGCATCCCGCCGGCGCACAGCTTGCTGCTGGTTCAGTGCGAACCGGCGCGGCTTATTTGCCGGAGGTCGTGCCCGACTTCGCCGACGACATCTGCTGCGCCGCCTTCAGGTGCTGCTCGACGACCGGGAGGGTCTTGTCGGCCGCGGCCTTCACGTCGGCGTCCTTGGCGCTCTTGCTGATCTTCTGCAGCTTGGCGTGGGTGTCCTTGTGGTCCTTCAGGCCAGCCATCTTCATGTATTCCTTGTCGAAGGCGTCGCCGCTGAGCTTTTCCAGCTTGGCGGCCATGGCCTTGTGCTTGGCATCCAGCTCGGTCGGCAGCGTCACGCCCTTGGACTGCGCCAGCGGCTGCAGGTCGGCCAGGGCCTTGCCGTGGTCGTCGATCATCTGCTGGGCGAAGGCTTTCACTTCGGCGTTCTGGCTCTTGCTCAGCGCCAGCTTGCCGGTCTCGACTTCGGCCATGTTGGCGATGGCCATGTCGGTGAGCGCCTTCTTGTCGGCGGCGCTCACCTTGGCGGCGGCGGAGCCGGTCTGGCCGGCGGCGCCCGATGCGCCCGAGGTCTGGGCGCTGCGGTCTTCCATGCCCTGGCTGCTGGTGTTGTTGACGGTGCCGTCGGCGGCGGTCTTGCCGGTCAGGTTGGGGTTGCCGGTGGCGCTCTGCTGGGTCATGGACTGGGCGCTCTGGCCGCTGGTCTGGGCATGGACGCCGAAGGCGCTGAACATGGCGGCAAAGGCGCTGACGGCGAGCAGTTTCTTGATTTGCTTGTTCTGCATGGTTTTTCTCCTGATGAGTGGTATGGGGCTATCCCGCGCTGGCAGGCGCTGCGCGGTGTCTCCTGTCCTGTCCTGTCTGACATCGCATCATGTCGAGCGTAGCCGAGTGTAGCGCCGCGATTTCTGGAACAGCGCACGTTAGCCGGATAGCAACTTCTTCAGGATCCAGGCGAAAAAAAGGGTTCTTCGCGGGGAATGGGGGAAAACGGGGTTGACGATCTGAGCGGGAGGTGGCGGCGGTGGCCTGATGTTGGTAGATTGATAGTCGCCAAACAAATCAGTCTATCAAACCACCGCCATGCTCAATGCTATGTCGTCTCTTCCGTTTTGGGAAGGCCATATTGTCGATGCCGTCCATGAACAAGAAGACGGGTCGCTGTTAATCGTTCTCGATACCTGCCCGGCAAGTGATGCCATGTGCGGAGCGTGCCGCCAGCCTTGCGCCCTGGTGCATGAGCGTCGAAGACGCAAGGTGCGCGATCGCGACGTTCTGGACAAGCGCGTTTGGCTCGATGTGCCGGTGCGGCGGCTGGACTGCCATCACTGCAATGCACGGGTGACCGAGCACATTGTTTGGCTCGACCGCGGGGCGCGCATCACGCACCGCGTGCGCCTCTGGGTCGAGGTGCTGGCGCAGTTGCTTCCCATTGCCCATATAGCCCGGCTAACCGGCCTGCACTGGCATACCATCAAGGACATCGATCACCAGCGCTTGAAGCACCTGCATGGTGACTTCTCGGCGGAAGGCGTACGACGCCTGGTCATGGACGAATTCGCCCTGCACAAGGGACACCGGTATGCCACTGTCGCCCTGGATGCCCAGCGAATGCGGGTGCTGTGGGTTGGGGAAGGTAATAGCCGGGAAGCGATCCGACCATTCTTCGAGCTGCTGGGAGAGCAAGGCTGCCAGCGCATCGAAGCCGTCGCCATGGACATGAACACGGCCATGGACCTCGAAGTTCGCCAGCAATGTCCGAACGCAGAAGTCGTCTATGACCTGTTTCACGTGGTGGCGCGCTTCGGCCGCGAAGTGGTCGATCGGGTTCGTGTCGACCAAGCCAATACCTTGCGCGCCGAACCAAAGGCCCGCCAGGTCATCAAGCGCAGTCGCTGGCTGTTACTGCGCAACCGCGACAACCTTAAGGCCGAACAGGCCATCAAGCTCGAAGAACTGCTGGCGGCTAACCAGCCCCTGGCAACGGTTTACCTACTCAAGACCGAGCTGAAGGAAATCTGGTATGCGCCATCGGTCCGGGAAGGTGCTCGTCGATGGAAAACTTGGCTCAAGCTCGCCTTGGAAAGCCAGATCGCGCCGCTGATCCAGTTTGCCAAACGTCTGGTCAAGTACCGGCGCGGCATCCTGGCTTCGGCCATCTATCCAATGAGCTCATCGATCCTGGAAGGCGTCAACAACCGCATCAAGGTCATCAAACGCATGGCCTACGGATTTCGGGACGCATCCTACTTCTTCCTGAAAATCAAGGATGCGTTCCCCGGCAAAGCGCGATGAACCAAAAAAAAGCGCTGCCGAGGCAGCGCTTCTTTCATCAAGCCGGGAACGCTTAGTTGCGGACCACGCGCTTGTATTCGTTGGTGCGGGTGTCGATCTCGATGGTGTCATCGGTGCTGACGAACAGCGGCACCATCACGGTGTGCTGCTTGGCTTCGATGGCGTTCTCGATCTTGGCTTCCTTCAGGACGTTGCCCGAGGTGTTGCCCTTGACGGCCGGCTCCGAGTACACGACCAGGCGTGCGATGGTGGTCGGCAGTTCGACCGAGATTGCCTTGCCGTCGTAAAACACGGCTTCGCATTCCATACCGTCTTTCAGGTAGTTGACGGCGTCGCCCATGTTTTCTTCTTCGATCTCGTACTGGTTGTACTCTTCGTCCATGAAGACGTACAGCGGATCGGCGAAGTACGAGTAGGTGACCGGCTTCTTGTCCAGCACGACGACGTCGAACTTGTCGTCGCCGCGGAACACGTTCTCCAGCGGAGCGTTGGTCAGAAGATTCTTCATCTTCCACTTGTAGGTGAAGCCCGTGCGGCTCGAACCGTTCACATCCGAACGCAGCACGATGAACGGCTTGTCTTCGACCATAATGATGTTGCCAACACGGATTTCTTTAGCGAATTTCATAGGTGTTTTCGTAAAAAGGTAGTTGCATTAAATCAGCGGTGGCCAGTGAGCGAAGAAGCCTTTGCAGCCTACGTCTGATCGTTTGTAATTCGTTACAGACTAACCGCGCATTATACCGGATTTTCCGGAGCAGACCCTAGCTCGCGGGCGAATTCGAGCAGCTTCGTCGTCAAATCGCCATGCGCGAGCACGGCGCGGCGCCATTCTTCTGCACGATCGGCAATGTCCGGCAGCGAGGCTTGCAGCGCTTGCCACGCGTGCGGCCACGAGGCGATGTCGCAAGCGCCGTTCCAGCCCAGCGAGAAGGTGGACAAGGCGTCCAGCCCGGCGCCGTAGCGGCCCAGGAAGGCGCGCAGCTTCTTGTGGTGCAGGTCCTCGTCCTGGGGATAGATGTGCCACACGAAAGGCCGGCCGGCCCATTGCGCACGCACGAAGGAATCCTCGCCGCGCACGAAGTTCAGGTCGCAGGCCCACAGGAGGCGGTCGTAGTCCGGCTGGGGCACGAAGGGCAGCACGCGCAGCGTCAGGGCGCCGCGCGTGGCGCTGGCGCCGGCAAGCGGCTCGGCGCCCAGGAAGCCCCCGACCGCCTCGCGCGCCACGCCTTCCGGCACCAGGCAGGTGACCGGCCTGCCACCATCGGCCCAGGCCGCCAGTTGCGCCGCCACCGGCGCATGCGGGTAGCAGAACAGCGAGACCTTGAGTCTGTCCATCTCGCCCTCGGGCACGCCGAGGGGCGCGAGGAAGCGGGCGATGCCCGCGCGGTCGGCCTGGAAAGCCCGGCGGGCCTCATCGAGGCCGGCCTCGTGCAGCAGGCCGCCGGTTTTTTCCGTGAAGCCCGGGAAGAAGAAATGCTTGGTCAGCTTCAGGCGCGGGTGCATCGACGGCAGGCGGTGGCAGCCTTCGACCCACTCCTCCGCCGTCAGGCCCTCGAGGTTGAACCAGACCGGCCGCGGCCGGCGCGCGGCCATCGCCGCGACGTAGCCGGGCGGGATGTCGACGGCGAAGAACTCGATGACGATGTCGGCCACCTCGTCCGGCAGGAAGCTGCCCTCCTGGTTCGCCCAATGCAGCACCCGCACGCCCTCGACTACCTGCTCGGCGGCGGCGACATCGACTTGCGGGCAGATGCGGCGGAAGCTTGCCAGGTCGTCGACCCAGAGCGTGACGCGCACGCCGTGCTCGCGCCAGAGCTGGCGCGCCAGGCGCCAGCAGATGCCGATGTCGCCATAGTTGTCGACGACCTTGCAGAAAAGGGCCAGGGAAAGAGGGATACTCGAATGCATGTCGGACTCGCGAAAGCGAAAGACAAAATGAAAAACCGGAGCACCTGTCCGCGCATGCGCGTTGGTCTGCTCCGGCTTTATACTGGCGTCCCCACGGGGATTCGAACCCCGGTACTCACCGTGAAAGGGTGATGTCCTAGGCCTCTAGACGATGGGGACCTATGAACTGTGCTTGCTACCGTTTACAACGACCGCGCCGCACCGCGGCGTCAGCTTCTTGCTACCAAATTCTTGGCGTCCCCACGGGGATTCGAACCCCGGTACTCACCGTGAAAGGGTGATGTCCTAGGCCTCTAGACGATGGGGACCCGGACGGTCAGAACTGTTGTTTTTCCTACGTGGTGGAGGTAAGCGGGATCGAACCGCTGACCTCTTGCATGCCATGCAAGCGCTCTCCCAGCTGAGCTATACCCCCTACGGGAAAACAACATTCTAACATACTGCATTTACTTCCACTACTTGCGCGCTGCTGGGTGCGCGCCTTGCCAGAATCGAATCGCTTCGGATCCTTGGCGTCCCCACGGGGATTCGAACCCCGGTACTCACCGTGAAAGGGTGATGTCCTAGGCCTCTAGACGATGGGGACCTCGGAACTACCGTACTGCCTTGCTACCTGTTGCACTTCAGAGATTGGTGGAGGTAAGCGGGATCGAACCGCTGACCTCTTGCATGCCATGCAAGCGCTCTCCCAGCTGAGCTATACCCCCTCTTTTCACACTGTAGCGACGTGCTGCTTTGCTACGGTGTGCTGCTGAAGTGCGAGCATTATAGCGGAGCGCCTTGCATTTCGCAAATACCTGTTTTCAGAAAATGCGCGCCCCGCAAATAAGCCATTACAAATACTTTGCCACGCGCGCCAGCACGGCGTCGCGCCCGAACAATTCGAGCACCGCATCGATGGCCGGCGTCTGCAGCTGGCCGGTCACGATCAGGCGCAGCGGCATCGCGATCTGCGGCATCTTGAGGCCGTGCGCCGCCAGCACTTCCTTGAACATGGCGGCGATCGCGGCCTTGTTCCATTCAACGTCCTTGCAACGCTCCGCGAACGTCGCCAGCGCCGGGCGCACCGCATCGGTCAGGTGCTGGACCAGCAGGGCCGCATCCGGCCTGGGCTCGCGGTAGAACAGCATGGCGGTGTCGGCCAGCTCGTTGATGGTGTTGGCGCGGTCCTTCACCAGGGCGATCACGGCGTCCAGTGCCGGCGCGCCCTCGAAACGCGCGCCTTCGCGCTCGAGCACCGGACGCGCCAGGCCGGCCAGGCGTTCGTTGTCGGCCGCCTTGATGTAATGGTTGTTCAGCCAGGCCAGCTTCTCCGGATTGAACTGCGCCGCCGAGGCGGTCAGGTGCTCGAGATTGAACCACTCGGTGAACTGCTCCATCGAGAAGATCTCGTCGTCGCCGTGGCTCCAGCCCAGGCGCGCCAGATAGTTGAGCATTGCTTCCGGCAGGTAGCCCTGCTCCGGGTACTGCATCACGCTCACCGCGCCGTGGCGCTTGGACAGCTTCTGGCCGTCGGCGCCCAGGATCATCGGCAGGTGGCCGTACTGCGGCAGCTCGGCGCCGAGCGCGCGCAGGATGTTGATCTGGCGCGGCGTGTTGTTCACGTGGTCGTCGCCGCGCAGCACGTGGGTGATCTTCATGTCCCAGTCATCGACCGACACGCAGAAGTTGTAGGTCGGGGTGCCGTCCGGGCGCGCGATGATCAGGTCGTCGAGTTCCTTGTTGGCGATGGTGATCGGGCCCTTGACCACGTCGTTCCAGGTGACTTCGCCATCCAGCGGATTCTTGAAGCGCACCACCGGCTTGACGCCTTCCGGCACGGCCGGAAGCACCTTGCCCGGTTCCGGGCGCCAGGTGCCGTCGTAGCGCGGCTTCTCGCCCGCGGCCCGCATGCGCTCGCGCATGGCCTCGACTTCTTCCGGCGAGCAGTAGCACAAATACGCGGTGCCGGCTTCCAGCATCGACTGCACCACCTCGCGGTAGCGGTCCATGCGCTGCATCTGGTAGAAGGGGCCTTCGTCATGCGACAGGCCGAGCCACTGCATGCCGTCCAGGATCGCCTGCACGGCTTCCGGGGTCGAACGCTCCAGGTCGGTGTCTTCGATGCGCAGGATGAAGGTGCCGCCGAAGTGGCGGGCATAGGCCCAGGAGTACAGCGCGGTGCGGGCGCCGCCGAGGTGGAGGTAGCCGGTCGGGCTGGGTGCGAAGCGGGTGCGGACGGTCATGATCAGGGATGCGAAATAGGTAAAGGCCTTATTCTACCGCGTCGCCCCGCCCTCCCGATGCCGCCGCACCGCAACACCACCCTGCTTCGCCTGCCTCGATGCTCAGCCTTGCGCCGCCGGCGCGAGCGCCGGCCTGGGCGCCGCGCCGGCCGTACGCACCGCCTGGGCCAGCAGGGGCGCCGCACGCCGGATCTGGGCCGGGGTGTGCTGGGCCATCAATTGCAGGCGCAGGCGCGCGGCGCCCAGCGGCACGCCGGGGAATTCCATGGGATTGACGAACACCTGCTCGCGCGCCAGCAGCATGCCCGCGATGCGGCAGGCCGCTTCCGTTCCCGTCCACAGCGGGACGATCGGCGACGGCGCCCCGATGCAGCGCATGCCCTCCTCCTTCAACAGGGCGCGCAGCTCGACGGCGTTGCGCATCAGCGCGGCGCGCAAGGTCTCGCCTTCCGGACTGGCGGCGATGCGCAGGCAGGCCAGCACGGTCGCCGCCTGCACCGGAGACAGCGCGTTCGAGAACATGTGCGGCCCCGCGAACAGCTGCAGCTGACGGCGCACGCTCGCCGAGCCGCAGGCGACGAAGCCGCCATTCGAGGCGAAGGTCTTGGAAAAGGCGCCCATCACCAGGTCGATCTTGCCGAGCATGCCCTGGGCCCCGATGACGCCGGCGCCGCCCGGGCCCATGGCGCCCAGGTCGTGGGCCACGTCCACCAGCAGAGTGGCGCCGTACTCGTGGCACAGGTACTGCAGGAGCGGCAGGTCCGGGCTGTCCGCATCCATGCTGAACAGGCCTTCGGTCACGACCAGGATGGCGCCGTCCCTGTTGACGGCGCGGATGCCGGCCAGCAGTTCGCGCACGTGGTCGCAGTCGAGGTGGCGGAAGGGCGTGACGTTGCGAGTCGCCGCCATCGCGCCCTGGCGCAGCGAGGCATGGGCCAGGGCGTCGATCAGCACATGGTCGGCCGCGTGCACCAGCGCGGTGACGGCCCCGAAGGCCGCGCCCCAGCCGGTCGGGAACAGCACCACGTGGCGGCAGCGCAGCAGTTCGCCCAGCACGCCTTCCAGGGCGCTGGAATAGCGGCTGTTCCCGAGCAGGACCGCCGACCCGGCGCTGTGCGGCCCGCATTCGGCCAGCGCCGCCATCGCCGCCTCCAGCACGGCGGGGTGCGAGGCCAGCGACAGGTAGTCCTGCGAGGCGAAGTTGATGCCGCGCGCGGCCGCCAGTCCGTCGCCCTCGACCGTGCTGAGCGGCGTCGGCGCGCCTTCCAGCCGGCGGTTATACGGCCAGACCCCGTGGCGGGCGCGCAGCGCGCACCACTCGTCCAGCGGCTGGAAACGGCGCATCAGGTCGGGGCCGCGCGGCTGGCGGAACAGGGCGACGTTGCCGCCCAGGGCGCCGGAGGCCGCCAGCGCCGGCAGGTCCTGGGACGGATCGAAGGGAATGGCTTCGTTCTGCATGGCGTTCTCCAGTATGTGTGCGTGGTCTCAATCGATCAGCGGCGCCGGCTGTGGCGCAGGGTGGTCCTGGCGCGCCAGCATGGCCGCGACGCCTTCCGGCGGCAGCGGCCGCGCGAACAGGTAGCCCTGGACCGCGTCGCAGCCCATCGCCGCCAGCTCGGCCAGCTGCGCGGGCAGCTCGACCGCCTCGGCGATCACCTGCAGGCCGAGGCGGTGTGCCATGTCGACGATGGACTCGGCGATCGCGTAAGGCCGCCCCTGCTTCCCGCTGCCGAGGCGGCGCACGAAGAGGCCATCCATCTTGAGGATGTCGACCGGCAGCTCGGACAGGTAGTTCAGGCTCGAATAGCCGGTGCCGAAATCGTCGATCGACACCAGCACGTCCTTCTCGCGCAGGCCCTGTATCAGGGCGCAGTTGGCCGCCAGGTCCTCGATCAGCATGCCCTCGGTGATCTCGAGGTCCAGGCAATGCGCGGGCAGGCCGGTTTCCTCCAGGATGGCGAGCACGCGCGCCGCCAGGCCCGGCTCCTTGAGCTGGCGCGCCGACAGGTTCACGGCCAGCTTGATCCCGGGCAGTCCGGCCTCGCGCCAGGCGCGGTTCTGCAGGCAGGCGGTGCGCAGCGCCCACTCGCCGATCGGCACGATCATGCCGGTCTCCTCGGCCAGGGGAATGAAGCGCCCCGGTTCGATCCGCCCATAGACCGGATGCTGCCAGCGCAGCAGCGCCTCCACGCCCACCACACGGTGCCCGTCCGGCATCCGCGAATCGATTCCTGCCTCCAGCGCGATCTGCGGCTGGTATTCGAGGAAGAACTGGCCCTTGGCCAGGGCCTCGCGCAGGCCGTTCTTCAGCGCCAGGCCTTCGCTCTGGGGCTGGGCGCTGTCGCAGGAATACAGCTGCACATTGTTCTCGCCCCAGCGCTTGGCCTCGCGCATCGCGATGTCGGCGCGCTTGAGCAGCGCGTCGAGGTCGCAGTCGGCGGCCGGATACAGGGCCACGCCCGCCGCCAGCGTCACGAAGCAATCGCGCCCCGCGACCGGCAGCGGCAGGCCAAAGCGGTCGAGGATCTTCTCGGCGACCCGGTGGGCGTCCGATTCGAAGCCCAGGTCTTCCAGCAGCGCGATGAATTCGTCGCCGCCCCAGCGCGCCACGGTGTCGGCGTCGCGCAAGGTGGAACGGATGGTGGCGCCGACCTGGCTCAGGAGGGCATCGCCGGCCTCGATGCCGAGTTCGTCGTTGATCTCCTTGAAGCGGTTGATATTCAGGAGCAGCAGCGCGACCATGCGGCGGTTGCGCTTGGCGCGGTCCATTGCATGGCGCAGGCGGTCGCGCAGCAGGCTGCGATTGAGCAGACCGGTCAGCTGGTCGCACTGCGCGCCGCCCGGCAGGCGCGCACTGCTGGCATCCGCCGCGCCGCGCGCGGCGCTGCCGGCCGGCGCCGCCACCGGCTGGCGCTGGTCGGCATCGTGGCACCGTACCCGGTTGCGGCCCAGCGACTTGGCCCCGTACAGGGCCTCGTCGGCACGCGCGATCGCCTGGGCGGATGCTTCGCCCAGGCGGTACTCGGCCACGCCGACCGACACCGTCATGGCGATCTCGCGGCCTTCGTGCACGCAGCGCAGCGCGGCGACCACCCGCCGCACCCGCTCGGCCAGCACCACCGCGTCCGGCGCCGGCGTCTCGGGCAGCATCAGCAGGAACTCCCCGCCGCCGTAGCGCCCAAAGGCGTCGGTCGCGCGGATCTGCCCCTGCACCGCCGCGGCGAAGGCGCGCAGCACGGCGTCGCCGGCCGCGTGGCCATGGCTGTCGTTGATGCGCTTGAAGAAGTCGAGGTCGAACAGGCAGAGGCAGAACGGGCGGCCGTTGCGGTCGCTGCGCTCCTTTTCACGGTCGACCAGGCCGAGCAGGAAGCGGCGATTGTGGCTGCCGGTCAGCTCGTCGCGGATGGCCAGCTCGTTGATGGTCGACAGCGCCTGCTTCAGCTTGACGAAGCCTTCGGTCTTGGTCAGCTCGAACAGCAGCACGAACACCAGCAGCACCACATAGAGCCCGAGGTCGCAGACCAGGTGCAGCAACAGCATGTCCACGTGCGGCGCGGGCGGCAACGCCACCCCGAGCGAGGGCGCCAGCCAGACCGCGCCCGCGGCCAGGCAGCTCATCACCAGCCAGAACACCCCGCTCGCCACGCCGCCCAGGAACATGGCCACCACCGGCGCCGTCACCAGCCAGCTGCTGGTGGGCGCGGCGCTGCCGCCCAGGTGCCAGGTCAGCCAGGTGAAGTTGAAGAACAGCGCGCACAGGAAGAGCTCGCGCGCGGCCACGATGCTGCCGCTCAGGCGCAGCACGGGCGGCGCCAGCAGCATGACCAGGCAGCAGGCCAGGATCTCGACCGCCGCGACGCGCAAGTCCAGCAGCCAGTAGACCAGCGCGTAGAAGGGCCCGGCGGTGGCCGCAATCAGGGCCGCGTTGACGACGTTCTCGGCACGTGCGCGCAGGGCCGCCTCCTGGCGCAGCCGGCCCGGGACGAACAGGTCGGCGGCGTCCAGGTAGCGGCCGCGCCAGCGCTGGGCACAGCCGGTCAGGCTGATCTCGCTCATCGGGATCCCGCTTGCATACGCTCCAAACACTGAGTGTATGCAGGGAAATTCCTCGAGTTTTTATTTTCGAGCAGAAAGTACTGAAATAGCCTTCACCGGAGCGCGCCGGGCGGCGCGCGCGTTCAGTCGTTCTTGACCACGATGCTCGGGAACTTGCTGCTCATGTCCTTCGCCTTTTCCGCCACCTTGACCGCCACCTTGCGCGCGATCTCCTTGTAGATGGTGGCGACCGGGCCTTCCGGATCGGCTACCACGGTCGGGCGGCCGGAATCGGTCTGCTCGCGGATCGACAGGGTCAGCGGCAGCTTGCCGAGGAAGTCGACGCCGAAGTCGCGGCACATCTTCTCGCCGCCGCCTTCCCCGAAGATCGCTTCGTGGTGGCCGCAATTCGAGCAGATATGGGTGCTCATGTTCTCGACCACGCCGATGATCGGGATGCCGACCTTCTCGAACATCTTGAGGCCCTTGCGCGCGTCCAGCAGGGCGATGTCCTGGGGCGTGGTGACGATCACGGCGCCGGTGACCGGCACCTTCTGCGACAGGGTCAGCTGGATGTCGCCGGTTCCCGGCGGCATGTCGACGATCAGGTAGTCGAGGTCTTGCCAGTTGGTCTGCTCGAGCAACTGCTGCAGGGCGCCGGTGACCATCGGGCCGCGCCACACCATCGGTTCGTCCGGGTCGATCATGAAGCCGATCGACGAGACCTGCACGCCGTGGTTCTCGAGCGGCTCCATGGTCTTGCCATCGCGGCTCTCGGGACGGGCGTTAATCCCCAACATCATCGGCTGCGAGGGGCCGTAGATGTCGGCGTCCAGGATGCCGACGCTGGCGCCTTCGGCGGACAGCGCCAGCGCCAGGTTGACCGCGGTGGTCGATTTGCCGACGCCACCCTTGCCCGAGGCGACGGCAATGATGTTCTTCACGTTCGGCATCACCTTCAGGCCGCGCTGCACCGCGTGCGACAGGATCTTGCTGTACACCTTGACAGTGACGTTGCCCACGCCGGGCAGCGCCTTCACCCCGGCCAGCACCCGGTCGCGGATGAGGGCCACCTGGCTGGCGGCCGGATAGCCCAGCTCGACGTCGAGGCTGACGTTGCCGCCGTCGAGCTTGATGTTCTTGATCGATTTGGAAGAGACAAAATCCTTCCCGGTGTTAGGATCGATGACCGCCGACAATGCCGTCTTGATATCGTTCTCGGTGATGCTCATGTGTTTCTCCAATGTGATTGGGGCGAAGTGTAGCGCAAAATGCATCATCGCCGTCGGCGCGCCGCCATAGCCCCTGCGCATGTAGGGCCTTCCGCTGTTAAAATGCTTCTTTTCATATACCACTAGCGCTTCGACCATGACCCGCAAGCTGTTCGTCACTACCGCCCTGCCCTACGCCAACGCTGCCTTCCATATCGGCCACATGATGGAGTACATCCAGGCCGACATCTGGGTCCGCTTCCAGCGAATGCAGAAGGAAAACGGCAAGCCGCGCGAGGTCCACTTCGTCTGCGCCGACGACACCCACGGCACCCCGATCATGATCGCGGCCGAGAAGGAAGGCATCACGCCGCAGGAATTCGTGGCCAAGATCGCCGCCGGCCGCCCGCAGTACCTGAACGGCTTCCATATCGCTTTCGACAACTGGTATTCGACCGATTCGCCGGAAAACATCGAACTGTCGCAGGGCATCTACCGCAAACTGGTCGAGGCGGGCCTGATCGTCACCAAGACCGTCGACCGCTTCTACGACCCGGTCAAGGGCATGTTCCTGGCCGACCGCAACATCAAGGGCGAATGCCCGGTCTGCCACGCCAAGGACCAGTACGGCGACAACTGCGAAGTCTGCGGCGCCGCCTACCAGCCGACCGAACTGATCAATCCGTTCTCGGTCTTCACCGGCTCGACCCCGATCCTGAAACCGTCGGAACAGTACTTCTTCAAGCTGTCCGACCCGCGCTGCTTCACCTTCCTGAAGGAATGGCTGAACACCCCGGGCCGCCTGCAGCCGGAAATGGTCAACAAGGTCTCGGAATGGCTGGGCGAATCCGGCGAGAAGCTGGCCGACTGGGATATTTCCCGTGACGCGCCGTATTTCGGCATCCCGATCCCCGACGCGCCGGGCAAGTTCTTCTATGTGTGGCTGGACGCGCCGGTCGGCTACCTGGCCTCGCTGAAGAACTACTTCGACAAGCAAGGTCTCGATTTCGAGGCCTTCCTGAAAGACCCGGGCGCCGAGCAGGTCCACTTCATCGGCAAGGACATCGTGTCCTTCCACCTGCTGTTCTGGCCCGCGATGCTCAATTTCAGCGGCCACCCGATCATCGACAAGCTGAAAGTGGCCGTGCACGGCCACCTGACCGTCAACAACGAGAAGATGTCGAAGTCGCGCGGCACCGGCATCTCGCCGCTGCGCTACCTGGAACTGGGCATGAACCCGGAGTGGCTGCGCTACTACCTGGCCTTCAAATTGAATGCGAAAGTCGAGGACCTCGACTTCAACGGCGAAGACTTCGTCGCCCGCGTGAACAGCGACCTGATCGGTAAATACGTCAACATCGCCAGCCGCTGCGCCGGTTTCATTGCCAAGAAATTCGACGGCAAGCTGGCCGACAGCCTGTCGCCCACCGCGAAAGAGTGGATCTGCAAGGCCCTGATGGTCGACGGCGCCGAGCGCCAGGCCAGCATCGCCGGCGCCTTCGAAGCGCGCGAGTATGGCCGCGCCCTGCGCGAGATCATGGAGATCGCCGACGTCGTCAACCAGTACGTGGACGAGCACAAGCCCTGGCTGCTGGCCAAGGACGAGTCCAAGGTCGCGGAGCTGCACGACGTCTGCACCACCGCCCTGATCCTGTTCCGCCAGCTGACCATCATGCTCGCGCCGGTGCTGCCGCAGGTGGCCGCCCGCGTCGCCGAGTTCCTGGGCGACAGCGCGCTGGGCTGGGGCGACACCCACGGCGCCGCCGTGTATGAAACCATGCTGGGCCGCAGCATCGGCGCCTACAGCCACCTGATGCAGCGCGTCGATGCGAAAATGGTCGAGAACCTGTTCGACAAGCCGGCCGCCCCGGCCGCTGCCCCGGCGGTGGCCGCTGCCGAAACGGCTGCTCCGGCCGCGGATGCTCCTGCGGCCGGCGACATCGAAGAACTGGCGCCGGAAATCTCGATCGACGATTTCACGAAGATCGACCTGCGCGTGGCCAGGATCGTCAACTGCGAACACGTCGAAGGCGCCGGCAAGCTGCTGCGCCTGACCCTGGACGTGGGCGAAGGCCGCTATCGCAATGTATTCTCGGGCATCAAGTCGGCCTACAAGCCGGAAGACCTGGTCGGCAAGCTGACCGTGATGGTCGCCAACCTGGCGCCGCGCAAGATGAAGTTCGGCGTGTCGGAAGGCATGGTGCTGTGTGCGTCGGCGGCGGACGAGAAGGCGAATCCAGGGCTGTACCTGCTCGATCCGATGCCGGGCGCACAGCCTGGCATGCGCATTCGCTGATCCTGCGTTCCAGGTTCCCGCCCAGGCGGGAACCTGCCTCCTCCCGTCCTCGCAGCCTCCCTGCCAGCCTCCGCCAAAATCAATCCCACGCCCTTTTGCGGCGTTATAATGGCGTGTTTTTTCTGAAACTCGTGCCCCTACGGCCCTTGCCGGCAGGCCTCCCTTCAGACCATTACAAATAGGTAGATAATAAGATGACCGAATTCACTCCTCTTCGCCATATTCCCCAAGCCAATGTGTTCCGCAAAGGCGACGTCTTCGTCCTGTTCGGCGAACTGTTCGGCCGTGGCTATGTGAATGGCCTGATCGACGAGGCGCGTGCCGCCGGCATGACCATCGTCGGCATCACCGTCGGCCGCCGTGACGAATCCGGCGCCCTGCGCGCCCTCAGCGCCGAGGAACACGCGGAAGCAGAAGAGAAGCTGGGCGGCAAGATCGTCAATGTGCCGCTGATGGCCGGTTTCGACATGGACGCCCCGGAGGGCGAACAGAACCCGACCGAGATGCTGTCGGGGATTACGCTGAAGAGCTGGCAGGAAGACAAGCTGGACTGGGAAAAGATCGAGCGCTGCCGCGAAGCCGGCGTGCGCCGCTTCACCACCAGTGCGGCCCAGGCGATGGGCGAGATCGACAAGCTCATTCCCGACGGCGCCAACGTCTTCTTCGCCCACACCATGGCCGGCGGCATCCCGAAGATCAAGGCCTTCCTGGCCATTGCCAACCGCATCTACAAGGGCCGCGGCGAGCGCTTCATGTCCTCGCGCGCCCTGCTGGAAAGCGATCTTGGCAAGCTGATCCTGATGAACTTCGACGAAGTCACCGCCAACACCCTGAAATACCTGATCGATGCATCGAGCGCGATCCGCGAACGGGTGACCAAGGCCGGCGGCGAAGTGCGCTACACGGCCTACGGCTACCACGGCACCGAGATCCTGATTGGCGGCAAGTACGTCTGGCAGACCTATACCAACTACACCCAGGGCTACGCCAAGATGCGCCTCGAATCGGTGGCCGAGGCGGCCTGGAAGAGCGGGGTGTATGCGACCGTCTTCAACTGCCCGGAAATCCGCACCAATTCCTCGGACATTTTCGTGGGCGTCGAGCTGTCGCTGTTCCCCCTGCTCACCGCGCTGAAGAAGGAAGGCGGCGGCGCCTGGGCCGACCAGCAGTGGCAGATCTGCCAGGACCTGCTGGGCGACGGCGTGTCGCTGCAATCCCTGCTGGACAAGATCGAGCAGTACAATAACGACGCCACCAGCGCCCAGTTCCGCAATTTCGAAGCCTGGCCGATGGACAATACCCCGGCACTGGCCGACGTCATGATCGGCACCTCGGAAGAGATGACCGCCATGCACAAGGACAAGAAGGCCCTGATCACGGACCACCTGTCCAGCCTGGTGCTGGAAGGCGCCGGCCCCCTGATGTTCCATGGTGCATCGGAAAAGATTTCCCCGGTGCTGTGGCTCAGCCACGACATCATCGCGCGCCAGCTGAACGAACTGCACAAGTAAGCTTGACGCAGCCGCCCCGCTGCAGAAGAATCTGCCGGGGCTTCCTAACTCTTTCCTAGAATCATGATCTTCAAGAAACAACACTCGCTGTACGAATCCGAGCACACCAAGTTCATCAAGGAACTGAAGGCAAAGACACCGGGCATGGAAGAGCGCCAGGTCGAAGGCCGCTCCCTGCTGTGGGACAAGGCCCCGCTGTCGCTGGACGAGCAGGAGCGCATCAAGGCCTCGCGCCTGCGCCAGAACGCCTACCCCTACCAGACCAAGGTCTGATTCCAGGGACGCGCCCCCATGCTGCCAGAGCAGGCCGCACCCGAGGTGCCGGCCGGTCCCCAGCAGGATGGGGCGCCTTCCCCGCCAGACGATGCCGCCCTGAACGCGGCTGCCGATGCAGCCGAAGGGGCGATCGCGCGCCTGTACGGCGAGCCGCTCAGGCGCCTGCCGAACGACCTGTACATCCCGCCGGATGCGCTCGAGGTCTTCCTCGACGCCTTCGAAGGTCCGCTCGACCTGCTGCTCTACCTGATTCGCAAGCAGAACTTCAACATCCTCGACATCCCGATGGCGCAGGTGACCCTGCAATACCTGGAATACGTCGAGCAGATCCGCCAGCGCAACCTCGAACTGGCCGCCGAGTACCTGCTCATGGCGGCGATGCTCATCGAGATCAAGTCGCGCATGCTGCTGCCCAAGCGCCAGGACGAGCTGGTCGAGGACGTCGGCGACCCGCGCGCCGAACTGGTGCGGCGCCTGCTGGAGTACGAGCAGATCAAGGTGGCGGCGCTGCAGATCGGCGCCCTGCCCCAGGAAGGACGCGACTTCGTGCGTCCGCAACTGGTCGTCGAGCAGGGCCTGGCGCCCGTGTTTCCCGACGTCGATCCCTGGGATTTGCAGCGCGCCTGGCTGGACGTGATGCGGCGGGCCAAGCTGACCCAGCACCACCGTATCTCGCGCCAGGAACTGTCGGTGCGCGAGCACATGTCGGCCATCCTGCGCACCCTGCAGTCGCAGCGCTTCGTTGAATTCTCGGAATTGTTTGCGGGCCAGCACACGGTGCCGATTGTGGTTGTACACTTTGTCGCCATGCTCGAACTGGCGAAGGAAACCCTGATCGAGATCACGCAGGCCGAACCTTTCGCGCCGATCTACGTGCGCCTGGCCTATTCCCCGGCTTGAGAAGCCGGTTACTTTAAGAGTTTCGATTACCCATGAAAATTATTTCCTCCATCGACGACCTGCGCGACCAGCTGCACGGGCAACTGCGCACCGCCTTCGTGCCGACGATGGGCAACCTGCACGAGGGCCATCTTTCCCTGATGCGCCTGGCGCGCAGGCACGGCGACCCGGTGGTCGCCTCGATCTTCGTGAACCGCCTGCAGTTCGGTCCGAACGAGGATTTCGACAAGTATCCGCGCACTTTCCAGGCCGACGTCGAAAAACTGGAAAAGGAAGGCGTCTACGTGCTGTTCGCCCCGACCGAGAAGGACATGTACCCGGAACCGCAGGAATACCGCGTACGCCCGCCTGACGACCTCGGCAACACGCTGGAGGGGGAATTCCGCCCCGGCTTCTTCGAGGGCGTGTGCACGGTCGTGACCAAGCTGTTCTCCTGCGTGCAGCCGCGCGTGGCCGTGTTCGGCAAGAAGGATTACCAGCAGCTCATGATCATCCGTAATATGGCGCGCCAGTTCGCCCTGCCGACCGAGATCATCGGCGCCGAGACCTTCCGCGCCGAAGACGGCCTGGCCCTGTCCTCGCGCAACGGCTACCTGTCGAGCGAAGAACGGATCGAGGCCCCGGTGCTGTTCCAGCAACTCAATGCGGTAGCCGGCGCGATCCGTGGCGGCGATCGCGATGTGGCTGCGGTCGAAGGCCAGGCGATGGCCCACCTGGCCGGCCGCGGCTGGAAGCCGGACTATGTTTCCGTTCGCAAGCGCATCGACCTGCAGGCCCCCAGCGCTGCCGACCTCGAGGCGGGCGAGCCGCTGGTGGTGCTGACAGCCGCGAAGCTGGGCAATACCCGCCTGATCGACAATCTCGAGATCTGAGGCAATAACAAAACAGCATTTACCCTTGCGAAATTGCAACTTCACCAGAGTTCGCTATATACTTCGTCCGCCGTCTTGACACTGTCCGGGCCAGGGCAAGCTAAGGAAACCGCCGTGAATGCACCCGCCACACCCTTGATCCGCAAAGGGCCTCCCAAGCCCTCCGACGCCCTCAGCCGCATCGGCGGAAACGCCCAGCCGCACGAGATGCGCGACCCCTTCGATATCGGCGAGGCGCTCACGGCCCTGGCCGCGTCGGGCGAGCCGGTCACGGTGTTCCCGGCAGGCTGGATCGAGCCGCTGCTGGCGCGCATTGCATCGGTCGACCCGGAACTGCCGCATTTCGTGATCGATTTCACCGGGAGCGAACGCCCTTCCGGCGGCAAGGCGACCCTGGTCGCTTCGCTGGGCGGCAATGCCAAGCTGCAGTTCGAGCTCGACCAGTCCTGGACCCCGCTGCCGGCCAATCCCATGCACGTGGCGGCCGAGTTCCCCGCGGCCTGCCTGGTCCTGAACCGGCGCGCGGCGCGGCGCGTGGAAACGCCCGTGGGCGTGAACTACACCGCCAGCTTCCGGCTCCAGGGCCGGCAGTACGACCTGCCCCTGTACGATTTCTCGCAGGGCGGCGTCGGCCTGCGCGCCACGCCCGACGAGTGTTTCGGCCTGCACGTGGGCAAGAAGCTCGATGGGGTGCGGCTGGAGCTGGGCCCCAACCTCGTCCTCACCGCCGACCTCGAAGTGCGCCTGATGCGCCCCTTCCGCACCTTCCTGCTGGGAGAACAGGTGCAGATCGGCTGCAGTTTCGGGGCGATTTCGATGCAGATGCAGCAGACGCTGGAGCGCTTCGTCACCAGCGGAGCGGTGGAGCGGCGCGCAGCGGCGCGTTGACGCGCGTTCAGCTTGCGCATGAGGGGACGCGACGCGATTGCTCATCGGCGGTTGAACGCGCGGACGGGAAACCCGTCCACCCTACAACGGCATTATCAGGCAGCTACCGACTGCGCCCAGGCCAGCGCCGATAAATGCGCCTTGTTCACCTCAAACGGACTGATGTCGAGCGAGGCCGCCAGCGAAGCCACCAGGTTGGAGTTCAGTTCGCAGGCCTCGGCCAGCGCCAGGTAGGGCCCGTAGATCCCTTCCCGTCCCAGCAGCGCCTTGACCACCTCTTCCGGCAGGGACACCGTCTCCAGCACCTCCTTCATCGGCAGGCCGAGCAGGCGGTCCAGCAGCGAGAACATGCCGGCGACGAACAGGTTCTCCGCCTCCCCGCGCAGCGACGTCAAGCCCAGCAGCTCGGCCAGGCGCCCGCGCACGACGGCGGTCTCCATCAGCACCGGCGAGAAGCCGCTGGTGCTGGCGGTGGCCAGCAACAGCACCAGCCAGCGGTACAGGGGCGCGTAGCCCATCAGGGCGATGGCCTGGCGCAGCGACTCGACCCGCCGCGCGGCGCCGAAGCCGGCCGAATTGATGTAGCTCAGCAGCTTGTAGGTCAGCGCCGGATCGCGTTTCAGCACGTTCTCGAGCTTCGGCACGTCCTCGTTGTTCTGCACCATCTGCATCAGCTGCAGGATGGTGCTCTGGGTCGCGTTCATGCCCTTGACCGCATTGCCCGGGCGCGGGGTCAGGTGCAGCTTGCCGACGAAGGCATCCAGCCCGAGGGCGGCGCAGGCGTCGAAATCGGTCCAGGTCGCCACCGGGCGGCCCACCATGCGCATCGCCGCATGCTTGGCGGCCGCGTAGGTGCGCGCTTGAAACGCCACGTCGGCGCCGGCGAACTTCACCTCGACATAGGAGGCATAGGGGGACAGGTTGCGGCCCAGCAGGTTGATGTCGGCGCCGCGGATCGACACTCCCACCCCGCCCACGCGCACGGCCTGGACGGCGGCGCGCACGTCCGGGTCGGTCAGTTTGCGGATATCCAGGGTGAGGACGGTGCGTTCCGGCGGCAGGCAGTGCAAGGCGTCGGTGGACAGCATTTCCGGCACCGCATCGAGGAAGAGCAGCTTGTCGCGCAGCAGCCAGCCGTGCTCTTCATGGCAGACGTGCTCGGCAACGAAGGCGACCAGGTCTTCCAGCTCCTGGCCAGTGGGGGTGTTGCCGTCGTGGTGCTGCCACGACAGCTCGTAGCCGATGACCCGCTGCTTCGGATCGAGCAGCGGTTCACGGACAATAAAGTTGGTTTGGTGCATGTGGGCGCGTGTGAGAAACCTGATGCTGGATGCGCGGCCCGGCGCGTGTCAGAAACCGAGGCTGTCCAGCAGGTCGTCGACCTGTCCCTGGTCGGCCACGACTTCGCTCTTGCCTTCCGGGTTGATCTGCGGACCGTTGAGCAGGCCGTTGTCGATCTCGCGCTTGATTTCGCTGGGCGCGAAGTCGATCAGCACCTGCACCAGCTGCTTCTCGAGGTTCTGGGCGATGCCCGTGATGCGGCCGATCACCTGGCCGGTCAGGTCCTGGAAGTCCTGGGCCATCATGATGTCCATCAGCTGGCCGCGGGTGGCGGCCGCGCCGATGCGCGATTCATTCAGGCCGGCGATGGTGCGCTGCGCCAGCGCGCGCCAGTCGGCGTCGGACGCGCCGTTGTCCAGCAGCGCCTGCCAGGAACCGGCCAGCTCGGCGGAGCGGGTTTCGATCGCGTCCTGCACGGGACCGGCGGTGTCGGTGGCGTCCAGCACCTTCTTGGCTGCCTGTTCCGACAGGCGCGCGACGTAGTCGAGGCGGTCGCGCGCATCGGGGATGTCGCTGGCCGCTTTCTCGATCAGCTTGTCGAGGCCGAGTCCGCGCAGGCTTTCGTGCAGCGCGCGCGTCATGTGGCCGATGCGGCTCAGGACCTCCTCGTGGGGAGCGTCAACCTGGCCGGCGGTCTGCTCGATCATCTCAACCGCCCTTGTCCATCTTTTCGAAGATCTTGTTGAGCTTCTCGTCCAGGGTGGCGGCCGTGAAAGGCTTGACGACGTAGCCGCTGGCGCCGGCCTGGGCGGCCGCGATGATGTTTTCCTTCTTTGCTTCGGCGGTCACCATCAGCACCGGCAGCTTGGCCAGCGCGGGATCGGCACGGATGTTCTGCAGCATGGTCAGGCCGTCCATGTTCGGCATGTTCCAGTCCGAGACCACGAAGTCGAACTGCTCGCTGCGCAGCTTGGCCAGGCCCATCACGCCGTCTTCGGCTTCGTCGACATTGGCATAACCCAGTTCTTTCAACAGATTCCGGACGATGCGTCGCATCGTCGAGAAATCGTCAACAACCAGAAAACGCATCTTTGGATCAGCCATGAATTACTCCGTTTTGAATCTTGTACTTTGGGTTATTGGATGAAGACTGCATAACAGCCTCCAGAATAGCATTTTTGTTGCCGTACGGCGATAAAACAGCATCAATACGACGGTATTCGGATCAAACGCGCAACGCTCGGCTGCCTTGGGCGGCCAGATGTTCGAGCACCATGCGCGGCAGCGCCTGCAAAGGCCCCACTTCCTGGGCTGCGCCGAGGGCGATCGCCTCGCGCGGCATGCCGAAAACGACGCAGCTCGCCTCGTCCTGGGCAAAATTGTGCGCCCCTGCATTACGCATGTCCAGCATGCCCGCCGCGCCATCCTTGCCCATGCCGGTCAGGATAACACCAACCGCGTTCTTGCCCGCAGCGATAGCCGCGCTGCGGAACAGCACGTCCACCGAAGGACGGTGGCGGTTGACCGGCGGGCTTTGCTCGATCTTCGTCATGTAGTTGGCGCCGGAACGGGTGAGCAGGAGGTGCGAATGCCCGGGAGCGATATAGGCGTGGCCCGGCAGCACCCGCTCGTTGCCCTGGGACTCGACCACGCTGATCTTGCACAGGGAGTCGAGGCGCTTGGCGAAGGAGCTGGTGAAGCCTTCCGGCATGTGCTGGGCGATCAGGATGCCCGGGCAGTCGGACGGCATCTGCATCAGGAATTCGCGGATCGCCTCGGTGCCGCCGGTCGACGCCCCGATGATGATCAGCTTTTCCGAGGAGATCAGGGGGCTGCGCAGGGCCGACAGCTGCGGCGCTGGCACGCTGCCGGGCACCGCGCGCTTGACGCGCGCGCGCGCGGCGGCGCGGATCTTGTCGGCGATGAGTTCGGTGTATTCGCGCATGCCGGTCTGGATCGAGATCTTCGGCTTGGTGACGAAGTCCACGGCGCCCAGTTCCAGCGCGCGCATCGTGATCTCGGAGCCGCGTTCGGTCAGCGAGGACACCATCAGCACCGGCATCGGGCGCAGGCGCATCAGCTTTTCCAGGAAGTCGAGGCCGTCCATCTTCGGCATCTCGACGTCCAGGGTCAGCACGTCGGGGTTGTGGCGCTTGATCAGGTCGCGCGCGACGACGGGGTCGGGGGCGGTGGCCACCACTTCCATGTCGGGCTGGGAGTTGACGATTTCGCTCATCACACTGCGAATCAGCGCAGAGTCGTCGACGATCAGTACCTTGATTGTCATGAGTCGTCCCTTTCAGGTCTTTTTTATTGTGTATACCGGCTTTAGAACAGGTCGATGTCGCCGCCCACGGGTTCGACCTTGAGTCGTTTGGCGTAATCGAGTTCGCGTTTTGCCAGCGTATCGTTTTGGGTTTGCATCAGCTTCTTCACCAGCACCTTGCCGGTCTTGGGGAAGAAGTACACCTTGCGCGGGTAGATGTCGTTCAGGTCCGAGGCCAGCACCGGGATGCGCTCGGTCTTGAGGAAGGTGGTCACGAAGGCCGCATTGCGCTCGCCCACGTTCATCGCCGTGAAGCCGCGCAGCACCGCGCCGCCGCCGAACACCTTGGCTTCCAGGTTCTCGCGCCGCGCGCCGGCCTTGAGCAGGTCGTTGATCAGGATCTCCATCGCGAAGCTCCCGTAGCGCATCGAGGCCGACACCGGGCTGCCGCCGTCGCCGCCGCCGTCCGGCAGCATGAAGTGGTTCATGCCGCCCATGCCGGTGATGCGGTCGCGGATGCAGGCCGAGACGCAGGAACCGAGCACGGTCACGATCAGCATGTTCTTGCCGGTGTAGTAGTACTCGCCCGGCAGGATCTTCGCCGCGTCGCAATCGAAAGTGCGGTCGTAGTAGACGTTGGTGGCAAACTGGTTGTTCATGGTTCCTGCCGCTGTCAGCGGCCCACCTTGTCGAGTTCGTAGACGGTCTTGCCGCGCAGGCGCAGCGAATCGGACACGTAGAGGAAGTTTTCGGAATGCCCGGCGAACAGCAGGGCGTGCGGCTTCATCAGCGGCACGAAGCGCGACAGGATCTTGCGCTGCGTGTTCTTGTCGAAGTAGATCATCACGTTGCGGCAGAAGATCGCGTCGAAACTGCCCGACAGCGGCCAGTCGTCGGCCAGCAAATTGAGCTGGCGGAACTCCACCAGCTTGCGCAGTTCCGGACGCACCCGCGCCATGCCCTCGTTGGCGCCCTTCCCTTTCAGGAAGAAGCGCCTGAGGCGCTCGGCGCCGACCTTGTCGACGCGCTCCATCGGGTAGACCCCTGCGGCGGCGGTGGCCAGCACATTGGTATCGATGTCGGTCGCGATCACCTGCACCGGCGGGGTGAGCGTGTTGAAGGCCTCGCAGGCCGTCATCGCGATCGAATACGGCTCCTCGCCGGTGGAGGCGGCCGAGCACCAGATCGTGATCGGGCCGCCCTCGCGGCGGCGCAAGGTCCCCAGCTGGTCGGCCAGCAGCGGGAAGTGGTGCGATTCGCGGAAGAAGGAGGTCAGGTTGGTGGTCAGCGCATTCGTGAACGCTTCCCACTCCGCGCCCATGCGGCCGGCTTCCAGGTCGTCGAGATAGCGCGCGAAGGACTGGATGCCGGTGGCGCGCAGGCGGCGCGCCAGGCGGCTGTAGACCATCTCCTGCTTGCTCTCGGCCAGCGAGATGCCGGCGCGCTGGTAGATCAGCGCGCGGACCCGTTCGAAGTCACTGCGCGTGAAGTCGAATTCCTTGACCGTATCGGTTTTCTGCTGCGGCACTTGCTTGCCTTTTTACTGTTCTGTTTCTCGTAGGGTGGGCGATCCCTCGCCCACGCGTTCAACGCACGGATGCACTGTGGCGACGCACTTTCTTGTTGAACGCGTGGGCGGAGGACCGCCCACCCTACAAATGCAACTCGTGCCGTGTCCGTTCCGATTACGCCGCCAGCTTGTCCATCAGGCCCATCTCGCTGGACGACATCAGCTTGTCGATATCGACCAGGATCAGCATGCGCTCGTCGATCGTGCCCAGGCCGATCATGTAGTTGCTGTCGAAGGCGCTGCCCATTTCCGGGGCCGGCTTGATCTGGTCAGGGGTGAGCGTGGTCACGTCCGACACGCTGTCCACCACCATGCCCATGATGCGGCCGGCGATGTTCAGGATGATCACGACCGTGAACTGATCGTACACCGGGGTGCCGAGCTTGAACTTGATGCGCATGTCCACCACCGGGATGATGATGCCACGCAGGTTGATCACGCCCTTGATGAATTCCGGCGCGTTGGCGATGCGGGTCACGGCTTCGTAGCCGCGGATTTCCTGCACCTTGAGGATGTCGATGCCGTATTCCTCGGAGCCCAGGGTAAAGGCCAGGAATTCGCTGCCGGCGCCGTCGGCGCTGCCTTCGGCCGGCTTGTTGTTCTGTACAGTAGACATGGTGAGTCCTCTTGGTCTGGTTTGCTGATTTACTAAAAAAGTGTCACGAAACGATGGCGTCGCCGAGCAGCTGGCGCGAGGAGCGCACCAGCGCGGCCACGTCCAGGATCAGGGCCACGCCGCCGTCGCCCAGGATGGTGGCGCCCGAGATGCCGGCCACCTTGCGGTAGTTGGCCTCCAGGTTCTTCACCACCACCTGCTGCTGGCCCACCAGCTCGTCGACGAACAGCGCGGCCTTCCTGCCCTCGGTCTCGAGGATCACCACGATGCCCTCCGATGGGTCGGTGATGCGCGCGTCGATGTCGAACATCTGGTACAGCGGAATCAGGGGCAGGTATTCGCCGCGCACCTTCAGCACGCGGCCGCGCCCGGCGATCTCGCGGATGTCTTCCGTGGCCGGCTGCAGCGACTCGACGACAAACGACAGCGGCAGGATGTAGATCTCTTCACCGCTCCTGATCGACATGCCGTCCAGGATGGCCAGCGTCAGGGGCAGCGAGATCGAGATCGTGGTGCCGAAGCCGCGCGCCGATCGGATGTCGACGGTGCCGCCCATCGAGGCGATATTGCGCTTGACGACGTCCATGCCGACGCCGCGGCCCGACACGTCGGTCACCTGCTCGGCGGTCGAGAAGCCCGGTGCGAAGATCAGCTGCCAGACTTCCTCGTCCGTCATGTTCTCGCTGACCGCCAGGCCGTTCTCGCCCGCCTTGGCCAGGATGCGTTCGCGGTTCAGGCCCCCGCCGTCGTCCGAGACTTCGATGACGATGTTGCCGCCCTGGTGGCCGGCCGACAGGAACAGGCGCCCCGCTTCCGACTTGCCGCTGGCGACGCGCGCGGCCGGCATCTCGATGCCGTGGTCGATCGAGTTGCGCACCAGGTGGGTCAGCGGGTCGACGATGCGTTCGATCAGGCCCTTGTCCAGTTCCGTGGCGGCGCCGTTGGTGATGAAGTCGACCTTCTTGCCGAGCTTGCCGGCCAGGTCGCGCACCATGCGCGGGAAGCGCGAGAACACGAAGTCCATCGGCATCATGCGGATCGACATGACCGCTTCCTGCAGCTCGCGGGTATTGCGGCCCAGCTGGCTGATGGAATTGAGCAGGCGCTCGTGGCCCATCGGGTCGAGGGTGCTCGAGCGCTGCTCGAGCATCGCATTGGTAATCACCAGCTCGCCGATCAGGTTGATCAGCTGGTCGACCTTCTCCACCGAGACGCGGATCGAGGACGATTCGGCGTGCGGGTCCTTCTTGGCGGCCTTCTTTTCAAGCGCCTGGTCCGCCGCCACCTCGCTCGCTTCGATCGGCTCGGGACGGTGCTGTACCGAAGGCTGGACCGGCGCATCGTTCGTGATGCCGGCCTGGGCGCGGATCTGCTCGATCGGCTGGAAGAAACCGTAGCCGCGCTCGTCGTCGGACAGCTCGTCCTGGCCGGCCGCGCCGGCGCCGGCATCGTCGTCGAGGTCGAAGAAGCCGTAGCCCTGCTGGTCCTCGATGCGCTTGCGCTCGGCGGCCTCGATGGCGCGCTGCTCCGGGCTCAAGGGAGGGGCCTCGAAGATCTTCAGGTCTTCGGGGTTGAGGACGAACGAGCAGATCGCGATGATGTCGTCCAGGCTCTCGTGCGTGGTGATGATGATGGCGCTGCGTCCGCCCTCGAGCGGGGTCACCTTCACGCGGCCCATCAGGCCGAGTTCATCGACCAGGGCGCTGATGTCGCGCTGCTCGACGTGCGGCAGCTCGATCTTGTAGCGGTGCGCATTCTCGAGCGGGTGGTGGGTCTTTGCTTCCGCCGTCAGGTAGGACGGGGCGACGACGGGCGCCTGCGGCACCAGGCCTTCGGCCAGGTCGTGCAGCACCATGCGCACGTTGGCGACCGCTTCCTGGTCGACGGCAGCGCCGTGGCGGTGCCCGTCGAGCTGCATCTTGAGGCTGTCCTTGGCCGCCAGGAAGGCGTCCACGTGGTTCGAGGTCAGCGCCATCTCGCCCTTGCGGATGCGGTCCAGCAGCGACTCGAGCACGTGCGTGACTTCGCTCATGTCGGTCAGGCCGAAGGTCGAGGCGCCGCCTTTCACCGAGTGGGCGGTGCGGAAGATCGCGTTCAGGTCTTCCGGGTCGGGCGTGGCCACATCGACGCCCAGCAGCAGCCGCTCCATTTCGGCGAGCAGTTCCTCTGCTTCGTCGAAGAAGACCTGGTAAAACTGGCTGATGTCGATCGTCATGTTGAATACCGGTTAGTTGCCTGAGCCGGACGCGCTGAAAAACCGTCGCGAGCGGAAGCAGTCGCGGTCGAGAAGCGCAGCCGTACGCAAGTACGGCCGGTACGCCGGAGCGGAGCCTCGCAGATCGCGAATGCGACGCGCAGTAGGTTTTTCAGTGCGTCCATCAGCCGATGACTTTTTTCACGACCTCGATGAGGCGCTGCGGATCGAAAGGCTTGACCAGCCAGCCGTTGGCGCCGGCGGCGCGGCCCTTGGCCTTCATCTCGTCGGACGATTCGGTGGTCAGCATCAGGATCGGGGTCTTGGCGTAGGTCGGCAGCGTGCGCAGGGTCTTGATCAGGGCCAGGCCGTCCATGCGCGGCATGTTCTGGTCGGTCAGGACCAGGTCGACGCCCTGCTGCTTCGCCTTCTCGAGACCATCCAGGCCATCGACGGCTTCCAGCACGTTGTAGCCAGCCGCCTTCAGGCTGAAGGCCACCATCTGGCGCAGCGAACTGGAATCGTCGACCGCGAGAATCGTTTTTGCCATGTTTTGCTCCTGCTGTTTTAATCCGGACTGTGCCGGTTGAATGTTGAGTGGCGAATGGGTTTAAGTGCGCGGGTCAGAACAGTTCAATGTCGCCGCTCTCGAGGTGGTGCTGTTCCACCGACTTGCGCAGCATGCTGCGCAGTTCGAGCGACTGGATCGCCAGCGCCATGCTGACCTTGCCGAGCCGTTCGACGATCTCGTCGCTGTCGGTCTCCGGCGCGATCTCGGCGCCGTGCTCGCTGAGCGTGCCCAGAAAGTCGCGCAGGCCGGCCACGCGGCGCAGGGTGCGGTCGATCAGCTGGCTGGTCATGTCCTGGAACTGCATGCTGGTGATCGCCGAGTTCACGTGTTGGCCGATCTCGCCCGACATGTCGGCCAGGTTCGCGCTGTCCTCCGCGCTCGGGGTCTCGCCGGCCAGCAGGCGGTTGATCGCTTCCTGGCGCGCGCCGACCGCCGTGTGGATCGCCATGAAGCTGCTGGTCAGCTTGTCGATGGCTTCTTCCAGCAGCAGTTCGGTCTGCAGCAGGTCGGTCTCGACCTCGGTCAGGTGGCGGCGGCCGTGCAGGGCCACGCCCGACAGCAGGCGCTTCACATGCGATCCCAGTATCTTTTTTCTTTTCATTCCAGTCTCCCTCCTGGATTACTTCGCCGCGGTCGCGACGGCGTCAAGCGCGGCGCCGGGTTCGGCCGGCACCTCGAGCGAGGCGGCGTCGCGCTGCACGGCTTCCTCGGTTCGCTTGTTCATCACGATGATGCTGATACGCCGGTTGATCGGGTTGAACGGGTCCGTACGGTCCAGGTTCGCGGCCGAGGCCAGGCCCACCACGCGCAACACCTTGGCGTCGCTCAGGCCACCCTTCACCAGCTCGCGGCGCGAGGCGTTGGCGCGGTCGGCCGACAGTTCCCAGTTGCTGTAACCGGCGTCGCTGAAATACGGCGTGGCGTCGGTGTGGCCGGACAGGCCGATCTTGTTCGGCACCTCGTTCAGGACCATGCCGATCACGTTCAGGATGTCCTTGGTATACGGCTGCAGCTCGGCCTTGGCGAGCGCAAACATCGGGCGGTTCTGCTCGTCCACGATCTGGATGCGCAGGCCTTCGCTGGTGATGTCGAGCAGCAGCTGGTTCTTGTACTTCTTGAGCAGCGGGTTGACCTCGATGACCGACTCGATCTTCTGCTTGAGCGACTCGAGGCGCTCGGCCTCGGCGCGTGCGATCTGGGCCTTGGCCGCCTCCAGGTTGTAGGTCTTCGAGCTCGGGTCGGTGTCGCCCTTCTTGACCTGGCCGTTGCGGCGGGTCAGGTCGGTGCCGCCGCCCTTGATCACCGACGACGAGTCGCCGGCGCCGGAGCCGCCCGCCATCGCCACCTTGAGCGGGGTCTTGAAATATTCCGAGATGCCGTCCAGGTCGCCCTTGGCGGTCGAGCCGAGCAGCCACATGAGCAGGAAGAAGGCCATCATCGCGGTCACGAAGTCGGCATAGGCGATCTTCCAGGCGCCGCCGTGGTGGCCCCCGGCCACCTTCTTGATGCGCTTGACGACGATGGGCCGCATGTTTTCGTCAGCCATGGTCCCCCCGTGTCGTGTCGTGCGGTTGATCGGTCAGAAGCGTCACTGGCTTACTTCTTCTTCTTGATGTGTTCTTCCAGCTCGGCGAAGCTCGGGCGTTCGGTCGAGTACAGCACCTTGCGGCCGAATTCGACGGCCAGCGCCGGCGCATAGCCGTTCAGGCTGGCCAGCAGGGTCACCTTCACGCACTGGAACATCTTGGTCGACTCTTCCAGCTTCTGTTCCAGCACGCTCGCCAGCGGAGTGACGAAAGCGTAGGCCAGCAGGATGCCGAGGAAGGTACCGACCAGCGCCTTGGCGATCAGGATGCCCAGCTCGGCCGGCGGGATGCCCACCGATTCCATGGTGTGCACCACGCCCATCACCGCGGCCACGATACCGAAGGCCGGCAGGCCGTCGCCCAGCTTGGAGATGCAGTGGGCCGGGATCGCACCTTCATGGTGGTGGGTCTCGATCTCGTTGTCCATCAGGTTTTCGATCTGCATCGCGTCCATGTTCCCCGACACCATCAGGCGCAGGTAGTCGGTCATGAATTCGACGATGTGGTGGTCGGCCAGCACGGCCGGGTATTTCGAGAACAGGGGCGAGGCTTCGGGCGCCTCGATGTCGCCTTCGATCGACATCAGGCCCTCTTTGCGCACTTTCGACAGCACGTCGAACTGCAGCGCCATCAGCTCCATGTACATGTCCTTGGTGTACTGCGACCCCTTGAGCACGGTCGGCAGCGCCTTCATGGTGGCTTTCACCGACTTCATGGTATTGCCGACGAAGAAGGCGCCGAGCGCCGCGCCACCGATCATGACGAGCTCGACCGGTTGCCACAGCGAGGCCAGGTGGCCGCCCGAATAGGCGAAGCCGCCGAACACGCAGGCGCAGACGACGATGTAACCAAGAATGACTAACAAGGGAATTCCGCTCCAGAAAAGCCGGGAATGCGCATCCGGCTAACCCAATTAAAAAAGTGATTTCGAGCAAAGTTGACGCAGGGAACCACTCTAGCGGGAGAACGGCCCACGGGCAAGCAAAAAGGCCGGTTTTGTCGCCTAAAAGTGCCAGATATGAAGGGCCGGGCTACCCTCTGTGGGATAGAGGGTACGGTTCGGACAACGATCGTCAATGACGAATTCGTAACTGAGCAGCAGGGAACCGGGCCGCATTTCACGCGCCGCCTTGCGCCACAGGGCGCCCATCGCGGCCGGCGACAGGTAGGCAAACACCAGGTCGAATTTGCCGAAATCGAGGTTTTCGTAGTCGCCGCGGATAAACTGCGCCGGGCTGCCGGCCAAGCGCGCGCGCAGCCGGCTGGCCAGCCAGGGCAGCGGCGCCAGTTCGATGCCGACCGCCTCGACACCCGGGCGCCGGGCCAGGTCCAGCACCAGCCCGCCCAGGCCGCTGCCGATGTCGATCACCCGCACCGGTCGGCCTGGCGGCAGCAGTCCGGCCACCGCTTCCCACACCCGGCGGTTGGATGGGTAGTACGGCACCTGGGTGCGGTAGGTGGACCAATACAGGAGCAGCAGGAACAGGAACAGGCCCAGGAACGCCAGCGGCGGGATCGCCAGCTGCGATGCGCCCCACAGGCCCAGCGGAAACAGCAGCTGGATGAGGCGCCACCAGCTGGCCAGGCCGCGCCACCACGTCAGGCTTGCTGCGAGCGCGCCCTGGACCAGGGCCACGCCGGCATAGGACATGGGGACGCCCGCGCTGGCCAGCAGCCAGGTCACGGCGAGCGTCAGGGGAAGGGCGGCGACCTGCAACAGCAAGGCCGCGACGGCGGGTTTCAAGGCCGGGGACTCACTCGCCCCTGCCGGCGGCGGCATTGGCCGCGTCCTTGGCGTCCTTGGCCTTGCGGGTCTTGCCGGCCCGCGAAGGCATGTGGCACAGGCCGCACAGGTAGTCCGCGTTCAGGTCGAGCGCGTTGACGATGAACTTGCCCTGGCATTTCTGGCACGGCGCCAGCATCAGCATGTTGCTCTGGAAGAAGCGCACCAGGGTCCAGGCGCGGGTCAGCGACAGCAGCGGCTCTTCGCCCGGCTCGGGCGGCATCTGTTCGAGGTAGAGTTGGTACGCCTTCATCACCGCCTGGATGCCGGTGGTGCCGGCGTGTTCGACCAGGAAGTTATGGATGTTAATGAACAGCGAGGAATGGATATTGGGCTGCCAGGTCAGGAACCAGTCGGTCGAGAACGGCAACATGCCCTTGGGCGGAGAGACGCCCTTGAGTTCTTTATATAGCTTGAGCAGGCGCTCGCGCGAGAGCGAGACTTCGGATTCGAGCAGCTGGAGGCGCGCCCCCAGGTTGATCAGTTCGATCGCAAGCTGGATTTCCTGGGCTTCCGAGACGACGCTTTTCTTGCTCATGTGCTGCTCCCGCCTTGTCTACTTCGTGGCGATCCCGACGGGACCGCGCTTGGGGGGATTTTAAACGATCTCTTCAACAGGCTGGCCGGCCATCAGGATGGCGGCATGCGACTGGGCCAGGCTGCGCTCCTTGGTGTGGCTGGTCAGCATCGACAGGATGGCGGTGTCGTCGAAGCGGAAGCGGGCCAGCATCATGTTGCCGCTTGCCAGTTTTAGGATCTGGGCGTTGCTCATGCCTTCGATCAGGTCGGCGATGTCGGCGGAGATGCCGAGACGGAAGATAGCGGTCACCTTGTCGGCGCGGATCATCTGCTGGGCCAGCATCAGGTAGCTCAGGTTCGCGTCGCGGATTTCAGCCATCATGTCGTTCATCGTCATTTCCATCTCTCCGTATCCGTTAATGCGGCGACTTGCGTGTTGCCGATGAGATAGATTCTGACCGTGAGGAAACTTTTGCGGAATTGGATAAAGTCTGTATTTTTCGTCCGCGAACGACGGACATGACCCGTAGGAGTTTGTCTGACAAACCCTTCTGGATCACTCTGATTCCCCTATGAAACCGGGGCTGTGGGAGGCGCCGGAAATCCGGCCGAATTGTGCTGCGCAAGACCGCTTCTGTCGTGCGCTTGCTACGATTTACGTCAAGCTTTAAGAGAACTTTAGGGTATTCGCAAAATATTTTTTCAAATCTTGCTGCCCTTCTCACTCCCGGTAACGGCACCCTCGAGGGGAACTTGAGGGTTTTTCAAAAATATTTTTCGAGACCCTTTACCGCGCTTCTGGTACGGGTAACGGCAGGGGTTCGGGGAACTTTAGGGTTCTCGAGAAAAGTTTTTAAAAATTTTTGCGGCGAAACCAAAAGTTATCACCAAGCCAACAAAAGAGGACGGCCAGCCCCGGAACTTGCTACACTGCGAGACTGGCAAAAGCTTCAGGCCTCAACTATTCACAGGCCCTGCGCGCCCTCCTCCATAAGGAATCCGCATGAGTACGACCCGCAGTACCCCGATCACCCGCGCCGACTGCGTCGCGCGCGACGAACGCGACCCGTTGCGCGCCTTGCGCGCGCGTTTCGACCTGCCCGAGGGCGTCATCTACCTGGACGGCAATTCGCTCGGCGCCCGTCCCCGGGCGGCCCTGGCGCGCGCCCAGGAAGTGGTCAGCCGGGAATGGGGCCAGGACCTGATCAAGAGCTGGAACACGGCCGGCTGGTTCGACCTGCCCAAGCGCCTCGGCAACCGCCTGGCGCCCCTGATCGGCGCGCGCGAAGGCGAAGTGGTGGTCACCGACACCACCTCGCTCAACCTGTTCAAGGCGCTGGCCGCCGCGCTGCAGATCCAGGCCACCGGCCCGCATGCCCAGCGCCGCACCATCGTCACCGAGCGCAGCAACTTCCCGACCGATATCTACATGGCCGAGGGGCTGACCCAATGGCTGGACCGCGGCTACCGGGTGCGCCTGGTCGACTCGATCGAGGAGATCCCGGCCGCGGTCGACGGCGACTGCGCGGTCCTGATGCTCACCCATGTCAACTACCGCACCGGCTACCAGCACGACATGGCGGCCTTGACCGCCCACGCCCACGCGAACGGCGCCCTGGCGGTGTGGGACCTGGCCCACTCGGCCGGCGCGGTGCCGGTCGACCTGCACGGGGCGAACGCCGACTTCGCGGTCGGCTGCACCTATAAGTACCTGAACGGCGGCCCCGGCGCCCCGGCCTTCATCTGGGTGCCTGAGCGGCACCAGGCCGCTTTCGCCCATCCGCTCACCGGCTGGTGGAGCCATGCCAAGCCGTTCGCGATGTCGCACGGCTTCGCCGCCTGCGAGGGTATCGGCCGCGCCCTGTGCGGCACCCAGCCGGTGCTGTCGCTGGCCCTGGTCGAGTGCGGGCTGGAGGTGTTCGAAGCGACCACAATGGCCGCGATCCGCGAAAAATCGCTGGCGCTGACCGATCTCTTCATCGAACTGGTCGAATCGACCTGCGCCGGGCATCCGCTCGGCCTGGTGACGCCGCGCGAACATGCGCGGCGCGGCAGCCAGGCCAGCTTCACCCATCCGCATGGCTACGCCGTGATGGCGGCGCTGATCGCGCGCGGCGTGATCGGCGACTACCGCGAGCCGGAAATCATGCGCTTCGGCTTCACCCCGCTCTACACCGGCTATGCCGACGTGTGGGACGCGGTGGCGATCCTGAAGGACCTCCTCGACCGCGAAGCCTACGATACCCGCGCCGAGCGCAGCGCCGTGACCTGAGACAGCGACCATGAACGACAAAGCGACTACCCCTGCGCCTGAGTGGCACGGAGCGAAGCTCGACTTCAAGGAGTCGATGAGCTACGGCGACTACCTGGGACTGGACCAAATCCTCTCGGCCCAGCACCCGCTCTCGCCCAACCACAACGAGATGCTGTTCATCGTCCAGCACCAGACCAGCGAGCTGTGGATCAAGCTGATGCTGCACGAGCTGCAGGCCGTGCGCAGCCACATCCGCGAAGGCAACCTGCCGCCCGCCTTCAAGATGCTGGCGCGGGTGGCGCGCATCATGGACCAGCTGGTGCATGCCTGGGACGTGCTGGCGACCATGACGCCGCCCGAGTACACGGCGATCCGGCCCTACCTGGGCGCCTCCTCGGGCTTCCAGTCCTTCCAGTACCGCGAGCTCGAATTCATCCTCGGGAACAAGAACGCGAACCTGCTGGCGGTGCACGAAAAGTCGCCGGAGTCCCATGCGATCCTCGAGCGCGAGCTGCACACCCCGTCGGTCTACGACGAGGCGGTGATGCTGCTGGCGCGCAGCGGCTTCGCGATCGCGCCGGAACGGCTGGCGCGCGACTGGACCCTGCCCACCGCGGCGGATGAAACCGTGAAGGCGGCCTGGCTGGGGGTCTACCAGGATACCGGGCAGCACTGGGCCCTGTACGAACTGGCCGAGAAGCTGGTCGACCTGGAAACCGCCTTCCGCTTCTGGCGCTTCCGCCACGTGAGCACGGTCGAGCGCATCATCGGCTTCAAGCAAGGCACCGGCGGCACGTCCGGCGCAAGCTACCTGCGCAAGATGCTGGACGTGGTGCTGTTTCCCGAACTGTTCGCCCTGCGTACCGCACTCTGATCCACTCGCGCGCTTTCGACGTACAATCGGCTTGTTCTTTTTCCAACGGCGGAGGCGCGATGAAGTGCGACGTACTGATCCTGGCAGGGCTGTGGAATTCCGGTCCCGAACACTGGCAGACCCACTGGCAGGCGCGCTACCCGTCCTGGACCAAGGCCGAGCACCGCGACTGGAACTGCCCGGACCGCGACGAATGGGTGGCCGAACTCGACGCCGCCATCGCGGCTTGCCGCGGCGCCCCGATCCTGGTTGCGCACAGCCTGGGCTGCATGCTGGTGGCGCACTGGGCCACCAGCGGCTCTCCCTACAAGGTGGCGGGCGCCTTCCTGGTGGCGCCCAGCGACGTCGAGGCGCCCAGCTATCCGGCGCCGGTGAACGGCTTCGCACCGATCCCGCTCGCGCCCCTGCCCTTCCCCAGCGTCGTCGTCGCCAGCAGCGACGACCCTTACGTCTCGAACGACCGGGTCGACGCTTTTGCATCGAACTGGGGCAGCCGCCTGGTGCGCATAGTCGACGCGGGCCACATCAATGGCGAATCCGGCCACGGCCCCTGGCCGGAGGGCGAGCGCCTGCTGCAGGACTTCTGCGACCACATCAAGCACACGACATGACGGTTTTGCATACCGCGCGCCTGCGCCTGGAACCGATCTGCCCCGAGCACTACGCCGGCTTGCGCGTGCTGAACGCCGACCCGGCGGTGCAGCGCTACATCGCTGGCCGCCCCGAGACGCCGGAAGAAACGATGGCCATGATCGAACGCGTGCAGGGACGCTGGAGGGAGTTTGGCTATTCCTGGTGGAGCTTCTTCGAGCAGGATACCGGGGAACTGGTCGGCGCCGGCTGCATCCAGCACCTGGGCCACATTCCTTCCAACGAACACGAGATCGGCTGGCGCCTGCGCCCGGACCGCTGGGGCCGCGGCTATGCCAGCGAGGCGGCGCGCCGGATGGCGCGCTTCGCCTTCGACGAGCTGAAGGCGCCGGCGCTGGCCGCCATCTGCCATCCGGACAACGCCGATTCGGCAAAGGTGATGCAGCGCCTGGGCATGCGCTACCGCGGCCTGGAAACCTGGCACGGACAGGCGGTATCGGTCTACGCGCTGGACGCCGCCGGCTTCACTTCCCCGAGCGCAGGCGCTCGATGACCTGGCCCACCGGCACCATGCCGGTAGTGTTCTGGCCGAACCAGTCGCGCTGGACGGCCCGCAGCACATTGGTGAAGCGCTCCGGATGCACCAGCACCTCGCCGTCGCGCATGACGGCGGGCGTCCAGCGCAGGCGGTCGCCGTCCTGGTAGACCACGATCAGCTGGGAGGTGACCGGGAACGCCGGCCCCCACTCGCCCACGCGCCTGCCGACCGACCAGGCGCTGCCGGGCTCGCGCCGCCCCAGAAAGTCGCGCTCGACCTTCAGCTCCAGCGCTTCGCAGCCGCCCCCGTTGCTGACGCAGATGCGCACCCGTCCGTCGGGCAGCTTTTCTTCGCCGACCGGACAGGGCGGCGGACAGGCATCGGCGCCGCTCGGCTGCTGAATCACTTTTTGCACCCATCCGGCCAGCAGCTCCTCCGCGGAACATGGCGAAGCCAGGGCCAGCGCCAGGGCGGCGGCACATCCGATTTTAAGCATGGTTTTTCCTTTAGCCGGGACGCCCCGTGGCCCGATCATAGCGCCTTGGCCGGCCCGCGCGGGACGGCGCCCTGCATTTCATGCGGGCTGGCTAGGCTGCCGGTTCCGATACCGTGCGCGGTGCGGTATCGTGGCGAACCGACATGCAAGGAGAACCATGAAGACCTATCACGGCAGCTGCCATTGCGGCAGCGTGCGCTACGAAGCCGACATCGACCTGAAGGCAGGCACGATCAAGTGCAACTGCACGATCTGCGGCAAGATGCGTTTCTGGGCGGCCCAGGTGCCGTCGAGCGCCTTTCGCCTGACGGGCGGCGCCGACAGCTTGCGCGAATACCGTTTTCATAGGCGGCGCGATGCGCATTACTTTTGCGGGAACTGCGGCATCAATACCTTCTCGACCGGGTCGTCGACCGCGTTGGGCGACTTCCATGCGGTGGTGCTGGCCAGCCTGGACGACTTGCCGGTCGAAGAACTGCTGCAGGCGCCGGTGCGCTACCTGGACGGGCGCAACGACGAGTGGGTGAAGCCGCCGCTTGAAACCCGGCACCTCTGAACGAAAAAAACCGGGGCACGCGGCCCCGGTCTATCGAATCGCTTACTTGGCCGTCGCCAGCAGCATCTCGTTCAGGCGCTTCACGAACGACGCCGGATCGCTCAGGCTGCCCCCTTCGGCCAGCAGGGCCTGGTCGAACAGGATGTGCGACCAGTCGGCGAAGCGGGCGCCGGCGGCGTCCTCGTACTTCAGGCGCGTCACCAGCGGGTGGTTCGGGTTGATCTCGAGGATGGGCTTCGATTCCGGCGCGTTCTGGCCGGCCGCCTTCAGCATGCGCAGCAGGTTACCCGACAGCTCGTTGTCGTCCGCGACCAGGCAGGCCGGCGAATCGGTCAGGCGGAAGCTCACGCGCACGTCCTTGGCCTTGTCGCCGAGGGCGCCTTTCATCTTCTCGACCAGCTCCTTGTAGCCGGCTTCCGTCTCCGCGTGTTCCTTCTTCTCGGCCTCGTCCTCCAGCGCGCCCAGGTCCAGGCCGCCCTTGGCGACCGACACCAGTTCCTTGCCGTCGAATTCGGTCAGGAAGGACAGCATCCATTCGTCGACACGGTCGGTCAGCAGCAGCACTTCGACACCCTTCTTGCGGAAGATCTCCAGGTGCGGGCTGTTCTTCGCGGCGTTGAAGCTGTCGGCGGTGACGTAATAGATCTTGTCCTGGCCTTCCTTCATGCGCGCGAGGTAGTCGGCGAACGAGACGGTCTGGTCCGACGATTCGCCCGCGGTCGAGGCGAAGCGCAGCAGCTTGGCGATGCGGTCCTTGTTGGTGGCGTCCTCGCCGATGCCTTCCTTGAGCACCTGCCCGAACTCCTTCCAGAAGGTCGCGTATTTATCCTTGCCGGCCTGCTCTTCCGAGTTGGCCATCTCTTCCAGCATGCCCAGCACGCGCTTGGTCGAGCCTTCGCGGATCACGCGCACGTCGCGCGACTCCTGCAGGATCTCGCGCGATACGTTCAGCGGCAGGTCTGCTGAATCGATCACGCCCTTGATGAAGCGCAGGTAGGTCGGCATCAGCTGCTCGGCGTCGTCCATGATGAACACGCGCTTCACGTACAGCTTGATGCCGGCGCGCTTGTTGCGGTCCCACAGGTCGAACGGCGCATGCGCCGGGACGTACAGCAGCTGGGTGTACTCGCTGCGGCCCTCCACGCGGTTGTGGGTGTAGGCCAGCGGGTCCTGGAAGTCGTGCGAGACGTGCTTGTAGAACTCGTTGTACTGCTCTTCGGTGATGTCGTTCTTGGCGCGCGCCCACAGCGCGCTGGCCTGGTTGACGGTCTCGAATTCGTCCTTGAGGACGGTCTGCTTTTTCTCTTCGTCCCACTCTTCCTTCTGCATCACGATCGGCAGCGAGATGTGGTCCGAGTACTTGCGGATGATGGACTTGAGCTTCCAGCTGGAGAGCAGCTCTTCCTCGCCGGCGCGCAGGTGCAGGATCACGTCGGTGCCGCGGCTGGTTTTTTCGATCTGCTCGACGCTGTAGTCGCCCTCGCCGATCGATTCCCAGCGCACGCCGTCGGAGGCGAAGGCGCCGGCGCGGCGGGTGTTGACGATGACCTTCTCGGCCACGATGAAGGCCGAGTAGAAACCAACGCCGAACTGGCCGATCAGGGCCGCATCCTGCTGCTGGTCGCCCGACAGCTTGCTGAAGAATTCCTTGGTGCCCGACTTGGCGATGGTGCCCAGGTGCGAGATGACTTCGTCGCGGCTCATGCCGATGCCGTTGTCCGAAATCGTGATGGTGCGCGCCTCCTTGTCGAAGCTGACCTTGATCTTCAGTTCATGGTCGTTGCCGTACAGGGCGTCGTTGTTGATCGCTTCGAAGCGCAGCTTGTCGGCCGCGTCCGAGGCGTTCGAAATCAGTTCGCGCAGGAAGATCTCCTTGTTCGAATACAAGGAGTGGATCATGAGCTGCAACAGCTGTTTCACTTCTGCCTGGAAGCCAAGGGTTTCTTTTTCGGCAACTGCCATCTTGTTCCTCGTTAAAATCAATGGGGGGTGGTGAACTCGGAGCCATATAAGGACATGTGCGACGATTTCAAGAGAATTTTTAACAAGTTTTTTTCGCCGCGCCTGTCGAATGCCGCCCATCCCGTTCGTCGTGGGGAGCAGCACCTCACAATTACCCTAGGAGACCACCATGAAACAGGCAACCCGCGCCATCCCCGAAGGCTTCCACAGCATCACCCCGCACCTGGTCTGCGAAGGCGCAGCCAGGGCGCTGGAGTTCTACCGCGAGGTCCTCGGCGCCGTCGAGGTGTCGCGCATGCCCGGGCCGGACGGACGGCTCATGCATGCCGAAATGCGCATCGGCGATTCCATCGTCATGCTGTGCGACGACTTTCCCGACTACGGCAGCCCGGGGCCGCTCGCGCTCAAGGGCTCGCCGGTGGTGATCCACCTGTACCTTCGCGACGCCGACGCCGTCTGGGAGCGTGCCATGGCCGCCGGCGCCAAGCCGCTGATGCCGCTGGGCGACGCGTTCTGGGGCGACCGCTACGGCCAGTTCCTCGATCCCTTCGGCCACCGCTGGGCAGTCGCCACCCATATCCGCGACATGACGCCGCAGGAAATCCAGGAGGAGATGGCCAAGGTCATGCCGGGCCGCGACTGCGCCCCCGGCTAAAAGCGCCGAACAAAACCTTCAGAGCAAGGCGCAGCGACGAAGACAGTACGCCTGTACGGCAAGGAGCTGCAACGCGGCTATGGAGGTTTTGTTGGGCGCTCTTGAGACTCAGCCCGCCAGGACCCGCTCCAGCAGGCGCAGCGTGCCCGCATCCTGCAGCGCCGCGACGTTCAGGCGCATGCGGGTCGAGGCCCGCTGCTGGGGCGAGAACAGGCTGCCCGGCGCCAGCAGCAGCCCGTCCTGCATGGCGCGCGCCGCCAGCTCGCTGGTGTCGCGCCCGCAATCGACCCAGACGAACATGCCCGCTCCCGGCGCCGGCTCGGGACGCAGGCCGAGCGCTTCCAGCTGGCGCAAGGCCTTTGGCCGCACCGCGTCGAGGCGGCTGCGCACCCGGTCCAGGTGCTTGCGGTACAGGCCCTCGGACAGGATCTTGTATACCACCCGTTCGCCGATGTCCGAGGTCGACAGGGTATTGAGCATCTTGCGGTCGGCCAGGCGCGCGGCCCGCTCGTTCGAGGTCGCGATGAAGCCGACCCGCAGGTTCGGCGCCATCGACTTCGAAAAGCCGCCCAGGTAGATCACCCGGCGCAGGCCGTCCAGCGCCGCCAGCCTGGTTGCGCTCCCGGAATGCAGGTCGGCATAGATGTCGTCCTCCACCACCATGAAGCCGTGCTGCTCGGCCAGGCGCAGCACCTGGTAAGCCTTGGCCGCCGACAGCGAGGTCGAGGTCGGGTTATGCAGCACCGAATTGATCACGTACAGGCAGGGCTTGTAGCGGGCCGCGAGTTCGGCCAGCTGTTCCAGGTCGGGGCCGTCGGCCAGGCGGCGCACGCCGACCACGTTCAGGCCCATGCTTGAAAACGAACCGAACATCAGGAACCAGGCCGGATCGTCGACCAGGATGGTGTCTCCCGGACGGCAGAACTCGCGCGCCACCAGGTCCAGGGCCTGGGTCACGCCCAGGGTCGTGACGAGCTGCTCGGGCGCGGCCGCGATCTCGAACTCGGCCAGCTTCAGCTGCAGCTGCTGGCGCAGCGGCGCGAAGCCCTGGGGCGAGCCGTAGCCAAGCAGGCCGGCGCTGTTCTGGCGGCTGAGGCTTGCCAGCGCCTTGGCCACCGACTGCCCGTCCAGCCAGTCGGCCGGCAGCACGCCGGCGCCGGGCGACATCTGCAGCGGCGCCTGGCGAAACAGGCTGCGGATCAGCCAGGCGATGTCGAGGGTGGGCAGCTCGCGCGCCGGCGCCGCATCGGGCGCGTGGCGTGGCGGCGCATAGGCAGGCTGCGCCCGCTCGCGCACGAAAAAGCCGGCGCCGCGGCGCGAATCGAGGTAGCCCTGGGCCACCAGCCGGTCGTAGCTGGCCACCACCGTGAACGGCGACACGCCATGGCTAACGGCGAACTGGCGGATCGAGGGCATGCGCGCGCCGGGACGCAGCAGGCGCTCGTCGATGCGGGCGGCGATGACGCGCACGATCTGGTCGGCCAGGGGTTCGCCCGAATCACGTGACAAGGCATAGGTCGGCGTATCGGTCATGGTGCCATCACAGTGAAGGAATTAAATGCGAAAGTGTACTGGGACTGTACTGGCCCTTCTCGCTAGGATAGGCGCATCTCCTCCTTCACCGCAAGCACTTTCAAGGACACCCATGCGTATCGGACTCTGCTCCCGCCCGGCCCCGCCTTCGCCGACTCTGCGCGCCATGCTGCTCGGCCTGGTCGGCGTGGCGATGTTCAGCCTGACCATGCCGCTCACCCGCGTCGCGGTGGCCGAACTGGATCCCCTGTTCGTCACCTTCGGGCGTGCGCTCGGCGCGGCGCTGCTGGCGGCGGCCTGGCTGGCCTGGAAGCGCGCGCCGCTGCCGCCGCGCGCCGCCCTGCTGCCGCTTGGCCTGGTGGCGGCCGGCTGCATCGTCGGCTTCCCCCTGTTTACCTCGATCGCCCTGCGCGCCCTGCCCGCCTCGCACGGCGCGCTGCTGGTCGGGGTGCTGCCGCTGGTGACGGCCCTGTATTCGGCGCTGCGCGGCCACGAGCGTCCCTCGCGCGGATTCTGGGGCATGGCCCTGCTCGGCTCCGGCCTGGTGGTCGGGTATGCGCTGGTCCAGGGCGGCGGCGGCCTGCACCGCGCCGACCTGCTGGTGTTCGCCGCGGTCGCCTCGGCCGCCATCGGGTATGCCGAGGGCGGGCGCCTGTCGCGCAGCCTGGGCGGGCCGGAAGTGATCTGCTGGGCCCTGCTGCTGGCGGCGCCGCTGGTCCTGCCGGTCGTGCTGTGGCAAGGCTGGCCGGCGGCCGGCCAGGTCGGCGTCAAGGCCTGGCTGGCGTTCGGCTACGTCACGGCGATCTCGATGTTCGTCGGCTTCTTCTTCTGGTACCGCGGCCTGGCCCTGGGCGGGGTGGCGAAAGTCGGCCAGGTGCAGCTGCTGCAGCCCTTCCTCAGCCTGGTGGGCGCGGCCCTGCTGCTGGGCGAGGCCCTGAGCCTGGTCAACTGCGTGTTCGCGCTGGCGGTGGCCGCCGTCGTGTTCGCAGGACGCCGGATGGCGGTACGCCAGCAGTAAAAACAAGCAACTGCCGCCCGGCTGGACGTACAATACCGGCTTCTTTCACCGTCATTCACTAAACAACACTATGTCCGTCTACGACAAACTCAAGGAACTGAACATCACCCTGGCCGCACCGGCCACCCCGGCCGCCGCCTACGTCATGTACGTGCAGACCGGCAACCTCGTGTTCCTCTCGGGCCACATCGCCAAGAACGCCGACGGCACGCCGAACACCGGCACCCTGGGCAAGGACAAGACCACCGCGGACGGCCAGGCTGCCGCACGCGCCGTCGCCATCGACCTGATCGGCACCCTGCAGGAAGCCGTCGGCGGCGACCTGAGCCGCGTCAAGCGCATCGTCAAGGTGATGAGCCTGGTCGCCTCGACCCCGGACTACAATGAGCAGCACCTGGTCACCAACGGCTGCTCGGAACTGCTGGGCGACCTGTTCGGCGACGCCGGCAAGCATGCCCGTTCGGCCTTCGGCGTGGCCTCGCTGCCGCGCGGCGCCTGCGTCGAGATCGAGATGATCGTCGAAGTCGGCTGAACAGTTGTTTATAAATAAATAACATTTGTTCGTACCGTAAGCGGGCTGGGCCTATCCGGCCCGGCCTTTCCCGAAGCCGCTTACCCAGCGTGCTTTATAATGGCCCGGCACCACCCGTGCGGTCCCGTCCCTAGAGAGCCTAGTATGAAAATCGAGAATCCCAATCCCATCCAGTGGCAGTTTTCGGAGCGCGCCCAGCAGCTGCAAAGCTCGTTCATCCGCGAAATCCTGAAGATCACCCAGCGTCCGGAGATCATCTCCTTCGCCGGCGGCCTGCCATCGCCAGCCACCTTCCCGGTCGAGGTCATGAAGGCGGCCTACAACAAGGTGCTGACGCAGACCGGTAAAGTCGCGCTGCAGTACGGCCCGACCGACGGCTACGGCCCGCTGCGCGAATGGATTGCGAATTCCCTCTCCACGGACGGCAGCCGCATCCTGCCGGAACAGATCCTCATGACCTCGGGCTCGCAGCAGGCGCTCGATCTGCTGGGCAAGGTCCTGATCGACGAAGGCAGCCGCGTGCTGGTCGAGACCCCGAGCTACCTGGGCGCCCTGCAGGCCTTCTCGGTGTATCGCCCTGAATTCAAATCCGTCGACACCGACGACCATGGCCTGGTGCCGTCCTCGATCGACGCCGTCGCGCAAGGCGCGCGCCTGCTGTACGCCCTGCCGAACTTCCAGAACCCGACCGGCCGTTCGCTGTCGATCGAGCGCCGTCAGGAGCTGGTGGAAACCTGCGCCCGCCTGGGCCTGCCGCTGATCGAGGACGATCCTTACGGCACCCTGTCGTACAAGGGCGAGCCGATGCCGAAGATGGTCGCGATGAACCCGGACGGCGTCATCTACATGGGTTCGTTCTCGAAGGTCCTGACCCCGGGCATCCGCCTCGGCTACGTGTGCGCCCCGCTGCCGCTGGTGCGCCGCCTCGAGCTGGCCAAGCAGGCGGCCGACCTGCACACCGCCCAGCTGACCCAGATGGTGGTGCACGAAGTGGTCAAGGACGGCTTCCTCGACCAGCACATCCCGACCATCCGCAAGCTCTACGGCGACCAGTGCCAGGTGATGCTGGACGCGATGGCCGAGCATTTCCCGGCCGGCGTGACCTGGACCAGGCCGGAAGGCGGCATGTTCATCTGGGTGACCCTGCCGAAGAACATCGACGCGATGAAGCTGCTCGACCAGTCGCTGGCCGCGCGCGTGGCCTTCGTTCCGGGCGCCCCGTTCTACGCCAACGATGCCGCCACCAACACCCTGCGCCTGTCCTTCGTGACCGTGCCGCCGGAACGCATCCGCGAAGGCATCGCCATCCTCGGCAAGCTGATCAAGGACATGCTGTAAGCTCCCCCGGGGCGGCTCCGGCCGCCCCGTCGTCGTACCGCAACATTCCTACTTTTCGTGGATATAAGGCAACATAAGTTGCCTCTGGTGACATGGATGGGAGTATCATCTTCCACAGTCACATTCGGCTTGTACCGGTTTCCAGCAAAAGTATGAATCACCCTGCATTTGCGATCCCTGCGTCCCCACGCCAGGCCGCGATCCTGATCGTCGACGATGCGCCCGCCAGCCTGGGCCTGCTGCAAGACATGCTCCGCAACCAGGGGTACCGCACCTTCGTCGCCATCTCCGGCGAACGCGCGCTCGACCTTGCGCAGCGCGCCCAGCCCGACCTGATCCTGCTCGACGTCATGCTGCCCGGCCTGGATGGCCTGGAAACCTGCCGCCGCCTCAAGAACAATCCCGCCACCGCCGACATCCCGGTGATCTTCGTCAGCGCCTGTTCCAGCACCGAAGACATCGTGGCCGGCTTCGACCAGGGCGCCGCCGACTACATCGCCAAGCCGCTGCGCCTGCCCGAAGTCTGCGCCCGGGTGCGTGCCCAGCTCAACTTCCGCTCGGCCAGCCGTTTCGACACCCAGCAGGCGCGCCATCTGCGCATGATCGTGGAAGGCATGGACGAGGGCCTGATGCTGCTCGGCCAGGACGGCCGCATCCAGTACGCCAACCCGGCCAGCGAGCGCTGCCTGGGCTACAGCGAGGCCGAGCTGGCCGGCCGTGCCCTCGCGGCGCTGCTGGCGGAACCGGCCGCCAATGACTACGCCGCCTATTTCGACCGGCGCGAGCGCCCCGACGAGGGCGTCCATGCGCGCGTGCGCGGCACCCACGAAGTGCTGCTGCAGCAACCCGACGGCAGCCTGCGCGCGATGGACCTGAGCCTGTCGCCGATGGCCTCGGGCGAACAGCTCTACGTCGCCCTCCTGCACGACATCACCCACCACAAGCAGTCCGAGAACGCATTGCAGCGCGCCGCCCTGGCCGATCCGCTCACCGGCATCGCCAACCGCCGCCAGTTCGACGCCTGCCTCGACAAGGAATGGCAGCGCGCCATACGCACCGCGCGCCCGCTGTCGCTGCTGGTGCTGGACGTCGACCACTTCAAGCTGTACAACGACCTGCTCGGACACGCCGCCGGCGACCAGTGCCTGCAGGCGGTGGCCAGCACCCTGCAGGCCCACGCCGCGCGCGCCACCGACCTGGCGGCGCGCTACGGCGGCGAGGAATTCGTGCTGCTGCTGCCCGATACGCCCCACGGCGGCGCGGCCAAGCTGGCCGAATCGATCCGCGCCGACGTCGAGCGCCTGCGCGTGCCGAATCCGCGTTCGGCCACCAGCGACTGGGTCACCGTCAGCGTCGGCGCCGCCACCTTTGTGCCGACCCAGTTCGACGACATCCGCTCGCTGTTCCTGGCGGCCGACCGCGCCATGTACGAGGCCAAGGCGGCAGGGCGCAACCGGGTGCTGTCGGTGGAGGGCGGGTATGCGTGGGAGGCGATGCACCGGGCGCTGGCGCGTTAAGATATTTGAGAATGGCCCGCGGCGTATGATCCGTCATCCCGGCGAAGGCCGGGATCCAATTTCGTAGCGCCGCCTGTCGCGCGTGATTGCACCCGTGCGTGACTTCGGCAAGAAAATTGGGCACCGGCCTACGCCGGTGCGACGGTCTTAAGGTTGGCGAACGAGGTCGGCGCCAACGTCAGCCTACCTTCGGATACCCCGTAATGCGCGCGATATCACGGTACATCGGCTGCAACCTGCGGTACATCTTCAGGTACACCTCGCGATACAATCGCTCGTACACGGCCTGGTTCGCCGCCACCGGTTCGAACACCCGCCCCACCCGCGTCATGGCTCCGATCGCCGCATCGAAATCCGGATACAGCCCCAGCCCCACCGCGGCATCGATCGCCGCTCCCAGCCCCGAGGTCTCGTACACGTGCGGGCGTGCGGTCGGCAGGCCGAAGATGTCGGCCGTGAGCTGCATCGCCGCGTCGCTCTGCGAGCCGCCGCCCGACACCCGCAATTCGAGGATGCGCGCCCCGCCGCGCCGCTCGATGCGTTCCTTCCCCTCGCGCAGCGCATACGCCAGGCCTTCCAGGATGGCGCGGTAGACGTGGGCGCGGGTGTGCACGTCGCCGAAGCCGATGATGGCGCCCTTCGCTTCCCGTCCCGGCACCCGGATGCCGGGGGTCCAGTAGGGCTGCAGCATCAGGCCCATCGAGCCCGGCGGCACCGCGTTGGCCAGTTCGTCGAACAGGCGCTCGGGCGCCACGTCTTCCAGCAGCGCGCGCGACTGCTCGTGGTGGCCGAACTGCTCCTTGAACCAGTTGACCATCCAGTAGCCGCGGAACACCTGGACCTCAGGGTTGTAGGCGCCCGGGATCGCCGCCGGGTAAGGCGGCACGAACGGCGTCACCTCGAGGTAGCGGGTGGTGGTGGTGTTGATGGTGGCGGTGGTGCCGTAGCTGAGGCAGCCCACGTGGGGCGCGCTGCAGCCGGCGCCGATCACCTCGCAGGCCTTGTCGGCGGCCGCCGCCAGCAGCGGCAGGCCCTGGGGAATGCCGGTGTCGAGCGAGGCCTGGGCACTGACCTCGCCGATGCGCGTGCCCGGCTCGACCAGCTCGGGCAGCATGCGCGGTTCCACCGCCAGCGCCTGCCACTTCCAGTCGCGCCGCCCGGCCCAGCGCCGGCGCCGGTAGTCGAACGGCAGGTAGGCCACCTGCGAGCCGCTCGAATCGACGAAACGGCCGCACAGGCGCCAGTTCAGGTAGCCCGACAACAGCAGGAACTTGTGGGTGGCCTGCCAGACGTCAAGCTGGTGGGCGCGGATCCAGTTGATCTCGGCCTCGCCGCGGAAGTAGTCGATCGTGCCATCGACCCGCGCCAGCTTGAAGGCGGTGCGCCACAGCGGGCCGATGGGCGGGACGGTGTCGGTGCGGCGCTGGTCGAGCCAGGTGATGGCCGGACGCAGCGCCCTGCCCTGGGCGTTGACGTTGATGACGGTGCCGCGCTGGGTCGTCACCGCCACGCCGGCGATGCGCTCGCGGTCGGCGCCCGGCTCCGACCACAGCTGCCGGCAGGCCTGGCACAGCGCCTGCCAGAAGCCCTCCGGATCGTGCTCTGCCCAGCCCGGATGCTCGCTGGTGTAGTGCAGCAGCGGCACCTGCGACCTGGCGACGATGTCGCCCTTCAGGTCGAACAGCAGGGCGCGTACGCTCTGGGTGCCGTTGTCGATGGCCAGGATCAGGGGGTCGTGCATGGTGCGTGCTCGTAGATTGAAGGAATGCCGTAATGCGCCCGCCACAGGGCCAGGTAGGCAGCCTGCTCGGCTTCCCAGCGCGCGTCAAGCCAGCCGAGCTCCGGCTGGCAGATAGCACGGATGCGCGGGAGCTGCGCCGCGCCGCCCAGGGGCAGCTGGATGCCGAGGCGAGTGCGGCGCAGCAGCAGGTCTTCCAGGTGCACGACCCCTTCAGCCCGAGCGGCCCAGCGCAGCTCGGCCCAGCACGTGAGCGTGCCCGCAATGATATCGAGTTCTCCCGGGTGGGCGGCGTCGACCAGGTCCTGGGCGCGGTGGCCATGGCGGCCGCCCAGGCGCCGCAACTGCGCCTGCGGCACGCCGCGCGGTCCCAGCGGGAGCCCCACGGGCGCGAACACCGCACGCGGGGCCAGGTCGGCGTGCCAATCGGGCAGCTGGCGCGCCACGTGGCGCAGGATATCGAGGGCGATGGCGCGGAAGGTGGTCAGCTTGCCGCCGGTGACGGCCACCAGGCCGGGCTCGTCCCACACCAGGTGCTCGCGCGTTTCCTTCGACGGCGCGCCGCCGCTGCCGCTGTCGAGTACCGGGCGCACGCCCGCATAGGTGGCCAGCACGTCGGCGTCCTCCAGCTGCAGCTGCGGGAACTGGGCGCGCAGTGCGGTCATCAGGTAATCGAATTCGGCGCGGGTAACGCGCGCTTCCTGCGCCAGGCCGCCCTCGTGGTCGACGTCGGTGGTGCCGACCAGGGTCACGCCTTCCCAGGGAAAGGCGAACACCGGACGGCCGTCCACGGGGTGCATCAGGCTCACGGCCTGGGCCAGCGGCAGGCGCCAGCCGGGCAGCACCATGTGGCTGCCGCGCAGCGGACGCAGGCGCGGCGCCGCGCCCTGCCCTGGGATGCCGCAGGCCCAGGCGCCGGTGGCGTTCACCACCACGCGCGCCGCGACCTCGGTCGTGCTGCCGTCGCGGGCGTCGCGCAGCAGTGCGCCGGCCACGCGACCGTCCGCGCGCAGCAGGGATTCCACCGCCACGTAGTTGCGCGCCTCCGCCCCGTGGCTGCGCGCCTCGTCCAGCACACGCAGCACCAGGCGCGCATCGTCAGTCTTGGCGTCCAGGTAGCGGATGCCGCCGGCCAGCCCCTCGCGCCGCACGTTCGGCGCCAGCATCCGGAAGTCTTCGGCATCGAGCCAGTGCGCTTCCCTGCGCCCGGCAAGCAGGTCGTAGACCGCCAGTCCGGCCAGCAAGCTGCGGCGCTTGCGCCTGCTGGCGCCATAGTCGGCAAACGCGAAGCCCTGGGGCTCGACCAGCCCCGGCGCATCGCGCAGCAGGGCTTCGCGCTCGCGCACGGATTCGCGCGTCAGGCGCAGCCGCCCTTCGGCCAGGTAGCGCAGGCCGCCGTGCACCAGTTTCGAGGAACGGCTCGAGGTGCCCCAGGCGAAGTCGCGCTGCTCGACCAGCAGCGCGGCGAGTCCGCGCCGGGCCGCTTCCAGCAGGATGCCGGCGCCGGTGATGCCGCCGCCGATTACCAATACGTCGAGCCGCTTCACGGCGACACCAGCTTGCCCGGGTTCATGCGGCCGTCCGGATCGAAATGGCGGAACAGCGCCGCCATCGCGCCCAGTCCCAGTTCGCCCTTCTCCGCCGCCAGCCAGGGGGCGTGATCGAGGCCCACGCCGTGCTGGTGGCTGATGGTGCCGCCGGCAGCCACGATGGCCTCGGACACGCGGTCCTTCAGCCCGCGCCAGCGCGCCAGGTCGGCCCCGTATTCTCCGGCCAGGCGGAACACGAAGGTCGAATACACGCTGGCGCCCTGCGGGTACAGGTGCGACAGGTGGGTGTAGGCGTGCACCCGCTCGCCCCAGGCCTGCAGGGCGCTTGATGCGGCGCGCTCGATTGCTTCCATCGCCCCGGTCACGCGCGGCCAGTCGAGCGCCGTCTCGACGGTGTCGATCGCATAGCCTTGCGCCCAGGCCCCATTGCGCAGGTAGACGCTGCGAAAGCGGTTGCGGCGCCAGCGCTCGCCCAGGCCACGCCCCGCGTGCACGCCGCCGTGCGCGGCTGCCTGCCGCAGCGCCGCGCGCAGGGCCGGCAGCGCCTGCGCCTTGGCCCCGCTGGCGCCGATCATCAGCATGCACTTGCCCTCGCCGCAGCCGCGCAGCCGCAGCCAAGCCTCCAGCAGTGCAACCTGCCGCGCGTGGCCGGCCAGGGTCAGCATGGTGGTGGTCTCCAGCGCGTTCGACAGGCGCAGCATCGATAGCGGCAGGCGCGCCTGCGCCAGCTCGCGCACCGCCGCCAGCGCCGCGTCCCAGCCGGGGAAGAACACCGCGTGGAAGGCTTCGTGCTGCGGCAGGCGGGTCACGCGCACCGTGGCGTGGGTCAGGATGCCGAGCCGTCCTTCGGAGCCGAGCACCATCTCGCGCAGGTCGATGCCGGCGCTGGACGCGGGAAAGGTAGGGATCTCGAGCGTGCCCTGCGGGGTCTCGACCCGGCCGCCGGCGAACAGCTGCTCGATGCGGCCGTAGCGCAGCGACTGCTGGCCGGAAGAGCGGGTGACCACCCAGCCGCCCAGGGTCGAGTAGTCGAAGGATTGCGGGAAGTGGCCGAGCGTGTAGCCGTGGGCGCGCAACTGCGCCTCGAGGTCGGGCCCGGCCACGCCGGCGCAAAACGTCGCCAGCTGGGCCTCGCGGTCGAGCGAGACCAGGGCGCGCATGCGGCCCATGGCGATGGTCAGCACCGGCCGCGATGGCTCAAGGATACCCAGGTGCCCGGCGACGCTGGTGCCGCCGCCATAGGGGATCACGTCGGCCCCGGTCGCAGCGGCATACCCCAGCAGCGCACGCACCTGCTCCGAGCACTCGGGAAACGCGACGCCATCCGGCACCGCCCCTACGCGTCCATAACGCAGGCGCAGCCAGTCGGGCAGGCTCTGGCCGAAGGCGTGCAGCAGGCGTGTGCGGGGACTGGCGTCGACCAGCGGATGGGGCGGCAGGCGCCCGGGCGGCAGTTGGGCGCAGGCCGCCTCGAAGCTGGCGTCGCTGGGCGGCCTGCCCTGCCCCAGCCGCGTCGACAGAAAGGCCAACGCCTCCGGTCCCAGCGCCATGTCGACCGCTTCTTCTCCCCAGCCATTCCATCGCCGCATCCCGACTCCCTTATACTGTTGTTGCTGTTCTTGCCAGAGTATCGGTCCGTTCCTCACCCGTCTTGCTCTTTCATGCCACACGCTTGTTCCATTGCGTCATCCGCCGGGCCGGATGGCGGCCGGGTCACCGGCGCCTACCTGCAGCCGGTCATCGAGGCCGCCGCCAACCGCGGCGTCGACGCCGCCTGCCTGGCGCGGGCCGCCGGCCTGCCGGCCGATGCGCTGGCGCCTCCGCCGGAGTCGCTTCCCGCGCGTGGCTACATCGCCGTGCTCGATGCCGGCGCCCGGCTCACGCAGGACCCGCACTTCGGACTGCACGTGGGCGAGCGCGTACGCCCCGGCACCTTCTCGGTGTATGGCATGGTGCTGATGGCCTGCCGCGACGTCGGCCAGGCGCTGGAACAGACGCAGCGCTACGAACAGCTTGCCCATGACCTGGGCCGCACGCATCTGGCCTTGGAGGGACTTGACGCCCTGTACGGCTGGACCAGCCATTTTCCGGAGGCGACGCGCCACCTGGTGGAGAGCGTGTTCGCCGGGATCCGCGTGTTCGGCAGCTGGCTGGCCGGCCAGCCACTCGGACCGCGCCACCTCGCCTTGGTCCACCAGAGCGACGCGCCGCACGACGAATACCTGCGCGTGCTCGGCATCGTCCCGCAGTTCGGCGCGCCGGCCAACGTGGCGCGTTTCGACGCCGCGCTGCTGGCGCTGCCGGTCCCGCACGCCGACCCGGGCCTGTATGCGGTGCTGCGCCAGCATGCCGAACGCCTGCTGGGCGAGCGCAGCGCCGCCCCCGGCAGCGTGCTGGCCGAGGTGCGCGCGTATGTGATCCGCCACCTGGCGCAAGGCCAGGCGCGCCTGCCCCTGGTGGCCGCGCAGCTGGGCATGTCGCCGCGCACCCTGCAGCGCAAGCTGGCCGAGCTCGAGACGAGTTTCCAGGAAGTGCTCGACGGCGTGCGCTACGAACTGGCGCGCGGCTACCTGCGCCAGCGCGACCTGAACCTGGTGGACATCGCCTTCCTGCTCGGCTACCAGGAGCAGAGTGCGTTTTCCCACGCGTTCCGCGAATGGTCGGGCACCAACCCGGGCGCCTGGCGCGAAGCGCAGGGCTGAAGCACCTGCGGTACAATCGCCCCCTTCCCGACGACGTCGGGCTACTGGAGCAAGGCGGCAACGATGGCAAAGAAAGAAGAACTCGACGACGAAACCCGCGCCTTCATCGAATGGTGCGTGGCGGTGGAAGGTTTCCTGGTGAAAGGCGGCGCGACCGTGCGCCAGGCCCAGGACCATATCGAAGAGCAGATCGACTGGTTCACCGACCAGTTCTACGACGGCCTCACGCCCGAGGAAGCGGCCAAGGAAGCCCTGGCTTGACCGCAGCCTGGGCAGGCGTCCGTCGCGGAGGTAGGCAAAGGCTATAATTGTCGGAATATCGACAGAGTCAACACCGGTTATCGACGTGAACCCACATCTCGACCAGCTCCACCCCTATCCTTTCGAACAGCTGCGCCAGCTCTTCAGCGGCGTGACCCCGAACCCGGCATTCAGCCCGATCAGCCTCGGCATCGGCGAACCGAAACACCCCACGCCCGCCTTCATCGAAAAAGCCCTGATGCATGCGATGACGGGCCTGGCGGTCTATCCCAGCACCCACGGCGGCGAACCGCTGCGCGCGGCGATCGCCGGCTGGCTGGAGCGCCGCTACGGCATCCCGGCCGTCGACCCGGCCACCATGGTGCTGCCGGTGAACGGTTCGCGCGAGGCCCTGTTCGCGTTTGCCCAGTGCATCGTCGACGCTGCAGGCGGCGGCGCACTGGTGATGAGCCCCAACCCGTTCTACCAGATCTACGAGGGCGCGGCCTACCTGAGCGGCGCCGCGCCCTACTACGTGAATTCGGAACCCGGCCGCAACTTCGCGCCCGATTTCGGCAGCGTGCCGATTGAAGCGTGGGCGCGCGTGCAGCTGCTCTACGTCTGCTCGCCGGGCAATCCGACCGGCGCCGTGCTCACGCTCGAGGACTGGCGCCAGCTGTTCGACCTGTCCGACCGCCACGGTTTCGCGATCGCCGCCGACGAGTGCTATTCCGAGATTTATTTCGGCTCGACGCCGCCGCTGGGCGCGCTGGAAGCGGCGCACCAGCTGGGCAGGAGCGGCGGCGAGCGCCCCTACCCGAACCTGGTGGTGTTCTCCAGCCTGTCGAAGCGCTCGAACGTGCCCGGCATGCGCTCGGGCTTCGTGGCGGGCGATCCGCAGCTGCTCAAGAAATTCCTGCTCTACCGTACCTATTGCGGCGGCGCGATGTCGCCGCCGGTGCAGGCCGCCTCCATCGCGGCCTGGAACGACGAGCAGCACGTGCAGGACAACCGCGCGCTCTACCGCGAGAAGTTCGCCCTGATCACCCCGCTGCTCAAGAGCGTGATGGACGTCGAGCTGCCCGACGCGGGCTTCTACCTGTGGGCCGACGTGCGCCGCACCGGCCTGTCGGATACCGACTTCGCACGCCGTCTCTACGCCGAATATAATGTGACGGTTTTGCCGGGCACTTACCTTGCGCGCGAGGCGCACGGCGTCAATCCGGGCCGCAACCGCATCCGCATGGCGCTGGTCGCCGGCGTCGACGAGGGGCTCGAGGCGGCCAACCGCATCGTCGAGTTCTGCAAGGGCCTGTAAGCACCACATCGAATCACTCAACCATCGACTCATCATGACCCAACAACTCCAGAACATCATCGACACCGCGTGGGAACAGCGCGCGGAGATCAGCCCGGCCAGCGCCAGCCTTGAGGTGCGCGACGCGGTCGCCCACGTGCTCGCCGGCCTGGACGCCGGCACCCTGCGCGTGGCCCAGAAGGACAGCGGCAGCTGGGTCGTGAACCAGTGGATCAAGAAGGCCGTCCTGCTGTCCTTCCGCCTCGAGAACAACGTGCCGGTGGCCGGTGGTGGCGGCATGCAGTTCTATGACAAAGTGCCGACCAAGTTCGCCGACTACAGCGCCGACGACTTCGCCAAGGGCGGTTTCCGCGTGGTGCCGCCGGCCGTGGCCCGTCGCGGCAGCTTCATCGGCAAGAACGTGGTCCTGATGCCGTCCTACGTGAACATCGGCGCCTACGTCGACGAAGGCGCGATGGTCGACACCTGGGCCACCGTCGGCTCCTGCGCCCAGATCGGCAAGAACGTCCACCTGTCGGGCGGCGTCGGCATCGGCGGCGTGCTGGAACCGATGCAGGCCAACCCGACCATCATCGAAGACAACTGCTTCATCGGCGCCCGTTCCGAGATCGTCGAAGGCGTGATCGTCGAAGAGAACTCGGTGATCTCGATGGGCGTGTACATCGGCCAGTCGACCAAGATCTACAACCGCGAGACCGGCGAAGTCAGCTACGGCCGCGTGCCGTCAGGCTCGGTGGTGGTGTCGGGGAGCCTGCCGTCCGCCGACGGCAAGTACAGCCTGTACTGCGCCGTGATCGTCAAGCGCGTGGACGCCCAGACCCGCGCCAAGACCGGCATCAACGAGCTGCTGCGCGGCGTTTGATTCTCCGGCGCTGCAAGGCGCTGCGTTTCCTCCGGCGGACGCACGGCGTCCGCCCCTCCAGCGCTGCCCCATCGAGCCAGCCGCACACGTTTCTTCTCCGCCTTGCCCCGCGTTTGTCCAGGACAAAGCGGGTCCCTGCCATTTTTGTTCTTCGGGTATTTCCATACTGCAATGTATAGTGCGTTTGTCCTAGACAAACCCGACCCATTTCCTCTCGAAAGGCATCATGAGCTCCCTGAACATCATCGCATTCGGCAAAGACGACATCGACAACAAGCTCTCCAACATGTCTGCCAAGCAGATCGACGACCTGGCCTTCGGTGCCATCCAGCTCGACGCCCAGGGCAAGATCTTGAAATACAACGAAGCGGAAGCCCAGATCACCGGGCGCCAGGCCAGCGCCGTCATCGGCAGCAACTTCTTCCGCGATGTCGCTCCCTGCACCAACACCGCGAAGTTCAAGGGCGTCTTCGATGCCGGGGTGCGCACCAACACCCTCAACACCATGTTCGAATACGTGTTCGACTACAAGATGAATCCGACCAAGGTCAAGATCCACATGAAGAAGGCCATCAGCGACGGCAGCTACTGGATCTTCGTCAAGCGCCTGTAAGCCATGCACGCCATCGACCCGCGCCCGGCGCCCTGGTGGACCGCCCGGCCCGCGCTACTGCGCTTCGTGGCCGACCTGGTGGCCGCCGAACTGGCGGCCCTGCGCCACGATCCCCTGTTCAGGCCGGGCGCCTGGACCGAGGCGCTGTCGCTGCAGCACGACCTGGGCATGGATTCGCTCGAGTTCCTGCACGTGGCCGGGGTACTGGCCGGCGCGCTGCAGATGCAGCATAGCGGCGTCGAAGACTACCTGCTGGCCCGCCGTACCCTGGGCGACTGGGTCGATATCGCCGCCACCGCCCTGGAGCACCGCGACCGCGACCTCCTGTTCGCCACCTCCGGCAGCAGCGGGCAGCCGAAGCGCTGCCTGCACGCGGTCGACGCGCTCGAGCAGGAGGCGCAGGCCCTGGCCGCGCTGTTTCCCGGGCGGCGGCGGCTGCTGGTCGCGGTGCCCAGCCACCACATCTACGGTTTCCTGTTCTCGCACCTGCTGCCGCGCCATCTCGGCCTGGAGCCTGGGCAGGTGACCTGCATCCGCGCGCGCCTGCCGTCCCAGCTGGCGCACTTCGCCCAGCCCGGCGACCTGGTGATCGGGCATCCGCAGTTCTGGCAGGCGGCCACTGCCTTGCGCCCGGCCTTCGCCGCGGACATCGTCGGCGTGAGCTCGACCGCTCCCTGCCCCGACGCCGTCGCCGAGGGCGCCACCGCATCCGGACTGGCAGCCCTGTTCCAGGTTTATGGGTCATCCGAGACCGGGGGACTGGGCTGGCGTGCATCGCATTGCGAGGACTACCAGCTGATGCCCTACCTGGCGCGCGCCGCCGATGGCGAACGCGCCCTGGTCCGCACCCTGCCGGACGGCCGCACCGAGCGCCTGCAGGCCCAGGACGAGCTGGCCTGGAGCGAGGCGCGCCGCTTCGCCGTCGGCGCGCGCCGCGACGGCGCGGTCCAGGTCGGCGGCGTGAACGTGTTCCCGGAGCGCGTGCGCGAAGTGCTGCTCGCGCATCCCGAGGTCGCGGACGCGGCGGTGCGCCTGATGCGTGCCGACGAAGGCGGTCGCCTCAAGGCCTTCGTGGTGCCGCGCGCCGGCATCGACGGCGCCGACCTGGTGCGGCGCTTGCGCCCCTGGAGCGACAGCCGGCTGGCGGCGCCGGAACGGCCCAAGGCGCTGACCGCCGGTCCGCAGCTACCGCGTAACGCCATGGGCAAGCTGGCCGATTGGGGCATCGCTTGACGGACGCGGCCTGCCTGTCGATCGCGGCGGTCGAGCGCGAGACGCGACTGTCCAAGGACGTCCTGCGGGTCTGGGAGAAGCGCTACGGCTTTCCCGCGCCCGGACGCGACGCCAACGGCGAGCGCTGCTACCCGCTGGACCAGGTCGAGCGACTGCGCCTGGTGAAACGCTTGATGGACCAGGGCCTGCGGCCCGGCCGCCTGCTGCGCCTTGCGGAAGACGAACTGGCCCGCTTGGCGCAGCGCCCGGCCGCCGGCACCGCGCCCGCGCACGGCGCATCCGCCCTGGTCGAGGAACTGCTGGCGATGGTGCGGCAAGACCCGGGCGGGCTGCAGCCGGCCATGGGCCGGCACCTGGAGCGGCTCGGCCTCGGACGCTTCGTCGCCGAGCTCGCGGCGCCGCTCACGGCGGCCGTCGGCGCGCGCTGGGAAGACGGCAGCTTCGACATCTTCGACGAGCACGTGTACACCGAGGCCGCGACCCGCGTCCTGCGCCAGGCCCTGGCGGCGCTGCCGGGGATGCCGGCGGCGCCGCGCATCCTGCTCACCACCCTTCCCGGCGAAACCCATGGACTCGGCCTGGTCATGGCGGAAGCCCTGCTGGCGCTGGACGGCGCCACCTGCATCGCGCTCGGCACCGACACGCCGCCGGCCAGCATCGTCCGCGCCGCCACCGCGCACCGTGCCGACGTGGTCGCGCTGTCGTTCTCGGCGGCCTATCCGCGCCGCCAGGTCCTGCCGGCCCTGCAGCAGCTGCGCCGGCTCCTGCCCGCCGAGGTCGCCTTGTGGGCCGGCGGCGCGGGTAGCGCGGCGTGCACGCCGATCGACGGCGTGCGCCTGCTGCAGACGCTGGAGGGCGGACGCCGGGCCCTGGCCGACTGGCGCGCCGAACAGGCGTCGGCACGCACTTGGCCGCCGGCCGCTGCGCCCCTGCCTTGACGTGGAGTAAAATGGCTCGCATACCCTGACCGCGAAGCAAAGGACTTGAGCCATGATGATGGAACGCCTGTTCCAGTTGATGAAGGAAAAGAACGCGTCCGACATGTTCTTCGCGGCGAATTCTCCTGTTCACATCAAGATCAACGGGAACCTCATCCCGATCAACCAGAACAAGCTCGAACCGGACAATATCCGCCACCTGCTGTCCGAGATCGCCTCGCCCGAACAGATGCAGGAACTCGAGCGCGACAATGAGCTCAACATGGGCGTGTCGGTGCCGAATCTGGGGCGCTTCCGCCTGTCCGCCTTCCGCCAGCGCGGCTCGATCTCGGCCGTGTTCCGCTTCGTGCCGGCCAACATCCCGCCGATCGGGGAACTCGGCCTGCCGCCGGTGCTCTCCGAACTCATCATGGAAAAGCGCGGCCTGCTCCTGATCGTGGGCGCCACCGGGTCCGGCAAGTCGACCACCATCGCCGCCATGCTGGACCACCGCAACGAAGAGCGCAGCGGCCACATCCTGACCCTGGAAGACCCGATCGAGTACCTGTTCAAGAACAAGAAGTCGATCGTCAACCAGCGCGATATCGGCAGCGACGCGACGGATTTCGCCACCGCCCTGCGCAACTCGATGCGCCAGGCGCCGGACTGCATCCTGATCGGCGAGATCCGCGACAAAGAGACCATGGCGGCGGCGCTGGCCTATGCCCAGTCCGGCCACCTGGTACTGGCCACCTTGCATGCCAACAACAGCTACAACGCGCTGAACCGCATCATCAGCTTCTACCCGATCGAGAACCGCGCCGCCCTGCTGCAGGATTTATCTTCCGCCGTGAAAGCCATCGTGTCGCAGCGCCTGGTGAAGTCCGCCGCCGGGGGCCAGCGCCAGGCCGCGGTCGAGGTGATGCTCAACACCCGCTACATCGCGGACCTGATCGAAAAAGGCGAGATCGGCCAGATCAAGGAGGCGATGGACAAGAGCCTGTCGCCGGGTTCGCAGTCGTTCGAGACCGCCCTGCTCAAGCTGGTCAAGGACGGCCTGATCACGCAGGAAGAGGCGCTGGCGAACGCCGATTCGGCCACCAACCTGCTCTGGCTGCTCAACAATGGGCCGGATAGCCAGGCCCAGCCGGAAGAGCAGCAGAAACCGGGCAACGAGCCGCCTGGAACCTCGTTTACCGAGTTCACCCTCAACACCTGAGTCCAGCCGTCCGCTGGCCTTGATCGCCCCTGTGTAGAATTCGCGCAGGGGCGCGGCTGTGCTATCCTTCCCGCCTTTCCAAAATACCAAGCGCTCGCGCGGGCGCAGCGAGACCCATGACCATCACCCTCTACGGCATCCCCAACTGCGACACCGTCAAGAAAGCCCGCAGCTGGCTGAGCGACAACGGCCACGAGTTCAGCTTTCACGACTTCAAGAAGCAGGGCCTGAGCCGCGAACTGGTGGCCGGCTGGCTCGAGCAGCTCGACTGGGAGACCCTGGTCAACCGCAAGGGCACCACCTGGCGCAACCTTCCGGACGAGCGCCGCGCCCAGGTCGTGGACAAGGCCGGCGCATTGGCGCTGATGCTGGAAAACCCGTCCGTCATCAAGCGCCCGGTGTTGCAAGGCGTGGGCCCGGTCTCGGTCGGCTTCTCGCCCGACCTGTACGCGGCCAAGTTCGGCAAAGCGGCATGAAAGCTTCGCGCACCCTGCTCCTGACCGAAGAGCTGATCGCCCTCGATTCGGTCACCCCGCACGACAAGGGCTGCCAGCAGCGCCTGAAGGAACTGCTCGCGCCCCTGGGCTTCGTGTGCGAGACCATCGAGTCGAACGGCGTCACCAACCTGTGGGCGCGCAAGGGCACCACGGCGCCGGTGTTCGTGTTCGCCGGCCATACCGACGTGGTGCCGTCCGGTCCGCAACAGCAGTGGACCTCCGCCCCCTTCGTGCCGACCCGCCGCGACGGCAAGCTGTACGGCCGTGGGGCCTCCGACATGAAGACCTCGATCGCGGCCATGGTGGTCGCCTGCGAAGAGTTCATCGCAACGAACCCGGAGCACAAGGGCTCGATCGCCTTTCTCATCACCAGCGATGAGGAAGGCCCGGCGGTGGACGGCACGGCGGTCGTCTGCGAGCGCCTGGAAGAACGCGGCGAGACGCTGGATTACTGCCTGGTGGGCGAGCCGACCTCCTCGCACGTGCTGGGCGACACCATCAAGAACGGCCGCCGCGGCTCGCTCTCGGGCCACCTGGTGATCAAGGGCGTGCAGGGCCACATCGCCTATCCGCACCTGGCGCGCAACCCGATCCACCAAGCCGCGCCGGCGCTGGCGGAACTGGCGGCGGAGGTCTGGGACGAAGGCAACGAATACTATGCGCCGACCAGCTGGCAGATCTCGAACATCCAGGCCGGCACCGGCGCCAACAACGTGATCCCGGGCAGCCTGAGCCTGGACTTCAACTTCCGCTTCTCGACCGCCAGCACGGCCGACGGCCTGGAAGCACGCGTGCACGCGATCCTGGATCGCCACGGGCTCGACTACGACCTGCAGTGGACCCTGTCGGGCCAGCCCTTCCTGACCCCGAAGGGCGCCCTGTCGGACGCGCTGTGCCATGCGATCCACGAGGAGCTGGGCGTCACGACCGAGCTGTCGACCACCGGCGGCACCTCGGACGGCCGCTTCATCGCCCGCATCTGCCCGCAGGTGATAGAATTCGGGCCTCCGAACGCCAGCATCCACAAGATCGACGAACACATCGAGCTGCGCTACATCGATCCCCTCAAGAACATCTACCGCCGCACGCTGGAACAGCTGCTGGCCCAGTAATACAAGACACGAAATACGACACCCCGGGAGAAGGCCATGACCAACACCATTTTCAGCACGCCGCGCGACCTGCTGCGCTATGCCATCACCCGCTTCAACGGGGCCAAGCTGTTCTTCGGCCACGGCAGCGCCGAGGCCTTCGACGAAGCGGCCTACCTGGTCCTGCACACCCTCAAGCTGCCGCTGGACCGCCTCGATCCTTTCCTCGATGCGAAGCTGCTGCCGGACGAAGTGGTCAAGGTGCTGGAAGTGATCGAGCGCCGCGTCGGCGAGCGCGTGCCGGCCGCCTACATCACCAGGGAAGCCTGGCTGGGCGAATACCGCTTCTACGTCGACGAGCGCGTGCTGGTGCCGCGCTCCTTCATCGCCGAGCTGATCCCGCAGACCTTCAGCCCCTGGGTGCAGGACCTTGAGGCCGTCGAGAACGTGCTGGAACTGTGCACCGGCAGCGGGTGCCTGGCCATCATGATGGCCGAGGCCTTCCCCAACGCGGTGGTCGACGCGGTCGACATTTCGAAGGATGCGCTGGCCGTGGCCGAGCACAACATCCGCGAATACAAGCTCGAAGGCCGCGTCAACCCGATCGAGTCCGACCTGTACGAGCATGTGCCGTTCAAGAAGTACGACCTGATCGTCACCAACCCGCCTTACGTGAACAGCAGCTCGATGGCCAAGCTGCCGCCGGAATACCTGCGCGAGCCGCAGATCGCGCTGGCGGGCGGCGAGGACGGCATGGACCTGGTGCGCAAGATCGTCGCCGGCGCTGCCGAACGCTTGACGCCGGAAGGCATCCTGGTGGTCGAGATCGGCAACGAAGCAGAGTACGCGGAAGCGGCCTTCGGCCACCTTGGCCTGACCTGGCTGAGCACCAGCGCGGGGGATGATGCGGTGTTCCTGCTCACCGCGGAACAACTGCAATCGCAATAACCCGTAGGGTGGGCGGCTGCGCCGCCCACCCTACGAAACCCAAACAGTTTAGTTAGTTTTCCATGATCCGCTTCCAGAACGTCAGCCTGATGCGCGGCACCAAGCCGCTGTTGGAAGGCGCCGACCTCACTCTCAACCCGGGCGACAAGATCGGCCTGATCGGCGCCAACGGCGCCGGCAAATCGAGCCTGTTCGCCATGCTGCGGGGCGAGCTGCACCCCGACCAGGGCGCGATCGACTTCCCCGCCAAATGGCGCATGGCCTACGTGGCGCAGGAGACCCCGGCGCTGGACCGGCCGGCGCTGGAATACGCGATCGACGGCGACGTCAACCTGCGCCGCCTGCAGGCCGAACTCGACGAACTGGAAGCGCATCCGGACGTGGGCGACCACGGCATGCGCCTGGGCGAGCTGCACAGCGCACTGGCGGATGCCGATGCCTACACGGTGCAGTCGCGCGGCGAGCAGCTGCTGCTCGGCCTGGGCTTTTCGCTGGAGCAGATGCAGCAGCCGGTAGCCAGCTTCTCGGGCGGCTGGCGCATGCGCCTGAACCTGGCGCAGGCGCTGATGTGCCCTTCCGACCTGCTGCTGCTGGACGAACCGACCAACCACCTGGACCTGGACGCGATCATCTGGCTGGAGGATTGGCTCAAGCGCTACCCCGGCACCCTGATCATCATCTCGCACGACCGCGATTTCCTGGATGAGATCGTGAACGTGATCGTGCACATCGATCAGCGCAGCTTGACCCGCTATTCGGGCAACTACTCCGCCTTCGAGCGCCAGCGTGCGGCAGGCCTGGTGCTGGCCGCGGCGGCCTTCGAGAAGCAGCAGCGCCAGCGCGCCCACCTGCAGTCTTTCGTGGACCGCTTCAAGGCCAAGGCCACCAAGGCGCGCCAGGCCCAGAGCCGCATCAAGGCGCTGGCCCGGATGGAAGAACTGGCGCCGCTGCGCGCAGCCGCCGAGTTCTCGTTCGAATTCCGCGAACCGACATCAAGCCCGAACCCGCTGCTGGTGCTGGAAGACGTCGATGCCGGCTACCCGATCCTGGACGCCCATGGCGACCGGGTCGGCGCCAAGACCATCGTCAAGCGCGTGAATTTCTCGCTGCAGATCGGCCAGCGCATTGGCCTGCTGGGCGTGAACGGCGCCGGCAAGTCCACCCTGATCAAGACCGTGGCCGGCGAACTGATGCCGGTCGAGGGCAAGGCGACCTTGGGTAAAGGCCTGTCGATCGGTTACTTTGCCCAGCACCAGGTCGAGATGCTGCGCCACGACGAGTCGCCCCTGTGGCACCTGATGAAGATCGCGCCCAACGTGCGCGAGCAGGAGCTGCGCAACTTCCTCGGCAGCTTCAATTTTCCGGGCGAGATGGTGACCAGCCCGATCGCGCCCTTCTCCGGCGGCGAAAAGGCGCGCCTGGCCCTCAGCCTGATCGTGTGGCAGCGCCCCAACCTGCTGCTGCTGGACGAACCGACCAACCACCTGGACCTGGAAACGCGCGAGGCGCTGACCATGGCGCTGGCCCAATTCGAGGGCACCGTGGTGCTGGTCTCGCACGACCGGCACCTGCTGCGCGCCACCACCGACCAGTTCATCATCGTCGCCGACGGCAAGCTGCAGCCTTTCGACGGCGACCTGGACGACTACAAGGAGTGGCTGTTCCAGACCAAGCTGGGCAAAGGCACCGATACCCTGCCCGCGCCCACGTCGGCCAATTCTGCGGCTGCGGCCCCCATCGTCGCCCCGGTCGACCGCAAGGAACAGAAGCGCCTGGAAGCGGAAGAACGCCAGCGCCTGGCCGCGCTGCGCAAGCCGCTCGAGAACCGGGTCAAGCGCCTGGAAGAGCAGATGGCCAAGCTCAATGCCAAGAAGGCCGAGATCGACGCCCAGCTGCTGGAGCCGAGCATTTACGACGCCGGGAACAAGGACAAGCTCAAGACCCTGGTGGCCGACCAGGCCTTCGCCTCGCGCGACCTGGAACAGCTGGAATCGGAATGGCTGGAGTTGCAGGAGCAGCTCGAGGGCTTGGCGGCCTGAGAGGTCAGGCCACCTCCTGGCGCGGCTCGGCGGGCGCCAGCGACATCAGGCGCTCGATGTCGATCAGCACCATGCGCCGTCCCCCCGTGTGGCCGATGCCGATCAGGTAGTCGGCCCCGCCCCTGCCTTCCGGCAGCGGCGCCACCGTGTCAAGGTGCAGGCGCACCACGCCGGTCACGCGCTCCACCACCACGCCGACCACGCCGGCCGCCACCCGCACGATCACCACGTCGGTATCCGGCGCCGGCGGCGTGACCGCGGGCGCAAACGCGGCGCGCAGGTCCATCACCGGCATGATCACCCCGCGCGAGAGCGCGACGCCGCCGATGATCTCGCCGTCGCTGGAAAAGCGTTCGAGCGCGTGATAGGGCTTGAGCTCCTGCACCGCGGCATAGTCGAGCCCGTAATCGAGCCCGCCCAGGGTGAACGCGAGGAACTGCCGGCTTGCTGCGGGAGCTTGGAAGGTGGACATGGTGGTTTTCCTTTCTTCACCACCTATCGTAAAGGGGACGCCCCGCTAAAATGTTGACTGCAGTCAACTATACGGCTGCGCCCGCTTGCGCCATCCCGCCCTTGTCCCGACCTCCGGACGATTCGTCGAACGCGAGCAAGGCGCGTTCGATGCGGCGCTGCCGGCGGACCGACCATGCTGCGCCGAGGGCCACGAGCAGCAGGAAAGCCACCGCCATCGCGAGCGCCATCCAGGGGCCGGCGAACACCAGCCCGCCGGCGACGAAGCAGGGGACGAACCAGAAGAAGTCCGCCAACAACATCAGCAGCGCCGACCAGCCGGGCAGCTTGAACTGCACTTTCTGCGTACCGAGCGCGCGCCAGGCCAGCACGCTGTTCCAGTCGCCTGCCCGCTCGAACGCGACCGCATAGCGCGACCCGGCGGCCGGGACGAAGCCGTTGCGCAGGTTGACCCCGTAGACGGGCTTGCCGCCGCTGCGGAAGCTGAAGTCGCCGATGCCGGCCTGGACGTCGAAGACCTCGTCGAAATCGACCTGTTCGATATGCATGCGGCGACTCCCGGTCGTGGACATGGTGTCAATATAAGCCATGCCACGGCGCCAATGTTTCGGTTTTTCCGAAGCCAGCTTCCGATCAGACCGAAGTGCCCTGCAGCGCCGCCACCAGCGGCGCGTCGTTCGGGTTGCTCAGCACCGCGGCCAGGAGCGCGCGCGGCACCAGCGACACTGCCTGGCTTTCCCAGCCCATGTCGGAGGGGCAGCCGCCCAGGCGCCGTCCCAGGTAGTAGCGCGTGCGGCTGCGGCTGCGCGTCAGGTCCGCTAGGTGCCCGGTCAATGCGACCCGCAGGCCGCTCTCTTCCCAGGCTTCGCGGATCGCCGCGGCGCGCAGCTGCATGCCGGGATCCAGGGTCCCTTTCGGAAAAGTGGCCGGATAGCCGCCGAAGGCGTTCGACGGGTGCACGATCCACACCCGGCCGTCGGATTCGAGGATGACGACGCCGGCCGCCACCCGCTTGCCGGGCGCCGCGACGAAAGGCGGCTCGTCGAATCCGGCGCCGGCCGCGGCCAGCGCGATCCAGCCCGCGTCCTCGCGCGGCGCGTCCTGCCAGGGCTGGAAGGCGATGCCGTTCAGGCCAGGCGGCATGGGGCCGCCCGGGACCACCGTGGCCACGAGCGTGGGATCGTGCCAGGCGTCGGGCGCCGAAGGCAGCGAGGGGACATGCAGCGCCACCGCGGCGCCGTCGTCGTTCGGTTTGGGGTGGAAGTTCATCTCCGCATTGTAAGCCCACTGCGCCGCGCCATTGCTTCGCGCCCCCTTCTATGACACCATCGACACCACCGCGACCAGCCTGCCTCCAAGAATGAACAAGACCCCCGGCTCCGCCCCGATCACCCTGGCCCTCGACAACGTGTTGCTCGACACCCGGCCGCGCCAGCTCGGCGGCTGGCGCCGCGGCGGGGTCGAATTCCTGTACTTCGGCTTCAAGAACGCGCGCGCCTGCCTGTTCGTGGGGCTGTTCTTCGCCGCCATGATGCTGACCCCGCGCGCCGGCGTGTTCGGGGTGCCGCGCTACGACCTGCTGCTGCTCGTCGCCCTGGCGATCCAGCTGTGGATGGTGCGATCAAGGCTGGAAACGATGGACGAGCTCAAGGCGATCTGCCTGTTCCACGCGATCGGCTTCGCGCTCGAAGCCTTCAAGGTCTCGAGCGCCATCCAGTCCTGGGCCTACCCCGACTTCGCCTATACCAAGGTGGCGGGGGTGCCGCTGTTCTCGGGCTTCATGTACGCGGCCATCGGCAGCTACATCGTGCAGGCCTGGCGCCTGTTCGACCTGCGCATCCGCCACCATCCGCCGCACTGGATGGCGTGGACGATCGCGATCCTGATCTACCTGAACTTCTTCACCCACCACTACATCGGCGACTACCGCTGGTACCTGGCGGCCTGCGCGCTCGGGCTGTACTCGCGCACCACGGTGGTGTTCCGCCCGCTCGACCGCGACCGCAAGATGCCGCTGCTGCTGTCTTTCGTGCTGATCGGCTTCTTCATCTGGCTGGCCGAGAACATCGGCACCTTCTGGGGCGTGTGGCGCTACCCGAACCAGCTGGGCGCATGGTCGGTGGTCCACGTCAGCAAGTGGAGCTCGTGGTCGCTGCTGGTGATCATGACCTTCACCATCGTGGCCAACCTCAAGCACATCAAGGAAAAGATCCATATCGCGAAAGCGTAGCACCTGCAATAATCCGTGAATGTTGCTGCGCCCGATCGATGCTAGGCTGCGGAATCGTTCACTCTCTGCGCGCGCCATGAGCTTCCATCGCCTTCGCACCGCCCTGCCCCTGCTGGCCGCTTTCTGCCTGTCCGCAGCGGCCCAGGACACCACGACCTTTCGCTTCGAGAACATCGCCTCGCTCGATGCGATGAAAAGCCACGTGCGCGAGGCCTTCCCGGCCGGGACGCCGCGCGCGATATTGGCGCGGCTACTGGAGAAGGAAGGCGGCGCCAGCCGGCGTGCGCATCCGCGCCGCGCGGCCACCGAAAAGTACCTGTACGACATCAACATCTGCGACGCCTACATCTGGCGCTGGAACATCTCGGCCGACTACGATGCCCACGGCGCCCTGCTCCAGGTCTGGGTCAACGGCGACCCGGTGCACGCCGCCGGTCCCCAGAAACTCAGCGCCGCGTCGCTGCGCTCGAACGGCAAGGCCGCCATCTACAAGGGCACGCGCGCCCGCCCGGAGGCCTACAAGGGCGAAAAGCAGCTGGCCTACATCATGCTCGACGCCGACGCCGACCCGCGCACCCTGGACGACCAGCTGGTGATCGGCGGCGGGCCGAACCGCCCCATGCCCGGCCCGGCGACCAAGATGATCGCCTATTCCGACGTCGAGCTGTGGCGCTCGATCTTCGATCCCGACCCGGCCGACCGCATCGTGCGCTACCAGGGCATGTGTCCGCCCGGCTGGGGCGGCTAGCGGACGGCCGGTCGGCGCGCGCGACTGCTATGATTGGCCACGTGGGGCGCCCTGCCCGCGTCGATGAAGGAAGCGTCATGAAACCATTCACCTCGATGCTGCTCGCCTGCCTGGCGGCGGGGCAGCTGTCCTTCCTGCCCGTGGCACAGGCCCAGTCCGATCGCGCTGCGGCTGCCGCTGCCGCGGCCGCCCCCGAGCCGGTGCTGGCCGCACTCGAACGGCAACGGGCCCAGGCCATCCTGCGGCACGATATCGCCACCCTGCGCCACCTGATGGATCGCCAGTACTACCACGTCGAGAGCCGCGGTCGCATCCGCAGCAAGACCGAACTGCTCACCGCCTTCGAACGCGACGAGCTGCGCTTCCGGGTCTACGAAATCGAATCGTCGGAGATCCAGGTGCTCGATGGCGGCGGCACGGCCCTGGTCACCGGCACCTTTCGCACCCTGCAGGCGGGCGCCTCGGCCCGGCCGTTCCGGGCGCGCTATGCGCGGCTGTGGGTGCGCCAGCCCGACGGCTGGAAGAACACCTTCCACCAGAGCACCGAGATCCGTCCGGCCCAGGACAACTGCGAGTGCAGCTAAGCACTGTTCAGGAAGCGACGGCTTCCGCCGTGCTCCAGCTGAAGCTGCCACTGCTGCCGGCGAACAGCAGCTCGGCGCCGCTGGCGTCGCGCAGGCGCGCCTTGATCTCGCGCGGGCCCAGCTTGTAGATGCTCTCGCGCTCGGTCGCCGCGGCGTCCGGCTCGACGTTCAGGGCGCGCACGCTGACGTCGCCCGCCACCTGCACGATCGCCACGCTGACCGCGCCGCTATGCTCCGCGCGCTGGATTTCCAGGCGCGCCAGCAGCGCCATGCCGGACTGCTGCTCGGCCTCGATGTCCTTGATCTCCTGCGACAGCGTGGACATCTGCTTGAGTCCCGGCGCCGCGCTTGCTGCCAGCTTCTTGAAGGCCGGCTGCTGCTCCAGCGTGAGCACCAGTTCGCCCTTGCGCACGCGGCCGGCCAGCTTGACGTAGCTGGCCACTTCCGGCTGGGCGCCCACCGCCCCCATGGCGGCGCGGCGCTGGCTGGCCAGCTGGCCGAACTGGCCGACGCGCTCGCGGATCATGGCGATCGCCTTGTCGATGCGGGTGCAGTCGGGGCGCTGCACGAACACCCGCATCTCGCTGTGCCCGCGCGGCGCGGCGCGCTCGATGGCGATGCGCTTGGCGGCGATGGCGCAACCCTCGGCCTGACGGATCTCGACCACGTCGGCGATGATGTCGCAGTTGTCCGCTTGCTCGATCACTACCCTGGTGCCGGAAATGGTGCAGTTCTCGGCGCGCTGCAGGTGCACTTCTCCGCGAGCAGACTGGATGGTCGCGCCGGAGGCCAGGCCGGCCACGTGGATCGGGCCGTCCTCGTTGCGCGCACTGCCGCCCATCAGGTTGCGGTTCAGGTGCACGGCGCCGCCGCGCGAGACCACGTTGCCGAACACGTCGGCGTGGACGGTGATGCTCTCGCCTTCGACCACGCGGTTTTCCTGGACTTCGCCGAATTCCTCGTAGTCGCCTTCGAGCTGCAGGTTGCCGGTAGTGCGGGCGCTGACCCCATCGTGGCTGACGATCTTGTCGCCGACCGAGAGCCGGTTGCCCTCCACGTTAAGGAAGCCGTCCTGCGTCGCCACCACGAATTCGCCGTCCTTGGCGCGGTCGACCGTGGTGCCCGGGCCGCTCCAGTCGGCCAGCTCGAGGTCGGCCGGTATCTCGGGCGCGAGCGCGATGCCGGACAGATCGAAGCCAGGCTCGCCGTGCACGCGCGCTAGCTTCTGCAGCAGGCGCTTGCCGCGCTGAACCTGCGGGAAGCGGTTCTGGAAGCTCATCAGGTCCAGCTTGCCGTTGGCGAGCTGGCGCGGCGCGTCGCTGCGGTGCAGTTCGTTCGAGACCTCGACCACGCGCGCATCCTGGCCGGGATGCGGCGCCAACCGGCGCGCCACCACGATGCGGCCGGCCGCGCCGGCGGCGATGGCGCCCCGCACCGCGTCGATGTCGATGCCGAAGCGGATCCCTTTCATCCACAGGTCGGCGATGAATTCGTCGAGATCGAGCCGGGTCGGCTGTGCGACGCCCTCGGCGTCAGCCAGGAACAGCGGTTCGAAATAGTACTCGGCCTGGCCGTCGGCAATCTTCACGGCGCGGTACAGGGTACGTCGGACCGGATCGAAAGGCAGGATGTCGTCGGCCAGGCGCACCACGGTCTCGCCTCTCGCATTGCGCGGCAGCTCGGGACCGTGTCCGAACAGGGCCTTGATCAGGACCGCATAGTCGAGACCGGCGAAGTACTGGTTGCGCAGCAGGATGCCGTCGACGGCCGCCAGCAGGGCCGGCCCGAGCGCGGCGACGTCGCAATAGACGCCGTCCGCCTGACGCATGATGCAGGCTTCAGGCCCGCCATCGACGGCAGGCGCGCTGGAACGCGCGGTGGGGCCGGCCGGGCTGCCTGCGGCGCTGGGTACGACGGAATGGGACACGGCACATCCTTTGGGTCAACGCATGTGCCACCACGATAGCATGTTGCAATACCAAAATAAACATATAGCAACACCATTTCTCATACGAAACCCCATCGGGGTACCACGGGCGCTCCAAATGCAAACGGCGCCCGTGGGCGCCGTCCGGGACAGGGCAGCCGCGCGTCAGCGGCGGCGTGCGTTCGGATACAGGTCCCGGCCCGCCTCGTTGATCTGGCGTTTCAGTTCCATGCGCTCGTCCGGCGTCATGCGGCCGCTGCGGCGGCCTTCTTCGCGCATGCCCTGCTCGCGCATCGCCTGTTCGCGCATGGCCTGCTCGCGCATCGCCTGTTCCTGCTGGCGGCGCGCGTCTTCGTAGGCGCGCTGGTCGAAACGCGAATCCTGTACGCGGCTGTCGTAGCGGTCGCGCATCGGTGGAGCGTTGCGGTCCTGGCCGGCGGCCATGGCGCCGGCGGCAGTGCACGCGAGCATGCAGACGACCACGCCGTGCCGTACCAGACGCGCCAGCGAACCGGCCGCCCCGGCCTTGTGTCCTGCTTCGATTTTGGTAGTCACGATGTTCATGGTGTTCCTCTTCCGCGATGCCATATAAACAGATAAGCTGTGCTTTCCACTTGCGACCAGTGTATGTGCATACCGTCGGGGGAGTAAGACCGATTGGGTAAAGTTTGTAACACAATGTAATGGCTGAGCCATCCGGGCGCGATGTTCAACTGATAAGACGTTACCATAGCGACATGCTTCTGACAATTCTGGATTCCATATGAACGCATCGAACAATACGGGAACGACCCCGACCAACGGCGCCGCGCCGGGCAACCAGGGCGGCCACTCCGCCAAGATCATGGTGGTGGACGACGACGTGCGCCTGCGCGACCTGCTGCGCCGCTACCTCACCGAGCAGGGCTTCCAGGTAGTGACCGCCGAAAGCGCGCCGGCCATGAACAAGCTGTGGCTGCGCGAGCGCTATGACCTCCTGGTGCTGGACCTGATGCTGCCGGGCGAAGACGGTCTGTCGATCTGCCGCCGCCTGCGCGGCGCCGGCGACCAGACCCCGATCATCATGCTGACCGCCAAGGGCGAGGACGTGGACCGCATCGTCGGCCTCGAGATGGGCGCCGACGACTACCTGCCCAAGCCGTTCAATCCGCGCGAACTGGTGGCCCGTATCGGCGCGGTCCTGCGCCGCAAGGGTCCGGACGAGATCCCGGGCGCGCCGAGCGAAACCCCGCAGACCTTCGAGTTCGGCGACTTCGTGCTGGACCTGGGCACGCGCACGCTCAAGAAGAACGGCGAGACCGTGCCGCTGACCACCGGCGAATTCTCGGTGCTGAAGGTGTTCGCGCGCCATGCGCGCCAGCCGCTCTCGCGCGAGAAGCTGATGGAGCTCGCCCGCGGCCGCGAATACGAGGTGTTCGACCGCTCGCTGGACGTGCAGATCTCGCGCCTGCGCAAGCTGATCGAACCGGATCCTTCCAGCCCGCTGTACATCCAGACCGTCTGGGGCCTGGGCTACGTCTTCATCCCTGAAGGACAGCCGCGCTAGTGTTCGCTCCACTCTCGGCGGCAAGCCGCGCCGCGCGCCTGGCCTGGTTCCGCAGCGGCCTGTTCTGGCGCACCTTCCTCCTGATGGCCGCGCTGACCGCGGCCTCGATGGGCTCGTGGATCGGCATGATCAACGTGTTCCAGCGCGGTCCGGAGGTGCAGCAGCTCGCCCAGACCGTGATTTCGATGGTGACCATCACGCGCGCCGCCCTGATCCACTCGGCGCCGGACCAGCGCCGCGAGCTCCTGCTCGAACTGGTGTCGAACGAAGGTATCCGCATCCTGACGGTCGAAGAAAATGAAATCATCGAGCCGCCCGCCAATTCGCTGACCCTGGAAATCGAACCCCTGGTACGCGCGGTCCTCGGCCCGAAGACCCGCTTCGCCAGCAGCCGCGACGGCGTGCCGGGCCTGTACATCAGCTTCTGGATCGACGAGGACGAATACTGGCTGATGCTCGAGCGCGAACGCCTGGCCGGCCGCGAGCAGTGGCTGGGCTGGGCGGTGCTGGTGGGCCTGCTGTCGCTGATCGGCGCGGCCCTGATCTCCTCGCTGGTGAACCGCCCGCTGGCGCGCCTGACGGCGGCCGCGCGCAGCATCGCCAAGGGCGAGCGCCCCCCGCCCCTGCCCGAAAAAGGCTCGCAGGAGATCATCGAGGCCAATCGCAGCTTCAACCAGATGGTCGACGACCTGGCCCAGGTCGAGAAGGACCGCGCCGTGATCCTGGCCGGGATCTCACACGACCTGCGCACGCCGCTGGCGCGCATGCAGCTCGAAATCGAGATGGCCAACCTGCCGCCGGACGCGCGCGAAGGCATGCAGTCCGACATCCAGCAGATGGACGCCATCATCGCCCAGTTCCTCGACTACGCCAAGCCGACCGACGCCGCCACCTTCGTGGCCGTGAACCTGTCCGAGATGCTGGCCGAGGTCGGGCGCGAGGCCGGCCGCATCCGCGACCTGCGGGTGCAGGTCGACCTGATGCCGGGCGTGCACGTGATGGGCAACGCCACCGACCTGCGGCGGGTGGTCAACAACATCATCGAGAACGCCCGCAAGTACGGCAAGACGCCGGGCCAGGACTATACCGAGATCGCCATCGTTCTGCGCGTGAAAGCCACCGGCCACGGCCGGCGCGCCGTGATCGAGATCTGCGACCATGGCACCGGCGTGCCGGAAGACCAGATCGCGCAGCTGCTGAAACCCTTCACCCGCCTGGACAGCGCGCGCGGCCAGGCCAACGGCGCAGGGCTGGGCCTCGCGATCGTCGAGCGCGTGCTCACCCGGCACAATGCCGAGCTCACGGTCAGCAACCGTGAAGGTGGGGGATTGCTGCTGCAGTTGGCCTTGCCGCTGGCGGGCTGATTTCTGTAGGGTGGTCGGCTTCGCCGACCACCCTACAAATCCATCATTTCAAGCTGCGCAGTGCCGGCTCCAGTGCCGGAAAGCGAAACACGAAGCCCTCCTCTTCCAGCCGGCGCGGCGCCACGCGCTGGCCCTCCAGCAGCAGGTCGGCCTGCTCGCCCAACACCAGGCGCATCGGCCAGCCCGGCGTCGGCATGAAACTGGGCCGATGCCAGACGCGCGCCGCCGCCCTGCTGAACCCCGCTTGCGTCACGACCTCCGGCGCCGTGAAGTTGGTCGCCCGCAGAGTGCCGAGTGCCGGATGCGCGAGCGCCTGGCGCCAGCGATGCGCCATCGCCCGCACCACATCGTCGACGTGGATCCACGACAGCCACTGCCTGCCGCTGCCCAGCCGTCCGCCCAGCCCCAGCTGGATCGGCAGCAGCATCATGGGCAGCGCGCCGCCCACACCCAGCACCAGGCCGAAGCGCATGCATTCCACCTGTACGCCGTGTTGTGCCGCCTCGCCGGCCGCTTGTTCCCATTCGCGGCACAGGTCCGACATGAACATCGGCTGCGGCGGCGCGGTTTCCGTCAGCGCCGTCTCGTCGCCGATGCGCTGGATGCCGTAATAGCCGATCGCGGAAGCGTTCAGCAGAAGGAAGGGCTTGTGCTCGGCGCGCGCGATCCAGGCCACCAGCGTGCGCGTCAGGCCGACACGGCTGCGGCGCAGGGCTTCCTTGCGCGCGCTCGACCAGCGCGGCCCGAGGATGCGCGCGCCCGCCAGGTTCACGACCACGTCCACCCGCAGCGCCGGGGAAAGCACGTCCAGGCTGTCGATGCAGCGCACCCGGCCGTCGAAGCTCCAGGCGGCCGCTTTCGGCTGGCGCGTCAGCGCGATCACCTCGTGGCCGTCGCGCAGCAGCGCGCGCACCAGGTGCCGGCCGACGAAGCCGGTGGCGCCCGTCACCAGGACCATGCGCTTGACGTCGTCGAAGGACACGGCATCTGGCGCCTGCGCGTCCATGCGGCCGAGGCGCAGCGCGGCGAACGCATCGCGCAGGCCGGACAGGCCGACACCCAGGCCGCACACGACCAGGAACACGCTGAGCCAGCCGTGCGGATGCCAGGCCAGGCCGGTCGGCTGCATCGTCCAGCCGGGCAGCTGCAGCGCCAGCAGCGTGAGGAAGACGCCGCCGTTGATGGCCAGCACCGTGTGCGTCACGCGCTCGGTCGCCGGCAGCAGGCGGGTGCGGTCTTCGACCACGAAGTCCCACAGGGTCAGCACGATCTCGACGCCGAACACGGCCACCAGCACGACGGCGAGCGCGCCATGCCATTCCCAGCACGCCAGGCCGACGAACAGCAGCGCATAGATCAGGGCGCGCAGCGCATGGATCGCCAGTTCGCGCCGGGCGCTAACGCGCTGGGCCAGGGTTTCGGTGAGCTCGTGGTGGTACAGGGTGTCGAAGGCGCCGAGCACGCCCTGCAGCGCCATCAGCTGCAGGGCCGCTACGTGCGTGTTCATGACGCTCTCCGTGCGATGGCGGCGCGGTCGCCGCGCCACAGCCACAGCAGCGGCGGCACCAGCACAGCGAGCGCGAACAGGTCGATCCACACGTGCGGCCACACGCCGGCGCGCAGCGACACCAGGATGTCCTGCGGCGCCCACACCAGCAAGCCGCCCGCCAGCCACAGCCAGACCTGGGGCTGGCGCAAGCGGTCGGCCAGGCGGATCAGGGCGATCATGAACAGCGCCATCAGCTGCACCGTGGGGCCGAACAGCGATATCCACCAGGTCTGCAGCCCGCGCGCCTCGAGCGGCGCGCCGGCCTGCCAGAACGCGTGTTCGATGCCGCCGTGGTAGCCGTCGAACAGCGGCGCCGCCGCGAACCAGGGCAGCAATGCCCCGACCAGCACGTGCCCGGCGGCCACCGCGTACAGCCAGCGGACCGCTAATGCGCGCATCGGTTTGTCGGTCATGGTGTTCTCCTCTATTTGATGAACGGATTGCCGACGCGACAGACGCCCTCGTCGCATACCACCGGCAGGCGCAGGCCGAGTCGGCGCGAGATGGCGTAGCGGTGGCGCGCGAACCAGCGGTAGGCGCCGGACAGCGCCGGGCGCAGCAGCCTGACGCGCAGCGGCAGGACCATCCAGGCGCGTCCGGCCAGGGTGTAGGCCGCCAGCATGCAATCGATACCGACCAGCACTTCCCCAGCATGGGTGCGGCCGTGCAGTTCGCGCCCCAGGGCCGCCAGGTCGGCGCCCAGCGGGGACGGGTCGAAGCCGGGCGCCGACATGTCGACGAAGGCGAGCTTGCCGGCGCGGTCCCAGTCGTGCAGGCGGCGCATGCTGGCCACGCAGAACGGACAATGGCCGTCGTAGTAGAGGGTCAGTTCGCTCATGGCTTGTCCTTGCCGGCCGGGAGGAAGCGCGCCACTTTGCCGCCCATCGCCAGCATGCGCTGCAGGGTCTGGGGCGGCAGGTGCTGGTAGTCCTGGAAGGTGGTGCTGAGCATCTCGAGGAAATCGAGCACGGTCTGCATGCGCGCCAGGGTGGCGGCATCGAGCTCCCGGTCCTCTTCTCCTTCGATGGCGCATTCGCGCAGCACGCTCAGGGTCGGATCGATCTCGCGCCGCTTACGCTCTTCCAGGATGACGCGAAAGATCTCCCACACGTCCTGCAGGGCCTGGAAGTGGTCGCGCCGGTCGCCCAGCACGTGGGTGACGCGCACCAGCTTCCAGCTCTGCAGCTCCTTGAGGCTGTTGCTGACGTTGGAACGCGCCACGCCCAGGGTCTCGACGATGTCGTCGGCGGTGAGCGGACGCTCGGACAGGTAGAGCAGCGCATGGATCTGGGCCACGGTCCGGTTGACGCCCCAGCGGGTGCCCATTTCTCCCCAGTGCAGGACGAATTTCTGTGCGGTTGGACTCAGCGCCATGATCATTTCCTTCATTTCTGTCGATACAGAAATTAAAGAACAAAACGAACATCTTGTCAAGAATAGACTCTGTCGTGTCGGAAATATTTACAGTAGGAAGCTGACTGATGCCGCTTCCTTCGGGTAACTATATGAATCTATTAGCGCATTTATAGATGGCATGGATTTTGCTAACCAGTGCGAACAGATTGTGTTTCTTCAATAACAACGAATTCACAACTAGGAATGTTGTGAACATCAAAAAACACCTGAGCACCTTCGCAGTCGCTGCGGCCTTGCTTGCTAGCGGCACGGCCTCTGCCGGCGTCGTCAACTTCACTATCAGCGGCAGCTACTCGCAAGGCGTTGGCCAACCTGACATCTTCGCCACGATCGGTCTCGGCGGCGCCGGGACCTTCACGCTGGACCCGGGCGGCTCACCTAACTTCTTCGATTTCCAAGGACCGGGCGGCGGCACCTTCTCGACCATTGGCACCCAGATAAGCGGATATTATTTCCTGCGTTCGTACTCGGCCGGCGAAGTGATTGGAAGTGGTAACTTCGGCGACCATGTCAGTGTCGTCAACGACTGGGATACGATCCTCGTCGAAAGCCAGACCGCCGGCTCATGGGGCACTTCCCACGACGGCTTTCTCGGTTTTCGTACTGCGGCAGGCAACTACGGTTACATCGAGTATGACTTTACCCGCGTGGATGGTGTCTCGACGATCAGTTTCCTGAGCGGCGCTTACGAAAGCAGCGCCGGCGTGGCGATCCAGGCCCCGGGTGGAGCGGACCTCCCGGAACCCGCGGGAATCGCTCTCTTTGGCCTTGGAGCACTCGGTTTCCTTGCTGCCCGTCGCAAGCCGGCCAAACGCTGATCGGGCTAGCGGTCGTGGTCTTCGCTATACTGTCGGCTTTCGACTTTCGCTAGCACGCCATGACCGCCACCACCGCCCTCTCCTACCGCGACGTCGAACTGGCCGCCGAGCGCCTGGCCGGCGCCGCGCACCGCACGCCGGTCCTGACCTCGAGCACGGCTGACAAGCTATCCGGCGGCACGCTGTTCATCAAGTGCGAGAACTACCAGCGCATGGGCGCCTTCAAGTTCCGCGGCGCCTACAACGCCATCGCCAAATTCGACGAGGCCCAGCGCGCGGCCGGCGTACTGACTTTCTCGTCCGGTAACCACGCCCAGGCGATCGCCCTGTCGGCCAAGCTGGCCGGCATCAAGTCGACCATCATCATGCCGCAGGACGCGCCGGCGCTGAAGGTCAAGGCGACCAAGGAATACGGTGGCGAAGTGATTGCCTACGACCGCTATACCGAGAATCGCGAAGAGATCGGCCGGCGCCTGTCGGAAGAACGCGGCATGACCCTGATTCCGCCCTACGACCATCCGGACGTGATCGCCGGCCAGGGCACCGCGGCCAAGGAACTGTTCGAGGAAACCGGCCCGCTCGACATCCTGCTGGTGTGCCTGGGCGGCGGCGGCCTGCTGGCCGGCTGCGCGCTGGCGGCGCGCGCCCTGTCGCCGGAATGCAAAGTGATCGGGGTCGAGCCGGAAGCCGGCAACGACGGCCAGCAGTCGCTGCGCAAAGGGGAAATCGTGCACATCGCCGTGCCCAGGACCATCGCCGACGGCGCCATGGTCACCCACATCGGCGAGCACAATTTCGAGGTCATCCGCCGCACGGTGGACGACATCGTCACCGTCAGCGACGAACAGCTCGTCCGGACCATGGCCTTCTTTGCCGAGCGCATGAAGATGATAGTCGAACCCACCGGCTGCCTGGCCGCGGCCGCGGCCCTGCACGGCGTGGTCGACGTCAAGGGCAAGCGTGTCGGCATCCTGATCAGCGGCGGCAACGTCGACCTGTCGCGCTTTGCCGAGCTCGTTATGAGCCTGGACGCCTGATGGAGTTCGTCCAGGCGCCCGGCTTGAGCGCACCGGCCGGCCATTATTCGCAGGCCGTGGTCACGCGCGGCGGCCTGGTGTTCGTCTCCGGCGTGCTGCCGGCGCGCGATCTCGCAGACTTGTCGTTCGAGGCCCAGTGCGCTTCGGTGTTCGACCAGTGCGAACAGATCCTGCGCGCGGCCGGCTGCGGCTTGCATGACGTGGTGCAATGCACGGCCTACCTGGCCGGGGTCGAGCACTGGCCGGCTTTCAACACGGCGTACGCGGGCGCGTTTGGCGAGCACCGGCCGGCGCGCGCCGTGGTGCCGGTGCCGGCGCTGCATTACGGTTTCCTGGTGGAAGTGCAACTGGTGGCGGAGCGCCCGAACTGCTGAGAGATTCCCGCGCATCGGCTGCGCACACGTGAGGCAGCGAACAGAACCTTGTAAGACTGACACGGACAATGGTGACTCCAGAAAAGGAGTCGACCATGAAGCGTCATCTCTGCGTAAGCATCCTCGTCGCGGCGCTGGCCGCGCCCGCCGTCGAAGCCGGCACCGACATCGTCAAATGCGTGGACGGCGAAGGCCGCATCACCCTGACCGACCAGCCCTGCGACAGCGGCACCACCACCGTGCGCCTGGCCTCGATGCCGGCCGAAGAAAGCACGACCCGAGTGGAACCCTATCCGCTCGTCGCCGAACACGCGACCCTGCCCCCGCCATCGGCCCAGCGCCGCCAGGTGGTGCCGCGGATTCAGTACGTCAAGGCCAAGCCGATGATGCGCGACGTCGCCACCCTGAAGGCGGCGCGGGCGCAGTTTCTGTTGATGGATGCGGGAGCGTCGAGGCAGACGTTGGCGACGCTGGATTGATTTTGCAGCTGCGTTGAGGTTGTTGAACTTGGGTTCCCGCCTTCGCGGGAACGACGTGCCAGGGCAGCTACTAGGGCGTGACGTTTAGGCCTGCTGCCTTAAAACGTCGCTCCCGGACTAGGCGTCCCCCTTGGCGGGAGCCTAATTTCTGCCTGAATACAGTGTGCGTCAGTGCAAATCCCGCACCACCCCCGGCACCAGCGCCGCTGACGGCCCATCCAGCACCCGCAGCAGTTCCAGCACCTCGGGATCGGTAATGAAATCCGCCGCCGAGCGGGCCTGCAGCAGGCGCTCCGGCGGCTGCGAGCGCGATACGGCCCAGCCCTGCACGTAGTCCACCCCGATCCCGGCCAGCGTCTGCACCGTGGCCGCATCTTCCGCCCACTCGGCGATCGTCTTCATGCCCAGGTTGCCCGCCAGGCTGACGATGGCTTCCACGATGGCCACGTCGGCCGGGTGCGCGTTGATGTTGACGATGAAGTTGCCGTCGATCTTGAGCACGTCGGCCGGCAGTTCCTTCAGATACGAGAACGAGGTATAGCCGGCGCCGAAATCGTCCAGCGCTACCTTTACGCCGAAGCTGCGCACCTGGTCGATGAAGCGGCGGGTATTGTCGAGGTCGTGCAAGGCGACGCTTTCCGTGATTTCCAGGCACAGGCGGCTGGCCACGTGCACGTAGCGCCCGAGGATCTCGAAGGTGTCCTGCACGAAGCGCTCGTCGTTGAGCGAGGCGCCCGACAGGTTCATGCAGACGAAGCGGGTATTGCCCAGTTGCTCGGCGTGCTCGGCGATCCAGGCCAGGGTGGTCGACAGGACCCAGCGGTCGATCACGCTGGCGCGTCCGCTCTTCTCGGCGGCCGAGATGACGGCGCCGGCCGGCACGATGCGGCCGTCCGGCTCGCGCATGCGCAGCAGCACTTCGAAGTTCAGCGATTCGCGCGGGCTGCGCAGCGACATGATCGGCTGCATCTCGAGCAGCAGGGACTCGAGGGCGTGCGGGCTGGAGAGGCGCGCCACCATGTCGAGTTCGGCCGCGCGCTGGCGGAAGGCTTCGGCCCCGCGCTCGTACACCACCAAGCCCTCGCCCTGCCCGGTCTTGGCTTCGCGGCAGGCGCGGTCGGCGGTCGAGACCGCGTCCTTCATGGCGATACCGGGGGCCACTTCGATCAGGCCGACCGAGCCGCGCACGTGGAAGGCCTTGTCGCCCACCCGGTAGGGCGTGTTGCCGAGGCGGTCGACGATGCCGCGGCAGATGATCGAGGCCAGCGGGATCGCCGTCTCCGGCATCACGACCACGAATTCGTCGCCGCCCACGCGGCCGATCTGCTGCCCGCCAGCCAGCATGGCGGCCATGCGCTCGCACACCTGCTTGAGCACTTCGTCGCCGGCCGCATGGCCGAACAGGTCGTTGATCAGCTTGAAGCGGTCGAGGTCGACGTAGGCCAGGGCCATCGGCTTGCCGGCGGCCAGGCCGGCGGCGGCCTGCACGAACTCGTTCTCGATGCCGCGCCGGTTGAAGACCTTGGTCAGCGGGTCGTTGTTGGCCATGAACTGCAGCTGCTCGGTGGCCTTGTGCTTTTCGGTGGTGTCCTGCAGCACGCCCTCGATGCGCGAGCGCGCCAGGGTGGCGCTGACCAGGAAGCGCTGGCTGCCGTCGCGGCTGGTCAGCTCCATCTCGGCCTCGGCCTGGGCATGCACCCCCTCGTGCAGTGCGGTCCAGGTGCTCTCGGTGAAGAACTGGCGCCAGGCGGTGCGGCCTGGGACGAAGCTGGCAATGCCCAGCATCTTCTGCAGCGCCGGGTTGACGCTCAGGAAGTGGCCGACCATGTCAAGCGTGAACAGTCCCACCGGCATCGCGTGGTAGGCGTGCTCCAGCTGCTGCTGGGCCGCTTCGCGCTCCTCGGTCTCGACCCGCATCTGCTCGGCCACGGCCAGCGCCGCCAGCAGGCTGGACGCGAGGGCGGCGGTGACGCTGTTGATGACGGCCAGCAGCTCGCGCATGCCGAGCGCGGCCGAGGCGACTTCGGCGATGGTGGCCACGAAGCTGACCGCGAACGAGGCCGCGAACCAGGACGCGACCCGGTTGCGCGATTCCGCGATGATCTTGAACAGGCCCACGGTCATGACCGAGAAGCAGCACACGATGATGATCCACAGCAGCGGCAGGTACATGCCATAGGGGAGCAGGATGGCGGCCGCCAGCATCGGCAGGCACAGCCACTGCATGACGCGGAACGGCAGCACATAGCGCAGCGCGTCGATGTTTTCCTTGAGCAGAGACTGGTACAGGGTCAGGGTGGCGATGCCGTACAGGGTGATGGTCACCGAGCGGCTCAGCAGCATCCAGTCGGCCGGAACAGTCTGGCCCAGCCACTGGATGTCCCAGCCGGCCGACAGCGCGGCTACGCGCAGGTTGAGCACCAGCCAGCCGGCGAACAGGACGTAGCGCGGCTGGCGGTTGATGGCGGCAGTGATCAGGATGAACAGGGCCAGCACCACCATGCCGCCGTCGAGCAGGCCCGATTTGCGGTGGTATTGCTCGACCGAGAGTGCGTACTGGTCGGCCGGCCATTGCAACACCGAGAGGCGCGCCGGACCGGCGAAATGGGCGCGGCACAGCAGTTCCGGAGGCAAGGGCGCCAGGGTCAGGGCGAAGCCGGCCTTCGAGCCTTCGATCACACCGGCGCCGGCGCCGCGCACGGCGGATCCAAGCGGGGCCAGGCTGGCGGCGTCCCAGCAGGCGATGTCGAGCGCATGGCGTGAAGGGAATTCGACCACCTGGCTGCCGGCGCGCGGCATCGGTTCGAACACGAACCAGACCGGGGCTTCGGACAAGTGGGTGTCATGGCTGGTGACCAGGCTTGACGCGCGCGCCCGCGCCAGCGCGGCGGCCGGCGCCAGGCCCGCTTCCTGCTGGACCGTGACATGCATCGAGAGCGGCACGTCGCCGTGGGTGCGGTACTGGTCGTGCCAGAACAGCAGGGCCACCAGCGAGACGAGGGCGATCCCGAGCGGGATCAGGTAATACGAGAACAGCTTCAACACCCGCTCCAACGCCGCATGCGCGGCGCCCAGGAACTTGGGACGGTGTCGGGGTGTCGGGATCGGCATAAGCTGAACAATGCGAGCGAAAACCATGGCCTGGGAGGTCATGTCGTCAAAGCGCAAGGATACAGCCTCGGAGTGATGCCGTCATGCAATATTTGGCCGGGCGCGGGCGAATTCGCGCAGTTGCAACGCTGGTGGTTCGCGTCTTGCGGCGCCGCCGGCCTGTGCCAGGGCCGGCGGCGCGGCTGGTCCGACGGCGATATCCGGATGGTGGGACTTCAGGTCGGCATGGTACGCGCCGTGCCTGAGACCCGGATCGAGCTGCCCGCATCCGGACCTATGTCGGCGGCCAGGCGCGAGCGCATGCCCATGTCCTCGCCCTGCACCACCTCGATGTGGCCGCCGTGCGGCCAGCCGAGGTCGCGCAGGTAGCCCGCCAGCGCGGCGGTGCCGGCGCCGGTGGCCGGATCTTCCAGCACCCCGCCGGACGCGAAGGGATTGCGGGTATGGAAAAGCTGCGGCGTCTCGGCCCAGGCCAGCACCACCGTGACGATGCCGTGCTGCTGCATCAGGCGCCGGCCCGCGTCCAGCTCGTAGCGCATGCGGGCCAGCACGGCGCGGCTGTTCAGGGCCAGCACCAGGTGGTCGGCGCCGCCGTGCGCCCGCGCCGGCGGGATGCGCGGGTCGAGGTCGGCGCGGGTGTAGCCGAACAGGGCAAGAAAGGCGTCCACGATGTCCTCCGGCACTGGCCGGCTCCAGGTCGGCGGCGACTGCAGGCTGGCGGCCACCCGTTCCCCCATCGCCCTGCCTTCCACCGAGATCGATGCCGCGTTCAAGGCCAGCGCGTAGCGGCCGTCGCCGAAGCGGCGCGCCAGCGCGGCCCCAAGGGCGATGGTGGCGTGGCCGCAGAAGGGCACTTCGGACTCGGGCGAGAAATAACGCACGCGCCAGCCTCCGCCTTCCGGCACGGCGAACACGGTCTCGGAAAAGCCGATGGCATGGGCCAGGGCCTGCATCTCGGAGGCCGGCGGCAGCGCGTCCCCGATCCAGACGCCGGCCGGGTTGCCGCCCTCGTCGCCGTCGGAGAAGGCGGCGATGCGCAGCACGTCGGATGGATTCACGGTCGATGGGTTCATGGTGGGCCTGTTGGTCGAAAAGACGCCATCATAAGCGAAGCCGCGCGCTCAGCGGTCCAGCACGGCCTGCAGGCGGGCGGCCAGGAAGTCGACCAGCGCCGCCACCCGCGGCGCCAGCGAACCCTGCTTGTAGAACACGGCCCAGACCGGCTGGGTCCAGGGCAGGGTCGCGCCCTCGAGCACCGGCACCAGGCGCCCGGCCGCCACGTCGGCGCGGGTCAGGAAGTCCGACAGCGAGGCCACGCCGGCGCCGGCGAGTGCCAGGTGGCGCACCGTCTCGCCGCTCGAGGCCGCCACCTGCAGCGCCACCGTCCAGCCCTCCCCGCCCGCATGCGCCAGCGGCCAGGTGTTGAGGGACGCCGGGGCCGTGAAGCCGAGGGTGCGGTGCGATGCCAGGGCTTGCACGCTGTCCGGCACGCCATGCTTGTCCAGGTAGCCCGGCGCGGCCAGCACGCGCAGGCAGCTGGCGCCGAGGCGGCGCGCGTTCAGGGTCGAATCGGGCAGCGCGCCGATGCGGATCGCCAGGTCGGCGCGTTCCTCGATCAGGTCGACATAGGTCTCGCCGCTGACCAGCTCCAGCTGCACCAGCGGATACGCTTCCAGGAAGTCCGGCACCAAGGGCGCCAGCAGGTGGTCGAGCGCCGGCGTGGCCGCATTCACCCGCACCAGGCCGGCCGGCTGCGAGCGCCGCGCCTGCGCCTCCTGCTCGGTGTTGGCCAGTTCGGCCAGCAGACTGCGGGCCCTCCCCAGCAGCCAGCTGCCCTCGTCGGTCAGCTGCAGGCGCCGCGTGGTGCGCCGCATCAGGGTCATGCCGAGCTGATCCTCGAGGCGCGAGATAGTGCGCGACACGCCCGAGGGGGTCTGCCCGAGGCGCTCGGCGGCGTTCGAGAACGAACCCGTATCGATGACGGCGGTGAATGCAATCAAGCCCTCGATATCGATCATCTGTGACTCCGACTCAAAAGTAAATTGTACGCCAGGGCATTTTTCTCTGCCGGTCAGGCCGGCACACTGCGGGCCTGGATCAATCCGGCAAACAAGGAGCACACCATGCCACTCGCCCTCTGGGCGCTCACCCTGAGCGCCTTCGCCATCGGCACGACGGAATTCGTGATCGTCGGCCTCATTCCCACCATCGCCGCCAGCCTGCAGGTGTCGGTGCCGTCCGCCGGCCTCCTGGTGAGCCTGTACGCGCTCGGCGTCGCGGTCGGCGCGCCGGTGCTGACGGCCCTCACCGGCCGCGTGCCGCGCAAGCGCCTGCTGCTGGCGCTGATGCTTCTCTTCACCCTCGGTAACCTGGTCGCCTGGATGGCGCCCGGTTACACCGCCCTGATGGCCGCCCGCGTGCTGACCGGCCTCGCGCACGGCGTGTTCTTCTCGATCGGCTCGACCATCGCTACCAGCCTGGTACCGAAGGAAAAGGCGGCCAGCGCGATCGCCCTGATGTTCACCGGCCTGACCGTGGCCCTGGTCACCGGCGTGCCGCTCGGGACCTTCATCGGCCAGCACTTCGGCTGGCAGGCCACCTTCCTGGCCGTTGCACTGCTGGGCGTGATCGCGATGATCGGCAGCTGGATCCTGGTGCCGCCCCACAGCGCGGGCGCCAAGCCGGCGCGCCTGGCGACCCAGCTCGCGGTGTTGAAGAAGCCGCGCCTGCTGCTGGTGTACGCGATGACCACGCTCGGCTACGGAGGCTCCTTCATCGCCTTTACCTACCTGGCGCCGATCCTGCAGGAAGTCTCGGGCTTTGCCGCATCGAGCGTGAGCCTGGTGATGCTGGTCTACGGCGTCTCGGTCGCGGCCGGGAACATCTGGGGCGGCAAGCTGGCCGACCGCAAAGGCCCGCTGCCGGCGCTGCAGATCGTGTTCGCGCTGCTGGCGCTGGTGCTGCTGGTGTTGACGTTCACCGCGCCGAACAAGTGGCTGGTCCTGGCCACCGTGCTGGCCTGGGGCGCGGTCGCCTTCGGCAACGTGCCGGGCCTGCAGGTCTACGTGGTGCAGCGCGCCGAACGCGACGCCCCGCAAGCGGTGGATGTGGCCTCGGGCCTGAACATCGCCGCCTTCAACGTCGGCATCGCCCTCGGCGCCTGGGGCGGCGGCCTGATCGTCGCACGGTTCGGCCTGATGGCGACGCCGCCAATCGGCGCCCTGATCGTGGTCGGCGCCCTTGCCCTCACTACTTTCGCCCGCCGGCTCGACCGCCACGAAGGAACGCCGCTCAAACCGGCGACGCGCGCCGCCGTCGCCACCCATTGAACAAGAAAGGAAACCACATGCACATGCCACGACTCGGCCTCGGCACCTTCCGCCTGCAGGGCCGGCAGGCAATCGACTCGGTCCGCACCGGACTCGAACTGGGCTACCGCCACATCGACACCGCCCAGATCTACGGCAACGAAGCGGAAGTGGGCAGCGCGCTGGCGGACTCCGGCATCGAGCGCGACGAGGTTTTCGTCACGACCAAGATCTGGACTGCCAACCTGGGGGGCGAGGTGCTCGCGCCCAGCCTGAAGGAGAGCCTGCGCAAGCTGCGTCTCGAGCAGGTCGACCTGACCCTGGTGCACTGGCCGTCGCACGGCGGCGCGGTGCCGCTTCGCGAGACGATGGAGGCCCTGTTGGCCGCACGCGAAGCCGGATTGACCGGCGCGATCGGCATTTCGAACTTTCCGGTGGCGCTGATGCGCGAGGCGATCGACGCGGTCGGCGCGCACAACATCGCCACCAACCAGGTCGAGCTGCATCCCTACCTGCAGAACCGTCAAGTGGCCGCCTTCGCACGCGAGTCCGGCATCCACCTCACCGCCTACATGCCGCTCGCCTACGGCAAGGTGATGGACGACCCGGTCATCCGCGCGATCGCCGCGCGCCTGCAGGCCACGGCGGCCCAGGTGACCCTGGCCTGGCTGCTGGCCAAGGGGCATGCCGTGATTCCCTCGTCGACCAGGCGCGCTCACCTGGAGGGCAACCTGCAGGCCCCTGGCCTGGCCCTGGCGCCGCAGGACCTCGCCGCGTTTGAGTCGCTCGATCGCGGCGAACGCCTGGTCGATCCGGAGTTCGCGCCGGACTGGGACCGAGTCATTCGTCCAGTTCCGGGTAGTGGCGGAAGATCCCGTTCTGGTTGAACGGAATGCGGCGCTTCGAGGCCAGATAGGCCGCGATATTGGGCCGCGCCGCCACCCGGTCGCGCAGCGCGCTCAAGGCCGGGTACTCGCCTTCCAGCCGCTTCATCGCATTCGGGAAGGCATGGCGCAGGCCCTCGATCACCTGGAACAGCGACAGGTCGGCGTAGGTCGGCTTGTCGCCCACCAGCCAGGGACGCGGCTCCGGGTTGGTGAGCAGGCGCGAGAAGTAGCCGAAGAACTTGGGCAGGCGCGTTTCGATCAGGTCGGCGGCGCGGCGCTGGGCTTCGGGCTTCTGGTCCTTGTAATACAGCGAGGTGGCGATCGGGTGATGGCTGTCGTGGATCTCGGCCACCAGGTCGGCGATGGTCAGCTGCAGCTGGTGGGTCCACAGCCGCCCGGGGTCGGTACGAGGAGCGAGGCCATGCTGCTCGCCCAGGTAGAGCAGGATGTTGGCGACCTGCCCGATGGTCAGCTCGCCGGCGCGCAGAAACGGCGGCGCGAACGAGGGATAGGTCCCGGTCTCCAGCGCCGACATCAGGAGGTCCATGCCGCCCTCGCGGCGCGCCACGTCCACGTATTCGGCCCCGGCTTCTTCCAGGGCCAGCCGGACGAACTCGCCACGTCCCTGTATACCCGGCCAGTAATATAGTTCATAGTGTTGCACCATGATCGTTTTTCCTTGGATTAGTCAGGTTGTGATAGTAGACCCTGCAGCCGATCCAAGAAGCACGGAAGGTTGTTGGCGAAATGCTAAGGTGTCAGCAAGTAGCACCTTCAATGCTCTTGCCCTTCCGAAGGTCTAGGCCGAAGTGACAGGTGTACGGAGCTTTCGCATCATCCTTGTCATAAGAGCAGGCAACATCCCCCCGCTCTCGCTGACGCATCCCCAGCGTCGTACCGCAGGCTAGCTTCAGGTCAGGTCCGATAGCATCAAACATTTCCTTCGCAAGGTGTCCCTGAACAGCGAACGACAGCCGCTTGTCAGTTCGTGTAGGCGGCTGTTTCTCGCTAAGCGTGCCGGAATACATGAGGTAATGCACCGTGTAGGATGAGTAGGTGCCATCCCAAGCTTGTTGGGCAGCGACAGTGGCCAAAGAGGCCAGGGCTGTTGCTGCAATGATTACCGCCTTCGAGGTCTTCATCGTGAATGTCAGAATTGAACGTGGAAATGATCGTCGTGTAACTTCAGGGGGCGAGTGCCGGGAATTCGCACATCATTGAAGAAGATGACCAGCGGGGCGGCTGCACAAGCGCGAAACAGACCGATTAGTTTGGTCGTGGCGGCTAAATCGTAGTCCGGGCTGTCGTAGATAACTGGCACATGCCGTCCATCCTTCCGCACAGGGCGGCAATCCACTTCCAGTCCCTTGCGGTGCGACTTATGGCCGAAGTACGCGCCCCCATCAACGCTGATGTTACCCACGCCGAATTTGCGGGTTTCTGTGAGTGCCCATTCGCGTTCCACGGCAAGGAGCAACGTCAACATGCTTGGATGCGCGTATTGAGCCTTGCCGCGTGTCGGGGTGCCATAGACGTAATAGCCTGCTTGCTCTGGGGCCTGCGGCAGCATGAACAAGCCGCGTGAATCCTGCGGTGGAACATCTGACATCGCAGCCCCCAATCAGCAAGAAATCCGGTTGTTGGATAGGTCCCAGCCACCATAGGTGTTCCCACCTGAACCGCCGGATATCTTCTGTTGCGTATAAGTCCAACCTCACTTTGCTAAACTTCAGCGTGAATGAGTCGTGCAAGCCGCTACCTTCGTATGCTACCTGATCCATGCTTCCGATCAGGACATTAGACAGCTCGACTTCGTAATACTTGATCCGATTCCCATCACCATCGGCACGCATAAATATCAGCTTCGCTTTCGGAAATGTCTTTCCTGACGAACAGTTCTGCATGAGGATGGGTGAGGCCAGATCGGCAATCTTCGTTAGTGCAATGCTCTTGTGCTCACACCGTTCGGCTGTATGTCCACCAGCCGTAGAAGCTGTGGCACTCCTTGGTTGTACAACGCCCCACTGTGCTGACGTAATTTCAACCCATCCGGGGTAGGCTGCGTCCGTGCTTTCTCCTTTTACGCCGTCGATCTGAAGGTAGACATCTATCGCCATCACGCACCCCGTTGTGAATTAAAGGAAGTGGTGATTCTTGCTTGGGCGTACCGGGCGGAACTTGGCTTGAGACAGGAAGACGGGCGACGAAGATCAACGGGAAGGTTGTTGGCGATAAGACAAGATATTGGATTAGAACCGTTGAGAAGCCCCTTCTTCAACTGATCGACAACAAGGATGGGACGACCATCATCCCGCTAACCGAAGACCAGCGTGAGAAGTTCAAGGAGCAGGATGAATCGCCACGGCTTTTCTAGACACTCCTGAGCCGCTGGAAATACTGCTTTTCATACTCGACCGGCGACAAGTCATTGCTGAAGCTGTGCCGGCGCTTCGGATTGTAGAACATCTCGATATAGTCG
>Ga0209023_10000257_pt1 | contig 88777 bp, 91 predicted proteins | sample LakOneMetagenome_FD_187468 | JGI IMG/M metagenome (GOLD analysis project Ga0209023, IMG submission 187468) | Freshwater and sediment microbial communities from Lake Erie, Canada (SPAdes) (version 2) | ecosystem: Environmental > Aquatic > Freshwater > Lentic | place: Lake Erie, Canada... | reverse complement strand
GGAATAACCATATTGTTTTATGGCAGCATCATTAACATCAATGATCTTCAGGTCAGGTATGGTAACCATCCACATGGGTAGTGGATTGTTGTAAAACAGCAAGCGGTATTTTTCTTCAGACTGGTAGATCTTTTCTTCTGTTTTCTTCCGTTCTGTTATATCAACAATACTTCCTCGGATCAATACGTTATTTTCCGAAGGCAGTTTTACCAGCCAGATCTCACAGGGAATATTATTCCCCTCTTTATCCTTATGTGTCCATTGAAAAACGGGCTTCTCTCCTTCCATCGTTTTCCGGATGTGCTCTTTTGCGGCAACGGATGACAGCCTGCCATCGGGTTGGTATTCTGGGCTGACAGTAACGGGCCCGACCTGTAAGAGCTCTTCTTCAGTCATTTTAAAAAGGCGGGTGGCACTTGTACTTACACTCACAAATTTTTGCTCTTCCACATCAAATACCACCAATGCCTCTGGTGCATGTTCAACCAATGCCTTGTACCGTGCTTCACTTTCACGCATGGCCTTATCAACCTGTTTACGTGCAGTAATATCACGTACAATGGATTGAAAACGCCCGTCAAAAAGTTTTTTAGCGCTTATTTCGATTTCGATTATAGAACCATCTTTTCGTAACACCCTGCGCTCATTGATCACCGTACCACCATCTTCCAGCTCTCCCATCCTGATCGGGTTAGTTTCCAGGTCTTCTGCCGGTATCAACGATCCGAACCCGATCTTACAAAGCTCTTCTTTTGTATAACCGAGCATCCGGCACCCGGCACCATTTACATCAATAAAGAATGTATCTGCTCCCGCAATAAATATCCCGTCAGACGCCTGTTCAATAATAGTACGGTATTTTTCTTCGCTTTCCCGGAGGGCTTTTGCTGCCCTCTCTCTTTCTGAAATATCAAACCCTACACCCATCAGGCATGTTTGTCCTTCGTACGCTATTGCCAGGCCGGTAAAGTAATAAGGGACCGCTTCTTTATTCTTTAACAGCAGTTCTGCCTCCACATTGTCCTCCCCGTTTTCAAACACACTGGCAACTTTTTCCTTCATCAACGGTTGAAATTTTTCTTCAAAGAAATCCAGGGCATTCATCTGGCCGATCTCTTCAGCGGTATAACCCGTTACTGTTTCAAAATTCTTATTCCACCTTAAAAAATTTCCCTCCTTATCATACAGGTAAAATATGCCTGGCAGGCTGTTGATGATAGAGTCGGAGAGTTCTTTTTCCCGTATGCTCTGCGTTTTGATCATTTCCCGTTCGGTAATATCCTGCATGGCACCCAGGATACGAAGGGGTTTCCCGGCATCATCATATTTAATATAGGCCCGGTCGTAAAAACTGCGGTACCCGCCATCGGGCATTTTAAAATGAAATTCTTCTGCGATGGAGTTTTGTGATCTTGCTATTGCTTTGTTCAGCCGTTCTACAATACCAATCCGTTCATCAGGGTGTATTCGTTCCAGGAACATTTCGAAATTTATCTTTTCAGAAGAATTAAACCCATATAAGCTGTACAGTTTTTTATTTCCCCATGTTTCATTCCTGGTGAAATCATGATCCCATACCGCATCATTGGTTGCAGTGGCAATGATCTCAAAGCGTTCGTTGGAGATGCTGATCTCTTCCGCCGCCTTCTTACGGTCGGATATATCCCGTACAAATGCCAGAAACCGTTCGCCCGAAATGAATTTCGCACTTACCTCCACATCCAGCAGGCTGCCGTCTTTTCTTTTCATCCGCCGCTCTGCCCTGGCTCCCTTACTGTTCATCATTTCGGCAAAATTAAAAGGCTGCTTTTCCAGATCCGTTGATACTACAAGATCATAAATGGTAAGGCTGCTCATTTCTTCAGGAGAATATTGAGACATGCTGTAACCACTTGAGTTCACAACAAGGAATTGTCCCTGCTTATTGGCAATAAAAATACCATCGCTTGCCTGTTCTACCAGGGTGCGGTATTTTTCTTCGCTTTCCTCAATCAGCTTCTGCGCTATTTTCCGTTCGGTGATATCCCTGCTGGTGATGATGAACCCGATCGTATCGCCTTCCTTGTTTTTTAACAGGCTTATGCCGCTTAATAAATAAGTTTTAATTTTTGTCTTCGGATGAATGAAAGCGAATTCGCCCCGCCAGTGCCCTTCGCTAAAAACCTTTTTAAATACTTCCTCGTTGCTGCTGCCCGGGTATTCAAAAGTCACCAGTTCGGGGATCCGCTTACCGATCACTTCTTCTGTTGTAAAACCATACAGTTCTTCGCAGGCTTTGTTCCAGCTAACAATATGCCGGTTCATATCCAGCGATGTGATGGCATCCGACACACTCTCCAGCAGCCGCGACTGGTATTGCAGTTCCTTTTCATTTTTCTTACGTTCAGAGATATCCCGGATAAAACCGATCAGGGTATGTGAGCTGGCCATTTTCGAGTTCACTTCAATATCCAGCTCTGTCCCGTCTCTTCTAAGCAATTTTCTTTCATACAGCAGCGCTTTCCCCTGCATCAGTTCGTTGATACGAAGTGGGTTTGCATCAATATCATTGTCGGGCAAAAATTTATGCAGGTGTTGCCCCAGCATCTCTTCTTCGCCGCAATCACACATCTGGCAAATACTGTTGTTCACTTCAATAATATAACCATCCAGGTCGGTTATTACAATGCCATCGCTGGCCTGGCTAACCAGGTTCCGGTATTTTTCCTCACTTTCCTTCATTAATATCTCGGCCTGTTTATTTGCGGTAACATCAATAGCAGATGTGAGCCAGCATTTCCTGTTATCCAGTTCCATTTTTTCTATAGATACCAAAACCGTAAGTTGCTCTCCTTCCTTGTTTTCAAAGGATATTTCATAGTTTTCGATATACCCGTCTCTATCCAGCAGTGCTTCGATCTCATTATCTGCAATACTCTTTTTTTCAGGGCTCATTTTACTGATCAGGCCCACTTCATCGGAGTACCTGCCGATCAGTTTATCCCTTTCATCCTCCAGGAGAAAAGCATAAGATTCATTCACATCAACGATACGCCAATCAAGATCATAAATGGCAAGCCCCAGTAAATTCGAATGAAAAGCCTTTGAAAATTTTTCTTCGCTTTCCTTCAGTTGCCGGGTACGCACCCGAACCAGTTCGTCTAATTTTTTAGGACGCCCGGCCACGTGGTAAATAAATAATCCGCCCAGAATGGAAAACAGTGAACCAAAGAGGATGAACAGGAGAATATCACGCAGGTCTTTGATGGATGTTTCCCTGGTTACGGTAAGTCTCCATTCGCCATTGGGTACGTTAACCGAAACAGACTGGCCGCCGGCAATATTCTTATCGTGCTTGATAAAGAATTCTTCTTTTTTGGTATCGGGGTTTATTTTAGAAAGCTGAAAGTAGTAGCCATTGTCGCCGGTACTGTTTATGCCGGCAGCATTTAACAGCGTGGGCATCTTTATCACTACGGCCGAAAAGCCCCAGAACTTATTATTCCGGAAAATGGGCAATCGCCCCACCACGCCAAGCCCTCCCTGCCTCAATTCAAAAGGCCCGGCAAAATACAGTTCCTTTTTTTCAATGGCTTTGTATGCTTCCTTATTCCGGCTCGGGTCTTTTAAGATATCATACCCGATCACCAGCTCATTTCCTTTTAGTGGATACACATAACGTATCACACCGGCTGGTACCAATTGCAGCGCATCAATTTCGCTGCCCGAAGCAAATATCTCGGCAGCTACAGAATCGAAATTGTTCACTTTGCCATCGGCATCGATAAAAAAGGAAAGTATCTTGGTGGCGGAGAGGCTGTAAGCCAGGGACTGCTGCAATTTATCAGTTGCGTCGTTTGCAACATCATACGCTTCCTTTCTTTGCGATTCTTTTAAAATAAGATAGCGCTGGTATATCAAAACAGCGAACAGGGAAGCCAGTATAAGAAAAAAAACCGATCCCAGTATGGCCGGTTTGTTTAACAGGGTGAACGAACTCCCGTTTGCGTTCACCCTGTTTTTTGCGGGTCTATTTCGAAAAGGTTGTTTTGCTGGCATTGTTTGAATAAGACTTCAGAATAACTGGATTTTAAATGAAGTTGGCGATCATCATCAGGGTTGCAAAATTAACCATCCGGAAACTTCTTTGACCCGAATTCGTACCGAATATTATACGAATTAAAGTTAGTGCAATTCTTACCAGCGTCGTTTTTTTTCTACGCAATTATTAATCTTTTCTACATAATTATTAAGATTCTTACTATCCCCCCCGCGACACTATTATTAATTTATTCCCGTTTTGAATCTGATTAACCAATTATCCTAACAATATCCTAAAACGCCCGCCATGCGTAAATCTGCAGCACGAAAGATCAGCATCTACCTGAAGATAGATGGCAACAGCATTGATGCATATTTCAATCCACATGATCCGGCCAGGCTTGATAAACGCCAGCTAGGGCACGATTTCCAGGAATACCTCAACAATTCTATTGTGGGTGCCGGCAGGCACACCAGCATTGACTTCAAAGTATTTTGCTGCGACTCGGGCAACATGCGTTTTATGGTGGATCCGCTCATGCGAACCATTCGCCGCCATTTCCAGATACAAAAGATGCTGAAGGAGATGGAATTCCGGAAATTCAAACGGAAGAATTACGTACTGCTGATGATAAGCATTGCTATTGTGATGTTCTGCCAGGGGGTTTTGCCCCTGTTGTTCGGTCAGGATCACCGTATTCATTCCATGTTCAGCAATGCCATTGACGTATTCAGTTGGGTCATTCTGTGGAAACCTATTGAAAGGCTGATATTTTACTGGAATCCTTTTCTGAAAGAAATATTACTGTTTGATAAAATGATGAATGCAAAAGTAAACATCGTTGAAAGTGAAGAAGAACTTATTAATTATCACATGGAGCATTATGATGCTGCCTGATGCAACGGCACAGACCAAAACCGGGATTGAGAATTACAACATGCTCAGTTCCGGGGAAGAATATGTCTGGATGCCGGTTATTCATCACAAAGGCAAAAAGGGTTTTTATACAGAGATGAGGTATAACTATGAAGAACAAAAAACAGCGTCGGTGTATGCGGGAAAAAGTTTTAGTAAAAAAAGCACTGTCGCTTATGATATTACCCCCATGGCAGGGTTTGTTTTTGGTGAATATACGGGGGGATCGTTGGCAATGAATGTTGAGATGGAGTATAAAAAACTATTCTTCTCAGCCCAAACACAGTACACTATAAATAAGGACGACCGCCTGGAAGATTTTTTTTTCAACTGGTCGGAGCTGGGGTATCAGCCGGTAAAATGGTTTTATGCCGGCCTAAGCACCCAGTTTACAAAAATGTATAAAGCGGGCCTTGTTCCCGAATACGGGCTGATGCTTGGCCTGGTGATAAAGAAAATAACCATACCGGTTTATTTATTTAACCCATTGGGTGGAAAGAAAAATTACATCATTGGTATAAATGCCGAATGGTGATAAAATAAATTTTACAACCGGCAATACGGATTGCAGGCGCTAACAATAACTATGAATAATTCAATTTTTTAAATCCTGCTTATGAAAAAACTGATCTTTACAATCCTGGCTTTATTTTTTGCCTTTATTTCGTTTGCCCAGGTTGGTATCGGTACCACTACTCCCAATTCAACATTGGATGTGCGGGGATCCATGTCGACCAACTACCGGTCATTTACCGCAAACACATCTGCTTCTTCAACGGATAATTTGCTGGTGTTCACCGGAAGCAGTGCTGCCACACTAACGCTTCCTACGGCAGTAGGTTGTGATGGCAGAACCTATATGATAAAGAATGCCAGTACCACCGGCCCAACACCGGTTGTTACCATTGCTACCACGTCGGCGCAAACAATTGATGGTGCAGGTTCATGGACATTGACATCGGCCAATGAAACCATAACGCTCATCAGTAATGGTGCCAACTGGAATATTTCAGCACAGAGTTTACCCGGTGGTTCGGGCGTTAACTGGACGCAGAATGGTAATTCACTTGCTTCACAAAAATCAATTGGCACTATCAGTAACCATCCGCTTCCGTTCATTACAAATAATACGGAAAAGATGCGGCTGACCAATTCCGGAAACCTGGGAATAGGAACGTCGTCTTTTAATGGAACCAATCCCGAGAAATTATTAGTGGATGCAGGCACCACAACTTCTGTAAACGCCATCGTAGGAAAAGGCTCTATCGACAGTTACCTGCAATTGAATATCCAGAACAATTCTGCCGGAACAAACTCATCATCCGATGTGGTGGCCACTGCTAACAATGGAAGTGAAACAACCAACTATGTGGATATGGGCATTAACGGCGGCAATAATTCGAGCGGCATAATGGGCGCTGCAAACGATGCTTATTTGTATAATATCGGGCAAAACATGCTGATAGGTACCGGATCAGCATCAAAATCGCTGGTGTTCATGACGGGTGGAACTACCCAGTCGACCAATGAAAGAATGCGGATTGATGGGAACGGTAAAGTGGGTATCGGAACCAATGCGATTCCCGATGGAGGAATTGGCGCTGCAAAATTGGCGATGGAAGGAACCAATGCGTCAACCAGCGGACCTCATGTACAATTTACCACTTCAGCAGATAGTTATCCTTTGTTACAAAATCTTAACTGGTCACATGATTATGTATACAGTGCATATGATGCATACTTTGATGGATCCTGGAAAAGCGGAACAACAGCAGGCGGAAACTTTGTGATGGGGAAGGAAGCGGGAAAATTCCTGATACAATATGGTAACAACAACACGCAAGGATCTGCGATTACCTGGGGCAACGGAATTGCATTGACCAATGCAGGCAAAGTGGGAATAGGAACCGCTACGTTTAATGCCACTAACCCGGAGAAACTAATAGTAGATGCAGGAACCACAACTTCTGTGAATGCGATTGTAGGCAAGGGGTCTATTGACAGCTACCTGCAGTTGAACATCCAGAATAATTCTGCGGGAACCAGTGCTTCATCGGATGTGGTGGCCACCGCAAATAATGGAAGTGAAACAACCAACTTTGTGGATATGGGCATCAATGGCGGAAACTACAGCGGCGGTGTGATGGGTGGTTCTAATGATTCTTACCTGTACAATATGGGCCAGAATTTTCTGATCGCTACCGGTACAGCCGCTAAATCACTGGTATTTATGACCGGAGGCACATCCCAGGCAACCAATGAAAGAATGCGCATTGACGGATCAGGAAATGTAGGCATAGGAAATAACAGCCCTACATCAACCTTGCATGTTACCGGTTCAACCGCCTATTCCATTACAACAAAAACCGCAACCTATACAGCAACGGCAAGTGACTATACAATTCTCTGCAACAATACTTCCGGCGCCATCACCATTAACTTACCCGCAGCAGCAGGATGTTCAGGAAGAATTTACGTGATCAAGAAAATATCCGCCATTTCAAATAATGTGGTGATTGATCCAAATGCTTCCGAAACAATTGATGGCATTACTACAAGAACCCTTACCCTGCAATATGAAAGCGTAATGATCCAGTCAAATGGCTCAAACTGGTTTGTAATTGCAAACTTATAATAACAAAGAATAGAAAATTTTGATTATGAAAAAAATACTTCTTGTTGTTTTCATGCTGATTGGTGCCTATGCAAAGGCCCAGGTTAAAATAGGAAATAACCCTGCCACCATTAATGCCAACTCATTACTGGAATTAGAAAGTACCGATAAAGGGTTTCTTCCTCCAAGAGTGGCTTTAAACAGTCTGTCAGCTGTATCTCCGCTCACAGCAACGGTACCCGCCGGGATGCTTGTATACAGTACCGCCGGCAGCTTGCCAGATGGATATTATTACTGGGATGGGTCTGAATGGAAAAAACTGGATAATGGCAATAAAACGCTGGTGGCAAAAACCGCCAGCACAACCCTGCTTAAATCAGAATCCTATGTTGTTGCCAGCAATGATATCACACTTACATTGCCAGTTGTTACGGCTGCCGACAACGGCCTTTCGCTTTCGGTGAAAAATATCGGCAGCCATACAAATTTGGTGCTGGTTGCAGGAAATGGCGGAGCTACCATAGACGGAAGTTCTGCCGTGAACCTGACACGGAACGTTGCCCTTACATTTGTTGCCAACGGGGGAAACTGGATCATCAACAACACGAGTAAACCAAACATTCAGTTAATGGAAGTTGACAGCAGAGGCAGTTGGACCAGTATTGAAGAAGCGCTTGAATTCCTCGATTTACATATGGCAGGGCCAACCGTAATAAAACTGTCTGATGAGGCATATGATATCACCGGCACCATAGAGATCAACCTGCCCTATGCGTTGACCATACAGGGGAACTCGTACGGAACAGCCAATATTAATGCAGCTGCCGGCTTAAGCGGAAAACCTATGTTCCGTTGTTCAACTGAGGCATATTTTAAAATGCTGAATTTTGATGCAGGCACCTTTAGTGGATATGGAAATACAACAGGTGAAGATGCAATAAGGTTTGTTGGCAGTGGAACCTATAATGAGATCAAAGACTGTTCTTTTGATGGTTTTAGTACCACCATCCTTGACTCTACCGATGCCGAGCTATGGGTATTTGAATGCGATATAAGCAATGCCAAATCAAATGGTATCCTGCTGCACAGCGCAAATGCAGGCGCAATAGTAAAAGTTGCGGAAACTGATTTTATCAGCTGCAAAAGGGGGGTTAATTTCAGCAAAGGAAGCGGCACAACCATCCAGTTGGCATCGGGTGTATATTACATGGCTAACAGCAATGATACGGCAATTGTATACCGGCCCGCAACCTTTACTAACTACTCCAGCATGTCAATAACGGGTAACTCGTGGAATAATACCGGGAAGTTCATTGAGGGATTCGATTTTACAAGAACAGATGGAAGAGACGCCAATGTAAAAATAGAAAGCAATGCAGGCTTGGGAGATAAAAAACCATATTCGTTCATTAATGTATTAAACAGCAGCACCAATAAAACGCTCACAACAGCCAATACCTGGTATAAAGCCGACTGGGGAAGCAATACGGATTCCACTACCTGCAAATGGACCATTTCGGGAAATAAGATCACATACCAGCCTACCAATAAACGGAACGGTATCTTTTCCATTGCCGGCAACCTGTCGGTGAATAACGCCAACCGGGTTATCTCAATCGGTATTGTAAAAAACGGGGTAACCGGTACCCGGTATGGAGAAACCACACTCAGGGTTACAACCGCTAACCAGCCATTTCAGTTCTCATTCGTTGTTTTACTGGAAGACATTTCACCCAACGATTATTTTGAAATTTATTACACATCGGCGAATAGCGGCGATGTGGTAAAGATCCAGGATATACAATGGTTGTCAACCACCCAATAAACATACCGAATCAAAAATTTTCTCTTTTAACAACTTAAAGAGCACTATGAAAAAAATTATATTATTGGTATTAACCGGAAACATATTCTTTGCAGATGCACAGGTTGGTATTACCAATACAGGTACCCTGCAGATCAACTCCGGGGCTTCGGTAACCGGCATGGCTGATTTTACGAATACCGCTTCCGGCTCTTTTGTAAATAATGGAAATCTTTACTTATCCGGGAATATCAGCAACAGCCAGTCAGGTATGTCTGCGGGAACAGGCACATTATTCCTCAATGGCAGCAGCGCCCAGTCGATCAATGGTACCCAGGTTTTAAAAACCTATAATCTGGTAACCAATAATACATCCGGTATAATTCTGAATAATAACCTGAGCGTAAGCGGGGTTCATGCTTACACAACAGGAATGATCACCACATCGGCCACGCCGAATTACATGATCTATGAAGCAGGCTCATCCTATTCCGGAAGCAGCGATGCCCAACATGTGAACGGCTGGGTGAAAAAATTCGGCAACACGGCATTTACCTTCCCGGTTGGCAATGCCTCTTACCTGAGGCCGGTTGCCTTAAGCAATCTTTCTGTTTCAGGAGAATTCAATGCAAAGTATAACACAAGTCCTACACCTAATCATGCCAGTCTCAACACGCCGCTGGTGCTGGTGGATACATTTGAATACTGGACCATTAACCGTATCAGCGGAGGCAGCGCCCAGGTTACCATGAACTGGGACCAGAGCAAAGTACCCTTCCCGAATATAACTCTGGGTGGAGTTAGGGCAGCTTCCTTTAGTGGCCTTTGGAATAACATAGGTGGTGCAGGCACTGGAGTGGTTGCCACTTCCGGTTCGGTTACCTCTAACAGCACCAATATATTCAATACGAATTTTGTGATCGGCAGTACATCGTGGGTGCTCGCTGCAAAGATCATCAGCTTTTCAGCCAGCCGTGAAAACGGGTATACAAGAATCAACTATACCATTGGCAACGAGTTGAACGTAGACCGTTACGAACTTGAAAGAAGCGACGACGGAATGAGGTTCTATACCATTACCACTAAATCTCCTTTCAACCGCAGTGGTACCGAATTTTACAGCTACAATGACAACACTGCACTTAAGGGAACTGCTTACTACAGGCTTAAAGTAATTGAACTCAGCAACCAGGTAAGTTATTCTGCCGTGGTTTCTGTTTCAGATCATTCAAAAGACCTTTATGTTATAAAGAATCCCATTGATGAAAGCATTGAAATCTATGCAGGAACCCCTGCAACCGGAACGTACAATTATTCCATAACGGCTGTAAACGGGCAGGTGATGCAGGCAGGAACGCTCGACATCAATCAACCGGGCACTTATTCCATAAAACTGCAATCGCTGTTTGCGTCCGGATCGTACATGCTGCTGATGCAAAACAAGGATACCCGTTTGCAAAAGATGATCATTAAAAAATAAAAGACCTCTCCCTGGTAAAAAAAAGCTCCTGCCTCGCGGGAGTTTTTTTATGCCAGCGCTGGCAGCAGTTTTATTTCATTCCGGTAGAGGATGATCTTCTTATCATTTTCCAGTTGCTTGAGCAGGCGGGATACCACTACCCTGGACGTGGCCAGGTCATCGGCGATCTGGTAGTGCGATGCCTTTACCACGCTGGAGCCGGAGAGGCGTTGCTTTTCTTTCAGGTAGGCGATCAGGCGTTCATCCAGTTTATGAAAGGCAATGCTTTCAATGGACCGGAGCAGTTCCAGGAAACGCTCGTTAAAGCTGCGCATGATATAATTCTTCCAGCTGGGGTATTTACAAAGCCATTCTTCCAGCTTGGCATGCGGAATGGCAATCAGTTCCACCTCATCTTCTGCAATGGCCTTTACTTCACTTTTCTTTGCTTCCATGCAGCAACTGTATGCCATGGAACAGCTTTCATTACTGCTCAGATAATACAGCAGGATCTCCTTGCCTGTTTCGTCCATCCGCAACACTTTGATGGTACCGTTGAGAACGATGGGCATCATCCGGATGTATTTGCCATAATCCATTACCAGGTCTCCCTCATTAAAGTGCTGGATCTCGCCATACTGGTATAATTCCTTTACAAGTTCCGGTTCAAAAAGAACGCTGAATGCTGCTTCGTTCTGCATAAAATTTCTGCGTGTGTGCAGCGCAAAAATATGCAGAATATTTTCACCGGGTGTAAATTTAAAATCCCGACTTAATATAACTCCATCCTTCTTCCTGCTTTGTTATCACCTCCACGATCCCCGATCTTACAAAACCGGATTCCGGCACTATCTGTTCTTTGGTAACCTTCCGTTCGCTCATTGAAAATTCACAGGCTGAAAAAACAACACCCTTTGCTTTCATTTTACTGATCCCTTCCTGTACTGTTGTTCTCGAGATCATTAACATAGAGAGGCCGGGGCCCTGGCAAACCACTTCAATTTTTGCATCAGGAGAAATGGAAAGCACATTGTTCAGCTGCTTCATCAGTGATTTATGGGCAAGGGTATCTTCGCTGGTAAGCTGGAATATTATTTTATGCGTTTGCGCTTTGAGGGCAACAGCGGCAAATAAAACAACAACAAGGGTCAGTATCTTTTTCATAACTGTTTTTTAAGTGATTAAATTTATCGGCCTTTTGAAAGGCCCTTACGTTTGTGTGCGGCAATCTTTATTTAGCAGTTGCTGCCTTTTTCTTTTGTTCTTCCAGCATTGGTTTAAACGGCCCGTACTTATGCTGCCTTTCAGTAAATGCATCTGCATATGGCCCAAAAGGATGGTCGATGGGTTTCTGTGTTTTGTCGGGCCAGTCTTTTGGTACATCCATATGTGGCCGCGGCTGTGATAAAACAAATGCCGCCACATCCCATGCCTCTTCATCAGAAAGCTGCGGGCTTTGATGAACCGTACCCAGCGGCATATTGTACTTTACATACCTGGCAAAATTGCTGATGCGGTAAAGTCCGGCGCCGTCATTAAAACTGCTGTTGCCCCAAAGCGGCGGGTAGGTAAATTCCGTTTTATCAATATTCAATACACCGCCTCCGTTTGCCTGATGACAACTCTGGCATTTCGCCGTATAAACCGTTTGTCCTTTGCCGGGATCAGCAGCCCGGTCCAAGTAAGCAAGATCTTTAAAACCAGAACCCGTTGCTTTTGTTCCTTTCGGAACATTTGATCCCACAAAATCGATATATGCTTTGATGGCTTTCATTTCATTTCCGGTTGTATCCAGTTCTTTTCCATTCAGGCTCCGTTCAAAACAATCATTCACTCTTTTACAGATGGATTCAAAGCCACCGCTTCTTGCCCTGAACTTTGGATACAACGATGCAACGGAACCGTAATTATTTCCATACACCACCGTACCGGCCTGCAGGTGGCAGTTCTGGCAATTCATGCCATTGCTCATTTTTAATACCGAACCATTGGGGCCAAAGTATTTTGAAGTGTGCGCAACCAATTCTTTACCGTATTCCACCTGTTTCTTTAGGTTGCTATCTGTGATGCTGTTTATATCCGGTGCCGCCCAATAAGTGGTTGTATCTTTTTTTAGGTCGGGGCCTGCAGAAATTTCTTGCCCCGTCCTATCCGCCTGGTTGCTTTTATAAACAATGAACGGCATTGCTATGATGGCAACAACCAATATCCCGATCACCAGCAGCAGTATATTAATGACCGATAAAAGGCTCCTGATCTCTTTATCAGTATCCCGTTCGTTGTTTTGCATTTTCCGTTCATACGGGCCTTTATTAATGAAAGCACATCCGTACGCAAAACAAATATAATCGACTGCATCAACAAGGCATAACCTGGCCGGGTTATTCTTATTTGACCAGCCGGCTCACGTCTTCCCAGGTGCCGCCATTAACCACATTTTTAAACCCGTTGCTCTCCAGGATGCCTTTGGCCTGTCCGCTGCGCATGCCGCTGCGGCAAAACAGCACGATGCTTTCTTTTCCTTTGAATTTATCCAGTTGCCCCGGTATCATGTCTAAAGGAATGTTTACAGCACCTGGCACACTGCCTCCGGCAAATTCACCGGGCGTACGAACATCCACCAGGAAAGCGTTCTTATCAATACTGTTTTTGAGATCAGCAGACGGTTGACCGCCAAATAATTGCTGGAACAAACTCATTGTTGTGAATTTATGTTGTGAATTTTTTAATTACCCCGATCAGTCCGGCTTTATGAACCACCCCGCTTTGCCGCCACAATGGCTTGCCGTTCTTAAATAGTATCAGTGTAGGCACCCCCTGAACCTGGTATGCATGCGCCGCCTGCGGACTTTTATCTACATCCACTTTTATAATGGTTGCTGCATCGCCCAGTTCTGCTTTTACATCTTTTAAAATGGGCGCCATCATTTTGCAGGGGCCGCACCATTCGGCGAAAAAATCAACCAGTACGGGTTTATCGGATTGTATGATCTCGTTAAATGTCATTTTTATTTTCGGTTGCTTTTTCTTTGCTTTCTTTTTTAAACATGCCTAATAACAAAGCACCCATCAGGGCACCGTACAATGTACTGTTGAGTGGCCTGGAAGTAATGGCACAGGTACCGGAGGCACAACCCACCTGCTGCCAGTAAATATAACCGGCAACAGCGCCTGTTGCTGCTCCAATAAAATAAAGCAGGTTATTCTTAAACCACTTCTTCATAAATGATCTCTTTTGTGTTGGGGTCTTTCTTCTGAACAGGCGCTGCACAATTACCGGCCGCACAGCAACCCAGGTTAAAGACCGGCATGGCTGTAAATAAGATGCCGATCATTCCAAACAGTACATCGTTGGCCATAACAGCCTGCACCAGGATGGCGATGCCCATTGCCAGCCGCAATACCCGTATAAAATTCCAGTTGCTGAAGATCACCTGTTTCATTTAATATATTTAGCAACACAAAGCTAACCATTGGCCCTGCCGCTGTTGGTAACAAAGGTTACATAAAAAGCAGCCGGCTGACTGCTTTCATATTGCTGTTGTATAACTAATACACCCGTTATTTTTTAAGAAAGGCCGAATACATCCACACCTGCTTCTCCTGTGCACGGATGTAATCACTCATCAATGCATTGGTACCTTCATCATTGGCCCCGGCGGATATTTCAAGAATATCTCTCTGGAGGATGATGACAGATCTGAATGCCTCAAGGATCTGTTCAACCGATTTTATACCATCCGTTACCTTCGCACTTTCCTTAACCTGGGAAAGCTCTGTATATTTTGAATAATTATGTTCCGGGCTGAACCCCAACGTAAGGATCCGTTCTGCCACTTCATCTATTTTCAACAAAAGGTCGTTGTACAGTTCTTCAAACTTCACGTGCAGTTCAAAGAATTTATCGCCTTTGATGTTCCAGTGAAACCCCCGGGTATTCTGGTAAAAGATGGAATAATTGGCCAGCAGAACATTCAGCTTTTCTGCAAGCTGTTTGCTTTTTTTCTTATCAAGTCCGATTGCATTCATTGTAAGAAGATTTGAAGATTTTGCACAAAGCTACTTGGAACCCATGAAATAAAGATCATGCTGTTCAGGAAAACGTACCGGCTATAAAACAAACCCGGTTATTTTCTGGACGGGCAGGTATTCAATCCGATCAGTGTATACAGCGGGCAAAAACTTACCAGGCTGGTAAGCACAAAAACACCCGCCAGTACTAAAAGCACGATACCAAAAGTGCCGGTAACCGTATGGGTAAAGTATAGCACTGCCATAACAACAGCCAGCAGTATCCGTATGATGCGATCGGCATTTCCCATGTTCTTTTTCATATTTTTAAATTTTAAGTAAGGTAAAAAGCATCCGGGTATCTCTTGGTAACATTTGTAACATTAAAGAAGAACACCGATCCAGGCCCGGGGCCGGTTTTCTTCATCTTACTCTTATAACATAGTTGTCGGGCATACGTAATCTGTTCTTGGTACATTTGTTTTTATCATTTCACTGAAGCCCCCGGCCACGTCTGAAAAATCATCCCAGCCCCTTTGTTTTAAAATAGATGCAGCGATCATGCTCCGGTACCCGCCTGCACAATGCAGTACAAAGGGTTTATCCTTTGGAAATTCTGCCAGGTGATCGTTCAGCTGGTTCAACGGGATATTGATGGCATCAATTACATGCTCTGCATCGTACTCGCTTTTCTTGCGTATGTCAAACAGCAGCGGCTTCTCCGTTTCATACAGTTTTGCAAACTCATTAGCCGTGATGCGTTTTACGGATTCTGTTTCCCTGCCCGCTTTTTTCCATGCGGCAAAACCACCGTCCAGGTAGCCGAGGGTATTATCATAACCTACCCGTGACAAACGGATGATGCTTTCTTCTTCCCTGCCGGGATCCGTTACTAATAATATCTCCTGTTTTACATCGGGTATCATCTCTCCCACCCATTGTGCAAAATTTCCATCAATACCGATGTTGATGCTGTTGGGAATGAATGCGGTTGCAAAATCAGAAGCAGCTCGTGTATCCAGTACCACAGCCCTGGTTTCATTGGCAATAGCCTCAAACTCCGGAACAGCCATAGGCCTTTTTCCCCGTTGCATGATGGTATCCAGGCTTTCATATCCTTTGATGTTCATCAGTACATTCTGTGGAAAGTAAACAGGTGGCGTAGTGAGGCCCGTAAGCAACTGTTTCACAAACTCATCCTTCGTTAAAGACGGGTTCAATGCGTAATTCACTTTTTTCTGGTGGCCGAGAGTATCGGTAGTTTCTTTACTCATCATTTTACCGCAGGCGCTTCCTGCCCCGTGATTGGGATAAACGATGAGGTCATCGCTCAATGGCATGATCTTATTACGAAGTGATTCAAATAAATGGCCTGCCAGTTTTTCCTGTGTGAGTTCAGCTACCACATGTTGCGCCAGATCGGGCCGCCCCACATCGCCAATAAATAACGTATCGCCGGTGATGATGCCGTGTTCTTTTCCATGTTCATCAATAAGCAGGTAAGTGGTGCTTTCCATAGTATGCCCGGGAGTATGTATCACTTTAACGGAAGCTTTCCCTACTTTAAATATCTCGTTGTCTTTTGCAACAATGGCTTCATAGCCCGGCCTTGCCGTTGGGCCAAAAACAATTTTAGCTCCCGTCTTCTTCATCAGGTCTAAATGCCCGCTTACAAAATCCGCATGAAAATGTGTTTCAAAAACATACTTGATCTTTGCATTGTCTTCCAAGGCCCGGTTGATATAAGGCTGTACTTCCCGCAGGGGATCAAAAATGGCGGCTTCGCCATTGCTTTCCAGGTAATAAGCCGCATGTGCGATGCAGCCGGTATAGATCTGTTCAATTTTCATTGTAACTGGTTTGTAAATGAATAAAATATATTTCCGAACGGCTGATACTCGTTATCGCAGCATTCCGGAATATCCTGAATGAAAGGCCATGTTGCTTTCTCTGTTTCCTTTTGATCAGAATTGTTGTACAAAATTGCCGACAGGGACCGGATAATACCGTAACAATTGTTACGCTGGCCGCTGATTCTTATCATGCCATAGAGCAGGAGGGAGGGAATACCGCCCCGCCCGATCTGTTATACTTGCTTAGTTATGGAAGATTGTTTCTTTCAGGATGATATAAATACCCATGGCGAGTACGAACCAGCCGAATGCCTTCTTAAGCTTAGCTCCCGGAATTTTTTTGGCGAGGGCGGTACCGATGAATATCCCGGATATGGCAATGACAGTGATAAGAAGAAGGAAGTTCCATTGGATATGTATATGTCCGAGATCTCCTGTAAACCCAATAAGTGAATTCAATGCAATGATCAGCAGGGAGGTGCCGATCGCCTTTTTCATAGGCATTTTCAACAGCAGTACCAGCGCCGGTATGATGAGAAAGCCGCCGCCGGCACCAAGAAAACCTGTTGCCAATCCTACCAGTATCCCGAACAACAACAGTTTACCAAAAGCAGGCTTATCCTGTGCAGTATCCGGCGTTTCCATTTCTTTCGGACTGCGGATCATAGCCAGTGAAGCCAGCAACATAAGCAAGGCAAAGAGCACCATGATGGCCATGGATTTTTTTATTTCCATTTTGCCGATGGTACCCAGCACATCGGGCACTGCCGGCATCAGTAATTTGCGGGTGATGAATACCGTAGTGATGGAAGAAAGGCCAAACAGCAAAGCGGTTCCGATGTTTACCAACCCTTTGCGGTAATTCTTATAAGCGCCTACCAGCGATGTTGAGCCAACGATGAACAGGGAATAGGAAGTTGCGGTAACAGGATTCAATGAAAAAATATAAACAAGGATGGGAACCATCAGAATTGAGCCTCCGCCTCCGATCAGTCCCAATGAAATGCCCACAAGGGCAGCGAGCAGGTAACCAATTATTTCCATGTGTTATTTTAGAGCACAAACATGAGGCATTTATTGCAATCGAACCGCTACAATTATTACAATGAAGGGCGGGTAATTGGTGTGGCCTCGCCAGGACTATATATACTATTTTGAAGTCGCATTGGTACTGTATTTCAGCGCTCTTGCTTTTTATAGGTTACCGAAAAGGTGACCTCGCTTAATACATCAAGTGACAATAAATTTCAAGAACTTTCAATAATTAAAGTTACGAAATAAGCCCTACAATTAAGAGTAAAATAGCTTAAATTCTATTGGGAAAAAGAGTCTATTTATTAAGCATGAGAAGTACGTTTTCATACCTTACATATGCCTTTGCCATGCTATTGATCTACCTTAGTATACAAATACAAGTTTTATGAATGCTCCTGAAAAAAAATTTGAGGATTTATTAAATCTGGATTCAATCACCGGTATTGAAAAGCAAAAGCAAATAGACATTTTAGGTTTACTTTTCGATGGTGCAATTGACAATAACTCATCGGAGGCAATAGAAAAAGGACTCCTATTTTCAAAAGAAATTAAATACAGTTCACTCACTGGCATTCAAAAAACACTGTTTCACTATTACATTTCAAATGCCTGGGCTACAAAGCGAAGGTTTAAATCCAAAACTTTCGAGGGTGCCTGGGAATTTAATATGGAAGAGCAAGCTTATGAAATCTATCATTTAAGAAAGGCAATAACAATATCTGCTTTCAATAAGTTGCCAGCCAACCGAAAAACTCAGATTTATGTAAATCTTGCTAATGCATTTAATGTAGTTGGTCGTTTTGTTGAAGCACATGAGTATTGGGATAAGGCGCTATTAATTGATCCAACTCATTCAATGGCATTGTCAAATAAGGGAAAAGGATATTTCTACTATGGCAAATATTTATTTGATGAAGTGCACATTAAGATCTTTATGATTTTTGCAGTAAAGGAATTAAAAAAATCCTTGAAAAATCCTGAAGAGTTTTACCCCCCTGTGCTAAAAGAAGCTACTGAGTTTGCGAATTGGTTTGATACATTTATTGATAAAAGTACACAAGAAAATCCGCCAGACTTAAACGAATATTCACTTGGGGAAGATTTGGCACTAAAAAAATATCGAGAATGGTCTCTAAATTTTCAATTGTATATAAATCCTCTAAATGACCTTGGGCCTTTCACGGTCGCCTGCCATGATTGTCTGAACATGCCCACATTGTTTTTTTTAGCAGATCAACCACCAACTTACATAACTCTGTACAACCAAATGAAGCAGGAATACGGTACTGCAAGGTTCTTATTCTATGAATCACAAAATGTAACCGAGCCCCATTACTCAGACACGGACATAGTAATTACCGATAGTCAAGAAGGTGCACTTTATTCATATAACCTGGAGAAATTAAAAACTTCATTCAGAATGTGCTATTCGATATTGGATAAAATTTCATTTCTGCTAGAAGATTATTTTGAGTTAGGAATACCAAAAACCAAAATCAATTTTCGAACAATTTGGACTAACGAAAGTAAAGCCTTGCGACCTCAATTTGTAATGTCAAATAATTGGGCCCTAAGAGGTTTATATTGGTTAAGCAAAGATTTATATTATCCTTCCCAAAATCATGAAATTGTTATTGAACCAGAAGCGAGGGAAATTGCAGCAATCAGAAACCATATAGAGCATAAATCTTTTAAGATTATTGCTGATGACAAAATTCTTAAAACGGCTTACAACAAAAAAAAGGATATCGCATATACAATATCCAAGAGTGAATTTGAGCAAAAGGCATTGAAATTGTTGAAATTGGTTAGAGCTGCAATGATCTATTTGCCATTAGCTATTAATGATGAAGAAAAGAAGTCTAATAAGGTAAAAGGCCCATCTGCCCCAGTTATGCCCAGGATAATACCTCTTACTGAAAAAACCTAAATCAAGAATTCTTTTACATGTTTCTCCTCAAACCCGGTGAATTCGCAAAACTCCTTCACGGTTAAAAAATCACCAGTCTTCTTTTTGTATTTCTTTCTGATTTTGGCAAGCAGTTTCCTGGCAGCACGTTCTTTACGGCCGGTAATATTCATGATGTCTTTTGCATAAATGACTATGCGATTTGGGATCGTTTGCTGCATAACCCTGCACGGCCGGAACCATTGCTTTTTTTGTTTTAATTCTCATTCTATTATTGTGGTGATGTTTGCGAAAATACGAAAAGTATCAGAGCTCTAACTGTACAGGATATTAGTTTTTGCGGACAGCTCATTAATCTTTAAACCTTATAAAAATGGCAAAACAAAAAGGTATTATCAAACTGGAAGGTACTATCGGTGATATTACTTTCTACAAATCGCAGGACGGCTTCCTGGCTAAAGGCAAGGGTGGCATACCTGCAGACCGGATCGCAAATGACCCGAATTTTCAGAGGACCCGTGAAAACGGATCCGAATTTGGCCGGGCAGGTAAAGCCGGCAAGACCTTGAGAACTGCGTTACGGGCAATGCTCCAAAATGCATCAGACAGCCGTATGGTGAGCAGGTTAACGAGGGAAATGGTAAAAGTGATCCACGAGGATGTTACAAATCCACGTGGATTGCGAAACGTGATTGATGGTGAAGCAGAGTTGCTGATTGGCTTTGAGTTTAACAGGAATGGTAAACTTGGAACCACTCTTTATGCTCCCTTCACAGCAGTCATCGACAGGGTTGCCGGAACGCTGACAGCAAACCTGGCCGCATTTGTTCCACAGAACATGATTGCAGCACCCGGAGGGACCACTCATTTCAGAATCGTTTCGGCAGGCGCTGAAGTTGATTTTGAGAATGAAAGCTTTGTTGTAGACAGCCAGCAAACTGCGGTGCTTCCATGGGATGCAAACCCTACGGCTGTGATCAACCTGCCTAATGCAGTTACTGCAAACAGTGTTCATCCTCTTTTCCTTGCGCTTGGGATTGAATTTTACCAACAGGTTAACGGGCAAATGTACCCTTTGAAAAACGGTGCATTCAATGCCCTTTCCCTAGTGAACGTAAATGGAGTTTAATCTTTAACCCTTTGAAAAATGAAACTGGAATTGATCAGAACTTATTTTCCGAATGGTACGAATGGATCGATTTTCCTGAACGGAAATTTATTGTGCTACTCTATTGAGTTACCATGGCACAACAACTTAAACCGGATTTCATGCGCACCGGAAGGAACTTATGAGCTGGTGAAGCGATACAGCCCTAAACATGGATGGCATTTGATGCTGCAAAATGTACCAGGCAGGCAACTGATCCTGGTACATGCAGCCAATGATGCCATCAAGGAATTGAAGGGCTGTATCGCCCCGGTTTCACTTTTAACTGCTGAAGGAAAAGGAACAGGTTCCAGAGTAGCTTTAAGAAAAATAAATTCAAATGCATTTGCAGCCCTGGACAAAAAGGAAAAAGTTTTTATAACAATCAAATCAGACAAATGAAATTATCGCAAAGGATTAAGTCGCCCACACCAAAGTTTTTTAAGAAGGTTCGGAATATAGGCCTTACAATTGCTGCACTCGGAACTTCCATATTAGCAGCACCCGTTGCCCTGCCTGCCGTGGTTTTAAAAATTGCCGGGTACCTGGCTGTTGCAGGTGGAGTTGCCGGGACAGTAAGCCAGACAGCAGTAAAAGGAGAATAACATGAATCAGCCTTATTTTGATAACAGTACCAAGGCAGGAACAATTGGCGGTACTCTTCTAACAATATTCGTCAATATCAAAAGTGAAGATCTGTTGAAAACTGCAATTCTTGCTGCAGTTGGAGCGGTGGTAAGTTTTGGGATCACCCTTTTTCTTAAATTTCTTATTAAGCGACTTAAAAAATAGCTACTTCGATTGTGGTGACCGAAGTAAAGAAGTAAACCCCGGCCAGAAAACCGGGGCCTTACTTTATAAAACCTGCTACGACACAGGAATTATTTTATGCTGCCAGGCAAGATGAACCAGGGCAACACCATTAACAACCGGGCAGCGCATGATAACGCAAACCTGAGCATTATACAAGCAGCCATAAAAGAAATAAGAAACCCACTGCCGGCGACGGCGACCGGGAAAGCTGGCCCTGAATGAAGAAGCAGCTAAAGAACGAGACAAATTTTGCATAATAAAAAATTTAGAGCTTCTTACCAGTGGCTGCAGTTCCAGGCCAAAAGGAAACGGAATAAATGAAGGATTTGTGGGAATGGGTTGTGTTTATGCCGTAGTCTTTTGGCTGTTGGGCTTTAGATTAGTCCAGCTATGTACCACAGCTCATGCAGCCACTACCTTTGCGGAAAAATTTATTTATTTATGCAAAATTGTTGATGAAGCTTTTTGTTTCCGGTGCCTGGTCGGGCCAAGATAATTATTGATGAGGCAGCTTTGTAAATTTTCAGATGCGATTATCTGCTGTGCAAGCTTCGACTTTAATTTCTCCAATCTATCCATGGTATTTATCAACTCCTTAAATTTTTCCCAATCTGAAAAAATAGCTGGCGCCACTTCTTTAATAACAGTCCGTACATCATCCAGGTTAATAAAAGGAATTGCAGTACCACGTAAATGAATTTTAAACCTGCCGGACTTGTAGAGGCCCCAAAACAACCAGAAATAAAAATTGAAATATTGTTGATTTGAGCAACTGACTGAAAAAGAATTTGGCCAGGGACTGAAAGCCGGTTTACCCGCATTCTCTCCCTTGCAAAGAATGTAAAAAATAAAAGGCTGTTCCATTTGGCTTTGATTATAACAGCGAATTTGAGGAAACATCATAATTTATGAGCTTTAAGTGATTCCCATCCCCTTTTGAAAATTTTAAACAAAAGAAAAAAGAGAAAAAAAGAAAGCTCAACTCTCAAGCGGCGTGGCTGGAACGGCAAGGAGGAACGGAATAAATGAAGGCATAGTGCTGATGGGCTGAGTTTATGCCGTAGTTCCTTGCCGGGCCAAATTGTTTAGGTCCGAGGTAGCCGCTTAACTTTGCTGATTTTTTTTGACCAGGTCTTATTCTTCGCCCATCATTTTCCTGAACAACATATACAAGTCAAAAAGAAATTTGAAGATTTCATAAACCTTTTTGATTTTTTCAAACCAGGACTTCTTTGCTTTCGCATTTTTAATAATAGACATAATTGCCGATTTAATTATGCCTCTGGTCTTATTGGGAGAGCCCTCCCAAATGTGTTGGCTTTTTTTAAGACTGAAAAGGACAAATGAAAACGAAGCCTGAAACACCTATCAATGCTACATTTCATAGGATAACCGGTAAAAGCGCCTGCGGCCAAAAGAAGCCCTGGGCTGTGCGGTGCTCGCCGGTTTACGGACGCCGGAGAGAGGGAGGAACGACTGAATGGAGGCGGACGGCGAGCCCCCACAAAGGGGCTGGCAGTAAAGCATGAGGAACGAATGCGATGCCAGCTACATAGGAAGCCCCCGGAGTATATTGCCCGCAGGGCACGGAGGGGGCTGAACTATGCAAGTGAACCTTAGCGATGCTTTGTAAAATGAGGGACGAATGAGCAATAGCAGCCGCAAGGTGAACGCAGCCTAAGTGGGGCGGCCGGCGAGCAAAATAAAAGAAGGTAGCGGGTGGACTGAAGCCTGCTGAAATGAAATAGCGACGAAGAAGTGTAATGGAGCCAAGTGAGCTAAAGTGGTTTGCGAAAGGGACTGTGCATCCTGCCCTATTTGCAAAGTGTGTGGCGGCAGGATGCCAGGCACTGAAGCAATGGGGGTGGCTGTGAACATGGTGAAATGGAACGTATGAGGAGCGGTTGAGTGAAGCTGGCTGAAAGGACACAGTAGCTGCCCGAACGGAGGGCTGGTGAGCCGCAAGTAGCATGACAGGCCCACGCTCCTGCGTGGCCTTTGGCATTGCAGCTGCAACCTACTAAAATAAAATAAGCAATTGTTGCTGCTGCAATGGGCTGGCGTGATATTTGCCGAACCAACCTGGAGGGAGACCGCTTTACCGGCCTTCCGGAGCGGAATGCTTCAGCTGATAAAAAAGATCATTATGAAAAGGAAAATTTTGCTAAATGAACATACATACTGTGCTATGCAATATTCAAAATCTCATTCTCTGTATCCTCACCGCATTTATAATTGCCAGCAAAGCCACTCCAACATCCGCAATTACCGCTTCCCATAAAGTTGCAATACCACCAGCACCGAGAATCAATACAAAAACTTTAACAGTCATGGCCATAATGATATTCTGCCAGACAATGCTACGGGTTATATTTCCGATTTTTATTGCAGATACAATTTTTGACGGTTGGTCGTTCTGAATTACTACATCAGCCGTTTCGATGGTGGCATCACTTCCTAATCCACCCATTGCTATACCAGCATCTGCTAAAGCCAACACAGGTGCATCATTTACACCATCACCTACAAATGCAATGTGCTTTCCTTCATTCTTTAACTGTTGTACTTTCTCTACTTTTCCCTCGGGGAGTAAATCGCCGAATGCTTCATCTATACCAACTGCTTTTGCCACTTCATCCACTACGGATTGTTTATCGCCTGACAGCATAACTGTTTTAATATTCAATTTATGCATGTCTTGAATTGCCTGTACAGCATCTTCTTTAATTTCATCTGCAATGGTAATATAGCCTGCATACTGATTGTTGATAGCTATCACAACAATGGTGTCAACAATGTTTTCAATTTCTTCCGGATAGGATATATTGAATTTTTTCAGCAGCTTTACATTTCCGGCAAGCATTTCCTTTCCATCAACCATTCCTTTTAATCCATGTCCGGCAATTTCTTCAACAGCTTCAACTTTTACTTCATTTGTATTACTTTCTGCATAATCTGCTATTGCTTTTGCAATCGGGTGAGTTGAGTTATTTTCTAATGCTGCGGTAAGATGTACCAATTCCTTTTCATCAATATTTTTTGTTATTACTTTCTGTACTTTAAAAACTCCTTCTGTAAGTGTGCCTGTCTTATCCATTACAACGGTATTGATCTTTGTCATTACATCGAGGAAATTTCCTCCCTTGAAAAGAATGCCGTTCTTTGATGCAAGTCCTATTCCTCCAAAATAACCAAGAGGAATAGATACCACCAATGCACAAGGGCAACTGATAACGAGAAATACCAATGCCCTGTAGAACCATGTTTGAAAATCATAGTCGGCAACAAAGAAGTATGGAACCAAACAAACTGCAATGGCTAAGAAAAATACAATAGGCGTATAGACTTTTGCAAAACGACTGATAAATAATTGCGTTTGTGATTTTCGTGCCGTGGCATCCTGCACCATTTCTAAAATCTTACTCAGCTTGCTGTCTTTAAAAAGTGATTTTACTTTTATTTCGGCAACAGTATTGAGGTTTATCATACCGGCGTAAATGGCTTCACCCTTATATTTTGTATCCGGTTTGCTTTCGCCGGTTAATGCTGCGGTGTTGAAGGAAGCATTTTCTGAAAGCAGTTCGCCATCCAGGGCAACTTTCTCACCTGGCTTTACCTGTATGGTTTCATTTAATTCTACAATGGATGGATCTGCAATGAGGGGAGCATTATTTCTTATTACGGTTACTTCATCCGGCCTTATATCCAGTAATGCTTTGATGCTGCGTTTTGCATTGCTTACGGCTGCATCCTGAAACCACTCTCCAATCTGGTAGAATACCATTACGGCTACGCCTTCTTCGTATTCACCAATAATAAATGCACCGATTGTAGCAACACTCATCAAAACAAATTCATTAAAAATATCGCCCCGTTTTGATTTACGAAAGGCAAGGTCTAATACTTTTCTTCCGGCAAGCAGGTAGGTTGCGGCATTTATTATTAAAGATGCTAATTCGGGTAATCTCATTTTGAAAGCATACTCCAATATTATTAGCACTATTAAAATAAATAGTGCCAATAGTAAATCCCAATGTGTTACCCAACCCGGTTTCTCCGATTGAAGCTCCATATTGTGGTCGTGCAAGTATGTATGTTTTCCGTTATTTTCCATAAATATTTATTAATCACTGTGACCTTCTGTATTTGTTTGTTTTGCTAATATGAAAAAGGAACCCTTTAGTACCACTTTTGCATCCGCAGGAATATCCTTTAACAAAGTGATTTCGCTATAACCAACATCACTTGTGCCTTTTACAACCGGTATTCTTTTAAAATGAGTTTCATTTTTCTTAGTATCCACGGAATCAACTATAAAAATAAAATCCTGACCCTGGTAATTGACGATGGCTTCAGTTGGTATAGCAGGCAAAGTGGCCTGGTCAAGACTGATGTTTGCTGTAATGTTCATCCCATCAATCAAGCCTGTCTTATCGCCTTTTACCATTGCATGTACTGAAACCGCTTTGCTTTCATTTTCAAAAGAAGAACCTAAAGAAAATATTTCTGCATCATACTCTTTACCAGGATTATTGGTTACTGTAAAATGAATGGTTTGCTTATTTTTTATTTTGGGTAAATCTTTTTCGTACACAAATAAATCAAGATGCAGGCGGCTGTTGTCAACTACTTCTGCAACAACAGTACTCAGGTCAACATAACTGCCCATCTTTACATGTACATTACTTACTACGCCGCTTATAGGACTACGCACTGCCAAAACAGAAATTAACCTGCCGTTAGAAAGTGAAGATGTACTGATGCCCATCAATTGAATCTGCTGTTGCAATGAAGAACGTCTTGTCCTTAGTGATTTTAACTCTGCATCGGCAGCCTGTAGATTTTTCAACGCACCAGCATTACCAGCATTTAATTCTTTCTGACGGTTGTATTCCTGTTCAGCTAATACAATTCTTGAATTGATACTCAGGTATTCACTTTGCACCTGTATAAACTCCGGATTAGAAATGGTTGCAATGGTTTGGCCTTTTGAAACACTATTGCCCGGCTGAACCAGCAATGATTTTATTACGCCGCTGTACACTGAATTGATGCTGGCCTTATTCTGGTTAGGTACTTTAAGCACACCGTTTGTTTTAAGTGAAGCCGTTAACTGCTTCTGTTCAATTGCTCCAAACTCAATGCCGATGGTTTTAATCTGATCCGCAGTCAGTGTGGCTTCATCAGGATTTGTATGTTCATCAGCATGGGTTTCTGTTTCTGGTGAAGCTGTTTCTGTTTTGTCCTTACTTCCGCAGGAAACAAAGAAAGCAGCAGCAATAAGGGTAATAATGAAGACTGATTTATTTTTCATAAACGAAATTATTTATTGATAAAGTAATTGTATTGAATGACTGATTGATTGTAGGTATTAAGCACTTCCAGGTAACTTTTCTGAATATCGATTGCCTGGGTTAAGAATTGTGATAATTCAGCAAAACTTATTTCACCTGCCCGGTATGCAAGCGATGATGCTTTTATGATTTCATCAGCTTGTCTTAATCCACTGTTTTCATAAAACACTAAAAGACTGTTATTCCGTTCCACTTGTTTTTGCATCTGCAATTGTTGGGTACTGAACAACTGTTGCTGATACTCAAATTGCTTTTGCTGCAATAAAACCTCGGCCTGCGCAGTTTTAACTTTACTGCGATAAGCTGAAGCCCCGAATAAAGGGAAGGACGCTGTAACAGAAAATCCGGTAAAGGGATTACTTGCCCCCCACAATCGCTGACTGAAAAAACGGCCTGAAAAATCAGGTTTGTTTTCGTTTTTAATTACTGAAACTCCTGCATTGGCAATATTTATATTCTGTGATTGCAAGGCCAGTAACGGATGCATTGTATCTACCGACACAACAGGCATTGATAGTTTTTCGAGTGGCAGCATCAGGGGTAACATCAAATCATTATTATTAACTAACTGTGATAATGATTGTTGCTGAATATTTATATCGTTGTCAATTTGGCTGAGCAAAGCCTGCAACTCTGCCATCCGCACATTAGCAGCAATACTGTCCAAACCACGGCTATCGCCTGTTTTTACTTTTAATATTGCGGCTGCACTTAATGATTTATAAATACTATCAAGACGATGAAACAGAAACTTCTTATCCTGCAAATACCAAAGCTGATAATATACTGTTCTAATATCTCTTTTTAAATCTACATCTATGGTTGCTGCCGTTGCTTCATAATATTTCAACTGTTCATTGTACAGGTTTTTCTTTGCTTTGTACAAACCGGGCCAATCAATGCTTTGAGAAATTCCGATTTTTAATACCCCGTTTTTGTCGGCCGGGCTTAAATCTTCATTCTCGGCGAACACACCGGTTTTAGGAATCATGGTTGCCGTCTTTACCAGTTGCTTTCCTTTATTTATATGTTGTGTATTGATTCCATATTGCAGGTTATTTTTTGCAAAGTTGATGGTTTCATCAATACTTATTCTTTTTTGAACGGGCTGCTGTGCCTCAACATTGAATGAAACCAGTAAGAGCAAAATTCCTGCAACTGTCGTTACAGCTTGTTTCATAATTCTTTTATTTCTTTTTGAAAAAATGATATATAAACAGGGCAACACAATCAGTGTTAAAAAAGTGGCGGTAATTAATCCACCTATAACTACTGTTGCCAATGGCCGCTGCACTTCGGCCCCTGCACCCGATGAAAGCGCCATGGGTAAAAAACCCAGCGATGCTACTGTTGCTGTCATTAAAACCGGCCTTAACCTGATTTTAGTTCCTTCCCAAACCCTTTGTAGAATATCGTCCATACCATCTTTCTTCAATTGGTTAAAAGTGCTGATCAACACAATGCCATTTAATACTGCAACACCAAACAAGGCAATAAAACCAACTCCGGCAGAAATGCTGAATGGCATTCCTCTCAGCAATAAAGCAAAAACACCACCAATGGCACTCATCGGTATGGCCGTAAAAATTAATGTTGCGTCTTTTACGGAACGGAATGTGAGATACAGCATAAAAAAGATTAACAACAAAGCAAGTGGCAACACTATCATTAATCTGGCAGAAGCTTTTTGAAGGTTTTCAAATGTTCCTCCGTAGGTATAATAATAACCGGGTGGCAGTTTTACTTTAGCATTCAATTTTTCCTGTGCTTCTTTCACTACACTTGCCACATCACGGCCGCTTACATTAAAACTTACATAAATCCGCCTTTTACCCGACTCCCTGCTAATTTGTGCAGGGCCGGTTTTGAATGAAATATTGGCTACCTGCGATAATGGAATCTGGTTGCCATCATTTAATGGTACATATAAATCGCTGACATCGGTAAGCCCGGTACGATGTGCACTGTCCAGCCGGACAACGAGGTCAAATTTTCTTTCATTCTCAAAAACAACTCCTGCTTCTTCACCTGCAAAAGCGGTGCTTATAATGTGATTGATGTCCTCAATGTTCAATCCATAACCTGCTATTTTAGCCCGGTCGTATTCAATTGTAATTTGTGGTAAACCATCTACCCGTTCCACCTGTGGTTGTGTAATGCCTTTTATCGGGCCAATGACCGCAGCCACTTTATCTGCATAGGCAACCAGGGTATCCAGATTTTCGCCAAATATTTTAATGGCAACATCCTGCCTGATACCCGTCATTAATTCATTAAACCGCATTTGAATTGGCTGACTTGGCTCTGCAATAACACCGGGTATGGTTGACAGTTTGTCCCTCATTATATCAGCCAGTTCATAAAAGTCCTTTGTAGTTGTCCATTCTTTTTTAGGTTTCATGATCACCATCAGATCCGATGCTTCCGGTGGCATGGGGTCTGTTGCAATGTCGGCAGCGCCCGTTTTTCCCACTACCATTTTTACTTCGGGATATTTCAATAACATCCGTTGAGCCATCATTACTGTTTCTGTTGTTTGTGACAACGATGAGCCCTGTGGTAAAACAAATTCGATGGCATAATCTCCTTCTTCCAGTGTTGGAATAAATTCACCACCCATGTTTTTAAAGATGATAATGGAGATGATCAACAACCCTACAGCAATACCTGTTACTGCATATTTGAATTTTACTGCTCCCTTAATTAATGGTGCATATATCCGCTGAAAGAAACCCATCATCCTGTCGGCAAAAGTTCTTTTGTGTGTTATGTTTTTAGAGAGGAACAATGCACTCATCATAGGGATATAAGTGAGTGATAAGATCAATGCTCCCAATATGGCAAATGATACGGTTTCTGCCATTGGCCGAAACATTTTTCCTTCAACACCCTGCAACGAAAGAATAGGTAGATAAACAATAAGAATAATAATTTGTCCGAAAGCGGCTGAGCTCATCATGCGCCGGGCACTGCCACCAACAGCATTATCCATCTGTTGCTGTGTAAGTTTTCCTTTTAGTTTTTCACTTGCAAAAAAGTGTAAGGTCGCTTCCACAATGATTACCGCTCCATCCACAATCAACCCAAAATCAATTGCACCCAGGCTCATCAGGTTTGCACTTACACCAAACAGGTTCATCAAAGCCAAGGCAAATAAGAGAGACAAAGGAATGGCAGATGCAACTATTAAACCTGCTCTTAAATTTCCGAGAAATAAAACCAGTATCAGTATTACAATCAATGCACCTTCTACAAGGTTTGTTTGCACCGTATTGATGGCACGGTCAATTAAATTGGTCCGGTCTAAAAAGGCTTCTATCTCCACATCATCAGGTAAAGATTTTTCTACTGTTTTCATTCTTTCCTTTACCAACTCTACTACGGTTGCACTGTTTGCGCCTTTCATCATTAAAACAATTCCACCAACCACTTCTTTTTCGCCGTTGTACGTCATCGCTCCATACCGGGGTGGCGAACCGAACTGTACGGTAGCTACATCCCTTATCAGAACCGGGATACCGCTTTGATGTTTGATGACGATGCTTTCAATATCTGCAAATGTTTTTACCAATCCCACTCCACGGATGAAGTAAGCGTTTGGCTTTTTATCAATATAAGCACCTCCTGTATTCTCATTATTTTTTTGGAGGGCTATAAATATTTCGGGGATAGTAATATTCATTGCTTTTAACCTTTCCGGGTTAATAGCTACTTCATATTGTTTGCTGATGCCTCCAAAACCTGTAACTTCAGCTACGCCTGCAATACCGGTTAACTGCCGGCCTACTATCCAGTCCTGCATGGTACGTAAATCCATTGCAGAATATTTTTGCTCACTGCCTTTTTTAGGGTGAATTACATACTGGTATATTTCTCCAAGGCCCGTTGTAACCGGACCCATTTCGGGAGTACCCATGCCTTTGGGAATTTCGGTTTCCGCAATTTTTAGTTTTTCGGAAATAAGCTGACGGGCAAAATAGATGTCCATTTTTTCTTTGAACACAACAGTTATTACACTTAGTCCAAAACGGGAAAACGAACGCATTTCCTCAATGCCCTGTATATTGGAAAGCGACCTTTCAACAGGATAGGTAATAAACTGTTCTACTTCCTGTGCTGCCAGTGTTGGGGCACGGGTAATAACCTGCACCTGGTTATTGGTAACATCCGGCAGTGCATCTAATGGCAATTTAGTGGCACTCCATAAGCCCCAGATAATAAGTGCCAATGTCATTACACCTATTATCAGTTTATTTTTTATACTGAAGTGAATTATTTTATTCAACATGTTATATCTATTTGGTTAGATGCCAGTAGTAATGCCTTATCCTATTAGCAATAGCTGCTAAAAGAATGGCACAACTCAGTGCAATAACAATTATTTTAATTACCCGGATTGCCAAAGGTTTTTTTTCCTTTTTAGCATTTTTTCCGGATTCCATTTTAAAAATGGATAAGAGAATGATAAATGCGATACATACCAATTCATTGGTTATGCTGCAAATTCAGTGAAAGGAGTAACTATGCTATTTTAGGAGGTTGCCAGATATTGCCATAGAGTTGAGTATGAATGGCGATATTAAAAAGCGGATATTTCTCTGATGAGAAAACAGATTTTACAAGCTCTGTTTTTGAGTTGGCTGAATAAAATGCTGAAGCTGCGCAGCAGGTGCAGGTGCAAAATGGAGTGCAAACTTCATTTTTGTGTTCATGATCCTGGTGAGAGGTAGCAGCTGAAATTTTTGTTTGTGCTTTTGCATTACACTCTACACTGTCGCCGCAAGGCAGGCAGGACAGGTACACCATGAAGAATGCCAGTAAAGTGAATAAAAATTTCATTGCTGCAAATATAGATGGATTTGTGGCAATTTTTAGTTTTTCAAGCAATCATTAAATCAACGATGTTGCATTTCCTGGATAATTCCTTATTTCGGAATAAGGATGATTTAAATGGCAGTTTGTTTATTATGTTGCCTATGTGAAATTATTACAAGAATTGTCATGATTGCAATTGAAACCAAAGAAGATGGTAAGGTTCCCAGTTCCAAACCACCTTTTGATAAAGGCTTTGTCAGGAAGTCGCCAAAGGTTGCACCAAATGGTCTGGTAAATATAAATGCAATCCAAAACAATAGGATATGATTTATTTTTGTATAATAATGAAGTAGAACAACAATTAAAATGATAATGCCTGTAACCAATGCTCCGTTTAAATAACTAAAGCCCATATTGTCACTTAGAAAGTCCCCAAAAGCAGTACCTAAGCTATTAGAGAATAGTATGGCAACCCAATAATAGATTTCTTTCGGACGTTCAGATATGGGATATACTTCAAGGTTTTTGTATCGCTTGTTCCACAAGTACAAAGTCAAAATCAAACAGCCAATAAGTATTAAACTTCCTAAGGCATAACCTAAATGTAATGTCCTGTCTATATAATCTGAAATTTCAGTACCTAATGTGGTTGTCCCAACAATTACCAACCAATAAATAACAGTTGTATATTTTTTAACTGTTAGTTGTGCAAACAAAACCAAGGTAAAAAACAAAAGTGTAATTCCAATTCCTGTTGTATAACCTAAATTTAGGGTCATTGAAATAAAGTCGCCAAGTGTTTCACCAAGTGTAGTAGCCACGATTTTCATCAGCCAAAATATCAGAGTTATTTTGGCAACTTTATTTAATTGCTCCATGCTTTTTATTTTAATGTTCACAAGCGACTGATCCATCCTCGTTAAAGATAACTTCTTTTGTGGTGTTTCCTTTAGAGATGTCCAATAGGTATTGAACTCTCTTATCGGCCAATGTCAAAAGTTCGATTTGTTGAGCAGGTTTATAACCTGCATATTTTGTTTTTGCTATTTCTAAAATACTTTTTGGTGCTTTACCAAGGTCAATGTCTTCTTCCTTTTGAACATAAGTTCCGTCAGGTAAAAAAATTAAGGAAAAGGTGGCACTCCCTTTTTTAGTTATAATTACATCAATGGCGTCTCCCCCGGAGCACAACGGGTCATATGCTGCAGATTGCATTATATAGCCTTCAAAATTTTTAGAAATAAACTCTTTGATATTTAAAGGAAGTTGGTTTATTGCAATTTCACCACTTAATGAAGCTATCGTTTGTAGGGTATCAGGAGGTAAGGAATTTTTAGCTATAGTATCTTTTTGAGACTTGTCTACTTCCGGGGTACTTCCATTATTACATGCCGTAAAAAATAAATACAATGTCATAAATAATGATACTGCGATAAGTTTAATCATTTGATATATATTTTATGTGTTGATAAAAAGTTGAAAAGGTTTATGCTGCTGAAATAAAATTGCCATAAGGGCAGGCTTTGTGCGGTTGGGGTATTGACCAAAGGGCCGCCCATAACTGAAGCTAAATTTACATTTAAAAGTTGATTGTTGGCACTACTGATCTGCTGAATTTCAACAGCCGAAATTATAGCTTGCATATGCTCTGCCATTAATTGCTCCAATGTAGAGCCCAATTGCACAAACATTTTGTTTGCTGCATAGGAAATTTCGAAATCAACAACATGATGCCCCAGCTTGTATCGGCGGACATTTTACAGAACCATAACTACAAAATACACAACAGTCGCCTTCATTAGGTTTCAGTCTTGTTTTGCAGTTTTTACATTCATAAAAAAACTGACAGGCATCAGTAGGCATTGTTTCTTCCTGTTTGTGTCCACAAACCGGGCATGTAATAGTTGATTGAAGTATGATGCTTTTTTCCATTAGTTGTTAATTACTGTTTGTGAAATTACTTTGTATCCTGTGCTTTTAATAGCCGAAGCAATACTGTCAATAGAAGTTTTGCTGTTGTCAAATTTTACCTTACTGTTTGCTTTTTCATAAGAAGTTTGGAATTCGATAACGCCGTTGACTTTTGATATTTCACTGTTCACATGTTCTGTACAGCTTTCGCAAGTCATACCTTTTATTTTAAATTCCGCTTGCCGGATATCGCTTTTGTCAACTACAATAACTTTTGTCACCTGAGGCTTGGGATAAAATACTTTAGCATAGTAGGGAAAGACAATTAACAGACCTGCAATAACAGTAACGATAGCTAAAAACCGCTTTGATTGCAGGAATGATCTTTTACTGTCTGTTTCACATTCGCAATCCACATTTTTTATAGGTTTCAATTTCTGATACCAGGCGAAAGCAAAAACTGCAATTGCCAAACCGATTAAATAGGGACGGTAAGGTTCAATCCATGAAAAGGAAGAAGCCAAACCACTTGCCCCACCCAAAAAAGCCAAAACAGGAGTGATGCAACAAAGTGAAGCAGCAACAGCGGCAAAAATTCCTGCTAACCAACTTTTACTATTTTTTGTTTTAGTTGTCATGCAGGTTGTGTTGTTAAGTTTTGTTGATTAATGATCTTAAAAAATGGCCGCAATATTTTTAAATGCTCTCTACGTAATGAATAGAAAATTGTTTGCCCTTCTTTTCTGGCTTCAATAATGTTGCCATCTTTCAATTTGCGTAAGTGCTGAGAAATTGCAGGATTGCTCATACCCAATATATCACTTAGGTCGCAGGGACAAAGTTCATTTTCTTCTTCCAGCAGATAGATAATTTTCAGACGCACTTCGTTTCCTGTCAATGCAAGAACCTGACCAAGCAGTGAAAACGAACGGGCATTGGCTATTAGTTTTTGACGGCAACTTTTAATTTGTTCTATATCTGCCTGTACCCTGATGCAAGTGTCGTTAACCATTCTTAAAGAGATTTGAAAGGCAAAGGTAGCTCAATATTTAGTATTTAAGCAAATGCTTAAATACAAATGACCACAGCATTAATAAATAATTTGTTAAAAGGAATGATCTATCCTATTTATTTATCTGCTTTTTCAAAAGTTGTGCATTAATCGCTACTATAATGGTACTTAAACTCATAAAAACAGCACCAACTGCCGGACCAAGAACAAATCCTGCTGAATAAAGAACACCTGCAGCCAATGGAATGGCAAAACTGTTGTACGCTGTTGCCCAAACCAGGTTCTGCACCATTTTTTTATAGGTGGCTTTACCAAATAAAATAAGATTGGCAATGTCTTTGGGATTGCTGTTTACCAGAATAATGTCAGCAGTTTCTGCAGCTACATCTGTACCAGAACCAACAGCAATACCCACATCTGACTGCGCCAAAGCAGGTGCATCATTTACTCCGTCGCCTGTCATGGCAACAAACTCACCTTTTCTTTGCAATTCTTTTACTATTTCCACTTTTTGGTGTGGCAGAACTTCTGAATAATATCCATCCAAGCCTAATTCATCAGATACAGCCTTTGCCACTGTTTCATTATCACCGGTTGCCATCAATACTTTAATACCATTTTTCTTAAATACTCTGATCGCATCTGCACTTTCCGGCCTTATCGCATCTGCCAGTGCGATGTATCCTGCCAACTTATCATCAACCAAAACAAAAACAACAGTTTCTGCTTTACTTGAATAAGCTCCTTCCGGTACGGTCAGATTTTTATCTTTTAAATAACCGGGGCTTACCACTTTTATTGATTTCCCCTCTACGGTTGCTTCAACCCCCTTTCCTGTGATGGCATTAAATGCTTCTGCTTTGGGTATGGTTATGTTTAGTTCTTTTACTTTATTGATAATACCCACTGCAATCGGATGCTCTGATGTTTGTTCCAATGCACTTGCCAACCTCAACAATTCGTCTTTTGAAATTGAAGTTTCAACAGTTTCAAAACGGGTTACTCCAAAAACACCGGTAGTCAGAGTTCCAGTCTTATCAAATAAAAGTGCTGTTATCTTTCTTGATTCTTCAAAAGCCGTTCTGTTGCGGATCAGCAAACCGTTTTGAGCAGACACTGCTGTCGAAATTGCAACTACTAATGGTATAGCCAAACCCAATGCATGAGGACAGGCAATCACCATCACTGTAACCATACGTTCTAATGCAAAAACAAATGGATAACCAGCAATCAACCAAACTGCCAATGTACCAAAGCCAACAGACAAGGCGATATAGGTAAGCCATTTGGCTGCCCGGTCGCTGAAGTTCTGCATTTTTGATTTTGCCTTCTGTGCTTCCTCTACCAGTTTAATCACTTTATTCAGATAGCTGTCCTTTCCGGTATGCTCTACTTTTATTTTCAAAGATCCATTACCATTAATTGAACCACCTATCACTTTATTATCTTTTTCTTTTTTTACCGGCTTTGACTCCCCGGTAAGCATGGATTCATTCAGGTAACTGCTACCTTCTTCGATTATACCATCCGCAGGAACCTTCTCACCGGGCTTTATCATTATGATGTCGTCTTTTTGCAGCATTTCCAGTTTTACATCTTCAATACGTCCATCTTTTGTAACCCGATGTGCCTCTGCAGGCATCATGCTAACTAATAATTGTAACGCTTTTGATGCTCCTAATACTGATTTCATTTCGAGCCAATGACCTAACAGCATGATGACAATTAAGGTAGCCAGCTCCCAGAAAAAATCCATCCCTTTTAGTCCGAAGACAGTGGCCGCACTATAAAAATAAGCTACTGAAATTGCCATTGCTATCAGGGTCATCATACCGGGGCCCTTCTGTTTTATTTCTGTTGTGAACCCTTTCAGGAATGGCCAGCCGCCCCAGAAATAAACAACAGAAGATAGAACCAACAGGATATATGAATTGTATGGAACGTTCAAACTATATCCAAAAAAATCCTGTATCATCGAGGACAATACTAATATCGGGATAGTAAGGATAAGGCTTACCCAAAAACGTTTTTTAAAATCTTCAATCATCATTTTATGATGGTCGTGGCCTGCCATACCCATTGGTATATTACCGTGGTCGTGTTGCATTTTGCTATGATCCATCTTTGTATGATCCATTTTACTGTGATCCATAGTTTCATGTTCATGATGTTCGTGATGACCGTGATGATGATGTTCGTTATGATCCATAATAAATTAATTTTATGATTGTGGATATTTTAAATTGAGTGCTTTCAAATGATTAAAGACGGTTTCTGCTGCCTTAAAATTTCTATACCACCTTTTGTCAGCCGGAATGATATGCCAGGGCTGGGTACTGCAATGTTCAATTAACATTGAATATGCTTTCATATAGGCATCCCATTCTTTTGGCGCTTTATCATCAGCTATATCATATTTCCATTTTTTGTGTGGCTTTGTTTTTCTCTCTTCAATTCTTTTCTTTTGTTCTTCTTTTGAAATATGCAGAAAGAATTTCAGAACATGGATATTGTTTCTGGTAAGATGATCTTCCAGTTCGTTGATGAGCTGGCAGCGATGATGAATTGCCGCGGCATCCAATGACCCCTGAATATGGGGAACAAGTATATCCTCATAATATGAACGGTTGAAAACACCGATCATTCTTTTGGCAGGAATATGCGGATAAACCCGCCACAAAAAGTCATGCTCCAATTCATTGCCTATTGGTTTTTTAAATGAAGTTACCTGAACCCCGAGAGGGTTCATGCTGGAAAAAGCATGGCGTGTAGTTCCATCTTTACCTGCAGTATCAACGCCCTGCAAGATGATAAGAAGGCCAAATCGTCCATCCGCATAAAATTTATTCTGCAGTTCAAATAACTCTTCTTTGAGCCTTTTTAATTCTTTTTTGCAATACTCCTTATCAGCATTATCAGGAGGCAGAGATGGCTGACCGGTTATACGTTTCATGAGTTTTTTTTGTAAGTAATTGTAAAATAATCCCCACCTTCTTCCTTAAATATTTGCTTTTCCAATGCGCCTGAAACGGTAAGATATTCTGTAACATAATAGGAAATTGTCTTTATCCGTATTCCTAAAAGATAGGCTTTAATATTTATTTTTTCAGTTACTTTCCAATAACTGTTATCCATTGTCAGCTTTCGGTTTGTAATTTCTACTTTATTTCTTGAGCCGAAAAAATTCAGGATACCGGATTCAACATACATTGTCAGAGACAGGTTGCTCATCATTTCATAAGGATTAAGATTGTATAATTTTTTAAAATCACCGGAATTAACAGAAACAGAGATCTTTTGTTTCTTTGGATTGACTGTAAATACTGAAAGCAAAACATTTGCTTCGCCGGGCCTGCAGCGATATTTGGTTGTATAGGTTGATTTTAACCTTTGTGCCTCATCATAAATTTTTGTATCAATGTTTAAAAGAAAATCATCGCCGGTCTGATTCAGCCTTTGAGCAAAAAATTCCTGTTTCCCGGTAAGTTTACCATTGACGTTATAACTTTCCCTGGTAATAGTCTTATTCGCAATCTGTTCAATGAACATTTCTTTACCCTGTCCCATAAGATTTATTACAGGCAGCATAAAAAAACATATAAACATTAAATATTTCAGCATCATCCAGTTTGTTTAAATATTGTTCAGAATAAAGTCAACACGGTCCTCGGGTGGTAGTACAGGCACAAAAACAATAGGGCAAGGGAACTCGTGATAAACTTCAATTATCAGGTTATGAATACGGATTTGTTCTTCTTCATCTTCCAACCTTGCATAATCTTTAATTAATGGTAATCGGTCTAAGATAAAAACCCTGTGGTAGCAGTATTTATTGACCTGTTCAATCAAGCGGTCATCGTATTCCAGGCCCAAAAACTTATAATAGGCCATGGCATCGGGTAATGCACGGTCTAAGAAAACGGTATCATTTACATCAAGTTCGGCTTCCTGTTCTATCTGCATGTTTAATACGCCCAACTGAAACTCCTTTTTATTGTTGCGGATTTTCTCGACCGTTAGGCCTGTTACTTTTTGCGTATCGATGTAATGCCTGGCGTGTTCAATGGTAGTTACATAACCTCGGGCAGCAAGCAATTTTACTACTGTTGTTTTACCTGTACAGGGGCCTCCTGTAATAACATTCCAATTAGTTAATATTTGCTTATGATTCATCCTGTTAATTTTTAATTTTTTATAACTCTACAACCTGGTTTAAAAATGGCAATTGTGCAGTCCATTGTTTTTCTTCCTGCAGTTTCTTTTGTAAAGCTTCTGCCTGATCTTTTTCTCCATGAATAATGAATACATGTTTGGGAGCAGTGTTCATTTTATTTAACCAGCTTAGTAAATCATTTTGATCTCCATGTGCCGATAACCCTTCTAATTGTTTTACCTGCATTTTAAATGGATAGGTTTTCCCGTAAATCTTAATTTCCCTGGCTCCTTCCAGTATCTTCCTGCCTCTTGTCCCGTCAGCCTGGTAACCGGCGAATAATAATGTGTCATTGATATTGCCTGCTCTTTTTTCAAGGTAATTCAGTATCCTGCCACCGGTAACCATTCCGCTTCCGGCAATAATTATTTTTGGATTTTTATCTTCTCTTATTTCCAGTGTCACTCTGAAGTGTTTCACAATGGTAAAGTGTGAGCACATCTCATCGCACTCATCCGGGCCCAGTTTATGCCATTTCCGGGAATGATGAAAAAGATCGAGTACATTAGCACCCATCGGGCTATCCATTATCATAGGAATCTTTGATATTTTTTTGTCCTTTAATAATTGCCACAACATGAGCATCAGTAATTGAGTCCGCTCTACTGCAAAACTGGGAATAAAAATACTGCCGCCCCGTGCTACAGTTTCATTGATTATCTCTTTCAGTTGAGGTATAATAGTTGATTCTTCGGCATGAATTTTACCCCCATAAGTTGATTCAATCAATACTACATCTGCTTTTTCGGGTTTTTTTGGCGGATATAATAACAAATCATTTTCCCGGCCTATATCGCCGGAAAAAACAATTGTCTTTCCATCAGTCTCTACCTCAATAAATGTTGAACCCAGGATATGCCCGTTATATAAAAAACGGGCTTTGATATTTTTCGAAATTTCAAGCCATTCATTCTCTTCAACAACATAAAAAAGGCCGACGGTTTTCGTTACATCTTCAACTCCATAAAAAGCCAGTGCCGGTTTGTGTTTGCTATAACCTTCCTTATTGGCTCTTTCAGCTTCTTCTTCCTGAATTTCAGCTGCATCTTTTAAAATAATTTCTGCTGCTTTCAGTGTGGGTGATGTGCCAAAAATCTTTCCCTTAAAACCCAGCTTTACCAACCTTGGCAGGTAGCCCGTATGATCAAGATGTGCATGGGTAAGTAAAACCGTAGTAATAGAAGATGGCACATATTCGGGTTGCTGCCAGTTGAGAAGTCTCAGCTCCTTTAATCCCTGGAACATGCCACAGTCTATCATTATCTTTTCTCCATCTGTTTCCAGCATGTATTTTGACCCGGTGACAGTACCGGCTGCTCCTAAAAATGTCAGTTTCATTTTGTATTGATTTTTGTATTACAAATATTCTTTGCTTCTTCAAGAATCCGGGCGGCTCTTATTGGAGCGATTCCTATTGCTTCAAGTACATCCGGGTTTTTACATAAACTTTTACACATAACCATCATTCTTTCCAGCAACCGGTTTTTTTCGGCTTTAGTGAGAGAAGTAATACAGGTTACCGGATGCAAACCTGTATTGTTGATCTTCTCTCTTAAACTTTTTCCTCTGGGAAAATTCCAGCTCATCAATTGCAGGCCGGAGCATACCCCGTATTGCTCTGCATCGCTGGTCATTCTTGTATTGGTTACCAGCCAGCCCTTGAACTTTTTTGAACCCGGTTTATCAGTGTTTATTTTCCTTCCTATATCCTGAAATCTGGCACTGACATACAAAGCATGTTTCACATCGCAAACCGTTCCCGGCTCTCCATGAAATTTACATTCCATCATGAATAACTCTGTATCATTCTCTGCAATCACATCCACTTCATGTTTTACACAATTTCCCATAATGATCTTACCTGTTTGAGTTCTATAACCCTCGGCTTTAAACACTTCAGAAACATAATTTTCAAATGGAAATCCGGTTGGGCCCAGTTCCATGATGGCTCTTTTTAAATGATATTTCCCCGCACTTGGCAGGTGCTTTTTACGGAGCTCGGAGAAAACCATTTTATAGAGTTTTTTTGTTGAGATATTTTGATAAAGCCTGCTCTCAACATTCCTTATGACATGGTCAATCGTTTTGGATGTTGCGCCTGAACGCAACAAGGATTGCCTGATCTTTTGGGCATTAAATGGCACAATGCTGCCATCAGCTTTTACAATTAAAATATTTTCCACTGCAGGTTTCTTTTTCATTTCCTGATGATTGCTGAATTGTAAAAAGCCGCTATACAGGCACCGACGAGCCACCCAAGAACGAATGTCTCAATAATACCAATTGCAGCTTCTCCCAAAGAAACATTCATCCTTACAATAGTTGAAACATCCAGGCCGTGCAAGAGGCTGTTAAAAAATTTAACTGTTCCATCATGGCCGACTGTAGCCATCACCACGGCGCAGCCTAAATAAAGTAAGGCCATTGTAAGCCCTACTGCAAGGCCAAATTTTTTTGCATTAATGGTGCTGTTCATGATTTTCAGTTTTTAGTGTTTTTAAATCCTGTTTATTTATCTCCTCGTCATTATGTGCATGACTGCTGTGTCCATGCCCGCCATGACCATGCATGGGCATCAGTAAGTGGCAGGCAAACATGGCCAGCACAAAAATGAAAAGGGATGTACCTGACCCTAACCCAAGGGCAGGTGCAAAAAATATCAATAGCAGCGGCAGGCCGCAGCCAATGATCATCCAGATGATATGCTTTTTCATTTTTTAATTATTTAATGTTTCTTAATTCAATACTTTTTATAAATATTTTGTACGGTCAAGTTTTCTGTCTTCAAAAGGAAACTGCCTGTCAACAGGAGGTAAATAATATACTCTTGGTTTTGTACCCAGCTCTTCCAGGTACCTGTATCCCGCTTTATCCCGTAGCAGTTCACTTAGCCGGACTGTATCATCTCCATTGGTAACGCTATCTTCATTTTCATCACCAAAATATATTGCACCATAGGGGCATCCGGTTACACAATCAGGCAGTTTGTCCTGCACAATATTGTGCGGACAGAAGTCGCATTTTTCAACAGTACCCCGTTGGTGATCGGAGCAGGTTTCATGTGGTGTTATCTGTTCAAATTCATCAAGCGTAAGCTCAAAATCACTATCACCCCAATTAAAAACCCTGGCTGAATAAGGACAGGCTGCCATGCAAAACCGGCAACCGATACAACGGTTATTATCAATACCCACAATGCCATCTGATAATTTAAAAGTGGCGCCCACCGGGCAAACTTTTACGCAGGGCGGGTTATCGCAATGAAAACAGGGAGAAGGCATCCAATACGGAGAAGAGAGATCTGCATCCATCATCTTTGTAAGTTTGATATAGCTTCTTTCAGGAGGCAGGTAATGCATCTTGGAGCAGGCACTTAAACATTTACCTGCTCCTTTGCATTTTGACAGATCAAATACCATTACGAATTTTCTGCCGGGAATTCCTTCTCTTACATTATGCGTTGACTCCCTCATTTCTGGGATAGTCCGAACTATTGAATCTTCATCCACTTCCACGACTTCTCCATTGGTGGAAAGTAATTTTATTTTCTTCCCTTTTTTATTATCGCTGCAACCTGGTAGCAGGGAAAGTAAACTAAATCCACCTGCAAGCCCGGCTACAGTTGCCGTGCTTTCCTTAATAAAATCTTTTCTTGACTGTTGCATAGCAAATCATTTTTAAGTTCCTGAATAACCGTTTACGGAAGTCTTAATATGCCCGGTTATTATATTTTTTCAAGCGTTTGCTTTTTTTCTTCGTATTCTTCTTTATTGATTTCACCTTTGGCATATCTCTTCTTTAAAATATCCAGCGGAGTATCCTTTTTTGTTCGTTGGCCGGGGATATTATAAGGAGTGAAGAAAATCCAGATCAGAAAAATAATCCAGATCACCCACCAGATATAATGCATTCCCCATACATGACCGTTATAATAGTGTTCCATAATTTAATTTTTTTAAGTGATGAATTGTTATTTATGAAAGTAGGATATGTGATGCTTTGAATACCGATATTATCATCTGATGCGGCATGAATGCATTTAGACTATAAAATGCATAAGACGACATCTCTTTAATATCAACACGGCACCAGGATAAGAATTTTAAATTCTGAAAATGCAGAGAAATGCCCGGTAAAAACCGGAATGGCTTCGGATAAAGCCTGAGGAAAAATTATTGGTATTGCTAATTTCAGGGGCATTATATTTTTCCAATAACCACACTTGCAGTTCAGGCAAAACAACTGTTGTCCAGTTTTGAGTAATTGCAACCGGCTGTACAGTTTTATGATTATCAGCCTTTGAAAAAACAATCTTATCTGTGCAACAATTTTTGTGAGTTTGCGAACTGTGATCACAACCGCAATGAGGGTTAATCCCAATTCCGGGTATAGCTATTCCGGAAAATTTGCCAGCGCAGAAATGAATATCCACTGCAACGGAAAATGCGGTACTGCTGTAAAGCACAAGAAGTAGTATGGATATAAATTTTTTCATTAATGATTAACCCATGCTAAGGTTAAATATTTCACTATTTAAAAAAATGACAAGCATCATATCTATTTATAATTTTTATCAGTTAAGAGTATTTAATATCTTACTGAAATACAAATATTTCCACTACTTAAATTCCTTTATTTTTTGCAGGAAGTAAGTAATGATATAATCCCTTTCCCCGGATGTTAATCTTGCATTTTTATGCATGATACTATAAGAACGCAAAGGCATTTCCCGATCTCTCACCTGGCTGGCAATAGCTTTCAGTTTACTCTGCTGCCTTCTTGTTGAATAACTCCCAAATTCATCAAAATTCAATTCCTTTTTCCCGTCAACAATATGCATGTTTAAGAACAAGGCAACCGGTTGAATATTGCTGTACCAGGGGTAACGAGTGTTATTGCTATGGCAATCGTAACAGGCAGATTTCAGAATGACCATGACAGAATCCGGTACGTTGTATAATTTTTCAATCCTTTCTTTTGTTTCCACTGATGAAATATTTTTTTCCGGCCTTGGATAAAACTGAAACAATCCAAATAAGAACAATAATATCAGCCCGGCTTTTTTCCATTTTGATTTTGGCAAGTATTTCATAGTCCATTAATGTTGATGTCCACTCATATCCATACCACCCATTGCATCTGCTCCTTTTTTAAATACAAATTCACTGTTCAATAAATAAGCACCCCCCTTGTTCACTACATCACCGTTTTGTAATCCTGATTTAATTTCCAGTCTGTCGCCGCTTTCTAAACCGGTTTGCACCATTTTCATTTTGTAACTGTTTTTGCCTGATTGTACCCAAACCACATTCATTTTCCCATCACGGAGCACCGCATCTGAAGGAAGTGTAAGCGTATTGAGTTCCTTGCTTTTGATACTTACATAGGCAGGCATTCCGGGTTTAAGCAGTCCGTTGGGATTAGGTATTGAAACCCTAACCAGATTAAGCCTGCTGTCAGAAACAATTTCAGGATTTGCAAATTCTATTTTTCCTTTCCATTCTTTACCGGGTATATCGGGAAATTGAACGGTGGCTGTTCCTTTCAGGTCTATGGCTGAAAGTTGTGAAGTATATACCTGTGCTTCTGCCCATAATGAGGAAAGATCGGCCAGTTTTACAATGGTGCTTCCCTCCGAAACATATTGACCTTCCATAACCGGCAGTTCGGTAATGAAGCCTGATTCATTGCTGTAAAAAGAAGTTAAGGGTGAAGACTTTTTTGATTTGCCCAGTTCATTTACCTGAGCTTCACTCATGCCCCATAACAATAATTTCATCCTTGCACTTTGTACCAGCCTGTTAAAATCTATTATGGAATTGTCAAGTGATTGTTGTTTTTCAACTGCTACAATGTACTCCTGTTTGGCATTATTCAATTCTTCACTGTACAAGTCATACAGGTGTGCTCCTCTTGAAACATAGTCGCCCATGTTTTTAAAATACAGCCTGTCAATGCGGCCCATAATACGGGCATTGATGCTGTTGACCCTTGATTCATCCGTATTTAAAGTAGCAGTTAAGATCACTTTATCGCCAATCATTCCATTACGGATGGTGTCTGTCTCAATATTGCCCAACCGTATCTGCTCGTCATTCAGCATTATTTCATCGGCTGCCGTGTTTGTTTTCTTTACTACAATCAGGTCCATGTGGCAGATAGGGCATGTGCCCGGCTTATCCTGCATGATCTGCGGATGCATACTGCAGGTATAATATTCGTCCTTATTAACCAGCGTTGCTTTTTTGCTTTTACAGGATGCTAAAACAAAGAGAGCTGAAATGATAATGATGATATACTTTTTCATGTCTGTTAATTTGTTTTGATGAAACTTTCGCTGTCTACCAGATACTGTGCATTTGCGGCAACGGCTTCTGTTTTTTCCAAACCGTTTAATACCTGCACTAAATGCTTATTGGTAATACCTGTTTCAATTTTTCTTGCTATGAATGCCTCACCGGTTCTTACAAAAACAACTTTATCCAAACCAAGTGATAAAACAGCTTCTTCCGGTAACCAGTTTGCAGAACGGTCTCCTGCAAAAATGGTCGCCTTCACCTGGCTGCCGATTGGAATTTTGTAAGATGAATTGTCGAAGTAAACCCTTGCCGTTACTGTTTTACCTCCATCCCGGTAAACAGGCTCAATGTAACTGATGGTTGCTCTGAAATCATTTTTCGGATCTGTTTCCGGAGTGATGCGAACCTTATTTCCAACTTTCACCATGGCAGCCTGCCCGGTAAAGATGTTGAGCAATGCCCATGCCCTGTTTGGATTATACACGGCAAAAATGTTTTGTCCCTTCTGCACATACATGCCCTCTTTGACAGATAGCTCCTCTGTTGTAACAGTTACAGGTTGCATACTACCGGTCTGATTGTTACTCATACCAGCACTGTTACTTTCATGAATATGCCCGCTGTAATTACTGAACACCGAAACTTTATAAGACGGTTTACCGGTTTTTATTACATTACTCAATTGCTGATTGCTCATACCCAACAAATACAATTTCTGTTTTGCTGAATTGATCAGCATAGTATTCTCCGGATCATTCTTTATGAGAAACAAAAGATTTTCCTGTGCAGTTAATAGTTCAGGGCTATAAATGTCCATGATGCGTTGTCCCCTTGCAATCTTTTGATAACGGTATTTTACATACAGCTTTTCAATCCTCCCGGAAAAATTGGAAGAGATAACGCCTGTCTGCCTGGTGTCATAAGTGATGAAGCCGTATGCATCCATTTCAATATCTTCTTCCCTTGCCATCATGTGTACCATGGGTACATTGGCAATCACCTGTTGATTGGAAGGTTTAAGCAGTGTGTTCAGTGAAACGGCTTTGGGTTCTGATGCTGACTTTACTTTTTCTAATTGCATACCGCACACAGGGCAGGTTCCGGCCGTATCACTTTGAACCTTTGGATGCATAGGACAGGTGTAACCTTTGGTTGCATTCATACTGCTTTCATTCATTTCATGTCCTTTTTGCATGGAATGATTCTCCATTAATACCAGGTCCATTCCACACTTAGGACACTTACCGGGTTTATCGCTGAAGACAGAATCCTGCGGCATCGGGCAGGTGTACATTGCTGCTGTTTTATCATTACCGTTGTTACAGGCAATAAATAAAACCGTAACTGCAACCGCAACCAGCCATTTTATTTTGTGAATCATTTTCATACTAATTATTTTATTTCCAAAATTTTCATCAACTCTGCCTGCATCTGCAATCCCTTTTGCAACTGGTCGAAGTAATCCATCTGTGTCATGTTCAGGGCTTCCCATGCATCAAAGAGCTGAAATAATTCTTCTGTATTCTGCTCGTACCCTAACTGCATGGTTTGGAAATTCCGTCGCAAAGCAGGAATGATCTGGTCCTCGTACAATTTCATCTGCTTCTTTTTTAATTCCAGTTCTGTAAAATTGTTTGCCGCCATGCCCGAGGCTTCGTTAATAATCATCTGTTGCTGGTTTTGTAAGGCTTCATTTTGCCAAACCAGGCTTTCGGCTTTTGCCTTATTCATTTTGGATGACCATTTCGCCAATGGAATTTTTACCATGGCCATTGCTGTAAACATAACCGGTTGCCTTGCCCAGCCTGTCATGTGGTCGTAACGAATACCAAACTCCGGTTTCAGTTTTGCGAGTTCGGCTGTACGTTCCAGCTTGTTCACTTCCACCATTCTGTCAATTACTTTAATGTCACTTCGTTGTTTCATTAAAGATGCAGAATCGAACATGGCCCTGTTAAAACCGTACCATACATAATTGGTATCAACTGAAAATGCTTCCTCTGTATTTCTGTTCATCACTGTATTGATCGCAATCCGCTTTTGAACTATTTCATTTTGCAGCATGATCTGCATATTCTCCACATTTGCCAATGCTGCCTTTGCTTTATAATAGGCGCTTATCTTGCCTAAGCCATTTTTATATCGTATTTCCGCACTCTGCATCATGAATTTCAGCAGCTTTTCATTTTCATCCAGTACTTTCAGTTTCTTTTCCAGCACAATCCAGTCATAGTAGTTTTTTCTTGCCGTAAAAATCAGTTCATTAACCACTACATCCTTTTTTTGCAGTTCTACCGATGACTGTGCATTCATATAAGCAAACTCGGCGTTCTGCCGTTTCTTGTTAGGAAACATTTGCTGTGCTGAGATCATAAAGGCTCCCATTCCGGGTTGACCGTTCATGTATTTCCACCTGCCGGGGTCATAAGGTGTCTGAAAAAAACCTGCACCGAGTTCCGGAGGCATCCAGCTATAAGCCCCTTTCGCTTCTTCGTTCATGGAACGGGCTTCTGCATCCAGCATTTTTAAAGCAGGATGGTTGGTTTGAATGGCAGACTGAATTTCCTGCATGGTCAACAGTTTTTGCGACATGGCCATTGTGGTTACCAGCATTAAACCAATCAGTATTTGAAATCGTTTCATATTCTTTACTTTTTAATATGCTTAGTGTTTTGTTTCCAGCACTTCTATTTTTCCGTGTTTTCTTAATTCGTATTCCTTTGCCATTAAAAATATCAATGGAGTTACCAACAGGATATGTGTTGCTGATGTTAATACGCCACCAACCATTGGTAATACAATCGGCTTCATCACATCACTACCCACACCATGACTCCATAAAATAGGTATCAGCGCAAAGAGGGAAACACAAACGGTCATTAATTTTGGCCGCAATCTTTTTGCAGCACCGGCAATCACATATTCCCTTAAATCGGCCCTGGTGATGGTGTCTTTTGAATTTCCTTTTAATGCCACCAGTTGCTGCATGGAATCATTCAGGTAAATCACCATTACAATACCTGTTTCCACAGCCAAACCAAACAAGGCGATAAAACCTACTGCCACGGCAACTGATAAATTCACACCCCAGAAATAAATCATGACGGCTCCGCCAATCAATGCAAAAGGAATGGAGATCAAACTCAGAAAGGCTTCTCTTGCATTGCGGAAAGCAAAATACATGGACAGGAAAATAATCAACAACACCACAGGTAAAATCATTTTCAATGTCCGTTCACTACGAATAAGGTTTTCATACTGGCCGCTCCATTCCAGAAAATAGCCTTTGGGCAATTTGGTAATCATCTTGTCCAGTTTCTCTTTGGCCTCATTCACCGTACCGCCTAAATCCCTTTCCCGTACATTAAACAGCACCGTTCCCCGTAACATCGCATTTTCTGAATTGATCATGGGCGGACCTTCAGTAATTTTTACATCGGCAACTGCTTCCAGGGGTACTGGGCCAAACTTCATGGTTTGCACCTGTAAGCGTTTTAAGGACTCGAGGTTGTTTCTGAAATCCTGGCCAAACCTTGCATTCACGGAGAAGCGTTGTCGTCCTTCAACGGTTGTAGTCAACCGCATTCCACCTAATGCGATTTCCACCACACTGTTTACATCATCCACAGTTAAACCGTACCGGCTTATTTCATCCCGTTTTACAATGATGTCAATGTATTTTCCACCGGTAATCGGTTCTACATACAAATCTTTTACACCATCAATACCTTCCAGTTCTTTTTTTACTTTTTCTGCAAAGGCATAAATGGTGTCGAGGTTTTGCCCATATACTTTTACACCCACATCGGTACGGATACCGGTGGAAAGCATATTGATACGGTTGATGATAGGTTGGGTCCATCCATTGGTAACACCGGGTATCTGCAACTTGGCATTGAGTTCATTGATGATATCGTTTTTGCTCATTCCTTTTCTCCATTCAGCCTGTGGTTTAAGCAATACTATGGTTTCAATCATGCTGATAGGAGAATTGTCGGTAGCCGTATTTGCCCTTCCTGCCTTACCCAAAACATTTTTTACTTCCGGTACAGACTTTATCAGTTTATCCTGCACCTGTAAAATGCGTTTTGCCTCGCTGTTGCTAACATCAGGCAGTGTAACGGGCATGAACAAAATGGAACCTTCATCCAGCGGTGGCATAAATTCTTTTCCTAAACTCAACAACATGGGTATGCTGATGGCCAATGCAATGATGTTTACAGCCAGTGTTGTTTTCCGCCATTTGATACAGGTACGGATTACCGGTTCATATATTTTTTCCAGTATGCGGTTCACCGGGTTTTTGGTTTCGGGCCTGAAACGCCCTTTCATAAAAAAGGAAATTAAAACGGGGGCTAATGTGATCACCAGCAATGCATCCACCATCATGATGAATGTTTTGGTGAAGGCCAATGGGTGAAACAATTTTCCTTCCTGGCCGGTTAATAAAAACACCGGCAGAAATGATGTAATAATAATAATGGTGGAAAAAAATACACCCCTTGATACCTGTATGCTGGCTTTTTCAATCAGCCGCATACGCTCCAATTCGGGAATCCGGTTGTAGCTGGACTTGCGTTTGAGTTTATTAAAAAGCTTTTTCATTATTGAGTATTTTGGGGTGGTTTATTTTGATAATCCGATAAATGCCGATAGGCATTTTCACTCATGATAATTCCATTATCTACAATTACCCCGATGGCCAATGCAATACCGGTAAGCGACATGATATTGGAAGAAATGCCAAACATATTCAACAGGATAAAACTGATGGCGATGGTAATGGGTATCTGAATGATGATACTTAGTGCGCTGCGCCAGTGAAACAAAAAGATGATAACGATGAGTGCAACCACTGCCATTTCTTCCACCAGCTTTATTTTGATGTTACCGATAGCGGCTTCAATCAGTTCACTTCGGTCGTAGGCTGTTTTAAAACTTACTCCTTCAGGTAAACCTTTCTGTACATCTTTCATTTTTTCTTTAACAGCATTGATTACTTTATCTGCGTTCTCTCCGTAACGCATCACTACAATGCCGCCTACCACTTCTCCTTCACCATTCTCATCAAAAATGCCCAAACGTAAATCGCCGCCCATTTGCACCGTACCAATGTCTTTTACCCGTACCGGAATACCATTATTATTGCCAACGGCAATACTTTCTATGTCTTCTTTGTTTTTGATATACCCCAATCCCCGGATGATGTAGGCCATGTCGCTCATTTCAAATTTCCGTCCGCCCACATCATTGTTACTTGCTTTTACTTTGTTCATCACATCCATCAGGCTGATATTATAGAACTGCAGTTTCACCGGATCAACCACCAATTGATATTGCTTTTCAAATCCGCCAAAGGATGCCACTTCTGCCACACCGGGTACCGTTTGCAAAGCCAGTTTTACATACCAGTCCTGCAATGCCCTTTGTTCCCCGAGGTCAAGATTTTTAGTATCCAATGTGTACCAGAATACATGGCCAACGCCGGTCCCATCGGGGCCAAGTGTGGGAGTAACTCCATTAGGCAGTAAGCGCTGTGCATAATTCAGTCTTTCCAGTACTCTTGTTCTTGCCCAGTACACATCCACATCATCTTCAAAAATCACATACACAAAACTCATCCCGAACATGGAAGTGCCCCTGATGTTTTTCACTTTGGGAATGCCCTGTAAGTTGCTTACAAGGGGATAGGTAACCTGGTCTTCCATGATCTGCGGCCCACGGCCCATCCATTCGGTGAAGACGATGACCTGGTTTTCGCTGAGGTCGGGAATGGCATCAATGGGGTTTTTCTTAATGTTTAAAACACCCCACACAAACAACCCTGCCGCAAGCAATAAAACGATGTAGCGGTTTTTTAGTGACCAGGAAATTATTTTAGGAATCATAACAATTTTTTTGGCTTGTGATTTATTTCATCATTTCTTCCACGCTGCCACAGGTCATCATCTTATCTCCATAAAAAGGATTTTTGATGTCTTTGGTTTCACTCAGCCACATGGAACCATCGTTGTACATGGGGCAATGATCATGGTATAGCGTCATACCGGCTCCAAACGCTTTTACCAGGTCATACATGTCTTTACTCATTGTGGCAAAATGTTCCCGCTGGTGGTCAATTTTACTTTTAGAAATATGCTCTGCATGTTCTTTCAGGTCAGATTCAATATCATCATATATTTTTTTCTGATCTGCGCTCAGCAATGATTTGTCAAATGTTTTCATGGCATCATACATTTTACCGGAAGCTGTTGCAGCTTCTGTTTCATTGCTGTTTATAAGGGCATTCTTTACTGAGAGATATTCCGTTACCAATGTTTTTATGTAAGATGCTACTGACGGATCAACGGAAGTAAATGTGGCAGCTACCATTTTAATATCCTTATCAGGTTGGGTATTTTGCTGCATAGGCATTGGCATACTGTCATGGTTCATACCCGTATTACTTTCTTTGTCAGAACTATTGCTGTTGCAGGAAATCACGGCAATGGCAGTGATTGCTGATATAATAAGAATTGTCTTTTTCATTTCTTTATTTTTAGTTGATTAATGTTTGTGATTGGAATGGTCGTCTTTTTTTTGTTCTTTTAAAGCCATACCACATTTAGGGCAAGTTCCCGGTTTATCGTAGGTTTTATCGCCTTCGCATTTCATGGGGCAGCTATATGCAACAGTTGCCTGCTCCTTTTCTTTCAGATCCATACCGCATTTGGAACATTTGCCCGGCTTATCACTGGTTACATCGGGATGCATGGGACAAGTGTACATTTTCATCACTTCCATTTTCATCTGTTCTTTTTTGGATTTGGTCATATCCATTCCGCATTTTGTGCATTTGCCCGGCTTTTTGCCTGTTACATCCGGGTGCATGGGACAACTGTATTTCATCATCTCCATTTTTTGTTTGGGTGCTTTTGTTTTTTGCTTGGTGCTGTCCTGGGCAAACAGGGAAAAAGAAACGATGGTTAACGCTGCCATCATCAGCATTTTAATTGCTTTCATTTTAAAAAGATTTAATTGTGTAAAAATTGAATAATTGATGGCATACAGAAATGCCTTTAGCCCGGCAAATCATTTGCCTGGCTCAACAAGAGGGAAAACTATTAAATACGAAAAACGCAGTTGCGGATGTAAACCGGAACGGCTGGCGTTCGGGGAGGGGCATTGCTGTTGGGGCTTTCTTCAGTTAATGAAGGCAATGCCAATTCGGGTAATTGAATATAAGCAGAAGGTAAAGCCGTTGCCATCAACTGCATGAGCTGCAGGTTGCTTTCAGTTACCTTTTGTGCCGAATAGTCTTTTAAAAACTTGTGTTCATCCTTGCAGCAGCCATTATCCTTTTCGTTGCTTTTTTCCATCCCACATTTACCGCAGGTTTTGGATTTATTGTTTCCAAGCCCCCAATCGGCCAGCTTGCCCATGCAATAATGCATGTGTACCGTTGCACCTGAAGAAGTGCCCAGATACAAAACGGCTAATATGGCTGTGATGAACTTTTTCATGTTATAGATTACTACAAAAGTATAACATTTATTTTGAGGATTCTTACATAATTCTGCTATCTGTTTATACTTAAATGACTTATTACCTACCTGCAACAATCTTTTTTACGTACAAAAAGGAATTTAAATGCTTTCCAGAAAAATTGCCCTATCGGTTTAAAGACATTCATCATAACATAGTTAATAACATAACAGCACTCATGCCAATCATCAGTGCATCTTCAATAATGGTAATGGTGCTCATCGGTAAATTAAATACATCACCCAGGCAGGCACATTTAATTTTACGCTTATTGAAAACACTCTGCAGCACACCAATAATGCTTACTGACATTACTACAAAGGTAATGCTATTGGTAAAGATGGGGTTAAACCCTGTAAGAAAGGCAATACCCAATGCCAGCTCAACAAAAGCATAAACATCACCCCAGCCGCTCCATTTTTTTGCTACAACATCATACATGGAGTAGCTTTCTGCAAAGCCTTTTAAATTCAGCAGCTTAAAAAAAGAGAACACTAAAAAGAACCCGGCCATAAAATTACTCATCCAGCGCATCCACAAAAAATCACCGGTTACCCATTCGTTCAACAAGGTTATGCCGGTAATAAATGCAAATATTAACAGGATGGGTTTGTAAGTAGCTAACCATGTTTTGGCTTCTTCCGATTCTTCTAAAAAAACCGGTGAGTGTTGCACAGCAATTTCGGACAACTTGTATTTTGGATAATCTTTCAGTGCATCCTGTAATGCAGATGTGGCAATATGTTTATCCATCTGTATAGTGGCTTCACCTTTTGCCAAGTCAATTTCAACATTGCTTACTGACTTTACTTTTGTTAAAATGCTTTGCACTTTTGCCTGGCAACCTGTACAGGTCATTCCGGAAACTTTATAGGTATGTGTCATTGATCATCATTTAATGACACAAAGTTCCGACGTAGATGCGGCAGGCCGTTACAGAATTATGGAAATGATTTATAACTAAACAGCTTTCTTCTTTTTTTGAAAACTGCAAAATGTAAATGACTGTGTAGTTTTAAAAGGTGTTTGATGTATTTCTTCAATACATTTAATTTTCCGGAAATTAGTTGACAAGGCATAGGTTAGCTGCTGCTTTGAATAGCGGTGAACCGGAAGGCCACTGCATTTCTCAGGACCTTTTTCGGAAAAAGTACCCACTATCAGTTTTCCTTCTTCGGTAACTGAATCCGCAATTTGTTTTTTATAAGCGTTTATCTCTTTGTTGCCGGTTACAAAGTGAAATACAGCCCTGTCGTGCCAGCAATCATATTTTTGGGAAGGATGAAAATGTAATACGTCTGATTCAATCCACTTCACCTTAGCTGCATTTTTACCTAATCGCTTTTGTGCATTTTGCAGGGCTTTGGCCGAAATATCGAGTACAGTAATATCCAGGTAGCCTTCCTGCAATAAAGCATCGGCCAGGTAACTGTCGCCGCCGCCAACATCTATAATAGCTGCATCTTTGGGAATATTCAGTTCCTTAATGAATTTTACTGAAGTTTCGGGATAAGGCTGAAACCAGCTTTTCTCCGAATCTGCTTTTGTTTCAAATACTTTTTCCCAGTGTTGTTTTTGCTGCATAGTGCAAAGGTATTACTATATCAGTATCCGTAACAAAAGTTACAGAGCGTCGAGCGGTTTTCTTTGGGCACCCCCTAATTTCTTAAACTGGCTTGGGGTAAAGCCGGTAATTTTTTTAAACTGTGCCGACAGATGGGCTACACTGCTGTACCCTAAACGGTATGAAATCTCACTCAGGTTCTCTTCGCCGTAAACAAGCAGTTCTTTTACTTTTTCAATTTTTTGCAGGATAAAGTATTGCTCAACCGTTGTTCCCTCCACTTCGGAAAACAGGCGGGAAATATAGCTGTAGTCTTTATGCAGAGCTTTGCCCAAAAATGCTGTAATGCTGAAATGCTCCTCCACCTGGCCTGACTGTACTTTTTTGATGAGCAGGCTTTTTATTTTTTCAATCTGTTTTTGCTTCTGATCGTCCAGTATTTCAAAACCCAGTTGCAGCAGGCGGCTGTTCAATTGCTGCATTTGCTTTGCTGTTGGTTGCTTTTTCAATTCTGCTTCGCCCATTGATACATGAAGCGGCTGCAGGCCCAGTGTTTCCAGTTCCTGCTTTACCACCATGATGCAGCGGTTGCAAACCATGTTTTTTATGTAGAGATTCATTTAGATTGGGTTATTGTTATGCGAATTTATAAAAACGAAACTGGCATTAGCGAAATAAAAAACTATCGGACTTAATACGGCTTTAATACGGACCTATACCCTGCTGTATCCGGCCTGATTTCGCCTTGATTTCGCCTTGATTTCTTCATTTTCATCTACTAGGTAATTCAGTTAGTATTAATGCCTATTTCCCGGACATTTACGGACATTTAAGAGAATAATTCAGGCTTAGCAGCGTATTTATTAAATATCCCATGCTATGTCCTTCAGGCGCAGATGAATCTTTTTCAATGTTGTTATCAGATCTGCTTCGGCTGGCATTACCCCCAGAACAAGTTCTTTAAAAGTTGTACGATAGGTATTTCTAATTTTGTCCCAGGTGTCATCGGGGTTACTGAATACTATTGCTTCGGCCGGATGATTTTGCAGCCAGGCATTATTATTCTTAAAGCTGACCATATCATCTTTGCCAACCTGTATCAATAATTTATCAAAATCTGCACTGTTGAAAAAAGCAGCAACCTCTTCATTTTTAAGCATAAGATGCACATCGTAAATATGCCTTATTTTATTTGCCAGGTCTGTATAGGGTTCCTGGGTCTGGGAAAAGCGCACAAGGCTCATGATTTTTTCACAGAAAGTGCGTTCCTTACTTAACACTTTTACAGTAAATGGTTGCATATTGTACTGTTCAATAATCTGAGTTTGATCTGTTGCCTTCATCATCTCGGTAACATAGCAACTTACTTCAGCCATTATATAAGGATCTGAACTGCCCAGCCATGTTGCTTCCACAATGATCTGCTCCCTCACCTGTCCGTAAGAGCCACTGAAATTTTGCCGGTTGTACTGATGTGCTGTTTTCCTGATCATCCCTTTTTTGTTTGTAACTCCTTCCACCTCCACTTCCGGTATTATGGCACTCACTGCATCTGTAATTGCTTTGAGTTTATTCTTTAACTGGTTGCCCGATTCTCCTTTGTTATTAAGCACCACCATATCCACATCTTCAGAAAATCTCTCTATAAGTTTGTGACATTTTGAAAGCGCTGTGCCCCCTTTAAAGACTGCTTCAGTTCCTATTGGTTCATGAAATATTGCATATAAGGCAACTGTTACCCAATAATCTTTTTCAATATAAATCTCTGCAGTATTGTACTGCTGTGCAGCGGCAATTACCCCATCCTGAAAAAGCTGTTTATTTGTGTGCAGGTTCATATTTAACGGATGTTCCAGTATTGAAGGCCGGGCAGCAATTTTTTATTTATCCCAAACTCATAAATGGTTAAAGGATTGATACTCTTCTTTAGTTCCTGTACCGGTTTTGCCGGATAAATTTCATTTAATAATGCTCCTGTAAATGCCCTTACCCGTGGCGGATATTTAATGGCAATATTCACCAGGTTGTCCCTTTCTTTTTTTGACAGGGCCTTAAATTTTTGCAGCATGAATTTAATTACCTGGCCTTTCTCCGTGTCGGGAATGGTTTTAAAATCCTTTAATACATCCAGTAATTCCATCAGGTAATAGTTTTCATCATTTACTTCTACATAGCTTTTTACCGGTTTCACCTGTATGCTCCCTACCCTGATTGCAATGCGCTTACTTCTGCTGGCCACCCTAATATTTTTAGGCACCTGAGTTGTTAACCCCATCCTGTTGTATAATGCAGTACCAGTAATGTAAGCAACCCTGGCTTGTCCATCAAAAAGATATGGTTTTAATAATTCTTCCTCTTTGGGTTTTAAGCTGCCAAAGGCAGTTTTCTTGGGTTTGTAAAACAGCCCTGTGGATGCCCTGCTAATTAATCCTTTCTTTATTAAACGCTCAATCGCTTTAGTTGCGGCACTGTATTCCTCCGGCGCAATAGCAAGCTCCTGGTACTTAAATGTGGTACCATCCTGCATCTTTTCTATTTGCTTTTCTATCTTCTCTGCTACTTTCATTATAACAAAGGTATAAAAGTGTGTTGATTTGTCAAGTATTTAGTGCATAATACTTGACATTTATATCGTTTGAAACAGCCGGGATGGGTAATTTGTGAGCAAGATTTTGTGGAAAACTGATTTTTCGTGAAAATTAAAATGTAGCTTTACAGCAACCGGGCAAACTGCTTAAGCAGTTTGCCCGGTTGCTGTAATAATGAGGCCGAGAACAAAGTTTTCCCCAGCAAGTATATTTTAAAAATTACACCCTATCTTTTGCTGGCAAAAGATAGGGTTCGAAAGCCCTTTTGCAAAAAACACAAACTCCAATTAACTTTCGGTTTCATAATAAATCTTATAGTATTTTCTGCCGTCTTTTTCAATCCCTTTCTCAATCATTTCCTTATTGCCATGTATATAGATGTGAAAGTTTTTATCGAGCTTTAAAACGCTTTTGAAAACCCTTGCCTGCTTTTTAACCGCTTGAGGTGAAATGTCGAAAACATCCTCAATGTCAATTTCATTATTCTGCCTATATTGAGCATCAAAATCTCTAAATGATTTTATCATTTCGGGATGATATAGAACTTCGTTTTCAAATTCCTTCTTGTCAAAGCTCTGATGTGTTTTGAAGTAATCTATTGAACGGTTTAATAAGTCAATCTGATCTGTCTTAGTAACTTCAAACTCTTCTGCAATCTGATTGGCAATATAGTTTTTCGTTAAAGTGAGAAGCTGATTAGTCTGATTGAAATCATTGTTTATCTGAATCACCCCCAAAAACTCATCCATCCAGTATTTCGCCTCTTCTTTTCGATTCTGATTGTCTATAACACAAATTTCAAATCCATTTTTTTTATTTGTATTGAAAATTAAACACCCTTTTTCAAACTTGTTTATGTCAATGCCTTCCTTATATTTTAAAGCTAAGGACTTTGAATTTTCAGCGACTTCAAAAATGCCTGATCTTTCTTCGGTTTTAAAAATACCAATAACATCCACTTTTTGATTGTTATACTCACAATTTTTAAATACACAAATATGCAACTCCCCAGGCTTAATATTTGGATGAACTGATTTATCAAATAAGTGTACTGCTATTTCCTTCGAAATTTTTACGAAATCATTATTCGCAGAAAATATTGCAGAAACAAAATTGTAAACTTCATTAAATCTCAAGGAGGACAAATGATAGAATCTGTATCTGTCAGGAACATTATTAAATTTAGTTAAATAAAAAGCCGTTAGCCTGTTTGTCAAATCATCAGATAATATTGCAGGTTCCGAAGATGATACTAATTTCCCATCAATAGTCTTATTCCCTACAAAATGTAAAGTCAATTTTGAAAGTGTAGCGTTACTAAAATTCATTGTGAAGTCTCGGATAAAATTATTTTGTAAAAGATCAGAACAAATACGAATGTATCAAAGCAAATCCATGTAAAAAGAAAAAAATTAATTAAGCTGCAATATTTTAATATCCCCAAATGCTCAATAAGTAGTTTTTCTCTGCCAAGCAAAAGCACTAATGATACAAAACAAACAATAGCTGACAACAGAACAATGGTCTTATTATAGTTGATAAGCCTCCGGTAGCTACCATGCTTTTTCATCATATTGACTGTTGGGCTGCTGCTCTGGATAATTAAGGTTAAAACAGCAAGCAAAAATCCAAAAAGAGTAGTGGTTATCGTAATTACCTTATCAAAAAAATCCTTTTCCGTAATGAAGGAAAAAAAACTCCAGAACCAACAGGCCAAAACTGTTAGTAATATCGCTAAAATAAAGCCGCCAAATTTTTCAATATAATATGAAAGCGTTTTATCCATTATTTTCCGAAAATTATATCAAAGTCATCTGAACATTTATTATATAATTCGAGAATCTGCTGCTTACGCTGCGCTTCCAAAAGGTCTGTATTTTCTCTTGGCTCGTCTAACTCAATAAACTGAATGTACCTGTCAGCAATTAAATCAATAGGCATGAGCTTACCATCATCACTATCAGTTTCATACCCGACAACCTCAATTTTCTTAACATTTGCACCATTGGGACCTCGTAATATTTCCAAAGCCCTGTCAACAATTTTTTTCAGTGGTTTAGATGCCAGACCGTTAGAATTTCCTTTTGCCTCAACTTCAAATTTTGTTTGTACTTTTTGTGAACTGATATTTTTACCCGTATTGCATAAATTCCATATTGCATCATTCTGATGATGATAATCATTAAGTATTTGCGCCGGGTTGGCGAACTTTACCTCGAGTGATTTATGAAATCTCATTTTTATCATTCTTTGGTATTCGTTAGCCTTCAATACTGTATTTAGTTCAATATTTAATGCTGAAAAATCATCAATTTTTTTGGTACAACGAATAATAAATTCTTTAAAATGGTCAACGAAGCAACCAAATTTATTTACCTCATACATTAAAATTCCTCGATGCTTTTCATATATAAATACGTTTGCATAAGCGAGGCCTTCGTCAGTGGTTAATCCAAGTTTTTCGATCTTTTTATTCCTATTGTTCTTTTTGGGTGGAATATTTTCATTTCTACTTGTCTCCACCAGGCCAACAATATTTTTCCGGCCATTTTGCAAAATTCTTAATGATACAATTTTTCCCTTTACTTTCATTTCCATGTCGAGCAGATCATCATGTGTTATTAAATCCTGAAACTTAACTTCTTCTTCAGCCTGAACAATAATTTGAAAGGTTTCTACTTTCTTTTTATGAATTGCCATATCAGTTAATTTTTGGTGGAATAGTAAATTTAGCTCTTTTACTAATTATTTGAGGTTAAAATCCACCAAACTATATGAAAAATCACTCCTGCAACAATTTTACCTTTCCAATGCTCACCTTATCAAACAGTGTTTCATTTGTTTTCATGTCGTACATAAACGGAAGAAACATCTGCAGGGATTTGGCCTGGCCAAGAAGGATCATGCTGCACTGGATTTCGGTCCAGTCACTGAGAATCTTCCAGGCTGTTTTGTTAGCCTGATGCTGTAGGGTGGTCCGGGTATCTGGCCGGGGACGCTTTACATCTTTCCAGAGTATTTGAAAACACTCTTCAACCTGGGCTTTTAGATGGAATGGCAAGGTCTGCTGTAATTGCTGGTCGTATAGCAGGAATGTGATGCCGGTGCAAATTTTGTTTTCGTATTGTTTGTTGATGTTGGTGGCGCCGATATCAACAAGGAGTTCTTCTATTTTTGCCATTGAACGGCTTGCGTCGACTGTTGATGTGTAATTTTTGATGTTCATTTTCTTATGAATTTTTGGTTATGAAAAAAGAAAGGCCTCCTTCGTCATGCTTCGACAGGCTCAGCAGGACAATGAGATTGCTCCTGCCTGTTGTTGTCCTTTAAAATGTTTCAAAACTGCCATACGCTTTGCCAAGGCAATGAGGTTGGGTTCGTCCTTCTTGAGTAACTCGTTTTGAGGATCACTTGTGAGGTAGGCTTTCCATAATTCATTTAATGAAAATTGATTGGTGCCGGAGACCTGGTTAATTCTCTCCTTCCGGGCTTCTGTCATGTCGGTTTCAGTTAACTGCAGGTGTAACTGATCAAAATGCTCCGAGAGAAGGAATTTGAATACGTGTTGGCCCTCGAGAAAGCGCTCATAGAGGTACTTCAGTGTTCTTTCATCTTCTTGTTTAACCGGTTTGGCAGATTTGGTTTTAGAAGCCCATTGCTTCGCATTCTCCATCCATTTCTCTGCCAAAGCCATCCAATCCTCAATAGGCGCTACTCCCTGTATTTTCCAACCAATGGCCTTGTAATGGCTAAAGAATTTTTTGGCTTCGGTAGAAGGGTAGTCTCGTGTTTTAAACAACTTTTCGACTTCGCTCAATGTTGGGATTGCGGTTCGCTCTGTGCTGTGTCCCAGATTTGGGACACGGGCAGGTTGTTTACCGGCCTCCTTTTCTCCTGGATTTTTTAAAAAATTTTGAGCGGGAGCCTCTTTCCCTGTTTTATTAAAGTTTATATGTTTTATAAGGTGTCCCAAAAATGGGACTGGTAATAGCTCATATTTGGGACATGCAAAGGTCAAAATCGGGACACTGGTTGTCCCATTTTTGGGACACCTTACCCCCGGCTCCTCGGTTGTAGGAGAGGGGTGATCAGCGTTAAAAATTTCCAGTTGCTTATATGCAGTTGTTTCCTGCCTCATATCCAGGCGAAGTATGCTTATTTTAACAGGCTGGTATTTACTAATCTTGGTATGGTAGATAATATAATGAGCCAGGTGCAATTCCTTTAGGCACTTGTGGTAAGTATTCTTTGATCCGATCTTACTTAGCTGCATAATATCGTCCCGGTATATCGGGAATGGGTTTTGAAAGCGATTGAAATTCCAATATTGAAACAAAGCGAGGTAAAGGCTGACATGTGAAGATGTAAGGTTGTCATCTTTTTTTATAAAAGTGAAAAAAGCATTCAGATGTCTTATATAGTTCACACTGCAATATTGGTTTGGATTTTATTTATGCAGCACGGTACTTGTGGCATGCAGATGTTGAATGTTGATATATGCTCTTAGGCCTGGTACATACTGCAGCTTTGTGTAACCTGCTCTTTGGTTTGAGTTGCTTAAGCTTTTTTGTATGGCTGCGGCCACGGTAAGGAGAAAACATGATGAATTAATTTGGAGATTTGGAAATGATGAGATCCTTCGCTTTGCTCAGGATGACAGGCAACTTAACAGAATCAATGACGGGCTTCTTTCTTCTTTCCTTCCATCAGCTTCAGGATATCATCATAATCATAGAAAGTAAGACCGCCAATCTTTGTAAAGGAGATAGTGCCGTTAATCCGCATGTTTTGCATTGTACCGGGAGAAATGCCAAGCATTTGCTGGACCTCATAAGATTTGAGCCATTTTTTTTGTGGTGACGAACCTGATTGTGCAAATAGGGTTTTTAATTGTTCGAATAATTCTGTTTTGAAATTCAGAAGATCTTCCTGAGTAATTAAGTTAACAGCCATGGGAATAAATTTTGGTTAATTGATGTGACTGTAAAACTCTAATTGTGTGAGAAGAATGTGTTGTTAGATCGGGAGGGGAAATTATGCAATACGGATTAATTCAATAGCCTATAGGAAGGTGAATGATTTTTTAATTTAGTTTTGTCGAAATAAATAACGGGAATTTAAAGAGGCTTTTTAGGAAGGAAATCCTGTGGGCTACATTCAAGGATTTTAGCTAGTTGATTTAAATGTTTGATATTATAATGGGAAGGATATTTTGTACTTTCTATTTTACCGATAAAACCAACTGAGATTCCCAATTCATATGCTAAATCAGCCTGAGAGATATTTTTCTCAAGCCGCTTTTCTTTAACCATGTTAATTACAAACTGATCAATTTTAGCTTTCATGAACCTCATTTGATGAGGCCCTAAAGTTGCTTTAAATGCATGGTTACCTTAATCTCCCATAGGGAAGTGTTTTAAAATGAAATAATAGATATGGCTGTTAAATTGAAAATAAAAATAAGTGAACCAGAGCTTCGCAAACTTGTTGCGGAATTACCTGAACAGTATAGGGAAGTTTTGTTGCTTTACTGTTTGAATAATCTTACAAAGAAGGGTGTTTCAGAAAAGATGAATTTAAGTTATGGTGTTACCAGGAACAGGTTGAGCAAGGGAATTTATCTATTGAAGAAAATATTAGACCAAGAGGAAATGCCTGAATTACTTCTTTCTTAAATAACCAGGTGAAAAGCCAAAGTGCTTTTTAAAAGCAACATTGAAATTTGAAACAAAGTCGTACCCGATTGAATAAGCAATTTCTTCAACCGGCTTATTGGTTTCCTTTAATTCCCTCATTGCAATTTCCATTTTTGCAGACTGCTGGAAATCGAATACCGTGGATCCAAACAGGTATTTAAATCCTTTCTTTAGTTTAAAATCATTGATGCCCACTTTACGTGCCAACTGCAATACAGATATTTTATTCTCAAAATCACTTAACAGTATTTCCTTTGCTTCGTAGAGCCTTTCAATATCATAAGCGCTTAATTTTATGGGCGCTATTATATGGTTGCCGGAAATATGATCGAGAGCCAATATCAATAATTCCATTACTTTGGATTCGATATAAAATTTAGCGACGTCCTTTTTAAATGAACAACTTAACAACTGGTTTACCAGGGTGATCATACCCGGTGAAAGGAAATGATCTATCTCCGAAAGATTGGCCGGCTGTCCTTTCTCTACCTTCTCCATGAATTTATCCAGTAATGGAAATGATGGAGCCAATTGCTGTAAATATTCCTTTGAGAAATGAATATCGAAAGTGTGACAATCTTTGCCTGCCATGAATTTTGCCCAATTATTTACAAATGGTGTAAAAGTGAGATTGAACTGAAATGGCCGTAAATCATTCTTTCCCACTTGGTCCCAATCTATTGCGAATTGATTCTGAAATTGAATATGCAACTCCAGTACCATCATATCTGCACGTCCTTTTATTTCTGTAGCATGTTTTATTAAATAATTGCTGTACCAGATGTGAAACCCATTGCCTTTGTAATTACGAAAAATCATTTGACCGAATTTGGCTTTGCCGATTATTGTTTCGGTGAAGGGAAGTGCTTCTTTTCTTAATTCTGCCGGCAGTACGGAAACAATTTCGATTTCGTTGCCGCCGGGGGCGAAGATTTTGAATTCCATGTTAAAGGGGTTTAGAAAGTTTAGGGGTTGGTGTTTATTTTGATGAGGTCCTTCATGACCCTTGGTCGCAAGCTTGCGCTTGTATTCAGGATTACAAGGCGGAGCGATTTAATCCTGATTTCATAAAACAGTATCCCATAATCAGAAAACTTTTAGAGGAGGGTGGACATAATTTGCGGAAGAACAAAATGTCACCACTATGTCACCCAAAAATGCTACTCCTCTCTTTTGCAAGCCTGCAGCGGGAATTAATGAAATGGTTCATTCGGAATTTGTAGATAGTATCAATGGCACAATTGCTTTCAAACCCCTTAACCTTAAAAATGAACTGCCAGCTATTTATAAATGGGTGAATATGGATTACACGCTGGAGTACTGGCAGATGAATGGCCATTACAGCCAATTGTATGCTATTTACCAATGCATGGAGCATAATCCTTACTCACATTCGTTTGCCGGATTTTTTAATGGAATGTTGGTGTGCCAGTTTGATGTGTATTCTGTTTTTGCTGATGAGCTGAAGGATCATATTGGCCATGAGGATAATGACTGCGGATTTCATTTGCTGATGTCGCCGAACAAAGTACCAGTACATGGACTAACTATTGCAATAGTTAAAAGCTTCTTGAATTATTATTTCAGTTTCCCGGAAGCTAAGAGAATGTTCGCAGAGCCAGATGTGAATAATAAAAAATCCATTGAATTACTGGAACGGTGTGGGTTTGAAAAGCTGAAGACTGTTGAGATGAGCTATAAGAAGGCGCATGTTTATGTATTTGAAAAATACGATCCTTCACAAATCATTGAATGAGATGCTTCGTACCTCAGCATGACAAAACAAAATATATGAAAGAAAGAATTTTAAGTCTTGACCTGGCAAGGGGATTTACAGTGATGTTTATTGCGCCGGTGCATACAATGCTGTTGTTTAGTAAACCTTCTGTACAGGAAACCTGGCTGGGATGGATATTCAGGTTTGTAAGTGAAGGGCCAGGTGCACAACTTTTCATGTTATTGATGGGTGTATCTTTTGCGCTGAGTGAAAAGAAAAGCAGCAGACTGGTTTTAAAAAGGGCTTTTGTAATACTGGCCGTTGGGTATTTTCTGAATGTTTTGAAATTCGGGTTGCCAATATTATTCGGATTGATGCCTGATGAATTGATGAAATGGCTGGAAGTGCCCAATAACAGTTACGGATTTGTACAATTAGTTTTTACAGGTGACATTTTGCAACTTGCGGGATTGTCGCTGATCGTACTATTGATTTGCAACAGGATATTCAAATACCGTTTCCTGTATTTTGTTTTTGCTATTTTGATCTGTTTCGTTTCTCCACTGTTATGGGATATTAAAACCGGATCTGTAGTTTTTGATTATTTACTGCAGTTGGCCGGTGGCCAACCTCCCAGGGTTTTCTTTCCACTGTTCCCATGGTTGGCTTACACAGTGTTTGGTGTTTATGTTGGCAGCATGATCAAAAGTGGAATGAAATTCCAGTTACCGAAATTATGGGTTGGCAGTTTCATGATAGGCATCATCTATGTAATTGTGCATTATTTTATTCATTTTGATAATGCTGATTCATTTTACAGGACAGGGCTGGTAGGAACCATTATGCATTTGCTGATAGTAATGGTCTGGATATATGCCTGGCATTTGCTGAGTAAATGGCTCCCTTTAAATAAGGTTTTTGAGTTACTCTGCTGGCTGAGTAAGCATATCACGCTTATTTATTTTGTGCAGTGGGTTTTTATTTTTTGGTTGTTGCCGGTGTTCGGGTTTCAGATGTTTGGATTTTATGCTTCTGTGTGGTTGATGGCTCTGGTTACATTCAATGTCTGGGGGATTGTATATATCGTTGACAAAATGAGGTGTTCGTGACTTTTTATTTAACTTTTTTGCTCGCCCAAAAAAGTTACAAAAAGGGCGCCCCTAATCGATATACAGCCCGATTAGGACGGTAGCCATGTGGTACAGTTGTACAAAGTGATTTCAGCATTGGTAATTCTATTCTTTAGATCCAGCCAAATGATTTTCAATCAGTCAGCTTTCTAACTCAAAACTCTTAATTCTTTTATGGATACGAAAAAGGTGTATGATATTATTGGAATCGGAATCGGGCCATTTAATTTGGGTATGGCAGCGCTGGCTGATGAAATCGATAATTTACAATGTGCTTTTATTGATAAGGAACCGGAATTTAACTGGCATCCAGGAATGATGATACCAGGTACAAGTCTACAGGTGCCGTTTTATGCTGACCTGGTAACCATAGTTAATCCACAGAGTAAATACAGTTACCTCAATTATCTTAAAGACAGGAAAAGGCTGTTTCGATTTGCCATTCATGAAAATAATTTTATCAGCAGAATAGAATACAATGATTATTGCCAGTGGGTGGCCGGGCAATTAAGTTCCCTACACTTTGGTTATGCCTGTAATGCTATTTATTACGATGGACCTTCTCAATCATATGTAGTAAGCATAACTGATACCAGGAATGGCCATATTGATATGATGCGGTGTAAACATTTAGTGATCGGTGTGGGGACAATACCGCATATCCCAGAATGTGCTGTAGGTGTTAAACATCCGCTAGTATTTCATTCAGCTAATTACTTAAAAAACAAAGACAATTTATCAGATGACTTGTCTGTCAGTATCATTGGGTCCGGACAAAGTGCAGCTGAGGTCTTTTATGATCTAATAACGAATGGTTCCGAAAATATGAAAATAAAATGGTTGACCAGGAGTGAACGATTTTTCCCGATGGAATATAGCAAGCTTAGCCTAGAAATGACCTCACCGGATTATATTGACCATTTTTATGGACTGACAGATGAACAAAAAAGTATGACAATAAGCAAACAGGATATGCTTTTTAAGGGCATTAATTTTTCACTTATCAATGCCATATATGACAGGCTCTATGAAAAACAGTTTAAACCAGGTGGTATTCAACCGGCACTTTATACTAATTGCGAGCTTCATGCCGTGAAAGTAACCGATGATAGAATCAAACTTGGGTTCCTACATACAGAACTGGAGGAAAGCTTTTCTATGTATACTGACGCAGTTATCCTGGCCACAGGTTACCGCAATCACTTGCCTTTTGTTATTGAGAGTGAGGAAGGAGTTTTGAAATGGGATTATAAAAACAAGTTTACAATTAAAAGGAATTACTCGATCAATGCGAATGAGGATATTTTTGTTCAGAATATGGATCTGCATAGCCATGGATTTACATCACCTGATCTTGGAATGGGACCATACCGTAATGCAACGATCTTAAATACGATACTGGGATATGAGTATTTTGAGATGGAGAGTAGTATTGCATTTCAGACTTTTGGAGTTTCAAGAGATTGATTGCTCTTGTTATCATGAGATGCTTCGTACCTTAGCATAACAGCCTGGTATTAGGATTCTTTTATAGGGAACGTGATCACGAGCTTACATCCATTCCCCGGCGAGCTGATGATCTCCATTTTCCCATCATACGCATCTACGCGGTTAAAAATGTTACTAAAGCCAATACCCCTTAGTTTTTGTTCCATCGCATCAAAACCTTTTCCATTATCACTTATTACTAACTCAACCTCATTATTCACTACCTGCAGGCTTATGGCAGCTTTCTTTGTTTCAGCATACTTCAGAATATTGCTCGTTTGTTCCTGGATTATCCGGTAAACCATCAATTGCTGGTCATTTGCCAAAATATCAATTACTGCATCCGGCATATCTATCCTTAATTCAATATCCTTCAATTTCTGCATATTCATAGCTATTTCAGAAACACCCTTCAGTAATCCCTCACTTGTGATAAATGCAGTAGAAAGCCTCCTGGTCAGGTCCCTGATCTCTTCAATGGCCATCCCCAGTTGTTCATCTGCCTTTTCCAGGAATTCAGATTCTTCATTGAGTTTCCTTTTCTCCAGCCCGATGTAAAGCCTAGCACTTACAAGCAGTTGGTTTACATTATCGTGTAGCTCAGCGGCAATCCGGTTTCTTTCTTTTTCCTCGGCTTTAATAATGTCAGTAATAATCATGAACATAATTAATAGATCAAGACCTATATTTCATTCTTAACCAGGCCTAGTTCTTCCCTCACATACTCATAATACATTTTATTAGCCAGCAGCCCCCGTACCAGATGGTCATGGCTTGAGCAGAAATGTTTATCTGCGTCATACGAAGCCGGCTGTTGAGCCGGTACCCAATCTGGAGCGACCCTTACAAAATAAATGCTGTCCAGGTACACTGACTTGTTTTCATAATAATCAACAAATTCCTTGTGCTTTTCACAAAACCGTCTGTAACGTTTCATTTCTTCCCTCCAGTATATCGTTTTCAGCTCAATATCTTCAGGCACAAAAAGCATCACTTCAGCAAGCATCGTATAAAACTGTATCTGGCTGGTAAATTTCGGTTTGATATTCCTGAAAAAATTAATCTCCTTTCCTTCGTATTCAAAAAACGATTTGTCTATATTCTTTTTCAGCATTTCCCAGTACTTGCTGGCGATCCAGAAGCAGCTTTCAACTATATCAGTTTTATTAGGCTGCGTATGCTTTTCAGCAATGGCCTTCATCATTTCAGCATATAATTGTTCAGGTTGAACTCGCATGATCATTAAATACACTTAAAATTTAAATCAAGGGGAAGCTGCCTGGCTCACAGGTGTCAACTTCCCCTTACCAAAACCGGATTGCTATTCAGCAAACAAAACTCAGCCGTTACCGGCATTTATGAAAAACTAACTACTGCCATTCACCTATCCAGCTATAATGTCCCCGCAAGGGAATGAATATAGTTCAGGAGTGAGAAGATGCCGGGCTCTTACCCCCGGCTCCGCTCTACCATCAAAGTTAAAACCCTGGGAGTGGTGGAAACTACCCCCGTTATGTTGCTTATCACATGAGAAAAATATCAATCGTATTTTTCATTTAAAAACCATTTCAAAATCAGGGGCGATGTGGAAACATCCCCCTTACAACCGCTGTATACCAACAGCATGAGAAAAATCTACTCGGTTCAAGCTTCTTTATCCCCCTTTCCTTAAGGAGAGGATTGGGATGAGGTTATTCCAACCTCACACTAAACAGTACAACCTTGGGTGGTAAACACTTTTCATCAGTACATGCCTGGTATTCTATATTACCCTTAATAGTTGTCTTCACGTTAGACTTTAAAGTAACGGTTTGCACAAATTCAACTTTGTTTGAGTACTGCCATTGCTCAATACCAAGGCTGCGTTCTGTATATTTTTCAAGTGTCCCTGTTTCCTTAGGCTTACCATTTAATTTTATTAAGGGATGAACATTGAACTTAATGCTAGTAGGCACTGCAATGGCATCAGCTGGCTGAGTTTGCGAATATAAATGCCAGCCACGCTGTATTGTAGCGGTAATATGCACCTCAAATGTTTTATCTGAGACTTTTTTTGACACATACTTCCAGCTCACAGGTATTTGAGCCTGGCATACACAATTTGTAATTATTATCACAACCAACCATGCTATTTTCCGCATATTATATTTTTGTTAATAAAGGATAAGACGATTCTAACAGATAAATGGTCTATTTATAATTATTTTATTTTAAGATTTTGCATTTTCTTGCTTGTGTAACCTTCCCTGATTTTGAAGCCCTACCTCTTACCAAACTAACTTTATATTTCCATTGCTTATGAGAAAACCATTGTTGCGATCCCGATTTATGTAGTGAAGCAATCTCATTCATCCTTCATAATTCAAAAAAAGAGGGAAACAAACTTTAGCCTTGCGGCCTCCCTTACCTTAAATGTATGAGGTAGAAATAGAAACACCTTCCTTGGATATATGATTTTAAGGTCGCATGAGAAAATTATATTCTTTCAACTTCACATAATCATATCATTCTTATAAAAAAATATTCAATTTTCATTACACTTCTGAGTTGGAGTTCTAGCTTATTTGCAATTCGCCCATCACAGTTTCTAATGGATATTCTGATTTCCAGCTTATCGCTTGACAAAAAAATTTGTTCCATCTTCGAAATATTTAAGCCAATCCTGGAAACAGCATCAATTACTTTATTAATTTTATCAATCGCATTTCCATCCTCAAAGAATTTAACAACAACCTCCCAACTCTGTATTGTTTCTACTTTTGCTGTACCTGCAACTGGTTGGCTAACTCTGCAACCAAAACTCGGTAACAGTACAACAATCCTCAACAGTAACGATAATCCAATTCTCATTTCTTTATTGTATTATTTAGCCTTATCTTTTTTTGATTACGATTGTTTTAACAGGAAAGTTTTTTTGAACAAGTTTTAATCCATAACCTGAAAGACTTTTTTGCAATATGTCGAGATCATTAAATAATGATAAGGGAAGTATCATATTAATTTTTCCTTCATAACCAGTGTTATTGATGCATAAAGGACCATTGGAATGGAACTGTGATTCACTAATCAGTTGCACAATCGAGTTATTCAGAGAAAGGTTTCTGACTTCAATGGTAGTAGTCTTCCAATCAAGACGGGAACTACCAAAGCTCGGAGCTTTTATTTTGTTAAACAACGTCGAATCTGAAACTTCCAGCACCAATGAAGGCAATAGCTTTGTCTCAAAGACGACATCATAAGGAAAAAATCGAGTAACATCTTCCCTCATCCTTTTATACAAGTTATTTCCCCCCGCAAGATTTACCTTCACTTCATAGCTGAATAGGTTCTTTCTACGCCAATCATCCTGGTCTTGATTGTTGTTTGAGAACATTAAGTCTTTAGCACTGCTGTCTACCACAATAAAACGATTAGGATTAAGATAATGTCTAGTCTCAAAACTGAATATTTCGTTCCAGTAGGCTTTGATAATTAATTGAAGCCTGGATTGATTAATTGCCTTTAAAAAATACGGTTCGTCATAGATCGAATCAATCAGCGTATGAATTGAACCGCCAATATGATAATTGTCCAATCCAGTTAAAAGGAGAGAATATTCTTCCAATTCCACTAAAGACTGGGTTAATAATTGACTGGTTGACGTATAGCCTTCCGGCAATGGGAGCCGCTGGGTCAAATTCAAACGATTCCCGGCCAGCATGCTTTTAATATTATCATATGTAAGACTCCAGCCATTACTTATATATGCAATCCTTCCACCCGTGATCCAGATATAATATGGATCACCTTCATGTGGAAATAGCCGAGAAAGAATACTGTCGCCAACAATCATAGGAAAAGAAGGATGCTTCAACTTCAATTTGCGAAATAATTGCGCTACTTTTTCCTCAGAATCAGTAGTTACAGAAACTATTTTCAAGGTGTCTCCCATTATCTGCTTTAATGAATCCAATTTAGGCATGGCAGTGATACAAGCTCCGCAATGGACATTCCAGAAATCAAGCAACAATAGCTTTCCTGTGTCAATAGTTAGTTCTACTTGTTTGTTATTCCTATCAGTAAGAACTAATGTTGAAAACGAATCACCTCGCTTCAATGGTTTAATGTGATTGGTTTGTGCTACTACGTTAACAACAACGCAAGACAATAGCAGTAAAAAACATAGTTGACTTCTAACTTTTTTATATCGCATTATCAGTAACCCGGATTTTGAGTTAAAAAAGGATTCAAAAGAATTTCTCCCGATGGAATTGGGTAAAGTGCATCTGTAGGTTGCCAAGTCGAAGGATTGATAGATTGCATAACTCCGTTTATTCTTCCTGTACGTTTTAGATCAAACCAGCGATTACCCCATTCTGCAAATAATTCTACTTGCCGCTCTTGTTCAATAAGAGTTAACAACTCGGCGGTGTTTCCGGCGATTGCCGGACTTAGCCCTGCCCTTTGGCGAATAATATTGAGGTCTGAAAGACCATTACTTATATCGTTATTATTTGCTCTCGCTTCTGCACGAATTAGGTATTGTTCTGCAAGTCGAAGAAGAATATAATATTCTGTAATGGGCGCTCCATTGCCATAAACTTTATATTTAGCTGGGTATTGAACTAGTTGCCCGGCAAAAGTCCTGATGCCGACCCATGTTGTTTTTCTGTTATCATTTGCCTCGAAAGAAAGATACATACGGGGTGTTAATAGGTATTTGGGTGTTTCATTCACAGATGCAGGTATAATTTCTCTTCCTTCCCAGGTATTCCAAACTGTGTTTACTGGTTGAAGCTGCAATAGTGTTTCTGTACTATTTTTTAAGAATACATTTGATAAAGACGGCAACAAGTACATTCCAGAGTTAATAACATCTGAAGCATTTTCTTCTGCTTTTGCCCAATTCTTTTGGTATAAATAGATTCGTGCAAGCAATGCTTTTGCAGCCCATTTATTTACTCTTGCCCGGTCTGTTGATGAATAAGCCGTAGGAAGAACTGTAACAGCTTGTGTCAGATCATCTATTAATTGTGCATAGACCTGCGCAATCTCTGTACGTGGCATTATAGCATTTTTCTCATAATCGGTTGTTAATACCAACGGTACATCCCCAAACAGATTTATTAAATAAAAATAACAAAATGATCGAAGGAATAGCACCTCACCGGTAAGAGAAGCCTTCAGCGAAGGGGTAATAGTAGAAGTTTGTAGCCGTTCTAGACAAAGATTTGTGGTATAAATATACTTATATGCTACATTCCAGAAATTACCGGCCAGAATTGAATGATTGTTAATACCTATTTCATTGTTTACAAATTCTTGTTTTGCATCAGGTGTAAAAAAGTATAACTCATTAGCCGATAATCCAGCATATAAAGTTGTTTGTCCATTACAAAATTGTCCTGTTGTCCGCATCATTTCACTGTAAATACCCAAAACAGCGGACTTAGCAGTAGAATCGCTTTTAAAAACTTCCGAACTAATTATTTGATTTACGGGAGGGTCGACTTCTATTGATTTGGAACAAGATGAAATCAAGCAATATATCATTGAAGTGGCAATAAAATATTTTAATTGATGATACATAATAAATAATTTAAAAGGTGATCGTAATGCCAGTGTTAATTATGCGAAGAGGTGGAAGTGTCGTTAGACTCTGTACTTCAGGATCAGATCCTTTATATCGAGTTAAAGTCAAGAGGTTTTGTCCCTGCACAAAAAACTGCACTCCTTTAATATGCAATCGTTGGCAGATCGTTTTAGGCAGGAGATAACTAATTGTTGCATTTCTTAACTTGATATATGAAGCATCCACCAGTGCAACATCAGAAGATCTTACTTGTGAAGCGAATGCTAAAGCAGATCCTGTAGAATAGCGCTGATAGATCGCATTGTCACCTGCTTTTTGCCACCTGTTTAGGAGTTCGACAGGCATATTGGTTCTCGTACCTGCGAAATTCCCCGCCAGCACATCAAGTCCTTTTTGTTTCACGAAATTGAAAAAGAATGTTAATTGAAAACCTTTATAATTAAATTCGTGCTGCCAACCACCATAGTATTTAGGGTCCCTAGTTCCTACGAAATATTGATCCAATGTATTAACAACTCCATCCTGATTCAAATCATTGAATTGATAATTACCAGTTGTAGAATTAATACCATTATAAGAATAACCACGGAAAAGTGCTAACGGACTACCAACCATATAAGAGCTAGCATAGGAAGTTTTTTCGATTCCGGGAAAGGACAATAGTTTGTTTTTCTGAAACGTAAGGTTAAAAGTGCAAGACCATGAAAAATATTTTTGTTGTATTATCTTATAATTAATACTTATCTCAGTACCTACATTTTGTACAACAGCAGGAAAATTTTGGAGGATACTACCAAATCCAGTTTGCCCTGGCAACAAATAATTAATTAGCTGATCATTGCTCCGACTTCGAAAATAATTTACATTGAATAGTAACCTGTCCTGAAAAAATCCGGTTTCCAAAGCTAACTCCAGATTTGACTTATGCTCCCAATGATAATTGTCATTCTGTAAACGTGTAGGCCGAATTCCCGGAGTACCCTGGTAAGGAAAACTTGTACCACTCCAGGTGTCGAGATACATATAATCGCCAATCTGATCATTTCCCACACTACCGTAGCTTACTCGCAGTTTACCATAACTAAGACCAAGTGGCCCCTTCTTCATAAATGCTTCTTCAGAAAAAATCCAACCAAATGCAGCTGCTCCGAAATTGGAAAACCTTTTATTCAATCCAAATCTTGATGATCCGTCACGACGACCAGTCAAGTTAAGCAAATATCGCTTTTGCCAATTGACTGAAAGGCGAGCAAAAAAGCCAGAATATTTGTATTGAGATGAATTTATCGCAGTCGTGATGGATGTAGCACCAACAGTAGAATGAATCAGTTCATCATTAATATAGCCACTGGCATCAGTAATTGTGCTGTTTGTGCTTTTGGATTGATAACTATTGCCAAGTTGCAGAGTAATGTTACCTTTTTTATGGAAGGAAGTATTGTACTCAAGTTGTGGTTCTATAATCCAATTACTTATATAACTATCACCAAAACTTGAACTGCCCTTCGGATTACTAGCAGGATCTTGCGCTGCAATTGGTGTAAGAGAAGTTTCTTTTAATCGTTGAATATTGTATCCCGCATTTATTCGGGCAGTGAGTGAAGGCAAAAATTTATAACCAACAATAAAATTACCATTTAACCATTCTGAGCGGTTTTCATATGTTTTTAATAAAAGTGCCATTGGGTTATTAAAAAATGCATTATTTTTTCGCCAGTTCAACCGACCGATAGAATCGTACAACTCAGGGGTATTAGGCGGAAGGCTGATAAAATTTGTTGGGTCTCCTTGCCCAAGTGAGCTTTTATCAGTCGAATAACTTGAAGAAAATTGTGTTGTCAGCTTTTTATCTTCAGAGGTATGGTTGATATTTAAATTAAATGTTAATTTTTTTTCACCCCAAGAACCTGGAAACACTGTTGACTCATCGTAATAGGCTGTGCTAAAAGTAAAGAGTGTTTGTCTACTACCACCAGAGAGCTTAATATTCACCTTATTAGTGCGTGCTGTGCCTCCAGTTAGTAGGCTTTTAAAATTCGTATATCTTGTAGTGTCCCATAACAACAGGTCCGGAGCATTGGCATTTGATGGCATTATACCATCGTTTTGTAAGGCCTCCCTTCGCATTTTTATATATTGTTCTGTTGTCATAAAATCAGCTAATGATTGAGCTCTGCCAAAACCAGTTGATATGTTTAACTCCAATTTTGGAACGCCTGCATTACCTTTTTTTGTTGTAATAAGTATGACACCGTTAGCACCACGGGAGCCATAAATAGCAGTAGCTTCTGCATCTTTCAATACTTCAATACTTTCAATATCTAAGGGGTTAATAAGGTTGAACGGATTATTGGCTGCGATCTGGCTACGTTGTGTTTGACGATCCGTATTGAAAGGTACCCCGTCTATGATGAAAAGAGGTTCGGTACCTTGCTGTATAGAGTTTCTTCCTCGTATCAAAACAGAGAAAGAAGAACCAGGTAGACCATTCCCCTGTGTAATAAATAATCCTGGAATTCTTCCCTGCAAAGTTGCAAGTGGATTGGAAACAGGCTGCTTGTTAATATCGCTCTGGGATAATTTATCTACTGAGCCAGTGTTAAATCTTTTGCTGGTTGTGTAATATCCTTTAATTATAGTTTCTTCAAGCGGCTTCTCTACAGTTTTGGTGGTTATTACCAATTCTGTTTTACTATTTATTTTTATTTCTCGTGTTTCAATATTTACGCCAGTAATAACCAATGTTGCATTTTCATCAACTCCTTTCAATTCAAAATAGCCATTGGAGTCCGAGCTGGTCCCCTTGGTTTTATTTCCTTTTACTAATACAGTAGCACCTTCTACCGGCTCTCCATTTTCATTCACTATCTTTCCTTTCACATCAATAGGAGGGGCTGGCAATACTTTTGTTAAATCAATTTTAGCTGCATCAAACTTAACAGATATAACTTTAGCAGTAATAGTATAGCTTAATGGTTGACCCTTTATGCACTGATCCAGCACATCTTTTAGTGTTGCATCCTTAACATCCAGGCTTACGGGACCAATACTTTGTATCAGTTCACGTGTGTAGGCAAAATAATAACCCGTTTGTTTTTCAATTTCCTTAAAAACATTTTCTATAGGTACATCTTTCACAGATAGGGTAACCTTCTGTGAGTACCCTTTAGCACTCACCTGCAATGTCGCAGCCAGGATAAAAATTGTTGTAAGTTTCATGATCCTTTGCAAAGGTTTTGGTAATCCCGGCATTCGCCAGGAACAAAGAACTTTTAAATTCATAACTTTGTTTTTAGTTTGGGTTAAACAATAAGCAGTTCTCAACAATTGTATTTATGGGTTAACCTGAACTACTTGCAGGGGGGTGGTCTAAACACTTCCCTGTTTTTATTTAGATTAACAGTAAACCTTATTTTATTCCGTCATTCATTTAGTTTGCGAAGTATAGCACTCCCCATTCTTAATTATTCTTTACGGCATCACCGTCACCTTCCTGCCATCAATTTTGAAATGAACACCGCCGGTTTCTTCCAATATCTTAAACACGTTGCTCATGTTCACAGTTCTTGGTATAGTTACTACAAAATGGCTGCTCACTTTACCCTCGTAATTTATATCTACATCATACCATTTTTCAATTTGCCTCATCAACATTTCAATGGTGGCCTCTTTAAATTTAAAAACACCATCCTTCCACGCCATTACTTCTTCAATGTCAACGCTACTAATTATTTTCACATCATTTGATACCTGTGCCTGTTGGCCAGGTTTCAACAGGCCGATTGCATTTCCTTTGCTGACTTTCACAGAACCTTCTAACAAAGTCACTTTTACATTTGCCTCATCGCTATAGCCATTCACATTAAAATGCGTTCCAAGAACTTCTGTTATTACCCCATTCGCTTCAACACTAAAAGGAATATTACCTTGGATGAGATGCTTCACTTCAAAATAGGCCTCCCCAGTTATTGTCACTTTTCTTTCATTTCCAATAAATGCAACCGGGTAGGTTACGGAGGAACCGGCATTCAGCCACACATGAGAACCATCTGATAATTGCATATCGATCACTTTACTGCCACGTGGATTGCTAAGCGTATTATACACCATATCATTAGCTGAACCATTATAGATGATCTTGCCATCCACAGTTTTTGTGAGATGCACTCCACTTTGTGTAAGTGATGTAAGACTGTCAACAGGTATAGTTCTGCCGTCAGCTAGTGTTATTGTGGCCCTAGTGCTGGCCGGTGCCGCAACATCATTTTTAAATCTTGTTTCTTGTGGTTCCATTTTGGCAACGGGCTTTTCATTATTATGCTTTAAAACGAAATAAACACTTCCGGCGAAAAATACAAGGACCGAAGCTGCAGCAACCCGGAACCAGGTGCGTCTATGAATAGGAATTACAGGTGCCAGAGTTTTTCTGGATTGAATTGCAGAAAACATTTTTTTTCCCAGGTCTGTTTTTTCAGTTTCAGAAAATGTTTGAGATATTTTTTCCTCCTTATCGAAATACTGATAATACTTCTCCAAAAAGTCCACTTCCTGCGGGCTAGCCTTACCCAAGCGGTACTTTTTTATCAGATTAATCAGTTCATTTTTTCTACCGGGCATACTCAGGTGCTTTGATATATGTCACATACAAAACAGAAACTCCCAAAAAATGGTAATAATTTTTTAAAGATTTTTTTACGCTAAGGATAAACTGGATCGAATTGGTAGTAGGCGATGTATCTAAATAGTGAGACCCTTCGCTATCGCTCAGGATGACAACCCCTGTGCTGCGGAAGCGGTGGCAATGGCAATGATAATTGGTGCAATCCTGGTGTGCAGGCCCTGCATGGTAGTTCCTAACTGATTCTGTACTGTTTTTTGAGAAATGTTTAAGCGCTCAGCAATTTCCTTAGTTGAAAGGTTTTCTTTAACATGCATCAGGAAGATCAGCCTTCTTTTTTCAGGCAATGATTCGATGTAAGCCTGCACCAGGTCGAGCAGTTCCTTTTCCAGTACCCTTCCATCTGCACTGGATGGCGAATGGGCCATGGTTTCGAATGGCTCAAAAAAAGATTCGTGGGCCGCTCCTCTTTCAACGTAGTTAAGTACCCTGAAGCGGACTGCAGTATGCAGGTAAGCCTGGGGATTCTCAATCTCCAGTTCGGCCCGTCGTATCCAGAGCCTTACAAATATATCCTGGATAATGTCTTCGACCTGTTCTTTATTACGAAGTCGCATGTAAGCGGAGTCGTACAATTCAAGCCAGTAACGGTTGTAAAGTTCTGCAAATGCAGGCTCATCGCCCTGGTGTATAAGGGTTGTTAATTCACTATCAGTATATGAATTGTATTCTCTCATTCTTGAACAATACTAATATAAATTTAAACAAATTGCATCAATTTATTTAAATATAGGCTATTGTACAAGACTGAATTGGTGAGGGTTGTTCTGCTTTTCGTAGGGGGAAACAACATTAGGTAGTGGTGTATTTCACAGGGATTTATGAGAATTATCGCCTTTACTTAACTAGCCTTTCAATTTCACCTTTCCATATTTCAAACCCCATTTCCGAATTAGTATAGTCGTGATAGACCCGGCTAAAATTATCTTCTTTTCGGTTCCTGTATTCATTTCTTCCTTCATTCTTAATTAGCCTTATCGTACTATCAACGTGTATTAAACCCTGTTTTAAAAGCTCCATGTCTTTTTTAATAGTCCAAATGTAGGTGGCTTCCTGTGTATCGAGTGTTTCCCAGACAATATAAAAGTGGTCACTTCCACTCAGGAGAAAAACAAATGAAAAGGGCCTATGCACAAAACGCAATTTCAATATATCATGCTTGTGCCTGCCTGATAAGAATCTCAGGTGTTTGTAATGCTTCGTAGCAGACATTTCCAGGATGTTGTCAAAAAACTGATTCTCATCTTTAAAAAGCGACTTTACTTTAAGTCCTTTTTCTGCAAAGGTTTCAAGAAACTCATCCTTTGTAAATAATTGTTGATCAACCTCCGATTCATTTTTTCTTATTCTTTTTACAAATTCAAATTTTACTTCTTCAATAATGGTCTTATCAATTTTATCAATCTCAACAGATGTTGCATTTGATTTGATAACTTCTCCATCAACAGTTTCGAGAGATGCTACAACCTGAATTTTTTTTGTATTTAAAACGCTAGCGAAATAATCTTTAATTGCATCGAACTCTTCCAGGATATTCTCGTTCTCGATTTCAAATTTAACCGGCTTAACAAATCCTTGCAATTTATATTCAACTGTTACACTGCCGGTATGGAATGTGACATCTTTAATAGGAATAGAAAATGCTTCAGAATAATTGCGTTTTATTGGTCCCCTTTCAATTTTTGGTTCAGGGATTAAGGCTGTTGATGTTTTTCTTATTCCCGGTTCCCTAGTATCTAAAGTTGCTAATAAGCCAGATGTATCAATCGTTCTAAATGTTACTTTCTCAATCGTAATTAGTAAATCAGCCAGCGCAATCTGATTATTCGGGAATTCAGTCTCACCAACCTGGTAACGCAATACTTCTACAAATAACTTTTTTTCTTTTTCGATGTAATTAATTACCTGTACCGTCCAATAAGCATTTGGCCGAAATTTTACAGGCCTCTCAGATACCTGAACCTGGTTAAGATCGAGCGCTACTTCTTCTGTCAAAAAAGCCATGCCGTCTTTGAATAATATTTTTAGTATTTGTCCTTTCATTGGGGAGGCATGTATTTAAGTGCTGGTCTGATTAGGCAATTCATCAATTGGGCTTTTAGGATTTTTGGCTTCCCTAAATATATCTTTATCTATTATTGAGAAAAGTCTTTTTAGCCATTTTTTTGGAGAAAATGTACTTTTCAGATTTACTAACAAAATATCAGGTTCCTCATTAAACATATTAATAAGCGCTTCTTTAAAAACATTAAACCCTCTTTTATTAGAAAATAAAAGTAAATAGTTATAAAAAAAGGATGTTACAAAACATAAAGCCCCAAATACCAAAAACAGGAATAATCCATTGTCGTCTAATGAGCCTTCTCCCTGATACTTTGGGAGAGAAGTAATAATAACAATGATCAAAGGAGACAAAAACGCTATAAAATGGTAAAGTAGAATTAAAAAACTATCAATGCGAATGTTAAGTATATAAATCCTAAAAATAGATTTCATAGTTCTGCGTACATCTTTAGATACATTGTATAAAAAAAAGGGCTCAACTCCTTTATTTTTTTTGAAGCTAATTCTAGCCATTCTAAACATGTTTAGGCTAAATGCAGCAAAGCAGAGTGAAATAAAAATTACTAGATTTCTAGATTTTTTTGTGTCAAGAGAGACATCAAGAATAGGAATTTTTACAACCAATTCCCTTTCACTCAATGTGTTTAAATAAAACTCCTCATCTGATAGTTTGTCTTGATCATTTAATTTTTTAATCCTCGCTAATTCATTGTTAACAAGAATTGAGTCAATTTTTGGATATGGCTTGTCGACATCCCAATAGTTTTCCTCCAAATAAAGTTGTTTACTTCCAGCTTTTAAACATGGCTCTTGGATATCTTTTGCAGTAACCAGTTCAGTATTTGTATAATACAATTTGAACCCTTCTATTTTAATATCACTATTCTCATTACTTCTAGGCAACACAATTACCTTATAAGTAAGAAATTTTTTGTCTTCCAATTTTGGTTCGGAGATCGAAATATTAGTTGAATCACACACGCATTTGAAAATTATTCCCTGTGGGAGCAGTTCAGTTTCAATAAACTTGGTATTAACAGGGTTTACAGGAATTGTAATTGAAGCAAATTTTCCTTTAATAAATTCAATTCTATATAAACGTCTTTTTTGCTGTTTGGGTAAAACGCCGTTAATTCCAGTAAATCGGAATAAGGAATCAAGCGTAATAATTTTCTTTATTATTAAATACTTTTCGAACTCTTGAAAGTTTTTTACATACTTTCCTTGTTTAGTCATAGTGGATGAAACCAGGACCAAAAGCAGAAAACTTAGAAATACTGAGTAACTAAAGTTTTTTATGTATACGCTTGACATTTAAAAGGGTATTAAATATGTATCCAGCGAATCCTTGTTAATTTAGGGTTGCAGTTTAAACTCCTATTGCACAAACCTTTTGTATAAACTGTATCCTAATAAAACTATCCTACTGTAATTTAAAAAAATTATTAATACAAAGTAATGTAGTTGAGTAATACATCTTCAATTGAACAATGATAAAAACTCCGGATATTCTGTTGGCTTCAACTTCTTTTTTTAATCAACTAGTCAAATCTTTGATATTGAATAAAGGCTATGACTAAGAATCAACAAGATTTATTTTGGCGGGAAGTTGACACTATACAGCAGAGGCATGCTCTTTTTTTTCCAGAAGAACAGAAGAAGTACATTGAAATTACTGGGTCAAGTCGAAGGAGAAGCTAATATTTAGTGCTGGTTATAACTTACCTGGGGTGATTACCTTAGAAATTCAGCTTGCTTTTAAACTAGCCAGTAACTCAAATTTTGCTCAATAGAGATTTTATTCTTCCTTCCAATAAGATGATTTTGTATATTGGATGAAAAGATCAAATCATCTTAATCATTTACCTCAATATTACTCAGTTTGAATCCGGAAGATAAATACAATTCTAACCACTACTTATTTTCCGGCTTCCTTCATGACCTGACCCATCAAATTCACTATTTGGGAAGTGATTTATATCTACTAGAATCATTTTTAGATAACTACAAACTAAAAGATAAGTTCAAGGATAGACTGAGAAAAGTTGTTATACATGCTGATATAATCCGAATTTACCTTCAGGATTTCGGAAAGACAAGAGAGTTTTCTGATAAAGACCTCAACAATGCCTTTTATCATAATCTCACCAAAGAGCTTACAACACTAAGCTATTTAATTATACTACTTGAAAAAGAGATCAAAAAGGAAAATAATGCTGAATTAAATACTATCCTAGCGAACATAATTAATTCTGGCCAGGAGATATTTGATACCGTCGATTTCATTGTTAGAGGTACTGCTAAGCAATCTGAAATAAAAATATTAAACCTAACAAGGATTATCACTTCAACAGTTTCAGTTTTACATAGAACCTTTGCAAATAATAAAGTTCTTATTGAAACAAACTATCAGGATGTAAGTATAAAAGGTAAGGAAGGTGATTTGCTGCATGTATTCTATTGTGTTCTTATAAATAGTATTCAAGCTTTTCGCTTCTTACCTCATAGGGAAAGGAAAATAGAGATCAACTTATTTAAACGAAAACATCAAATAGTTATAAGTTTCAAAGACAATGGGCCTGGAATTTCCCCGGAAAATCTAAGTAACATTTTTAATGCAGGTTTTTCTACCAGGCAAGACCACCCAGGCATGGGGTTGGCGGCTGCAAAACTGGTTATAGAGAAAGAATTTAATGGGAAAATTGCTATAGAATCGGAGCTTGGAAAATTTACAAACGTCGAAATAATACTAAACTAACATATTTTGGAAAAGAAGATCATTTGGGCAGATGACGATGAAAAGTTAATGGAAAAGTCAGAACTGATTTTTAATGACAACGGATTTACAATAATAAAATGCAACTCAATTGCAGAAGCCCTAAAACAAGTAATGATAGGAGCATCAAACAATCTACTATTAGATATTGATTTTCCTGGAAATCCAAAAGAAGGTTTAATTTTTCTGGAAGAAATAAAAAGAATAAATCCGAGTTTAAATATTGTTCTTTTTACCGGATTTCCTGAACTCGATGATGCTGTTAATTCAATCAAATCATTATTAGCATCTGACTATATTGCGAAACCTATTCCTTTAAGCGCAGATAAAAGAACAGAGTTTTTTAATAAGCTGCATAATTCGTTTCAAGACATATCTTCTAACGGAGGATTAGTTACAACAAAGCAAAATAACTATCCTATTAAATTACTTAGAATTAAAAATGCTCTTGAGTCTTACGATGTTGATTCCTTTATTTCAATACTCCAGTCCATTTTTGCAGGCTTATCCTATAACATAAAAACAAATGAAAGTTACTATCATGCATTTATTCATATTATTCTTGACATAATTGGCGTTAAAATAGATTCAGAGGTAGAAACCAATCTTGGGAGAATAGATGCAGTTGTTGAAACTGAAAAGTATTTGTATTTAATGGAGTTTAAGTTGAGTGATGCTTCGATTGCAATTAAGCAGATTAAGGAAAACAAGTATTTTCAAAAGTATCTAGACATTGATAAACAAGTGATACTACTGGGAATCGCATTTGATAAAACTGAAAAAAATATTAAAAATCACATTTCTGAGATTTATAAGGCATAAAGTTATTGATCGGAATCAACTCCAATCTAAACTTTTTGTATTGACCGCTATCAACAATTAACTGAACCATTAGCCAAGCCATTACTCACTCTTGAACACCTTTCCTTGTTTGCATTATACTGAACAAAGGCGAATATTGCAATTGTGGTAATTACGAGGCCTGCTGCGGTAATAATTAGAGTTTTATTTTTCATTTATTGAAGATACTTATAATAAATACTTATTTAGACTGTTAAGGCACCTCTATTTTTAAACATTTCATCAAGTTCTGTTAATAAACTATGATTTCTGAAAAGAATCTAAAGATTTGTATAAAGTGTGATTAGTTATTTTCTGCTTAACATTATCAACATTCATAAACAGATCATTTACATTACTGAATATTCTTGATGTAACTATTGCAGCATTATCATCTCCTTTATTACTAAATATAGATCACAAACATATGATGCCCTTATTGCAATTACTTTTACTTAAGTATTTTACAAATTTTTAATGGCAGTTATTTTTGCCAGGATTGCATTGAAAAACCCAGTTGTTCCTTTCACCAAAAGTAAAGGCAGAACATAGTACTTTAAGATAAAGAATACAGTCAGGTTAAATGCCATCATCAGTATGATAATGAATACTTTATACCATAACTTGTCTTTCTCCGTAAACGTTGTTCTACTTAAGGGAAGTACAAATTGGGTGATTTGTGGTGTATTGTCTTCCATGTATAATTTTATTCTATTTAGAATAGTAGTCTTAAAATACTATGAATTCAATGTTCGAGAATACAATATCTTATTCCACTTATCTTACAATAATAAGCAGTTGTACTTAGAAAAAACTAAGTTTTCTAAAGGACTTAAGAAAATAGGAAAGATTTTTCGAAAAGGAATTAGAATCTATTATAAACAACGAAAAATACTGCCAAATATGTTTTGTGATGCGACAACTAGTTAAAAAAGTAAAAGATTTTTTCCGAATTTTCTTTAATTTATTATCAATCATAGGTTTATGTTTTTTTGGCTGAATACTTATTATCAATCTCTTTGGCAATATCTTTAATTTCATTGTCTATATCTTCAAGTTTAATATCAAAAACACTTAGCTTGATATCACTAAAATCAGTCTCACTAAAATTAAACTAAGCTAAACAATCTGTAAAGAAGATCTATGGAATATGAAGGTTTCGACACTGAAGACATAGCCAAGCTAAAGAGGGTAAGTTTTGTAATAGAATCTCAACTTGAAAGGTTCCAAAAACTCATGCTTTATGTGAATACATTTAACAACAAGAACTTCACAATTGAGAGATTTTTTGAGCTCAAAGAAATTTGCAAAGTAATAATTAGAAATGTCCCTTTTATGGTTTCGACAATCGATACAGCAAACATTACTAGGGCAAGAAGAAATACCAAGGAATTATTTTATCATAAAAAAGAAATTTCTTACAACAAAAATGCTGCTAACAGCCGTCTCGGAAGATTTAACCTGGAAAATGAATCAGTCTTTTATGGCTGTCTTCCAACCTTTCATGAAAATGGTGAGTATATTAATTATGATAATCAATGCCCTATGTTCGAGGTTTGCAAAGAAATTAGCACCAATGAAGGGCTCAAATTTCCTGTCTTTTTCACATTGGGATTTTGGAAAGTTTCAAAACAATTATCTGTTTTGAATTTATGCTTTGAGGATGACCACTTATCTTCTAATTCAGGAATTAGTAGGGATGTAAAGTTTTTTAGTGATACCGTGGATGAACATTGTTCTGAAAAAGCCTTCGATTTCATAAAGAGTGTGTGGAAGTATTTTTCTAATTTAAGCCGAAAATGGGAAAGTGTTTCTTCTCCAAATTACTATTATATTTTGACAGCGCTATATAAAGCATTTGATGAATATTCGAAAGCAAATAACTATGAAGAGGTTGATGGCGTAATCTATCCAAGTGCAGTTACTCAAGCTAAAGGTTTGAATATTGTTTTAAAGCCAACTGCCGTAGACAGATGTCTTGATCTTGAGCATGTTCAAATGTATATATTAAAGAGTAGAGCATTGCCTTATGATTATAAATCAATTACCGATCTTATACCTGCGAAAAATAATTATTTTGAGTTTGATAATTCTTTTGTTCTGGAATACAATATTTTTACCAGTTCTTGGTAAAGAAAACTAAAGACAATGGTAGCAGTTACTTCATTTATCAGCAATACAGGGGAAACAGAGGGCAAATTTCATAGTAGTAGTGTCAAGTCTTTGGTTAATCTATTTGCATTGAAGAAATATTGAATTCTGTATCTAGAGTAATAGAAATTTTCAGTTCTGGGTTAATCAATTCTGATGCCCAAATAACATAATCATTCCAATCCCCATCTTCAACATCATAAGTGGAATCATCATTTGAATAATACTCATATTTGTCAATAAAAAAATCGATTGTCATTTCTGCATTACAAGTCAGGTCAATAAGGTATTCTGAAGAGTTTAGCTTTCGAACATCCTTAATTATAATATTATCGACTTTTTCGATGTACCGTACAGTTGTGTCCTGATAACCATATGGTATCGATTCAATTTCTGAGACATCAGTGTTGTCTAATTCTTCTCTAAGTTTCGTAAGAAGCAAATACTCCAAATTAAAATCTTCAATTTCCTTTGATTCTATTCTTTTCTTAAATGAGTCAGCCTGTGCAAAGAATAGTTTTGCGATATCTTTTGAAAAAACACTTAACTCATTAACTATACTTAATGAGTTAATCTCCAATTCATCATTTTCAATTTCATTCGCAAGTTCCTTATGTAAATCATTTTCATTTTCACAAAAATCCTTCTTATTGTTCGTAATGAAAATGACTTCGGGGTTTGCAGCATTCGTCCCATACACTGGCATTAGAGATTTTACATTCTCCCATATTAAAGCATCTCTATACCCCTTCTCAGAAGAATTAAATGGTTTAATTTTTTTAATTGCTTTACGAACTATTTTTTTATGAGGTGTTTTCGGATAGGCTAATAACTTAACATTATTGTCCTTGAATACTTTTTCAATGTATGCTTTGTATTCTTTAGCATTTTGTCGAATAGACCTGGTACTAACTGCTTCCTTTAAGACAGAGTCTGTAAGTTTTTTTATTATGCCTAGTTCTTTATCGATTTTTGATTTAGCCTCAGTAAGTCTTTCTTCAAACTTATTATATACTTCATCCATAACAATTTCAGGTACATACAAATCTATATTCCCCTTTTTCGATGCTTCTAGAAGAATTTTAGAATCAGGTGAATTAAATCTGAAATCAGAAATTATTATGTTGGCGTCTAGTACTGTTTTCATGGAATTATATACACGTTAGAGTTTTTATTCTGTCCATTGAAACCTAAAAGTAAACATGTCTAAAAATTTAGTGAAAACTTTTGTCCAAATGATTTGTGAGTCAATAAATTGAGGTTTCACTATATCTTCAATTGGTCGTGGACTTTCACGTTGAAAAACTTTTAAAGATTCAATTTGTGTTGACTCTGAAAAATCAAATAACATTGTAAGTTTTCCATAGTCTTCGGGCGGGGATTCTAAATGTTGTATCCAAAATTCATCCTTATTATCAAAGTTGTTTAGAATTTCGTAGCTTTCCTTTACTTCAATTATATCATTAATATTGATTTCTTTAGTAGTGGTATATTCTATTTCTTCATACCCGTCTTTAATAATATTTCGCTTTACATTAAATACATCATTTTTTACAAATGAACATGTTCCATCATAATAAAGCCTCTTATAAAGGCTTTCGAATTTTTTTATGACCTTGTATTTATGTGTTTCAGTAAATAAAGTTCTCTCACCTCTATAACCATAAAACTTAATTTTAACTGATGTCTCAATTACCGACAGAACATGTCCAAAGTCTTCGTTCTTTATTAAGGGCTTCGAGGTAACTCTGTAAATTGAGTTTAGTACATTTTGATAGAAAATTGAATCCCCAGAGTCCCATGTCAAGTATCTGTAATCTCTCAGGAATGCTGGGATAATTACTTCGTCATCTAATTTGATTGGGATAATTTTAAAGTTGTCATCGCTTATTCTTCTATTTATAGCAATCCTGAGTTCCTCTTTCACCCATTTTGAAGTTGTGGAATTTACAGATAACAGTATGATAAAAATATCAGACTTGTCAATTGCGTCTGATATTTTATCAGTCAAAGATTCTCCTGCAAAAATTTCCCAACTGTCATACCATACATCAATGTTACTTAGAATTAAGAAATTACCCAATTTCTCTGCTAAGCCTTTGTCTTTTTTATTATGACTGATAAAACAATGATGTTTCATAAATTTATACAATTGCAGTTACGCTAATACAATTTATTTAAATTTATTGAACTTCTAAGTACCTGTCTTTGATATTGAGTTACCTGGGAAAAGTTTGTTCCTTAAATCATTCATGTTATTACTCAATTTCTTCAATGAAACCTTCGCATAAATCTGAGTTGTGCGGATTGACCGGTGGCCAAGCATCTTGCTTACCGATTCAATAGGCACATCATTTTCCAGGGTAACGGTAGTTGCGAAGGTGTGACGGGCTATATGCGTTGTTAGATGCTTTTTGATGCCTGCAGCTTTTGCAACATTTTTCAGTTCCCGGTTATATGCCTGGTTAGTGTGCACAGGCAATATTTTATTGTTTGCAACGCACCGGGGATCAGCCTTGTATTTTTCAATCAGGTCCAGGGCAATGGGTAACAAGGGCACCATTTCTTTTTCATCAGTTTTCAGCCTGGTCTTGACAACCCATTTATCTTTATCCATACCCGTAACTATGCAATCGGGTGAAAGCTCATAAACTTCCTGGTATGCATAGCCTGTAAAGCAGGAAAAGATAAATATATCCCTTGTTTCAGCCAGATGCCTTTCAGCAAAATCAAAATCCCTTAAACATATAATTTCATCCATTGTGAGGGTTTCACGAAATGGGTTCTTGTAAGAACACTTAAACTCTTTTAAAGGATTTTTTTTGATCCAGTCACGCATTACAGCAAACTCAAGGATCTGTTTTATTTTTCGAATGTAAATCATTGCAGTATTATCACTCAAATGATCATTTACAGAAAAATAATGCTTTAGGTTATGTCCGAAAGAGGCTTTAAGCTCGCATAGCGGTTTATCTGAAAGCGAAAATTCTTTTTTTAAAAAACCTACCATCTTGAATTTAAGGGTATAGAATTTTTGTAAGGTGCGGTAAGCTGCTTTCTTTTGATCAACTTTCTGTTTGTACATATCAATGAAAGCATCGAAAAGTTGAATGATGGTTTTCTTTTCCTGCCCCTTACCGGTAAATGCATTCTTGATCATCTCACCAGTAACCATTTGATGTGTGGCCGTTAATTGGTTATAAAGCCGGCGTAAATCTCCTTTGATGGTTTCCAGGTCTTCCTTTAATTCTATGACTTCCTGATCGCTCCGGAAGGCCTTAGAATCCTTTCCTTCCCATTTCAATAGATTGATCTTTTTGCCTGTGGAAAATTGGGTTCGATTCCCATCCAGTGTAATTCGACAATAGACTGGAGCATTGTTCTGACTGTCTGTTTTATTGGTGTACAGCCAGAAAAGGATTGCAAGGTTTTGATTTAGTTTCATAACGTGGTGACTTAAAAGGTGACCGAATTTTGTTTCAAAATGCACTGCTTTGAATAGTGCCTGAAAGCTTTGAAACATAATACCAGTCGATGTTTTAAGCAATTTTGCTATGCAAATGTAAGCGAAGGAATAGGTTACCGAAAAGGTGACCTCAGGAATGCTTTTATATGGTTTACCTTTTTTTCTGAAAAAAGCAAAAGCCGCACCAGTACTGTGTTTTGTGCGGCTTTGATTTTATATAGTGTGTTAGTAGTGGCCTCGCCAGGAATCGAACCTGGATCTGGAGCTTCGGAAACTCTTATACTATCCATTGTACTACAAGGCCGGCATTACTATTTTCCCAGATGGGAGAAATTACT
>Ga0209023_10000256_pt1 | contig 88876 bp, 94 predicted proteins | sample LakOneMetagenome_FD_187468 | JGI IMG/M metagenome (GOLD analysis project Ga0209023, IMG submission 187468) | Freshwater and sediment microbial communities from Lake Erie, Canada (SPAdes) (version 2) | ecosystem: Environmental > Aquatic > Freshwater > Lentic | place: Lake Erie, Canada... | reverse complement strand
CTGGCTGGTGTTCGCGGTCTGTTCGGTGGCGCTGACGCTGCTCGCCAGCTGGGCCTACCGCCGTGACACCGGACGGGCCTGAGCGCTACATCCGACCGGCGGGCGCGCTGTCGACCGCGACCTCGGCGATCTCGGTGAGCCGCACGGCGAGGGAGTGCGCGAGGCTCATCAGACCTTCGAGCAGCGGCTCGTCCGCCTCGTCGCGCGCGGCGCGGACCAGCTCCAGCACGGCGAGCACGGTGCCGTCATCGGACAGCACCGGCACGGTGACGAGCGTCCCGAGATTGGCCCAATCGGCGGCACGTGAGCGCGGGCAAGCGAGCATCTCCTCGGTGTCGGCCCAGTGGGCGGCGCCGGAGCCGGCGGCGGCGGGCACGAGGCCGTCCTCGAGGTGGGCGCGCCATGCCATCGTCTCCCAGGCCTGCAGCTCCTGGCCGTACTCCACCCAGGTCTCGGCGCAGGTGAACACGCGGCCGTCCTCGTCCTTTGGCTCCCAGACGACGCCGCCGACCCAGCCGGTGGCGCCGGCCATCGTGGTGAGCGCCGCCTTGCCGGCAGAGCGCATGCTTGTGGCGCGCTCCAGCTGCTCGGCCAGCGAGACGAGTGCGTCCTCGGTGATGCCGGGTGGCGGCCCCGTGTCGAGCTGTGCGGCGGCGTGCGCGAACTGCGCGGCCTGCTCGGCGGCGACTTCCAGCGGCGGCAGTGCCATCGGCGCGCCGGGCGCCTGCAGCGCGATCGGCGCGGGGGCGGCGGAGACCTGCAGTGCCAGCGCCTCGCGCGCTGTGCGTTCAGCCTCGAGGCTGGCACGCAGTTCCTCGATCGTGAGGTGGGCGGTCGTCAGCTCGGCGCGGAGCTCGGCGACCTCGGCGTTGCCGGTGTCGCCCGCATGCGCCAGCGCCTCGACGGCTTCGGCGGCCTGCAGCTCCACAGCGGCGGCGTGCGCTTCTGCTTCGGCGATCCGGCGCTCGGCCTCGGCCGCGACGGCGGCGAAGCGCTCCTGTTCGTCGCTCAGGCGGCCGTCGGCGGAGGCCAGCGCCTGCTGGGCGAGCGCGAGCTGCTCGCCGACGCTCGCGGCGTGGGCGCGTGCTTCCTCCAGCGCGCGCTCGGACGCGTCGGCACGCTCGCGCGCGCTGTCGAGCTCGGCGTAGGTCTCGTCGCTGATGTCCGCGGTCGTCCGCAGCTCCAAGACCTCGGCGGACAGCGCCTCAACGCGCTCGGTCGCCGACTCCAGCGCGTGCTCCAGCTGGCGGCGGCGCAGGTCGGTGTCCTCCACCGCTTCGGCGGCGTCGCGCTCACGGTGCTGCGCGGCCTGCAGTTCGATCCCGAGCCACTCGGCCCGGGCGCGCTCCTCCTCGAGCTCCTTTGATGCGCGGTCGAACCGCTCGTGCAGGCCCTCCAGCTCGCGCGCCGTCTCCTCGCGTGAGGCGACCGCCTCGTCGAACAGCCGCTGCAGATCCTGTTGATCGGCGAGCGCGTTGGCCAGGTCCTCGCCGTAGCGCTCGCGCGCGTCCTCGGCATCCTGGCCTGCGGCCTGCAGATCGGCGTAGGCGGCCCGCAGCGATGCGAGATCGCGGGCGACGTCGGAGTCCTCGTCCCCGGCCGCTGACGCCTTCTCGAGCTCCGCCTCGGCATGTTCTGCGCGGGCGCGGGCGGCGGCAAGCTCCTGATCGAGGTGCTGCTGGCGGTCACCGACGGCGCCGAGGCTGGCGTCCAGCTCGGCGGCACGGTGTGCCGCCTCGTCACGCTCGAGCTCGAGCTGGTCGACCTTGGCCGTCGCGGCCTCCAGCGCGGCTGCGGCGTGTGCCAGCTCGTCAGCCGCGGTGCGCGCGGCGATCTCGGCTTCGAGCCGCGCCTCACGTTCCACGGCGAGAGCCTCGCGTGCCGCATAGGCATCGGCGTCGGCGCTGGCGGCGCGGTCACGCTCGGCGACCAGCTCCTCCGACGGCGCCGTGACGCCCGAGCTGCCGATCTGGCCGACCGAGGCCTGCAGTCGCTCGCGGGCGATACGGCCGGCCTCGGCGTCGTCGCCGGGCGCCATGACGACGCAGACGCCCCAGGCCTCACCGTCGGTGTAGACCGGGAAACGGCAGGCGCGCACGGTGCGGCGGCCGTCACGGGCCAGCACCGTCTCGTTGGCGTCCAGGTGGCCGTGGGCTTCGAGGACGAGCGCGTCGAGCTCTGCCACGCGGTGCGCGACATCCGCCGGCTGCAGGGCGTTGTCGGTCTTGCCGACCAGGCGCGAGGCTTCCAGGCCCACGAGATCGGCGAAGGCGGCGTTGACGGCGACGTATCGCCCTCCGGCGTCGCGCACGCACGCAGGGAGCTCAGCGTGCTGAAGACTGTCGTCGAGCGGACCCAGGCGGTCCGCTGCGGCCTGGCTGGTGCTGGGATCGGTCACGGGGGAATCTGCAGCTGTCATCGGCGGGCACCGGTGCCACCTTGCCCTTGCGTCCACGAGGGCGGACGAACGTCGGGGCAACCGATCTGGCCGCAACGCCGTATCCTGAAGGGCAACCTAACCCTCTTCGTATCCGGAGTCCGACCTTGGCCGCTACAGCTTCAATGACCGCCCCCACTGAGGAACAGGCAGCAATTCTCGAGATGGTGCGCCAGTTCGTGGATGACCAGATCATCCCGAACGCCGAGCACTACGACGGCAAGGACGAGTACCCGGAGCCGATCGTCGAGCACATGAAGGAACTCGGCCTCTTCGGCATCACGATTCCCGAGGAGTACGGCGGCCTCGGCCTCGATCTCACGACCTACGTGATGGTCGTCGAGGAGCTTTCACGCGGCTGGATCTCGATCTCCGGCGTGATCAACACCCACTTCATCGGCTCCTACCTGCTGCTCAAGTACGGCACCCAGGAGCAGAAGGACAAGTACCTGCCGCGCATGGCGACCGGCGAGATTCGTGCAGCGTTCTCACTGTCGGAGCCGGAGCTCGGCTCCGATGTGCAGGCGATCAAGACCTCGGCCACCAAGGGCGCTGACGGTCTCTACGAGATCAACGGCCAGAAGATGTGGGTCACGAACGGCCTGATGAGCGACATGGTCTTCGTGCTCGTCAAGACCGATCCGGACGCCTCGCCGCGCCACAAGGGCTTCACCTGCTTCATCGCCGAGAAGGAAGGTGGCGTCTCCGAAAACACCGGTGACTACGCCGGCCTGACGGTGCCGCCGAAGATCAAGAAGATGGGCTACAAGGGCGTCGAGTCCACCGAGCTCGTCTTCGACGGCTACAAGTGCCCGCCGGAGAACATCCTCGGCGGCGAAGCGGGCGGCATCAACAAGGGCTTCGCGCAGATGATGGATGCACTCGAGGTCGGCCGTGCCAACGTCGCGGCGCGCGGTGTCGGCCTCGCGCAGCGGGCGCTGGAGCTGGCGATCAAGTACTCGAGCGAGCGCAAGACGTTCGGTAAACCGATCAATGAGCACCAGGTGATCCTGTTCAAGCTCGCTGACATGGCGACGCAGATCGACGCCGCCCGCCTGATGGTGCGCCGCGCCTCGATGATGAAGGACGCCGGCGAGCGCTCCGACATGGAGGCCGGTATGGCGAAGCTGTTCGCTTCAGAGACCGCACGCTTCTGCGCCGAGGAGTGCCTGCGCATCCACGGCGGCTACGGCTATTCCAAGGAGTACGAGATCGAGCGGATCTACCGCGATGCGCCGTTGTTGCTGATCGGTGAGGGCACCTCGGAGATCCAGCGGATGGTCATTGGCAAGAAGTTGCTGCAGCGGTACGGCGTTTAGAGCGTTGGTCGGTCGGCGGGGCCCGGCATGGCCCTCTCACTTAGCGCCGCTTCGCGGCAGAACCGTTCGAGGACCATGCCCGACCCCGCCTTCCAGCGCGCTGGTGCTGCGCTGCCCGCCCGGCGCTGGTCTCGGCTCGGTGTAGCGTTCATGGCTTGCGGCTGATCCTCAACGTCATCTGGTGCGTCTTTGCGGGGTTGTGGTTGGCGATCGGCTGGGTGGTTGCGTCGTTGTTGATGTTCGTCACGATCATCGGGATTCCGTTTGGCCTGGCGGGGTTGCGGATTGCCGCGTTCACGTTGTGGCCGTTTGGTCGGACGACGATTCCGCGGGAGACGGCCGGCGTCCCGAGCTTGATCGGCAACGTGCTCTGGCTCGTGCTCGCTGGCTGGTGGCTGGCGCTGCTGCACATCGTCTCCGGTGTGCTGCTCTGTTTGACGATCATCGGTATCCCGTTCGGTCTCGCGAACTTCAAGCTGATCCCGGTGACCCTGTTGCCGCTCGGCCGCGAGATCGTCTCGGTCGAAGAAGCCACGCGCCGCGGCGCCACCAGCCTCGCCTTCTAGCTCGCGAGCGCTCCGGGCCGATCCTCCACAGCGTAGAGGCGGTGGGCGTGTGCCGCCGGGAAGCGGACTCCGCATTTCGACGGGATGGAGAAATGCGCCGCTGCCCGGCGGCACACGCCCGCCCTGACCAGCAAACGCTTGAGCTAGGCTGGAAACCATGAGCAGCGACGCCCCGCAGATGATCCAGACCGCCGTGCAACGCGTGCTCGACGAAGTGCCGGCGCTGAAGCCGATGAAGCTCGTCGTTGGCGTGGAACTCCATGGTCGCGGCGACGTCCAGATCTTCCGCCTGCAGTTGCCGGAGGTCGAGGTGACGAAGGACATTGCCGCCGACGCCAAGATCCGCGTCGAGCTGCGTCGCGACTTCTTCAACCTGATGGTCGAGCATGAGGCGAAGGTCGCCGACTGGGAGCAGGCGCGCTACGAGGGGCGCTTGAAGACGAGCGGGATGAAGGACTACATCCAGCTGATCGGCAAGGTCATCGAGAAGCAGCAGGAGCGGGCGCGCCTCAAGCGCGCGCACCACTAACCGAGGACGACGTTCGTCGGCGACAGGCTGCAGCCCGGGCCGGGGAAGCCGTCCTTTCCGGGCGGGCTGGCCGTGCCGCTGAAGATGCCCTCAAAGCGCGTGGTGGTCTTCCACAGCCCGGTCAGCTGCCAGCTCACCGATGCCCCCGTCGCGGCGTCCGACACGCTGCCGTTGAACGACTGCTGCAGATTGATGACGGCCGAAGCGTTGACGGTTGTCCCGGCACCGTTGGTCTGGCTGACGCCGATGCCGTCGGAGTTCGTGCACGAGATCTTGATCTTCACCGTCGCCGTCTTGGCCGTGGCGTTGGGGATGATCGTCACGGTTGACCCGCCGGCGCCGCCGGACACCGTCTGCACGGCCTTCGGTGCGGCCTGCTTCTTGAGCTTCTTGCACTTGCGGTTGACCAGCTTGTAGCCCCTGGGGCATTTCTTCTTGGCCGGGGCCGCTTCGGCGATGAAGCCGGTGCCGCCGATTGCGAGGACGAGAGCAAGAACGAGCGCACGCATCATGCGCCGATCTTAACCACGTTGCGGCACCTGTTGGGTGATGCAATGCGGGCCGCCGCCGCCCCAGGCGATCGTCGTCGCCGGCACATCCACGACCTCCTGATCGGGCAGCGCTGCGGCGATCCGCCGCAGCGCCTCCTCGTCCTTGGCGCGCTGCCCGAACGTCGGCACCACCGCAAAATGCTCGCCGACATAGAAGTTGAGGTAGGAACAGACGACGTCCTCCTCCTCGACCTTGGCGTAGGTCAGCACCGGGAAGTCGATGATTTCGAGCCCGGCGGCCCGCGCGATGTCCTGGTTGGCCTGCAGCAGCGCGTGGTTCGGGTTCTCGGTCGGTGCCGACTGCATCAGCACGGAGCCGGCGGCGACGAACGCGGCGACGAGGTCGACGTGCCCATCGGTGTCGTGATCCTCGACCAGGCCCTTGCCGAGCCAGATCACGCGATCGACGCCGAGCAGTTCATGCAGGTGGCCGGAAAGCTCCTCGCGGCCGAGCTTCGGGTTGCGGCCGGGGTGGAAGAGGCATTGCTCGGTCGTCAGCAGCGTGCCGGCGCCGTCGACGGCGATCGAGCCGCCCTCCAGCACGATCGGCGCATCGACCACCTCATCGCCGTAGCGCCCGGCCAGGATGCCGCCGGAGCGCTCGTCGCGGTCGAACGGCGCGAACTTGCCGCCCCAGGCGTTGAAGCGGAAGTGCACGCCCACCCGCTGCTTGCGCTCCTCGTCGACGACGAAGATCGGGCCGTGGTCGCGCATCCAGGAATCGTTGGTCGGCAGTTCCAGCGGCTCGACGCCCGCGTCGCAGGCGGCGCGCACCTCCTCGGCTTCGCGCGGGCCGTTGACGGCCATCGTCACCGGCTCGAACGCCGCGATCGCATTCGCGACGCCGGCGTACTCGACCTTGGCCTGCTCCAGCTGACGACCCCAGAGGCTCGTGCGGCACGGCCAGGCCATCAGCGTCCGCTCATGGGGCTCCCATTCGGCCGGCATGTGCAGGCCACGTTCGGCAGGCGTGGTCATTGGCTCAGCATCGCAGACGGCGCGGGTAGCATCGGCGGATGGCAAGCCGAGCGGCACGCTTCGAGGACATCGACGAGATCGCGATGGCATTGCCGGAGGTCGAGTTCGGCATCACCTGGGGCGATCGGCCGACCTACATGGTCGATGGCAAAGGCTTCGTGCTCTACCGCGCTGCACGCGCCGATGCGATCGACCCAGCGACCGGCGAGCCGATGGATGACGTGATCGTGATCCAGGTGACCGACGACGCCGCCAAGGCGGCGATGGTGGCCGACGACTCGCCGTTCTTCACGATCCCGCACTTCGACCGGACGACCGCGGTGCTGCTCCGGCGCCGTGATCTCGGGCAGCTGGGTCGCGATGAGCTGGAAGAGGTCATCACCGAGGCCTGGCTGAAGCGCGCGCCGAAGCGCCTCCGTTAGGCTCGCGGCCGTGCGCCTCATTCCCCAGGAGCAGGATCGCTTGTTGCTGTTCCTCGCGGCAGAGCTGGCGCGTGCCCGCCGCCTGCGCGGTCTGAAGCTCAACCAGGCCGAGGCGACGGCGCTGATCGCCGACACCGTCTGCGAGCTGGCGCGAGACGGCCTGCGTTACGCCGAGGTGGTGGCCGGCGGCTACGCGGTGCTCGGCGCCGACGATGTGCTCGACGGCGTGCCGGCGCTCGTGCCGCGGATCGAGGTTGAGCCGTTGTTCGAGGACGGTCGTCACCTGGTTGTGCTGCACGATCCGATCGGCGCAAGCGGGCCGCCGGACGAGTCGATCGAACCCGAGCCACAGTGGCTGGAGACGGCGACCGCGACGGTCGCGATCACGAATACGGCGGCGGTGCCGGTGGCGATCACGAGCCACCTGCATGTCTTCGAGGCGAATCGCCTGCTGCAGTTCGATCGTGCTGCGGCCTACGGCATGCGGCTCGCGTTGCCGGCCCGCAGCAAGCTCTTCATCGCACCGGGCGAGACCCGCGAGGCGCAGCTGACGGCGATCACTGGCGATCGCGTCGTGCGTGGCCACGGCGAACTCTGCGACGGGCCGCTCGACGCTCCCGGCGCCCGCGAGGCGGCACTGACGCGTGCCGCGGAGCTCGGCTATGTCTGAGCGCGTGCGGCTCGGCGACACCACGCTGGAGCTGATCGCCGAGCGCGATGACGTGCACGGACCCGATCAGCTCGTGCCCGGCTTCGGCAACACGATGCGCGACGGTCTCGGCGTCAGGGCTGACCGCGGCGGCGTGGACGTGGCGATCATCGGCGGCCTGATCGTCGACCCGCTGCTCGGTGTGCGGTACGCCTCGATCGGTGTGACGGACGGCCGCATCACGGCGATCGGCCGCGCCGGCAACCCGGACACGATGGACGGCATCGACGTGGTCCTCGACCCCGCGACGGCGGTGCTGGACGCCACCGGCATGATCGTCACGCCCGGCGCCGTCGACACCCACGTGCACTGGCTCAGCCCGCAGGTCACGGACGCGCTGTTCGCGGGCGGCGTGACGACGATGGTCAGCCAGGACTACGGCCCGGTCTGGAATCTCGGCACCAACCCCGAAGAGGGCCTGGCACTCGCCTGGGCGGCGCTGGAGTCGGTGCCGATCAACGTGGCGCTGCTCGTGCGTGGCTCCTCATCTTCGGCAGCCACGCCGGACGCGATGCTGCGGGCCGGCGGCGGCGGGCTGAAGATCCACGAGGACGTCTCTGCCGGGCCGCGGCAGATCGACACGGCGCTGCAGCTCTGTGACAAGCACGACGTGCAGCTGGCGATCCACACCGACGGCCTCAACGAGGTGCTGGACGTGGAGGGCACGCTGCGCGCCTTCGCCGGGCGGACGGTGCACGCCTTCCACATCGAGGGCGCGGGCGGCGGCCACGCGCCGGACCTGCTGCGGCTCGCCGGACGCGAGCGGATCCTGACCTCCTCGACCGCACCGACGGTGCCGTTCGGCCGCGACACCGCCGCCGAGCACGAGGCGATGATCGCGGCGGTCCACGTGCTCGAGCCGCGCCGGATCCTCGGTGACCGGCAGGCGGCACGGGCACGCGTGCGGCCCGCGACGATGGCTGCCGAGGGCGTGTTGCACGACCTCGGGATCATCCACATGCTCTCGTCGGACTCGCAGGGGATGGGTCGCGCCGGCGAGGTCGTGCGGCGGGCGCTGCAGAACGCCGACGTGATGAAGCAGGCGCGCGGGCAGGCCGGGTATTCCGACCCCGCCCACCCGGCCGACAACGAGCGTGTCCTGCGCCACATCGCCAAGGTCACGATCAACCCGGCGATCGCCCACGGCCTCGCGCACGACGTCGGCGCACTGAGCGTCGGCCGGCTCGCCGACTGCGTGCTCTGGCTGCCGCACAACGTCGGCGTGCGGCCCGAGCTGGTCGTCAAGGCCGGCATGGCCGCCTGGGGTGCCGCCGGTGACGGCAACGCGACGACGATGCTGAGCGAGCCGGTGCGCGTGGCACCGCAGGTTGCCGCCCTCGGCGACGCGCCCGGTCGTGTGTCGCTGGCGTTCACCTGTGCCGCCGCGGCGGAGACGGAGCTGCCGACGACGCGCCGCCGCTCGCTGGTCCGCGATTGTCGCGAGCTGACTGCAGCCGACATGGTGCGCAACGACGTGCGCGCCGAGATCACCGTTGCGCCCGACGGCAGCGAGGTCCGGGTCGACGGCGAGCTGGTCGCGATCGAGCCGGTCGCCAAAGTCGCGCTCGGCCGCCGCTTCCTGCTCGGTTAGAAGGCCTGGCTCGCGGCGTGGATCAGCACGCCGGCGAGGCCGCCGACGAGCGTGCCGTTGATGCGGATGAACTGCAGGTCGCGGCCGACGTGCAGCTCGATCCGCTCGCTCGCCTCACGGCCGTCCCAGCGCGAGATCACCTGCGTGATGACCGGCGCCAACTCGCTGGCGTAGTTCTCGACCACGAACACGAGGCCGGCGCCGACGTCCTCGTCGATCCGTGCACGCAGTGCGTCGTCGTCGCGGATCCGCGCGCCGATTGCCATCGTCTCCTCCGTCAGCCTTGCGCGGACGTGGCCATCGGGATCCTGCAGCGACTCGTCGAGCGTGGCGCGGCCGAGATCCCACAGCGTCATCGCCGTGTCGAGCGTTTGCGGGTGGCCGAGCCAGCGGGCCTTCATCGCCTCGGCGCGCTCCATCGTCTGCGGATCGTGCTGGAGGTTCTGCGCGAGGTCGGCGAGCAGCTTGCCGATCGCGGCGCGCGCCCGGTGGTCCGGTTGGCGGCGGATGTCGCGCAGCCAGGCAACGGCCTCGTCATGCACGCGGTCGGTGACGATCGCGTTGAGCCAGTCCGGCGTCCAGTTCGGGGCCCGCTCGACGAGCAGCGCCTCGAACGTGCCCTGGTTGTCGACCAGCCAGGCGACGAGTTCATCGGTCGCCAGATCGATCAGGTCCTGGTGGGCGCCGTCGATCACGAACTGCTCGAGCAGCGACCCGGTGAGCGGCGCGATCGGCTCACGCTCGAGCCGCGGCAGCACGACAACCTCGAGAATCGCGCGGACCTCGTCCTCGCGGATCCGCTTCAGCACCCGCCGCGCCACGCGTGAGCCTTCGTGCACGGCGCGGCGCGCGTGAGCCTCGTCGGCCAGCCAGGCACCGAAGCGCTTGGAGACCTCAGCCTCCGCGTAGCGCTCGCGGATCGCCTCGCCGGTCAGGAAGTGGGCCTCGACGAACTCCTCGAGGCTCAGCGCGAAGCTGTCCTTGCGCTTCGGCACCAGCGCGGTGTGTGGCACGGGGATGCCAAGCGGGTGCTTGAACAGGGCAGTGACCGCGAACCAGTCAGCCATCGCACCGACCATGCTCGCCTCAGCAGCCGCGTTGACGTAGCCGAGCGCGCCGTCCTCGCCGTGCGTCAGCACGTAGACGATCGCCGCGAAACCCAGCAGCGAGGTCGCGACCAGCTTCATCCGGCGCAGGGCGCGGCGTCGCTCGGCGTCGGCGGCATCCAGAGCAGCCAGCCGATTCTGGGGGACGGAAGTCACTACGCTCAGCCTATGGCCCCTCCCGCACCGTCAGCAGGTTCCGCAGCACTGATCACCGGCGCATCGGCTGGTATCGGCACCGATCTGGCGCGTGAGCTCGCCCAGCGCGGGCACAACCTCGTGCTGGTGGCTCGACGCAAGGACAAGCTGGATGCGCTGGCCGCCGAGCTCCGCAGCGACAGCGTGCGGATCGAGACGCTGGACTGCGATCTCACCGATCCCGCGGCACTCGCCGCGCTGCCGGGACGGGTCGCGGCGCTCGGCCTCCGCGTCGACGTGCTGGTCAACAACGCCGGCTACGGCACCGCTGGTGCCTACGAGACGCTCGATGGCGCGGTCGAGGCGCGGATGGTGCGGCTGAACTGCGAGGCGCCGGTCGCGCTGACCAGCGCCTACGCCGCCGCGATGGTGGAGCGCGGGGAGGGGGCGATCCTCAACGTTGCGTCCTCCGCGGGCTTCCAGCCGATCCCGCTCCAGGCGACCTACGCGGCGACCAAGGCCTTCATGCTCAACTGGTCGGACGCGCTGAACGCCGAGTTCGGCCCGAAGGGCGTCACGGTCACAGCGCTGTGCCCGGGCCCGGTCGACACCGAGTTCGCGGAGGTCGCTGGGCTGGAGGAGATGTTCGACAACGCGCCCGGTATCGCCAAGGTGTCGGCCGAAGAGGTCGCACGGCAGGCGATTTCCGGGCTCGAGAAGGGTCACCGGAATGTCGTTCCCGGCCTCGCGATTCGCGTCGCGGTGACCGCAGGCCGCTTCACGCCGCGCGCCCTGCTGCTGCCGACGATGCGTCGGTTCTACCGGGTGTAGGTCCGCGTTGGCTGCGCGCTGCGACACGCTGGTGGTCGGCGGCGGGCACAACGGTTTGGTTGCGGCGATCCTGCTGGCGCGCGCGGGTCGGTCGGTCACGCTGCTCGAGCGGCTTGATCAGCTCGGCGGCGCCGCCGTCTCCGAGCGGCCGTTCCGCGGCGTCGACGCACGCCTGTCGCGCTATGCGTACCTCGTGTCGCTGTTTCCCAAGGCGCTGGCGGACCGGCTCGGGATTGCGCTGGAGCTGGCACCGCGGTCGGTCGCATCGTGCACGCCGGTCGGTGACCGGTCGCTGCTGATCGCCGCGGATGCGGACAACGATGCCGAGCTCGCCCGCTTCACCGGCGACGCGGCGGCCGGGGCCGCGTGGCGCAGCTTCTACGCGGGCTGCAACACGCTGGCGCAGGCGATCTTCCCGACGATGCTCGAACCGTTGTTGAGCGAGGCGGAGATGCGGGCGCGGGTCGGCGACGAGGCGGTCTGGCGGGCGCTGATCGAGCGGCCGCTGGCTGAGGTACTGCGTGATCGATTTGCCGACGACGTGGTGCGCGGGATCGTGGCGACTGACGGCCTGATCGGCACGAGCGCCGCCCTCGACGATGCGGGTCTCGCCCCGAACCGCTGCTTTCTGTACCACGTGATCGGTGGCGGCACGGGTGCGTGGGATGTCCCGGTCGGCGGCATGGGCGCGCTGTCGAACGCGCTCGAGACCGCGGCGCGCGCGGCCGGGGTGCGGATCGCTACCGGTGACGCCGTCGAGTCGATCGATGCCGACGCCCGCGGCGTCACGGTGCGCACCACCGAGGGTCACGCGGTCAACGCCACCGAGCTCGTCTGGGCGGCATCGCCGGCGATTCTCGACCGTCTGCTCGGCGGCAGCCCCGCCGCGGCGCAGCCGCAGGGCTGCCAGATCAAGATCAACATGGTGCTGTCACGGTTGCCGGCGCTGCTCGACGCCGGGCGGGATCCGCGCTCGGCGTTTGCGGGCACCTTCCACGTGCATGAATCTGCGTCCGAGCTGGATGCTGCCCACGCGTCCGCCGCGGCGGGAGTGATCCCGGAGCTGCTGCCGTGCGAGATCTACTGTCACACGCTGTCGGATCGCTCGATCCTGGGGCCGCAGCTGCGGGACAGTGAGGCCCAGACGCTGACGCTGTTCGGGCTCCATACGCCTGCAGCGCTGTTCCGGCATGACCCCGTCGGCGCCCGTGAGGCGGTGACTGCTGCGGCGCTGGCCTCCGTCAACAGCCTGCTCGCCGAACCGATCGAGTCGCTCCTGCTCCAGGACGCCGATGGCGCGCCCTGTCTGGAGGTCCGCACGCCGCTCGACCTCGAGCACGAGCTGGCGATGGTCGGCGGCAACATCTTCCACCGCGACCTGCAGTGGCCATGGGCCGAGGCGCCGGAGGACGTGGGGCGCTGGGGCGGCGAGACGGCGCTGCCGAACGTCGTGATCGGTGGGGCCGGTGCACGGCGGGGCGGCGGCGTCAGCGGCATCGCCGGCCACAGCGCCGCGCGTGCGCTGCTCGCACGGTCGTGACGTCCTGGACGCAAGTAGATTGCACCAATGCTTCCGCTGCTCTTGCCCTGGACCGTGAGCCTGACGCTGACCGAGCGGGTGTTCGAGGAGACCAGCTCGCTGATGTGGCGCCTCAGTCCCGTGCAGCCGCAGGGCATCATCGAGTACGGCCAACGGCTGCTGTCAGCCTTGGAAGCGGTGGCGGCGGCGATGCCGGCGCTGGAGCGGATCGCTACGGCGGCGCCGGCGATCGAGCGCCTCGCCGATGCGCCTGAGGCGCTCGCCCGTCTGGCGGATGTGGCGCCCGCGCTGCAGGAGATCGCCTCGGCCAGCGACGCGATCAAGGAGATCGCTTCAGCGTCAGCAGCGATCCAGGCGCTCGGCGCGGTGACGCCGTCGATCGACGAACTCGCCCAGGCACGCGACGCGATCGAGCAGATCGGCGCGATGGCGCCGGAGGTCGCGACGATCGCCGGGGCGGCCGACGCGATCCGTGCGCTCGGCGAGGTGGCACCGGCGCTGCAGGAGTTCGGCGAGGTCTCGCACACGCTGCCGGTGCTGACCGCCAGCGCGTCCAACCTGTCGGCCAACATCCATCACCTCGACGGAGCGATCAAGACGCTGGCCGAGGCCGTGATTCCGCTGCAGGGTGCCAGCGTGCGCCTGGGCCGGATGGTGGACCGGATCCCGTCGCGCAAGCGCAACCTGCCCTAGCCGCGTTTCGGCTGGGCCTTCTTCCACTCCTGCTTGTGGGCGCGCTTAAGCGCCTGGTACTCGGCCAGCGCGTCGGCGGAATCAACATCGCCGAGCGTCGGGTGCCATGGCATGAGCGGCTCCGCTGTCTTGATGCCAAAGTGTTTGGCGAGCACGGAGCTGAGCGACTTGACCTTCATCTCGCCGATCCCCGGCAGCCCCTCGAGGTTCGCCTTGAGCTGGTCGGTGTCGGCGGCGTCCTTCCAGACGCGTTCGGCGTCACCGTCGTATTCGTCGCGGATGTGGACGGCGAGGTTGTGCACGCGGGTGGCCATGACGCCGGGGTAGCGGTGCAGCGCCGGCTTCTCACGGAAGATCGTCTCCAGGTCGGCGTCGGCGACGGCGTCTGCGGTGAGCGTGCCCCCGAGCCTGTCTCGCAGCACCAGCGGGCCTGCGAACGCCTTCTGCACGGTCACCTGCTGGTCGAGGACGTAGCCGATCAGCAGGGCGAACGGGTCCTTCGCGATCAGCGCGTTCGCGTCATCGGACTCGGTGAAATGGAGGGCCTTGGGCGCAGTCGTCGGCATGACGGTGAGGCTATCGGGGAAGATGTGCCGCATGAAGCTCTATTCCGCGCAGCTTTCCGGCAACTGTTACAAGGTGCGCCTCCTGTTCGCCCAACTCGGTCTGGAGTACGAGCTGGAGGAGGTCGGCGTCATCGATCGCTCCAACCGGCCGGAGCTCCTCGGCGCGCTCAACCCGGCATTGCGCGTGCCGACGCTGGTGCTCGACGACGGGCGCTCGCTGGCCGAATCGCCGGCGATCCTCCAGTACTTCGCCGAGGACACGCCGCTGCTGCCCGAGGACAAGTTCACGCGCGCACAGGTTGCGCAGTGGCTGTCCTTCGAGCAGTACGAGATCGAGGCGCGGATCGGACTCGCACGATTCCTGCTGGAGATCTCACCGGTGGAGCCGCCGTCGATGGGCTTCGTCACCTATCTCCAGCAGGGCGGCCGCACCGGCCTGGAAGCGATGGAGGCGCACCTCGGCGGCGGCCGCACCTGGTTCGTCGATGACACGTACACGATCGCCGACATCGCTCTGTACGGGTATTCCCACGTGGCGCCCGGGGCAGGGATCGAGCTCGATCCCTATCCGAACGTGCTCGCCTGGCAGCAGCGCTTTCGCGAGCAGCCAGGGCACATCGGGATGATGGACTAGGACGCGTCGCCGGCAGCCGCGCGGTCGAGCATCGCCAGCAGCTGTTCGGCCGGTTGGGCGCCGGTCACGCCGTACTTGCGGTCGACGACGAAGCACGGCACGCCCTGGATGCCGAGCTGCGCCGCGAGCTGTTCATCCTCGCGGACATCGGCTGCGAACTGGTCGCCTGCGAGCAGGTCGTCGACCTCGTCGGCCGGCAGGTCGACGTCGGCCGCAAGGCGTTTCAGCGTGGCGTGATCGCCAATCGGCTCGCGTTCGGCATGGAACGCGCGCAGCAACCGCTCCTTCATCTCGTTCTCGAGGCCGTGATGGGCGGCGAGGTGCACGAGGCGGTGCCCGTCGAAGGTGTTGCCGCCCCGGGCGCCGATCAGGTCGAGATCCAGCCCGTCGCCGGCCGCCATGTCGGTCAGCTGGGTCATCCGGGAGACCGCCTCGTCGCGTGAGATGCCGTACTTCGTGGCCAGCCGCTGCGGTCCGTCGTCGTAGCCCTCGACCGGCGCGTTCGGATCAAGCTCGAAGCTGCGCCAGCGGATCCGCACGTTGTCGGCGTCCTCAAACGCCTCAAGCGCCGCCTCGAGGCGGCGCTTGCCGACGTAACACCAGGGGCAGGCGATGTCGGACCAGATGTCCAGTTCCATCGGCTGCAGGCTACTCGCGTCCTACGGCTTGGCGACGGCGAGTCTGGAGAAGCCCTCGCCCCCCGCGGTGTAGGCCACGTACGCACGCGTGCCGTCTGGGCTGATGGCGCTATCGCCGCCCCAGCCGTCGACCGCGAGCACCTGTGCGTCGCTGAACGCGGTGGCACCCGCGGCGCGCGTGCTTGCCATGATCGCCCGCTGGTTCTCGCGGATCGCTCCCGGCAGGAAGACGGACCACGTGACGACGGCCGCTCCATTGTCCGCGACCGCGGCGCTCTTCAGCGTCGGGGTGCCGGCAAGGTCCGGCAGGGTGATCGTCTGAACGTGCGTGGTCGGGCTGCCGTCGACGACGCGGGCCACACGGACGGTGCGGGGGCCGCCGTACCCGGGGATCGACACAAGGATGGGGTCGCCGTGCTCAGGGGTGGCGAGCAGGGAGGGGCCGCCGTCTTCCTCAACAGCGAATCGCGGCTGCTGTGCGAAACGTTGTGTCCCGATCGCCGAGGCGAAGGTCGGGACGGTGTACTTCCGGTGCCAGATGACAACGCGGCGACCTTCGCCGGTGAGACCGACCTGGAGTGAGCCCGGCGTCTCCTGCGGGTCACCGCCACCGAGACGCTCGACCGGCAGCCAGGTGCCTCCGGGCGTGCGGTAGCGGGCGTAGACCGGCGGCTGCAGGCCATTGACCGCGCCGTTCTCCCAGGCGACGAGTACGTCACCGCGGGCGCCAAGCGCGACTGCCGTCTCCTGCGCGTTCTTCCGGACGGGCATGCGCAGCGCGCGGATGAAGCGCTTGCTACCCGCTGTGCGAAGCCAGAGTGAGCGGCCGGGCCGCGGCTTCTTGTTCGCGTCCAGCGACTCGTAGCCACTGACGACGGCGAGGTCACCGCGGGCGTTGCCGTCACTGGCGAGCGGCCCGCAGGCAGCGCTGGACAGTGTCTGGGTTGTGACCGGTCCGTTGGTCGCTGTCTGGAGCGAGGCCGTCAGGGTCGTGCCGTGGTGGTTGCAGACGCCGTCGAATGTGGCGAGTCCGTCGGCTCCGAACGCTTCGGCGCCAATGCCGGCCGCGCGCTGCGTCGGTGACGGCGATCCGTCGACCGTGAGTGGGTAGGCGTACGGGCCCCCCTCGCTGTCGCTGACACCGAGCAGACCGCCGTTGGTCGCTGTGAGATGCGAGAGGTTCTCGGCGAAGGTCTTGTTGTTTGTCCAATCGGTTGCTGTGGCGGACGCTGGGATGGCGAGGGCCGCCGCAAGTCCGGCGGTGACGAGGGCTGTTTTCAGGATGTGCATGGAGTCGGAAACGCGGGCGCGTCCCGAAGGTGACGCCGGCTGCTAGGCCGTCGCGCGGCCGCTGATCTCCGCGCGGCCACGCCGGCAGACCAGGCGCCAGTGCCGTTCACCGGCATAGACCGAGTGGCAGCGGAAGCCTGCGTAGCTGCCGCCCTCGGTCAGGCAGAGGCGAGGGTTGCAGCGATGCTCTGGCACACGGTCCTCGATGCGGTGGAGCACACGTCTTCCGGTCGCGCATGAGGCGCCGCCGCCTGCGTGACTGAGCGTGAGTCTGAAATTCTGGATGCTCGCAGCGCCGGAGCAGTGCTTGACCTTGGTGGTGCGGTGGCAGCCGAGTCGCTGGGCGAGTTCCCTGTTGTGGTGATCGGACCAGTCGGTTGCCGGTTCGACGGATGTGGCTGCGGAGTCTGCGACCGGTGCGGCCGGCCCCTGGCCGAGCGCGAGTCGGACGGTCGTTGCGTCCTCGGCGGACGAGTCGATCGCGAAGAGATCCTCCTGGTAGCAGTCCGTGGTGCCGCCGAGTGGCTGCAGGCCCGGAGCCGCGCTGGTGGCGGACGGCAGGCCGATGTCAGCGGTCAGGTTGCCTGCTGTCGTCGGCAGAGGCCGGTCGAGGCGGACGGTCACGCGGAACGTGTCACTCGCGCGTTCGACGATCGGCGGGGCCGAGAAGGTGCGCCCTGAAGCCGCAGGGGATTGCTGGTCGGGGATCTGCCCGCTGCTTGCGGGGAGGACCACCGCCAGCGCCGCTCCCGTCACGATCGCGATGCGCCACATGGAAGGACAACGTGCCGCAGAGTGCAGGGTTACGGAGGTCGATGGCCGCGAGGACACGCTGTTTGGCTTCCCTGCGGACGACGACCCACTACCTTGTATCGCCGAGTAGCTTGCGATACGGTGTAGTGGATGGCCGGCGACCGATCCGCAATCGCGCAGCTGCGCAAGGGCGTGCTGGAGTACTGCGTGCTCGCGTTGCTTGCGACCGAGGAGCGGTATGGCTACGACCTCGTGACCGGGCTGGCTGATGCCGGCCTCACCGTCACCGAGGGCACCGTCTACCCGTTGCTCGCCCGGCTCCGTAAGGAGGGGCTGGTCGAGACAGAGTGGCGCGAATCGGACTCTGGGCCGCCGCGCAAGTACTACCGGGCGACGCCGTCCGGTCTGGACCAGCTGGCGGAGTTCCGCCGGTCCTGGTCCGCGTTCCGTACCCACGTCGATGCGCTCCTCGAGCGCACGAAAGGCCAGCAATGACCGAACATCCCCTGATCGCCGACTACCGGCATCGCCTGCACCTCGCGGCTGCGGACATACCCGCCGACGAGCGCACGGAGTTGCTTGCCGATCTCGAGGACCACTTGTACGAGATCGGACAACGACACGCCGGCGACGACGTCGCGCTGAGGTCGGCCCTTGACCGCTTGGGAAGTCCGTCGGAGGTTGTCGCCGCGGCGCGCGGCGACGAGTCTCAGGCCGCCCCGACGGCGACGATCACGATCCCGGCGATCCGGATGCCGCGGCGCCGGGACGAGCTTGGATTCGCGATTGGGGCCCTGCTACTGCCCATCGCCGGAGAGCTGCTGTTCGTCGTTGGGTTCGGTGCCGTTCTCTGGCTCGCCGGCATCCTGATGTTCGTGATCTCGTCGCGATTCACCGCCGGCGAGCGAGCACTCGGGATGCCGCTGCTGGGATCCGGCGTGTTCGCGATGCCCTTCGTGGTCGTCTCCTGGTTCGCGTCGTCGACCTGCAACGACGATCCCTTCGGCGACGGTTTCGATTCGTGCGTCGAGATTCCCGGGGCGTCGACGGTGTGGCAGTACGTCCGGGTGCTGTTCGTGGCGCTGCTCGTCCTGCAGGCGATCTACGTCGTCACGATGCTCTGGCGCTTGTGGCAGCGGCGTGCGGCGGCCGCCACTGGCCTTGCGGGACTCAGTCAATGACCGTCGACGCGAGGTTCTCCTACGGCTTGGCGATCACGATCTTGCCCCAGCTCGGTCCGTTGTAGCCGATCACGGCGTGTCCGTCCGGCGTCAGCGTGCCGCTGATGGCCCAGCCGTCGGGGTCGATCAGGTCGGCGGCCGAGAACTGAGCGCTGCCCGCAGGCCGTACGGCCGCCATCACCGCGTGCTGGTTCTCACGCGTGGCGCCGGGCAGCCAGCCGGACCACGTCAGCAGCGCCAGCCCGTTGTCGGCGACGTCGAGCGTGCCCATGCTCGGCCAACCGGCCTTGCCGGTGCCCGGGAGCGCGATGTCCTCAATCGGTGACGTCGTCCCGTCCTGCGCGATGTTCATCGCCTCCATGCGGAACCGCGCACCGTCGCAGCTGTAGCCGGCGAGCAGCGCCTGCGCTCCGTGCGGCGAGACTGCCAGGCGCGGCTCGCTGCACGGCCCTTCGACGGGGACGTCGTGGAACGCCTCGTTCGGGGTGGCGGTCGCAAGCACACCGACGCGGTGGTCAGGGTTCCAGAGGAGCAACCGCCGGTCGTTCGCGAGGATCGCGACATCGAGGAGCCGCGTCGGGGCGTCGAAGCTTGTGCCGAAGCGCTGCACCGACTGCCAGCGCCCGGCGGCGGTGCGGTAGCGGGCGTAGGTCACGCCGGCCTTGGACTTCCAGATCGTGCCGTCCTGCCACGCAACCTGGACCGCGCCGGACTCGCCGATCGCGACGGCGCCACCGCTGGCGTTGCGCAGCACGGTGAAACGCAGGACGCGACGGAATGCAACGTCGCCCGCGCCTTTCACATAAATCGAGCGTGAGTAGCTGCGGTGTCTCACCGAACCCCGGCGCTCCGTGCCGGTCATGACGACCACGTCACCCTTGGTGTTGGCATCGATGCCGACGGGTTGGGCGCAGGTCGAGCCGGGGAGGGGGAGTGCCCGTGCGTTCGTGAAGCGGACACCGACCTGGGGGCCCGAGGTCTTGGCTGAGCACGCAAGCTTGATGTGCGCGAGTCCATCCGGTCCGGCATCCGTCGCGAATCGCGGGTCAGCCCCAGCGGGGCTGCGGCCATCAAAGCGTTGCGGCGTCCCGTCAAGCGGCACGTCAATGCCGGAGGAGCCGCCCTCGGAAGCGCTGTCGGCGTACACCACGCTGTCGCTGGTGGACGGGAAGATCCTGAGGTTCTCGAGATGGACAGCGCTGTGGGACCACGTCGCCGCGTTCGCGGACGGGGCGAGTGTGCCGAGGCTCAGCGCGATGATCGCTGCGGGATAGAGGAGACGTTGACGCATGCACCCAGAACGTCGTGTCCGCGCGGAGGTGACGTTCTTGCCTGCTCTAGACCCCGACAGTCACGCCGCGCTCGGCGAGCTTCGCCTTCATCAGCTCCGGAATGTCCGTGATGTCCTCGGCGACCGTGATGCCGGCCTCGGCGAGGCGGGCGATCTTCTCGGCGGCGGTGTCTTCCTTGCCGCCGACGATCGCGCCGGCGTGGCCGAAGCTCATGCCGGGCATGTCGTCCATGAAGAAGCCGGCCATGAAGGCCACGATCGGCAGGCGCGAGTTGTTCTCAGTGACCCACTTGGCGAGCTCGGCGTCCATCGTGCCGCCCGGCTCGGAGTAGATCACGAGGCCCTTGGTCTGCTCGTCGGCTTCGAACAGCGGCATCAGCTCCGCGTAGCTCGTGCCGATGATCGCGTCGCCGCCGATCGAGACTGCCGTCGACTGACCGAGGCCGGCAGCGCTCAGCGCCGAGCTCATCTCGGTTGTCATGCCGCCGGAGCGGGAGATGACGCCGATCGGACCGGGCGTGTAGGACTTCTCGGCGTCCTTCGCCGGGCCGCCGATGCCGCCCATCTTGATGACATCCGGCACGATGATGCCGAGGCAGTTCGGGCCGATGATCTGGGCGCCGTGCTCGCCTGCGAACTCGACGATCTGCGCAACGTCGCCGCGCGGGATGCGCTCGGTGACGATCACGAGCAGCTTGATGCCGTTCTCGATCGCCTCGAACGCCGCGTCCTTGGTGAACGCCGGCGGGACCGTGAGGACGGAGCCGTCGATCGGTCCGCCGTGGGCCGCAACGGCCTGGGCGACGGTGTCGAAGACCGGTACGCCATGGGCCTCTTCGCCGAGCTTGCCGGGCGTGACGCCGCCGACGACCTTGGCGCCCTTGCCGTAGTCGAGACACTCGCGGGTGAGGTTCATCGCCTCACGGCCGGTGATGCCCTGGACGATGAAGGTGGTCTCTTCCGTGAGGAGGATGCTCATGCTGCTGCTCCTTGAATCTTCTCTACGGCCCGCTTGGCGGACTCGGTCAGTGACACGGTGCGGTCGGCGTACTCGACGCCGTGCTGCTCGAGCAGCTTGAACGCGTCCTCTTCACACGCGCCCGGGATGCGGAAGAACGCGATCTTCTCGGCCGGGTCGACGCCCAGCTCGAGACACGCGTTGATGACACCCTCGGCGATGATGTCGGCGCGCGTGTTGGAGACGATCGACATCATCACGGCGATCTTCTCGACGCCCGGCTTCTTCAGCACGAGCTTCGCCAGGCCGGCGGTCTTCTCGGCCGTCGGGTTGCCACCGATCTCGCAGTAGTTGGCGGGCTTGCCGCCGTGGGCGAGGATCGCGTCGAACAGCGTCAGCGAGCCGCCACCGGCGCCGATGATCAGGCCGATGTTGCCGTCGAACTCCGTCAGGTTGCCCGCGATGCCGCGGTGGTCCTGCGCGTCGTTCTCCTCGGCGGCAATCTCCAGCGGGGTTGCCTCGCGCGCGGCGCGGGTCTCCTCGTCACCGATCTTGAGGTCGTGCAGCAGCTCCTTGTGGCGGCCGCGTGCCTCGTTCTCCATGTCCATGTGGGCGTCGAGCGCGATGAACGTGCCGTCCTTCATGCGCGCCAGCGGGTTGATCTCCGCCAGCGTCATGTCCTTCTCGATGAACAGCTCGGCGAGCCGGGCGACAATCGGCGTCAGGCGCTGCAGGTCCTTGCCGGTGACGCCGGTCGAGGCGATGACCTCTTTGGCGATGAACGGGTTGAAGGGGTGGATCGTCGAGAAGTGGCGGCGGCCGACCTTGTCCGGCTGCTCCTCAGCGACCTGCTCGATGTCGATGCCGCCGACGGGGGAGAAGATGATCACCGGCAGCTTCGCTGTGAGGTCCCAGACGACACCGGCGTAGAACTCCTGATCGACGTCAGCCTTCGGGTCAACGAGGATGCCGCGCGGCATCTGGCCGTTGATCTCGAGCTTCAGCACGTTCTCGGCATGGGCCTGAGCCTCTTCCGGCGTGTCGGCGAACTGCACGCCGCCGGCCTTCATGCGGCCACCGGAAAGCACCTGGGACTTGATCACGGTCGGTCCGCCGATGCGGGCCGCGATCTCCTTGGCCTCGGCGGCGTCGGTCGTGAAGCCGTAGTCGGTGACGGGGATGCCGGCGCGCTTGACGATCTCACGCGCTTCGTATTCAAAGAATCTCAAGGGAAAGGTCTCCAGAGGACAGAGTCGATTGCCTGCGGCGCCTGTGCGGATGGGCACGGGCGCGCGGCGGCGGGGGACGATACCGGGAGTGGCCGTGAAACGTCCCGTCACCCACAGTGTCGGCCAACGTTGTGGGGTGATGCGTGCAACCGGAGGTGCCCGTGTAACAGCCGCAATGCTCGCCGGCGGCGCCGTCGTTCTGTTCGGCTGTGGTGCGGCGGCCCCGGGGGCCACGGGCTGGTCGGCGCCGCAGTCCTGGCCCGTGAGCGAGAATGCGATCGGCCGCTCCGCGGTGGCCGAGGACGGGTCGGCCGCGCTGGTGACCGTCAGCGATCAACGTACCGAGCTGCGCGTCACCGACACGCCCGGCGGTCGGTTCGGAGCGCCGATCAGCCTCAAGCCCAGTTCCAGTCTGGCCATTGCAGCCGCCCCGGGTGGTGGCGTCGCGGTGCTTGCGATCAGGCCCGGCGGCCTCTACTCCACTGTTCGCAGCGCGGCGGGGGAACCGTGGCAGACGCACAAGGTCGCGGCTGAGGGCAACAACCCGGACGTCAACAACGTGACGGTCGCGCATGACCCCCTTGGCGGTTGGGTGCTCGCCGAGGCTCGGTTCTCCGACGGGTGGACGTATCTGCAGACGCTCAGCCTGACCGAGAATGGCGTGCCGGTGGGAACGCCGCAGAGTCTTGGTGGTGGCGAGTTCGGTTCCACGGCGCGACCGACGGTTGCGCTTGCGGTTGACGCGGGCGGACGGGCGATCTTTGCGCCCAACGCCGGCGGCGGGCGCCGCAGCGCTGGAACCTCGATCTTCCTCCGCAAACATGGCGAGCAGTTCACGCGTGTCGCGCTCCTTGGCGGCGGCCAGACCGACGCACGCGTTGCGGTGGGTGACGGCGGGCGCGCAGCCGTCGTCGTCACGGACCCGTCGATCTGCGGAGAGGTCGGCTGCCGCGGCGTGAGCAAGCTCTACCGGGTTGATGCAGCGGGCGTGGTCAGTGCGCCGCAGACGGTGCAGAGGCAGAACCTCAAGAAGACGTCTGGGCCTGCGGTGGCCTTCCTGGGCGGCGACGACACGATCGTCAGCTGGACGCAGCGGACAGCAGGTGACGGGTTTTCCGTGACCGGGACCGTCGGGATCGCAGCTGTCAACCAATCCTCGGTCGGTGAGCCGGGAACACTTGACGGCAACGACGGCGCGTCGGAACCGGTCGTGATGTCGCTGTCCGGCGGCCGCGCCCTGGCCGTCTGGGCCGGCGGCAACAACCAGATCCGCGGCGCGCTCATCAACCCGGCCGGTGAGGCGAAGCCGACGGTGATGCCCGCGGGCCCGGGTCCCGATCCGAACCACTTCAACGCCACCAACCGCGACGTTCACACGGCCGGCAGCTGGGCGATCGTCGCCTGGAACACGGCGGATTTCGATTCCCCGGGGCGCCAGATGGTCAGCCTCCGCCGGTTCTAACGCACGAAGTCGACAATTTTCGGCACCACGACCTCCGGTGCCTGTTCCATGGGGAAGTGCCCGAGTCCCGGCAGGACCTCGAGGCGGTAGTCGTCGGCGTGATCCTCCATGCCGCGGACCAGGGCCGGCCGGATCGCGTCGTCCCGGTCGCCGTAGAGGAACAGCGTCGGCGTGGCCATGCGCGATGGGGCACCCCGCAACATCGTGAGCAGCTCGCCGCCGTAGACGAACGTGCCGTACATCTGCTGCGTGACGTGCGGGTCGAGCTTGTCGAAGAAGATCGCCGCCTCTTCGGGCGTCCAGGTGCCGTTGCCGACGAAGTCCTTGGTCAGCGCGGCCCGCACCGCGCCTGTACGCACCAGGCGCGGACCAAAGAGCGGCATCCCCAGCATCGGCATGTAGTACATCCCGACGAACGCCTTCAGCGTGGCGGCGTCCTTCGGGATGTAGCCGTGGCCGGTGTTGATCAGCACGAGCTTCTCCACCCGGTCATGGCGCTCCAGACCGAGCCGGAACGCGAGCGCGCCGCCCCAGTCGTGGCCGACGAGCCGGAACTCCTGGATGCCCATGATGTCGAGGACGGCGAGCACGTCGGCCGCCAGCTCCGCCTTGCGGTAGCCGCTCTTCGTCTTCTCGCTCCAGCCAAACCCGCGCAGGTCGATCGCGATCGGCCGCAGTCCGGCTTCGACCATCGGAGCGAAGCAGTCCCGCCAGCAGTACCAGTGCGACGGCCAGCCGTGCAGCATCACCACGGGCGTCGCAGTGGTCTCACCCGCCTCGGCCACATGGAACCGCACCCCGCGCGCCGTCACGAACTTGTGCCTCACCCCCTCGATCCGCGGCATGTCCGCCGGGACGTTGCCGTTGGTCAGCTGCTCGATCGCGGTAGTGGCCATGGAAGAAAACTACCCATAGCCGTGCGAGTTTCGCCATGTAGTGGTGTGAAACTCACACAGCTAGGAGTGCAGCCACACGCCGGACGACAGCCACGGGGTCGGCGTCGAACTCCGCCGCGGGTACGCGGCAGACCCGCACCTCGCGCCGCGCCAGCGCTGCGTCGCGCCGATGATCGCGCTCGAGCTGGAGAGGGCGCAGGTGGTGCGGACCGTCGACCTCCACGACGAGCCGACGGTCGGGCCACCACAGATCGACGCGGATCCGCCCGTACTCCGGGCGTAGATCGAACCGCTGCTGCTGCACCGGAGCCGGTAGGCCGGCGTCGACGAGCGCCGCGAACACGCGGGACTCCAGCTTGCTGTCTGCGAGAGCGGAGCCGAGGCTCGTGGCCTGGAGGGCTTCACGCAGCGCTGTTGTTCCGGGCGGATGGCCGAGCCGGGCGAGCGTGGCGGCAATCGCGGGCGGATCGAGGAGACCGAGGAACTCGGCTTGATTGCACAGCTGCTGCAGGTGGAAGTCCTTCGCCTGCGCCAGGTCGACCAGGGTGCGTGTCGCCGTGGTGCAGCGCAACCCGGCGACGACGGAGATGTCCGACGCGGTGAGTGAGCGCGGGTGGTGGACCTGGATTCCCGGGCGGCTTGCTCTGCGGGAACCGGCCAGCGAGACATGCATCAGTCGGGGCGGGTACGGCGTGAGGCCGAGGTGCACCGCGGCCGTCCGGTGGGAGAGCGCCGCCGCGGGCCCGAGCGCGAGCAGCGCTGCGCGGCGTCCCGCTTGCTCCGTCACTGCGCGGTGTCCCACGGCGTAAACACCGCGATGCAGCCGATGGAGCCGCCCGGTTTGTGCCCACGCGCGCGCTTGTGGAGGGTTGACGCCAACCTCCACGAGCTGGGCTAACGAGACCACACCGTCCTGGCGGGCGGCCAATGCGGCGACCAGCACTCCCGGCGGTGTGGGTTTCGCAGCGCTGGGACGCGAAAATCGCATGCCTGCAGCGGATCACCCGCCGCGTCACGGGACCACCGGCGTTTGTGGCGACTTCCGCGCTAGAGGCCGTACGCCGCGCGGAGGTCGTCGTCGCGCGCGGCCAGCTGCTTGGCGAGTGACACCATGACCTGGCACTGCTTCCAGGTGGCGTCGTCCTGCATCTTGCCGTCGATCATGTGCACGCCGCGGCCGTCCGGGATCGCCTCGATCACCTTGAGCGCGAACTTGACCTCGTCCGGGTCGGGGGAGAAGACCTTCTTCGCCAGCGCGATCTGGGCGGGGTGCAGCGACCAGGCGCCGACGCAGCCGAGCAGGAACGCAGCACGGAACTGCGCCTCGCAGGCGGCGAGATCCTTGATGTCGCCGAACGGGCCGTAGAAGGGGAGGATGCCGTTCATCGTGCAGGCGTCGACCATGCGCGCGATCGAGTAGTGCCACGGGTCCTGCTGGGCGGTGATCCGCACCTGCCCCTCGACGATGCCGCCCTCGGCGTCGAGCTCCGGGTCGCTCATCGACAGGTAGCCGGGGTGGCCGCCGCCGACGCGCGTGGTCTTCATGCGGCGGGATGCGGCGAGGTCGGCCGGGCCGAACGACATGCCCTGCATCCGCGGTGACGCCGCGGCGATTTCCTCGACGTGCGCCACGCCCTGGGCCGTCTCGAGGATCGCGTGCACGAGGATCGGCTTCGTCAGCCCGGCGCGTGCCTCCAGCTGCGCCAGCAGGCGGTCGACGTAGTGGATGTCCCAGGGGCCCTCGACCTTCGGCACCATGATCACGTCGAGCTTGTCGCCGATCTCGGTGACAAGCGTGGTGAGGTCGTCCAGCACCCACGGCGAGGCGAGCTCATTCACCCGCGTCCACAGCTGCGTGTCGCCGAAATCGTTGGTCTTCGCGACATGGACCAGACCCTCGCGCGCGGCGATCTTGCGATCAACCGGGACGGCGTCCTCGAGGTTGCCAAGGATGATGTCCGAGGCCTCGATCATCCCGGGCAGCTTGGCGACCATCTTCTCGTTCGAGCAGTCGACGAAATGGATCATCCGCGAGGGCGGGAACGGGACCTCGGTGAGCGGGTCCGGGGCGCCGACGGCCATGGGCTTGAAGAAATCGCGAGGGCTGCGCATGGACCAAAAGATAGAACCCGGCCCCCGAACAGGCGTTCCGGCCGCGCGTTTGCCATCCTTCCGCGCCATGTCCGAGACCACCTTCACCACTGACCAGGCCGAACGCGAGGCCACCGGGGCACACAGCTACGGCCGCTACTTCGAGGAGTTCGAGGTTGGCGCCAACTACCTGCACTGGCCCGCCAAGACCGTCACCGAATACGACGATCACCTCTTCTGCCTGGTGACGATGAACCACCACCCGCTGCATCTCAATGACGTCTATGCGTCCAAGAGCCAGCAGGGCAAGAACGTCGTCGTCGGCCCGTACGTGTACTCGCTCGCCCTCGGCATGTCGGTCTCTGACATCTCCGGCAAGGCGATTGCCAACCTGGCGACCGAGGAGCTGAGCCACCCGGCCCCGGTCTTCCACGGTGACACGCTCTTTGCCGAGACCGAGGTGCTGGAGAAGAAGGCCTCGCAGTCGAAGCCGGATCGCGGCGTCGTCAAGGTCCACACCCGGGTCAAGAACCAGGACGGCACGCTGGTCGCGGAGTTCAAGCGGCTGGTCCTGGTCCCGAAGAAGCACCCGGGCGCCTAGTCCGTAATTGTCCGCGTATTCCGTAGTACTCCCGGAACCTGGTGCGGTAACCCGGCAAACCCGGGGCGCAGCCGGTACCGTTCCGGGTAGGAGGTGGCCATCGACCGGCGGTGGCCACCCTTTTGTGATTCTGAGCGAGGGACTGGCGGTTCCGGCCCCTCTGAACGAGGAAGTGACATCGTGACCATGACTGTTCCCGCGCCGACCAACAACGCACAGCTGACCGCCTGGGTCGACGAGATCGCAGCGCTGACGCAGCCTGATCAGGTGCAGTGGTGCGACGGCTCGGCGGAGGAGTACGACACGCTCTGCCAGCTGCTCGTCGATCACGGCACGTTCCGGAAGCTGTCGGAGGCCAAGCGCCCGAACAGCTACCTCGCCTGGTCTGACCCATCCGACGTGGCCCGCGTCGAGGACCGCACGTTCATCTGTTCCGAGCGCGAGGAGGACGCCGGCCCGACCAACAACTGGCGCGCGCCGGACGAGATGCGCGCCGAACTGAAGCCGCTCTTCGAGGGCTCGATGAAGGGGCGCACGATGTACGTGATCCCGTTCTCGATGGGCCCGCTCGGCTCCGACAAGTCCCACATCGGCATCGAGATCACCGACTCGCCGTACGTCGTCGTGCAGATGCGGATCATGACCCGCATGGGCCAGAAGGTTCTTGACCTGCTCGGTGACACCGGCACGTTCGTCCCGGCTGTCCACTCGATCGGTGCGCCGCTCGAGGAGGGGGAGCAGGACGTCTCCTGGCCGACCAACCGCGAGACCAAGTACATCGTGCAGTTCCCGGAGACGCGCGAGATCTGGTCCTACGGCTCGGGCTACGGCGGCAACGCCCTGCTCGGCAAGAAGTGCTTCGCGCTGCGGATCGCCTCGGTGATGGCGCGCGACGAGGGCTGGATGGCCGAGCACATGCTGATCCTCAAGGTGACCACACCTGAGGGGGACGTCCGCTACGTCACCGGCGCGTTCCCGAGCGCCTGCGGCAAGACCAACTTTGCGCTGATGGTGCCGACGATCGAGGGCTGGAAGGTCGAGACCGTCGGTGACGACATCGCCTGGATGAAGTTCGACGACGAGGGTCGCCTGCGTGCGATCAACCCGGAGAACGGCTTCTTCGGCGTGGCGCCGGGTACCGGCTGGGGCAACACGCCGGTCGCGATGAAGGCGCTCGAGGGCGGCGCGCTCTACACCAACACGGCGCTCACCGACGACGGTGACACGTGGTGGGAGGGCATGACCAAAGAGGTGCCCGAGCACCTGATCGACTGGCACGGCGATGACTGGACGCCCGCGTCCGACCATCCGGCCGCACATCCGAACGCCCGCTTCACCGTCCCGGCCGCCCAGGTCGAGACGCTGGCTGACAACTGGGAGGACCCGGCCGGCGTGCCGATCGACGCCTTCCTCTTCGGTGGCCGCCGCGCGTCGGTCGTGCCGCTCGTCCGTGAGGCGTTCAGCTGGGAGCACGGCGTCTTCATGGGCGCGACGATGAGCTCCGAGCAGACCGCGGCCGCCTTCGGCACCGTCGGCCAGCTGCGCTTTGACCCGTTCGCGATGCTGCCGTTCTGCGGCTACAACATGGGCGACTACTTCCAGCACTGGCTGGACATCGGGGCCAAAGAGGGCGCCCAGCTGCCGCGCATCTTCTACGTCAACTGGTTCCGCAAGGACGCCGACGGCAAGTTCCTCTGGCCCGGCTTCGGTGACAACTCCCGCGTGCTCGAGTGGATCGTGCGCCGCGTCGAGGGCCAGGTCGACGGCGTTGAGACGCCGCTCGGCATCGTGCCGCGGGCCGAGGACTTCAACACCGAGGGCCTCGACATCAGCGATGCCCAGCTCAGTGAACTGCTGACCGTTGACGCCGACGCGATCCGCGCCGAGCTGCCGCAGGTCGAGGAACACCTCGCGCGGTTCGAGCGGCTGCCGGCAGAGGTCCGCGAGCAGTTCGAGCAGTTGAAACTCAAACTGGGGTAGTAGTCCGGCCGCGCGCGCGGGTAGGTTCGCGCGTATGGAGACTGAGTCCGGCACCGGCCCGGCTGACTATCACGCGCTCTTGCCCGCCTTCGTCGGCGGCTACTGGGGACAGAGCGCGGGGGCGGCCGTTCGTGACGCCGGCGGCGGCGCCGAGGCGCTCGCCGAAGCCAGTGGTGCCCTTGCACTCGCGGCCGGTCGGGGCCTCGCGGCCTCGGCCGTCCGGGCGTTCACACCGACGCTGGAACGGGACGGCTACACGGCGACCGGCTCGGCGCTGGAAACCAACACGCTGGACCTGCCGTTCCTCGTCGATTCGGTGTCCGCCGAGCTCGGCGCGCGGGGGATTCGCGTGGTCCGCGTCGTGCACCCGATCGTCCCGATCCTGCGATCCGATGACGGTGCGATCGTCGCGATCAACGACGAGGAGCGCGGCACGCGTGAGTCGATCATGCACTTCGCGCTGGGCCGGCAGCTCGCGCCAGACGAGCTGACGGAACTGAAGGACGCGGTCACGACCGTCCTTGCGAACGTCGCTGTCGTGGTTGCGGACTTCCGTGAGATGCGCGGCAAGATCGACCACATCATCGATCTCGTGCGCGCTGGCGCGAGCCGCGGCGAGGTGCACGAGGACGACCCCGCCGAGATCGAGGCCCTGCTGGAGTGGCTACGCGACGACAACTATGTCTTTCTCGGCTATCGCGACGAGACGATCGGCGCGGACGGCCCGGAGGCCGTCGCCGGCACCGCGCTGGGCCTCCTGCGATCAACCAGCGAAGGCGGCCTCGGCCTTGATGCCGAGCTGGACATCGGCTTCGACGGTCACGACGACCGCCTGCTGCGGATCCTGCGCAGCCACCACCTGTCGACCGTGCACCGCCGCGAGCCGATGGAAACGCTGCTGATCCGCAGCCCCGGTGGCGTCAGCCGGCTCGTCGGCATCCTGACCTCGCGCGCGATCGCGGAACCGGCGAGCCGCACACCGCAGCTGCGCGACAAGCTCAAGCGGATCCTGACCTCGGAACGGCTGGTGGAGGGCTCGCACGATTACAAAGCGGCGATCGCGCTCTACGACCGCTTTCCCAAAGCGGAGCTGCTGGCAGCGCCGGTCGAAGACCTGCAGCGCATCGTCAAGACGCTGATCGGGACCGCACCGAACGACGTGCGGCTGGTCGGTCGCGTAGCCCGCCACGGTCGCGCAGCGTCGCTCGCCGCACTGCTGCCGCGCGAGCGGCTGTCGGTGGACCTGATGCGGCAGCTGCGAGCGATGGTCGCCGAGGCCTACCACTCCGAGCAGGTCGAGCTGCAGGAGGTGCACGACGATGACGGCCGTGCGCTGCTGCACCTGACGGTCCGGGCACCGCAGCCGTTGCCGGATGTGGACCTCGCGCCGCTGGAGGACGAACTGCGCCGGATCTCGCGCACCTGGGGCGATCGGGTGACCGAACTGCTCGAGCAGCTGCCGGATGATGCCGGCGGCGGGGCGCTGGCCGGACACTGGCCCGAACGCCTGCCCACGTCCTACCGCGAGGACACCCAACCCGAACTCGCCGTCGCCGACATCCTCTGCCTGCAGCAGTTGGAGGAGGTCGGCACGCCGCTCCGCGTCGGCCTGCACGACGGGCCGGCCGCCGCGGAGCGACAGGTCACGCGGGTCACCTTCTACAAGCGCGGCGCGAAGGTCGAGCTGACCGAGGCCACGCCGCTGCTCGAAAGTCACGGGCTGCGCGTCATCGACGAGCACCCGACGCGGATCGAGAACGGGGGAGAAGACCTCTGGATCCAAGCGTTCTCGGTCGTTGACGCCGCAGGCGAGCCGCTGGCGCTGGACGTCGTCGCCGAACGGCTCGCCGCCTCGGTGACCGCGGTCTCCGGTGGTGAGACCGAGTCCGACTCACTCAACCGGCTGGTCCTCGTGGCCGGCCTCAACTGGCGCCAGGTCCAGGTGCTGCGGGCACTGCAGCGCTACCGCCAGCGGGTCGGCTCGCGCTACAGCGAGGGCTTCCGCAACGACGTCTTCGTGGCGCATCCGGAGATCACCGCAAACCTCGTGGAGCTGTTCGAGCTGCGGTTCTCGAACGATGCCGCGGACGCTGACGCGGCCGAGCAGGCGCTGCAGCAGGAGATCGAGGAGCAGCTCGACGCCGTGCAGCTGCTGGATCACGACCGCGTGCTGCGCAACCACCTCGGGATCACCAAGGCGATCGTGCGCACGAACGTCTTTCGCGCCGAGCGCGACGCGATGTCGTTCAAGATCCGCTCGGCCGAGATCGCCGGCATGCCGGGACCGGCGCCGCTGTACGAGATCTTCGTGTACGCCGCGGATCTGGAGGGCATCCATCTGCGCGGCGGCATGATCGCCCGTGGCGGCCTGCGTTGGTCTGACCGGATGGACTACCGCACCGAGGTCTTCGGACTGATGCGGGCGCAGATGACGAAGAACGCGGTGATCGTGCCCGCAGGTGCCAAGGGCGGCTTCTACCTCAAGACGCCGCCGACCGATCCGGGCGCGCTGCGCGACGCCGTCAAGGCGTCCTACATCCGGTTCATCGAGGCGATGCTGGACGTCACCGACAACCTCAGCGCTGACGGCGCGACCGTGCACCCCGAGGGCGTGCGGGTGCGTGACGGCGCCGACAGCTACTTCGTCGTCGCCGCCGACAAGGGCACGGCGACCTTCTCTGACACCGCGAACGAGATCGCCGTGCGCCGCGGCTTCTGGCTCGGTGACGCGTTCGCCTCCGGTGGCTCGGTCGGCTATGACCACAAGAAGCTCGGCATCACCGCGCGCGGTGCGTGGGAGTCCGTCAAACGGCACTTCCGCGAACTCGGGCTCGATCCGGAAGTCGATCCGATCACGGCCGTCGGCATCGGCGACATGTCCGGTGACGTGTTCGGCAACGGCATGCTGCTGAGTCGCAGCCTGCGCCTGATCGGTGCCTACGACCACCGTCACATCTTCCTCGACCCGGAACCCGCTGACGCCGAACGCTCGTGGCACGAGCGGCAGCGGCTGTTCGAGCTGCCCGGCTCCTCCTGGGCGGACTACGACCCGTCACTGATCTCCGCCGGCGGCGGCGTCTTCCCGCGCACGCTGAAGCGGATCCCGCTGACGCCGCAGATCCGGCAAGCGCTCCAGACCGACGCCGAGGAGCTGTCGCCGGCCGAGCTGATCCGCGCGATCCTGCGCGCCCCGGTGGACCTGTTCTGGAACGGCGGCATCGGCACGGTCGTCAAGGCCTCGCATCAGTCGGACGCTGACGCCATGGACCGCGCCAGCGATGCGATCCGGATCAACGCCAGCGAGCTGCGCTGCCGCGTCATCGGCGAGGGCGGCAACCTCGGCTTCACGCATCGCGCGCGGATCGAGGCGGCCCAGCACGGCGTGCTGCTCTACGCGGACTTCATCGACAACTCAGGCGGCGTCGACAGCTCCGACCATGAGGTGAACCTCAAGATCCTGCTCGATCTCGCGGTTCGCCGCGGCAGGATGACGGTGGACGAGCGCAACCAGCTGCTGGCGGACGTCACCGAGGACGTGGTGCAGCACGTGCTCTACAACTCGTTCCTGCAGGCGCAGATTCTCAGCCAGGAGGTGGCTGATGCGCCGCGGCGGATGTTCGCCTACGACGACCTGATGGATGAGCTGGAGGCGACCGGGATCGCCGCGCGCGAGGACGAGGCGCTGCCGACGGGCGAGGAGATGGCGGACCGCCGGCGAGTCGCTGAGGGCCTGGTGCGGCCGGAGCTCGCGGTGTTGGTCGCCAGCGCCAAGCGGTTGTTGACCGAGCAGCTGCTGGCCTCCGAACTGCCGGTCGACAGCGCGTTCGACGGTGACCTGGTCGCCTACTTCCCGGCGCCGGTCGTCGACCGCGTCGGTGAGCTGCTCGGAGACCATCCCCTGCGCCGTGAGCTGATCGGAACGCTCGTCGCCAACGACGTCGTCAACTCGATGGGGCCGACATTCGTCAACAACTTCGTGCATGAGCTCGGCGTGTCCGCGGATGCTGTGGTCCGCTGCTACCGGATCGCGCGCGACGTCACCGGCGCAGAGCGTCGCTGGCAGGCGATCGAGGAGCACGCCGCGCTGCCCCAGGACGTCATCGGTGACCTGATGGAGGGCGTCGACGATCTCGTGGAGGTCGTGACCCGCTGGTACCTGTTGAACGAGCCGGCCGCGCAGATCGATGCGGCGGTTGCCGCGGCGCAACCGATCTTCGCCGAGCTCGAGTCCGTGCTGCCGACGTTGCGCTCCGCCGCGTGGCGCTCGGCCGCCGCAGAGCATCAGGCGGCCACCGAGGCGCGTGGCGTGAGCCCGGAGCTCGCGGCCGCGCACGCGGTGCAGCCGGCGCTGTTCCACGCGGCGGACATCGCGGCAGTGGTGCGGGAGAGCGAGGCGCCGGTGGCCGGCGTTGCCCGTGCGTTCTTCGCCGTCGGTGAACGCCTCGACCTCGAACGGCTCGAGCAGCAGGTGCTCAACCTTCCCGGCGCGAGCAGCATGCACGACTGGGCACAGCAGGCACTGCTCGACGATGTCCTCGAGGCACGACGGACGATCTCGGCGCGGGCGCTCGCCGAGCATGGCGGCGATGACGCCGACGCGGCCGTTGACGCCTACCTCGAGGCCCGCAGCACCGAGCGCGATCGGCTCACCGCGGTGGCCCGGGCGCTGTCGTCCGAAGCGGCGTCCGACGCGGCGACGATCGCGCTCGCGATCCGCCACCTGCGCGCCCTCGCGGCCTAGGGCGTGTGTTGCACGAGCTCGACGCGGTTGCCGAATGGGTCGTCGGTGTAGAAGCGGCGGACCTCGGGGATCGCGTCGTCCCAGCGCACGTCATGGCCCGCGGCGCTGAGCTCGGCCGCCAACTGATCAAGCTGATCGGCCGGGACCGCGAACGCCGGGTGGGCCTTGGCCGCGGCGGTGAACTGTGGGTCGATGCCGATGTGCAGCTCCTGGGTGCCGGCCGCAAACCACACCGCCTTGCGGGCTCGGAGTCCTTCGGGCACCGGAATCTCGGGCAGTCCGAGCAGGTCACCGAAGAAGGCACGGGCCGCCGCTTCGCTGCCGACCGGGGCAGCGACCTGCACGTGGTCAAGGCCGACGATCGCCACGACTAGTGCTGACCCTCGGTCGCCAGCGGCGGCCGCGACTCCTCGGCCAGCGACGTGAGCACCAGCGATCCGCGTGACGCGGCCTCCAGAACCTCGCCGGCCTCCTCCATCGACCGCGCATACAGCTCGACGAGGAGGTGGATCACGACCTTGTCATCCTCGTGCTTGTGAAAGCGCACGTGGGTGAAGAACTCGCGCGTGCCGTGGTCACCGAAGGCAGCGAACGACAGGGCATCGGCCGCTTCAGGACCCGCGCAGGTCTCGACGATCTCCGCGGCGACGGTCATCGTGCAGGAGGCGACCCACGGTGTGCCGGCGATCATCCGCTCCCAGCGGTCCTCGACCGGCTCGATCCGGCCGTTGCCGAACACCAGATGCGGCTGGTCGTGCAGGCACTCCATGCACTGGACGACCGCCTCCTGGACCTCGTCGACGACCTCGGCCCGCTCACCGCTGGCAGGGTCGATCCGGTGGATGCCCTCATAGTGGACCTGGAGCTCCAGGTCACTGGACCAGCAGCGGTAGCACCGCAGCCACGGGGGCGTTCCGTTCTCTGCCATGGCGTGGAGGATAGATGCCGGGTGGCTACGCTGCGGAGCGTGAGCAGTCGGCAACGAGTCGTGGTGTTGGCCTGTCTTGCGGCCGCGGCTGCCGTCACGGCGGCCGGCTGCGGCGACGACACCTCTGCGGCCGACCAGCGCCGGGACGTTCAGGCCGTGGTGGAGCGCTTCGGGGACGCCTTCGCCGCGCGTGACTCGGTGACGATCTGCGACGAGCTGCTCGCGCCCGAGCTGCGCAAAGCGGTCGAGGGGATCGGCCTGAGCTGTGCTGATGCGATCAAGCAGTCGGCGGCCGCCGTGCGGAATCCCCGGTTGGAGGTGCTCGGTGTTGCGGTGCGTGGTGATCGCGGCTACGTCACAGCGCGGACAACGGCCAAGGGGCAGGAGGCGAGCGTTGATCGCCTCGCGCTCGCACAGACCGATGACGGCTGGCGCATCACGTCGCTGAACACCCAGGATCAGCTTCCTTCGGCAGACCGTCCGAAGGTCAGCAAGCCGATCCGCATCGGACGCACCACGCCGAGCACGCCCTAGCGGGCGAGGGCGCGGCCGAGCGCCCGAGCGTCGGCGGTCAGGGTCTCGCGCAGTTTCGGGTTGTGCAGGGCGGCCGCGGGGTGGTACAGCGGCATCAGGCGCCGCCCGTTCTGCTCGATCACCGTGCCGTGGGCCTCGCCGATCAGCGCGTCGGGCACGAAGCGCTTCAGCGCGTGGCGGCCGAGCGGCACGATCACGGCCGGCCGGATGATCTCGAGTTGGGCCTCCAGCCACGGACGGTGGTGGGCCACCTCGGCGGCCGTCGGATCACGGTTGCCCGGTGGCCGGGCCTTGAAGACGTTGGTGATGAACACCGTCGCACGGGTCAGCCCGGCTTCGACCAGCAGGCGATCCAGCAGCTTGCCGGACGGTCCGACGAACGGCTCTCCCTGCTGATCTTCCTTGGCGCCGGGCGCCTCGCCGATCAGTACGACGCGGGCGTCAGCCGGACCCGTTCCGGGGACCAGCTGGATGCAGGTCTCGCACGGCGCGAAGCCGCAGCCGCTGCCGTGGTGGGCGCGGATCTCGGCGTGAAGGGCCGCCAGCTGCTCGTGCTTGGACAAGCCGGCAATAGTGCCAGCAACGACGCGTTCGCGGAGGACGCTACGACGCGAGCTCGCTCAGCGCGGGCGTCTGCAGCTCCCGCTGGCGGCGCTCGACGAAGGCGGCGATCTCACGCTCGGCGAGATCATGGAGCCCGGAGAACTTGACGACCGGTGAACCGTCGGGCGTGGAGCGCACGACCTCACCAACACCGGTGACGGTGATGTCGCCAAGGCCGATCGCGAAGCGCACCAGCTGGTCGGGGACGACGGAGTCGACGGGGGAGAGCGTCATACCGCCGACGGAGATGTCCAGCGTGCGGGTGACGACGCGGCTCTCATCACCGATCACGGCGGCGACGAGATCTGCTGGCACGCGCACGTGGGCGCGGCGCTGCACGCTCTGTGGGCGGCCGATCGCGTGCATCCGCAGCAGGCCCTCAGGGCCCGACATCAGCATGCCGTCACGGCGCGACTCGCCCATCCGGGTGTGCCAGGAGATCGTGGCCCGACACCAGCGCAGGTCGCCCGGCAGCAGCGCGACCTCGAGCATCTCCGAGGCGAGGCGCAGGTCGACATGGTCCTCGGTGATCGACGCGACGATCGCTGACATGTGCCAGCCACCATCCAGCATCACTTCTACGGCGAGGTTCGGTTCGAGCAAGACGTCCACACCAAAGTGATCGGGTGTGGCGCAGCCGACTTGAGCGCTGCGGAGCTACTTTCCGAGCAGCAGCAACGCGGCGACGCCGCCCGCGAACGCGATCTGGCCGAACGTCATCGCCGTGCCGAGATTGGTCGCGCCCAGCAGCAGCGCGATACCGGTGACCGCCCAGAACACCGCGAGCAGCACGGCGAGGGCGAGCAGTGCGGACCTGGGAGTGAGGACGAAGCTGCGCATCAGCCGGCAGTCTGCTCCAGTTGCGCGACGAGCGTCGGCTGGTCGGCCTGCGGGTCTGCGCCGGCAAGCAGCTGCTGCGCGGCACGGAGTCCGCCCAGTGCCCGCAGGCCGCGCTGGCCGCGTTCGGCGGTGAACTCGGCGATCGCGCCGGAGCGGCGCGCGGCGCTGCGACGAGCGGCCACGTCCGTGTGCTCGCGGTGGCGCTGGAGTTCATCGGCCAGTTCCTCGATGCCGCTCGCCGGCGCGACCGAGGACACGGCGAGCACCGCCGTGTCGCGGGAGCCGACCGACCGCAGCGCCGCCGCGAGATCTCGCCGGGCACTGAGCGCCAGCTGGCCGAGGTCGGCCTTCGTCACCACCAGCACGTCCGGAATCTCCATGATTCCCGACTTGAGGAACTGCAGGGCGTCACCGGATCCCGGTTGCACGATCACCGCGACGGTGTCCGCGACCTCACCGACGTCGGTCTCCGACTGCCCGACGCCGACCGTCTCGATCACCACAACGTCAAAGGCCGCAGCCAGCGCCTGGGCGGCAGCGCGTGTGGCGGGGGCCAGGCCGCCGAGCTGCGTGCCCGCCGCGGTGGAGCGGATGAACAGGCCGGCATCGGTGGGATCGAACTGGATGCGCGCGCGATCGCCGAGCAGGGCCCCGCCTGAGCGTTTCGACGAGGGGTCGACCGCCAGCACGGCAACCGACTTCCCACGGGCGCGCCAGACGCGGCAGAGCTCCGAGAGCAGCGAGGACTTGCCGGCACCGGGCGGGCCGGTGACGCCGATGATGTGGCCCGCGGCTTCGCTGCCCAACGCCGCGGGCGCAACACCGCGCAGCAGTGCGTCCCGGGCCTCGCGGTCCCGTTCGGCCGTCGACTCAAGGAGGTTCAGCACCGCCGCAGCGGCCGCCAGATCACCGTCACGCAAGCGGCTTGCCAGCGCTGCGCCGCTGGTCGCGTCCCCGCCGGTGTTCGGCGACGCGCTCACGCCTGCTGCAGTGCGCTGACGCCGGCCTGCTCGCCGACGAGCGAGACGATGTCCCGCATGATCGTGGTGAGGTTGAAGTCCTTCGGCGTGTAGACCGCGGCCACGCCTGCGGCCTTCAGCTCCGCCACGTCGGCGTCGGGGATGATGCCGCCGACGACGACCGGCGCCGTGACGCCGCGCTCGCGCAGCGCCGCCATCACGTCGGGGATCAGTTCGCGGTGCGAGCCCGAGAGGATCGAGAGGCCGATCACGTGCACGCCCTCCTGCTCGGCAGACGCGGCGATCTGCGCCGGGGTCAGGCGGATGCCCTCGTAGACCACGTCCATGCCGATGTCACGGGCGCGGACGGCGATCTGCTCGGCGCCGTTGGAATGGCCGTCGAGGCCCGGCTTGCCGACGAGGATCTTGATCCGGCGACCGAGTGCCTCGGAGACCTGCTCGACCTGGTCGCGCAGCGCGCCGATCTCACCCTCGTCACCGATTGCCGCGGCTGCCTCGCCGACACCGGTCGGGGCGCGAAACTCACCAAAGCTGTCACGCAGGGCCTGCGCCCACTCGCCGGTCGTGACGCCGGCCTTGGCGGCAGTGATCGTCGCTTCCATGATGTTCTCGTCGCTCGCGGCGACGCGGCGCAGCTCGGTCAGCGCGGCCTCGACCGCGGCGTTGTCCCGCGCGGCGCGCCAGGCGATCACGGCCTCGCGCTGCTGGATCTCGGTCTCGGGATCGACGGTCATGATGCCGCCCTCCTCGTCGATCAGCGGCGACGGATTCGTCTCCGTGAACTTGTTCATGCCGACGACGATCTGCTCACCTGCCTCGATCCGCTGGATCCGTGCACGGTGGCTGTCGACGAGTGCCGCCTTCATGTAGTCGACGGCCTGCACGGCGCCGCCGTGCTCCTCGACCACGGCCATCTCGCTGCGGGCGCCCTCCAGGAGCTCGGAGACGAGGCCGTCCATCACCTTCGAGCCCTCGAAGATGTCCGGGTACTCGAGGATGTCGGTCTCGTACGCCAGCACCTGCTGGATCCGCAGCGACCACTGCTGATCCCAGGGACGGGGCAGGCCGAGCGCCTCGTTCCAGGCCGGCAGCTGCACCGCCCGGGCGCGGGCATCGCGGCCGAGCGTGACGGCGAGCGCTTCGAGCACGATCCGCTGCACGTTGTTCTCGGGCTGGGCCTCGGTCAGGCCGAGCGAGTTGACCTGCACGCCGTAGCGGAAGCGCAGCTGCTTCTCGTCGGTGACGCCGTAGCGCTCACGGCCGAGCTGCTCCCAGAGGATGCCCATCGCGCGCAGCTTGGCGTGCTCCTCGATGAAGCGGACGCCGGCGTTGACGAAGAACGAGATCCGTGAGAAGACCGTGCCCATCATCTCCGGCGCGACCCGAGCCTTCACGGCATCGAGCACGGCGATCGCGTTGGACATCGCGTAGGCGATCTCCTGGACCGGTGTCGCGCCTGCCTCCTGCAGGTGGTAGCTGCAGATGTTGATCGGGTTCCACTTCGGCACCTCGGTCACCGTGTAGGCGATCATGTCGGCGATCAGGCGCATCGACGGGCCGGGCGGGAACGCGTAGGTGCCGCGCGCCAGGAACTCCTTGATGATGTCGTTCTGGGTCGTGCCCTGGAGGGCGGCGCGGTCGACGCCGTTCTCCTCGGCCGTGCCGATGTAGAGGGCCAGCAGCCAGGCCGCCGTGGCGTTGATCGTCATCGACGTGTTCATCTCGCCGAGCGGGATGCCGTCGAGCAGCGTGTGCATGTCGCCCTTGTGCGCCACCGGCACACCGACCTTGCCGACCTCGCCCTTGGCGAGCTCGTGGTCGGCGTCGTAGCCGGTCTGGGTCGGCAGGTCGAAGGCGATCGAGAGGCCGGTCTGGCCCTTGGCGAGGTTCGAGCGGTAGAGCTCGTTCGACTTCTTCGCGGTCGAGTGACCGGCGTACGTCCGCATCATCCAGGGACGATCGGGCTGCGCAAGGCGGTGATCCATGCCGCAGAGGGTATCGGTGGGTACTGTTCGCCGCCGTGTCCAAGCGCACCCACAGGCGGCTCCGCGACCGGATCCTGCGCCGCCGTGACGAGCTCGTGCCACCCCGGTCGGTTGACGCCGCCGGACCGGCAGCATTCGTCGCCGACGGCGAGGAGTATCTGCGGCAGGCCGTGACCGGCGGCGGACTGCTGCCGCAAGGGCGGGTGCTGGACATCGGCTGCGGCGCCGGAACGTTCGCACGGCCGCTGACCGGATTCCTCTCGCCTGAGGGTGTCTACGAGGGGTTCGACGTCAGCGAGCAGGCGATCGCGTGGTGTCAGGAGCGTTATGCGCCATTCCCGCAGTTCCATTTTCAGCGCGCCGACCTGTTCAACATGCGCTACCACCCGGAGGGCACGCAGCAGGCCTCGGAGTTCGACTTTCCGTTCCCGGACGCCAGCTTCGAGCTCGCCTTCGCCGCATCCGTGCTGACGCACCTCGTGACGGCCGAGGCCGAGCGTTACGTGCGCGAGGCGGCGCGGGTCCTCGTGCCCGGCGGTCGCGCGTTGCTCAACCTCTTCCTGCTCGACCTTGGATCACGCGCCGCGATCACCCAGGGCCGCGCGACGGTGCCGTTTGACCTCGAGACGACGGCCGGCCCGATGGTGCTGGTCGATCCGGAGATGCCCGAGGAGGCCGTGGCCTTCGATCATCACTGGCTCGACGAGGTCGCCGCCGCAGCGGGCCTGCGCCGCGTCGACGCCCAGCCGGGCAGCTGGCGCGGGGCGCTGAGCAACAGTCACCATGACCTCGTCGTGCTGGAGAAGACCCGATGAGCCGACATCGCGAGATCGATCTGCAGTTCCAGCACACCGGCCGCGCGATCTGCTGCCACATGATCGACGGCTGGATCGTTGATCCCGGGCCCGCATCGTCGCTTCCCGTTCTGCTGGCGGCGCTCGGCAGCGAGCAGCCGCGGGGCGTGCTGCTGACGCACATCCATCTCGATCACGCCGGTGGTACCGGATCGCTGCTGGCCGAGCTCGGGCCGCTGCCGGTCTACGTGCACGAGAAGGGCGCCAGGCACCTTGTTGACCCTTCTCGCTTGCTGGCCAGCGCACAGCGCATCTACGGCGATCAGATGGAGTCTCTCTGGGGGACCATCGTTCCCGTCCCGCTGTCCTCGGTGCGGGTCCTTGGCGAATGCGACGCACCGACCGGGTTCGCGTGGGCACCGACCCCAGGGCACGCCGTCCACCACGCCGCGTATCTGCACGAGGCGTCGGGCACGGCGTTCTGCGGCGACGTTGCCGGTGTGCGGGTCGGCGATGGGCCGATCCTGCCACCGACGCCGCCGCCGGACATCAACGTGGAGGGCTGGCACGCGTCGATTGCGACGCTGCGCGCCTGGGCGCCGCAGGCGCTGGCGCTGACGCACTTCGGCACGTTCACGGACGTCGCGGCGCACCTTGACGAGCTGGAGCGTGCACTCGACGCCTTCGCCGCGCTCGCCCGTGGGGCGGATGCGGCCAGCTTCGAGGCCGCCGTCCGCGCGCGGCTCGGCGGTTCCTCGGAGGAGGCGGGCTACCTCAAGGCGATGCCGCCCGAGACGCTGTACGCCGGCCTCGCGCGCTACTGGTCCCAACGCGGCGCCTGAGCATCACAACCCTGGTCACGAATCTTCGAACAGTTAGAAGATTCATGACCAGCGTTGGGAATTGTTGTCTAGCCCTTCCGATTCGGCACCGAACCAGGAATACTGTCTGACGCGTATGAGTCAGATCATTGAACTTCCCCAGCTCGCCGACCCCAACAGTGCCGTTGGCGGCGCCTGGCGGGTCATCGTCCTCAACGACGACCACAACACCTTCGACAGCGTCGCCCGCGCCCTTGCCGCGACCTTGCCGAACATGACCGTGGACAAGGGCTACACCGTTGCCGACCAGATTCACCAGCGTGGCCAGGCGATCGTCTGGTCCGGCCACCAGGAGCTCGCCGAGCACTACTGGCTGCAGCTGAAGGGCCATGGCCTGACCATGGCGCCGCTCGAGCAGGGCTGATCAGCGCAGGGTGACGCGGTAGCTCGTCGTCGCGCAGCCGTCGTCGCAGGCGGTGACCGCCACCGGGTACCTGCTGCCGCGCCGCAGGCTGCGGCTCGCCGATGACGACAGCGCCAGCGTCAGCGTCTGCGGCGGATGCGCAGCACTGATCGGCTTGCCGCCGACGATCACCGTGACGCCGCGTGCCTCGGCGTTGAGCGCGACGCCTACACGCACCCTGCCGCCGCTACGGGTCAGGCTCGGCGCCCGCCTCGGCTTCGGCCGGGTGCCCGGATGCGCAGCGACCGCGGCGGCTTCGGCCGGCGCGGCCAGCGTTTCGTCATGGCGGATCACCGTCTTGCCCGACTCCTCGGTCACCGTCCAGGTCGCCGAGCAGGCGGCGCCGAACGCCGGCGGGCCGAAGGAGGTCCGTGTGAACGTGTTTGCCACGTAGGTGCCGAGCGGCCAGCTCGTTCCGGCCTGCAGGTTGTAGGCCGTGACGACGCCGTCGCCGCCGTAGGCGCTGGCGTTGAAGTCGGCAAGAGCGGCACAGTCGCCGCCCAGAGCGGTGACGCGTGTCGTGCGGGGCCAGGCCAGTGGCGGTTTGGTGTCGTCGGCCCAGCCGCCGAGCTCCAGCGGCGGCGAGCTTCCGTCACAGGCGGTGATCGGGCCGCGCAGGAAGCGGTACAGCTCGTGCGGCGGCGCGCTGGCGAGCGCCGTCGCGCCCGCGGGGACGCAGGTCTTGGCGCCGGCAGCCGGCGCGGTCCCGCAGAGCGCGAGAAGGGGGAGCGCGGCGAGGAGGAGTCGCCTCAACGAGTGACCTTGATCATCTGCACCTGCTTCGTACAACCCCCGCGGCAGACGATCGATTCAACCGACGCACGGCCGCCCGCTTTGAGGCGTGTGCTGACCCGGGCCGGCAACCTGACGGACGCGAGGTAGGGACGAAGATCGCCGCGCTGCCTGCTGGGCAATGCGATCGCCACCTCGCGGCCGTCGACGAAGACGGTCACTCCGTCCGGGACGCGGTTGAATGCCAGCGTCAAGGTTCCCACGTAGCTGCGCTTGCTGAGGCGCGCCGGCTGCGTCAGCGTGCTCGTCGATGCGGCCTGCGGCGGCGTGACCGTCACGGCGCCGGCGGCCGGCACCTGCAGCTCTGCGGCGAGCGCTTCCAGCGTGCCGTCCGCCGGGATACGGCTCGCCCCGCGTGCATCCAGGCGCCAAAACGTGGTACCCATCTCCGCCGCAGCGGTACAGCCCGGGCCGATCAGCACGCGGCCGATCCGGACCTCATCGGGGAACCTGCCCTGGACCTGGCTGCCGCTGTACGTCCGGTCCTTCAGGTTGAAGATCGCGATGTCCGCCTCGGCGATCTGGTACTTGTCGCTGCCGCCGGAGGCCGTGTACACGACGCAGGAATCGGTCACGGTGGGTAGGCCGCCGATCCCGGTTGCGAGCTCGATCGGGTCGCCGAACGCGCCGCAGACCATCCGCGGGCCGCCGGCGTAGGCGTAGACCTTCGTGCTGCCGGCGACAGCGATCAGCTGCGCGCCATGTGGCACGCAAGACGGGCCGACGACGGCCGACGAACTGCCGGCGCCGGCGCTGAGCAGCAGTGCCGCGGCGAGCAGGACAGAGCGGTAGGTGAAGGTCATGCGGGTTGCAACTTCCGGCGCGGCGGGAAGTTGCGTGGTTCGTGCGCGCTACGCGCTGACCGGCGCCGCGCCCAGCTCTTCGGTCACGACGGCGAACCAGGTGTAGGTGATCGGCGCCTGGAACGCACCGGAGTTGTGGGCGCGGAAGCGCTGCATCTCGGTGCCGTTCCAGAACAGGTCCCAGTCGGCCTTGTTGTCAAAGCTGATCATGTGGCGGAACTGGTAGGCGTCGTCGGTCGAGCGCTGCACCGACCAGCTGGTGGCGCCGTAGTGACGGGCGATCGGGGCGACCTCTTCCAGCGCCGCTGCGAGTTCGTCGCCACGGAAGACCGTTGCGTACCACGGGATATGTGCGACACCTGCAGCCATCTAACCCACCTCCGCCAGAATTGCACCCGGACCGTCGGCGGTCTTGCCGAGGCCCTCACGCTCTGCACCGACCAGGACCGAGATCTTGCCGGCATGTTGGTTGTCGCGCATCATCTGATGTGCCTCGGCAACGCCATCGAAGCCCAGAGTCTTCCAGAGCACGGGGCGGACCTGACCGGACTCGATCAACTCGTTGGCCTTGAGGCACTCATACGCGTTCGCGAAGTGCGAGCCGATGATCTCCTTCTGCTTAATCCACAGGTAGCGGACGTCGAAGTCGAGGTTGAAACCCGTCGTCCCGGCGCAGATCACGACCTTGCCGAACGGCTTGACGGTCAGCACCGAGGTCGGGAACGTGGCAGCGCCGACGTGCTCGAAGACGATGTCCGGCGCGCCGCCGAGCAGCTCGGAGACCGCGGCACCGAAGCGCTTGGACTCCTTGAAGCGCGCCTTCTCCTCCTCGGGCGTCTCGCCGCCCTTGCGCATCATGCCCTTGAAGTCATCGCGGTTGATGTAGCCGACGGCGCCGAGCTGCTTGACGAGCTCGCCCTTCTCGTCGGAGTTGACGACGCCGACACACTCGGCACCAGCGGCCTTGCAGATCTGCACGGCGAACACGCCGAGCCCACCGGCGGCGCCCCAGATCAGCACCTTCTGTCCGGCCTGCAGGTTGCAGCGCGTCATCAGCATGCGCCAGGCGGTGAAGTACACGAGGCCGTAGGACGCGGCCTCCTCCCAGGTCAGCGCCTTCGGCTTCGGCAGCAGCTGCTGGGCCTGGACCTTGGTGAACTGCGCGAACGAGCCCCAGGTCGTCTCGTAGCCCCAGATCTTCTGCGACGGCGCGGCCATCGGGTCGAGGCCGTGGACCTCCGGGTCCTCGTAGGAGGCCTGGTTGCAGTGCACGACGACCTCGTCGCCGACCTTCCAGCGCGTCACGCCGGGGCCGACCTTCCAGACGACGCCGGACGCGTCCGAGCCGCCGATGTGGTGGCCGAACTCGGGGTGGTCGCCGTACCGCATCACCGAGATCGGCTGGCCGAGCGCGGCCCAGACGTTGTTGTAGTTCACGCCCGCCGCCATCACGCGCACGATCACCTCGAACGCTGCCGGCTCGGGGACCTCGATCTCCTCGAGCTGGAACGCGTCGATCGGCTCGCCGAGACGCTCCTCACGGATGACCCATGCGGTCATCGTCTCCGGCAGGGTGCCGGGCTCGGTGGAAACGGTGTGCACGTGGCTGACGTCGACGGCCATGGGTGATTGCAGTCCTTGGTCGGGGTGGGGTCGCGATCGCGAACGATACCCAGGCCGATCAGCAGGCGGCGTGTCGCTCGCTCAGTCGTGCAGGAAGCCGGAGCGCCGGAACCACCACAGCAGCGCGATGCCGCTGACGATCAGTCCGCCGACGCCATAGCCCCAGAACGCGGCCGGGGTGTTGATGTGCCGGACCATCGAGCCGAAGTTCTGTCCGAAGAATCCCGTGACGAAGGTCAGCGGCAGGAAGATCGTCGCAACCACGGTGAGCTGCTTGGAGACCTGGTTGAGGCGGTTGGAGACGGTCGAGAGGTAGACGTCGAGCGCGCCGCTCAGCAGGTCCCGCTCCGCGTCGATCTGCTCAGCGATCCGCAGCTGATGGTCGTAGATGTCGCGCAACCAGTGGCGCGCCTCGTCGCGGTCGACGCCGGGTAGGCGCTCGAGCACGACATCGCTGCGCACGAGCAGATCACGCTGGGGACCGACGATACGCCGCAGGGAGACCAGCTGGCGGCGCAGCTCGAACAGCCGTTGGCGCTGATCGGCGCTCGGCCGCTCGATCATGTCGCTCATCAGCGTGTCGATCACGTCATCGATCGCCTCGAGCTCCGGGAAGAAGCTGTCGGCCAGCTGATCAAGGATCCGGTACAGGGTCTCCTCGTAGGTGCTCGATGTGGACGAGGCCATCCGGTCAATGACGGGGGCGAGCAGCCCGTCGGCGTCCTTGTGCACCGTCACGATCCAGCCCGCACCGAGGTGCATGTGGACCTCACGCGGCGTGCCGGCATCGATTCCGAAGAACACCATCAGCGCTTCGTCGCCGTACTCGTCCAGCTTCGGTCGCTGGCCGAAGTCCTTGGTGTCCTCCACCGCCAGCGGGTGAAGGTCGAACAACGCCGCCAGCTCGTCGAGCTGCGCCGGTTCAGGCCGCGGCACATCGAGCCAGAACGGCTCACGCGCAGCCTGCAGCGCTCGGATCTGTTCCGGGTCGATCGCGTTGAGGACCTTCATCGGTACGCGACCATGCTCGGACTACGGCGTGATCAGCTCGCCCTGGGAACTCGGTCGCTCCGGGCCAACCCGCAGCTTCGCGGCCGGAATTCCGGCACCGGCGTTCAAGGTGTACGTGCCCGGTTTCAGGATCGTCTGCGCCTTGCTCGACTCACCATCACTGATCGGCGTCGTCGAGAGGGCGACCGTTCCGTTGCCGTTCAGCACGATCCGTCGCGGCTTACCGGAGCGATTCGCCACCAGCACCTCGATCGCGCCGGCGCCGAACTCGGCCGGGGCGACGCGGATCTGGTTCTTCGTCACCAGTGCGCTGACCACGATCGGCAGCGCCGGCCGCGGCGTGCTGTCGCGGCGCGCGCTCTTCGTCCCGCAGCCGGAGCCGAGGACGGCGACCGTCAGGCACAGGATCAGGCTTGCGGCGCGGAGTGGGCGGGGCGACTGGTTCAGGTTGATCATCTCCTCGGGTCGGCAGAACCGACGAGTGAACCCTAACCGACGGCGGACCCCCGTTGTGCCAAAGTTCTGCGCGGCGAGAACGAACAGCGTCTAGATCGTCGTCAGCGGTGCGTGCGCCGCAATCGCCGCGAGCGCTTCCTGCAGGTCGTCCCAGGCGCGCTCCTCGGCGTTGACGTACGCCTTGCCGGTCAGACCGTCAAGCTCGTCGCGGTACTGCTGCCAGGCCTCACCGATCGCGTCTTCGCGCGATGGCAAGGTCGGAAGGAAGGGGCTGGAGGCCACAACCGGACGGTAGCGGGTTGCCGATGCACCGTTGCGCAAACTGGACGGGTGTCAGGCCACGGTTGCGAGGCTGCCGTCGACGTGCACGCGATCGCCGGGCGCCGCCTCACGCCGCAGCAGTGCCAGCGCCAGGGGGCCACGCACGGGCGAGAGCACCGCGCTGCCGATCGTGCCGAGCGCGCGGCTCGGGTCGTCGACCGCCGTGACCGGGGCACCCTCGCCGACCGGATCGTCGAGTTCCAGCGTCCGCAGGTGGCGATTCGGCTTGCCCTTCCAGTGCAGGCGGGCGACGGTCTCCTGGCCGACGTAACAGCCCTTCGTGAAGCTGACGACGTCATCCACGATCCCGGCCTCCTCGGGCATCGTCTGCTCGTCGAGTTCGTTGCCCCAGCGCGGACGGCCTGCCTCAACACGGAGGATCTCCGCCAGCTCGGCGGTCGCGGCGGCGGCGCCGTGGGCGATCAGGCGGCTGCGGGTCTGCTCCTCGTCGTCGGCCGGCGCGAACAGCTCCAGGCCGTCCGGTGTCCGTACCGCGTCGTCCGTGCTGGCGTGCAGCGCGGCGCTGGGCACCGCGAATCCCGCGGCGGCCGCGACGCCGTCGGCGCCCGCGCCGATCAGCTCGACACGTGCAAGCTCCAGCGTGCGCTTGGCGATCTGCGCCTGCCAGCCGAGCGCCCCGACGCGCAGCCGGTCGTACAGCACCTGCAGCGTCGCCCGTTCGGTGAGGACGAGGTAGCCGTCGGCTCGTCGCAGGACGCGGACGTCGGCCAGCATCCGGCCCTTGCCGGTCAGCAGGGCGGCACGGCAGCCCGCGCCAAGCTCGAGCGCAGCGACGTCGTTGGAGAGCTGGCCGTCAAGCAGTCCCGCGGCGTCGTCGCCGCTGACGAGCAGCTTGCCGTCCTCGCGCGCCGGCAGCAGCCCGCAGCCGCCATCGCTGAGGCTCTCGTAGGTCGCTGAGCGCGAGCCGGTCACTGCGGAGAAGAGTAGAGGCCACAGAAATGAGGTGATCAGAAGAATGAATTTAGCCTGTGCTAAATTCAACGAATGGCGACCGATGTCTCGCACGCGATGGAGGACTACGCGAAGGCGATCTACGCGTTGGCGCAGCGTGCCGACGGAGCGGCGGTGTCGACGAACGCGCTCGCGGCACGCCTCGATGTCGCACCCGCATCCGCCACCGCGATGGTCAAACGGCTCGCGGAGCAGGGGCTCGCCCAACACCAGCCCTACCACGGGGTCACCTTGACGGACAGGGGACAACGGGTCGCACTGGAAGTGCTGCGCCACCACCGGCTGCTGGAGCGCTACCTCGCCGAGGAACTCGGCCTGCCGTGGGACCGCGTCCACGCCGAAGCCGAGGTGCTGGAGCACGTGCTCAGCGAGGAGCTCGAGGCCGTGATCGCCGCCAAGCTCGGCAACCCGACGGTGGATCCGCACGGTGACCCGATCCCGTCGGTGGATCTGGAGTTCGTCGACGTGCCGACGGTCAGCCTCGATGAGCTTCCGGCCGGCAGCTCCGGCCAGTTCGTGCGCGTCTCCGACAGCGATCCTGCCGTGCTGCGCCACCTGCACGACTGCGGCATCGCGCTCGGCGCGTCGGTCGAGGTGATGGCACGTCAGCCCTTCGAAGGTCCGTTGCTCGTCTGCTTCGACGGCGCGCCGGAACCGCAGCAGATGGGCACGGGGCTCGCGCGGCTGATGCGCGTGACCGTGGGGGAGGCCGCATGAACGCAGCGCTGCCCGGAGCCGAACACGTACCGCAGCCTTCGCTGGTCTACGCCGATCTTCACCGCGGCGGCTGGCGCGGCCGCATCGCGCTGTTCGGACCGGCATTCGTCGCCTCGATCGCCTATCTCGATCCGGGCAACTTCGCGACGAACATCGCCGGTGGCTCGAAGTACGGCTACCTGCTGCTCTGGGTGCTGCTCAGCGCCAACCTGATGGCGATGTTGATCCAGATGCTGTCGGCGAAGATCGGCATCGCGACCGGCAGCAATCTGCCGGAACTCTGCCGCGAGCACTTCCCGCGCGCCGTGACCTTCGGGCTCTGGGTCCAGGCCGAGCTGGTGGCGATGGCGACCGACATGGCGGAGTTCGTCGGCGCCGCGATCGCGCTCAACCTGCTGTTCGGCATCGACCTGCTGCCCGCGGGCTTCATCACGGCGCTGGTCGCGTTCGGCGTGCTGGCGCTCCAGGCCAAGGGCCACCGCCGCTACGAGGTGACGATCATGGGCTTCCTCGCCGTGATCCTGCTCGGCTTCCTCTACGACACGCTGAAGATCGGCTTCGATGCCGGTGACGCCGCCGCCGGCTTCATCCCGTCCTTCGACGGCACCGATTCGGTGCTGCTGGCGACCGGCATCCTCGGCGCCACGGTGATGCCGCACGTGATCTACCTGCATTCCGCGCTGACGCAGAGCCGCGTGCACGCCAAGGACGATGCCGAGCGCAAGTCCCTGCTCAAGTACACCCGCGTCGACGTGCTGATGGCGATGACGCTCGCCGGCGTGATCAACATGTCGATGCTGATCATCGCGGCGTCGCTGTTCTTCACGAACAACCTCGACATCGACACGATCGAGGGCGCGCACAAGGGCTTCGAGCAGATGGTCGGTCCGGGAGCGGCGCTGGCGTTCGCACTCGCACTGCTGGCGTCGGGGCTGGCATCGTCGAGCGTCGGCACCCATGCCGGTCAGGTCGTGATGCAGGGCTTCATCGGGCGCACGATTCCGCTGGCGCTGCGCCGCGGCGTGACGATGGCGCCGGCCTTGATCGTGCTCGCGATCGGTGTCGACCCGACGCGCGCACTCGTGCTCAGCCAGGTCGTGTTGTCGTTCGGTATCCCGTTCGCGCTGGTGCCGCTCGTGCTGCTGACACGGCGCAAGGATGTGATGGGGGCGCTCGTCAACCAGTGGCAGACGACGGTTGCCGCATCGATCGTGGCGGCGATGATCATCGCGCTGAATCTCTTCCTGCTGGCGGATCTCAGCGGCCTCGCCTGAGCGGCCGATACCATCGCCGGATGGCACTCGCACCAACCTTCATCGCCGCGGTGGCAGCACTGCCCGAAGACTGGAGCACACTGTCGGTGGATCTGAGGATCGGTGATGAACGGCGCTACGTCGAGTCGTGCCTGCTGCTGACCACGGTCAACGCGCATCCCTATTCCAAGCACGACTGGCACTGGAACATCGCGATCGCGCGGAGCTTCGGTCACGCGGCTGCGGTGGACGCCGTGATCGGCGCGTTCCAGATGCTCGATGATTCGGCGATCGAGGGCGAGTTCGTGATCCGTGAGATGCGCACCGGGCGCGCACCGGTCGCCGCCGGTTGGGGCCGGCCGGAGTCGGTGCGGCGCGAGTTTCAGCGCCTCCACCACCAGTAGCCATGGCACGGCGCACGGTCACCTACTCGCGCAACGTGACGTTGTCGCTGTCGCGGACATGCATCTCGCACTGCAAGTACTGCGCGTTCCAGACCCACCAGCCGCACCTGCACACGCCGGACGAGGTCATCACGCTGCTCGACCGCTCGGCGGCACGCGGCATCAAAGAGCTGCTGGTGCTGACGGGCGACATTCCGGACCAGAACAAGGGCGTGCAGCAGCTGCTGGCCGAGCTCGGTCACGCGGACTTCGTCGCCTACGTGATCTGGTGCTGCGAGCAGGCGCTGGAGCGGGGCCTGCTGCCGCACACGAACCTCGGCGCGCTGAGCCGCGCGGATCTCGCCCGGCTGCGCCCGGTCACCGCATCGCAGGGGCTGATGCTGGAATCGACGCGCAACGACCTCGTCGTCCACCAGGGCTCACCGACCAAGGAGCCGGCGCTGCGCCTGCAGACGATCCACGACGCCGGCGCGCTGAAGATCCCGTTCACGAGCGGCATCCTCGTCGGCATCGGTGAAACACAGGACGACCGCGTCAACGCCCTGGAGGCGCTGGCCGGCGTGCACGCCGAGCACGGCCACCTGCAGGAGGTGATCCTGCAGAACGTCGTACCGCACCGCAAGTACTACGGCGAGGAGCCGGCCGAGATCGCGACCGCGGTCTCCGAGCGCTTCTGGCGCACCGGCCTGCGCGAGGAGGCCGATGGGCCGATCGGCGGCTTGCCGGCGTGGGCCAACCCGCTGACGATCTCCGAGCTGCAGGAGCTCGTCGCGATCGCGCGCGAGCTCTTCGACGACACGGTCGGCATCCAGGTGCCGCCCAACCTCTCGGAGTTCTGGCCCGCGCTGGTGGCAGCCGGCGCGACCGATCTCGGCGGCCTCAGCGCCAACGGCGACCACATCTCGCCGGAGCACCCGTTCCCGTCACCGAAGCAGGTCAGCGCGCGGATGGCCGAGGACGGGATTGCGGTGCGTGAGCGGCTCTGCGCCTATCGGCACTTCCTGGTGCCCGAGTGGCAGGAGCCGGGCGTGCTGGCCGTCGCCCGCGCCAGCTACCCGACGTTCGTGCCGCCGCCGCCGGCATCGTCATTGCCGAAGTCCGACGGCCTCGGCGCCGTGATCGAAAAGGCGCGGCATGGTGAGGCGCCGGGTGAGGCGGACCTGACGCGGCTCTTCGCCGATCGCCGTCCCGAGGTCGCCGACGCCGTGCGGCAGGCCGCCGACGAGCTGCGCGCCGAGCTCGCGGGGGACGTCGTCACCTACGTCGTCAATCGCAACATCAACGTCTCCAACGTCTGCACCGTCGGCTGTTCGTTCTGCGGCTTCGGCCAGGCGCCGCGGTCACCGGACGCCCACACCGACGACGAGGCGCGGTTCCGTGAGCGCGTGCGCGCCGCCGTCGCATACGGGGCGACGGAGCTGTGCATCCAGTCGGGAATCCACCCGGACTGGACGCTCGAGGACTACGAGGGCTGGCTGCGGGTCGCCAAGGACGAGTCGCGTGACGCCGGACGCGAGCTGCACCTGCACGCGTACTCGCCGATGGAGATCGCGCACATGGTCGACATGAGCGGTCTCAGCCCCGACGTGGTCTTCGCGCGGCTGGCGGACGCGGGACTCGGCTCCACCCCGGGCACGGCGGCCGAGGTGCTCGATGACGCCGTGCGCAAACGGATCAGCCCGAACAAGCTGCCCGCCGCACGCTGGGTCGAGATCATCGAGGCGTCACATCGCGCCGGCCTCCGCTCGACCGCGACCGTGATGTTCGGCCACATCGAGACGCCGGCGAGCCTGGCGCGCCACATGGTCGTGATTCGTGAACTGCAGGCCCGCACAGGCGGCATCACCGAGTTCGTGCCGCTCAGCTTCGTGCCGTACATGACGCGGCTCGGCCGCGCCAACGGCATCGCGCCGATCAGCGCCGCCGAGAACCTGCGCCACACCGCGGTCTTCCGCCTCGCGCTCGGGCGCAGCGTCACGAATCTGCAGGCGTCATGGGTCAAGATGGGGCTCGAGGGCGCAACAGCGGCGCTCGGCTGGGGCGTCAACGATCTCGGCGGCACGCTGATGGAGGAGTCGATCACGCGGATGGCTGGCGGCGAGCACGGCGTGCGCCTCGATCCGCCGGAGCTGATCGCCGCCGCGCACAAGGCCGGACGGCCCGCCGCGGAGCGCACGACGCTGTACGCGCTGCGCGAGCTCGTTCCCGGGCGCGCGGGAACGCTCGGTACTGTCACCTGATGGCTGAAGCAATCACCGCAGAGGGACTCGAGAACCTGAAGGCCGAGTTGGCCGAGCTGGAAGGCCCGGCGCGGCGCGAGATCGCTGCGACGATTCTCGCCGCGCGCGAGCTCGGCGATCTTTCCGAGAACGCCGAGTACCACGCGGCCAAAGAGGTGCAGGCGCACCTCGAGACGAAGATCCTGCGGCTCGTCGAACGGCTCCGCAACGCGCAGGTCGTCGATGCCGACGAAAACGCCGAACACGTCACGTTCGGCGCCACGGTGGACGTCGAGGACGTCGCCAGTGGCCGCACGACGACCTACACGATCGTCGGCCCGACCGAGGCTGACGTCAAGACCGGCAAGCTGTCCGCAGAGTCGCCGGTGGCGCGCGCGGTGCTCGGCGCCGCGCCGGGCGACACCGTCTCGGTTGAGACGCCAAATGGTGCGCGCGAGCTGCGGATCGCGAAACTCCATTAAGCCGCAGGGCTGAGGCTCAACCTGGCAGCAGGCCGTCCGACGAACCGGGCGTGCGTCTGCTTTCACGATCCCTGTCGGCCAAAATCATTGTTGCGATGACGGTGGTCGCCGCGTTTGCGATCGCCTCGCTGACGTTGGTGGCGGTCAATCGATCCGGCAGCGCGCAGCGCGATGCCGTCGAGCAGAGCCTGCGCGACCTGGCGGAACGCCGCGCCGCGACGGTGGGTATCACGGCCCAACGCAATGCCGAGATCGCGCGGACGATGGCGGCGAGCATGAAGACCGTGCAGTCCGGCGACCGGGCGATGATCAAACAGCTGGTGTTCGGGATTGCTGACCGGCACCCGGAGCTGAATGGCGTCTACTTCCAGTTCGAGCACAACGCGTTCGGCCCGGACGCCGACTACGCCGGCCAGGAGACCCCGACCGGCATGTTCGCGCCGTATTGGTACCGCGAGAAGGGCAAGCCGACCTACGCCCCGTCAGATGACTCAGAGGACAGTCTCGAGGGGCTCGATTGGTGGCACGTGCCGAAGACCACCAAGCGTGAGGCCGTGATCGATCCGTATGTCGATCCGAACAACAAGGTGATGATGACCTCCTACGTCGCACCGGTGCTCGACGGCACGCGCTTCCGTGGCGTCGCCGGTGTCGACTTTGCGCTCTCGGATACCCAGCACTTCGTCGACCGGCTCAAGGTGCTCGATTCCGGCTATTCCTTCCTGGTGACCGGCGGCGGCAAGTTCATCACCGCCAAACGCAAAGGTCTGGCAGGCACCGCCACGATCGCGCGGCTCCACCGCGATGACCTGGAACCGATGCGAGAAGCGATCAAGCGCGGCAAGCCGGGGCAGATCACGGCGACCGACCCCTTCGGTGACGGCCAGGCCCTGATCACGTGGGCGCCGGTCAATCCCGGCGGTTGGGCCCTGGTCACGGTCGCGCCGGTGAGCGAGGCGATGGCGCCGGTGACGCGGCTGCGGCTCACGTTGCTGATGATCGGACTGGCCGCGCTGTTACTGACGCTGGCCGTGCTGACCTTCCTGATTCGTCGTCTGCTCGGACCGTTGTCCGATCTTGTCGTGCGGCTGCGCTCACTGGCCGACAACGACGCACCGGCCCTCGCTGCAGGCCTGGAGTCGATGGCAGGTGGCGACCTGACGGTCCGCGTCGAGCCGTTCACCGAACCCGGAATCGTGCTCGGCCAGGACGGGGTCGCCGTGGCGTCGCAGGCTCTGAACGCGGTGATCGAGCGTACGCACGAAGCGACGGCCGCCTACGAGCGCACCCGCGACGGATTGGCAGAGATGGTTGGCGGCGTTGCCGACGGCGCCGTGAACGTCGCCGGTGCTTCGCGGGAGATGGCGAGCACGTCAGCGCAGGCGGGCACCTCGGTTGATGAGATCGCGACGGCGATGGGCGACGTGGCGCGCGGCGCCGAGCGTCAGGCGCTGATGATCAGCTCCGCACACGCGGGCGCCGACCGCGTCGCGGAGGCGATTCGCGACAGCGCGGTGCACGCGCAAGCGACGGCTGCGGCAGCGGAGTCGGCGCGCACGCTCGCGCAGAACGGCGCGGCCCGCGCGGCCGAGGCCACGGTTGCGATGGATTCCGTGCGGCAGGTCTCGGCCCAGGTTGCTGAGGCGATTGACGCGCTTGCTGATCGCTCAGGCCGGATCGGTGGGATCGCCGAGACGATCACGGGCATCGCCAAGCAGACGAACCTGCTGGCGCTCAATGCCGCGATCGAGGCAGCACGTGCCGGCGATCACGGGCGTGGCTTCGCCGTTGTCGCCGAGGAAGTTCGGGTGTTGGCGACTGCCGTGCAGGACGCTGCCGCGGCGATTGCGGAACTGACCGACGCCATCGGTGTCGATACGCAGCGCGCTGTCAGCACCGTCTCGGAGGGCTCGCAGCGCGCCGATGCCAGCGCTGCCGTGGTGGTTGAGGCGCAAGAAGCCTTCTCGTCGATCGCGGTCGCAATCGACGACGTGTCCGCTCGCGCACAGGAGATCTCGGCTGCTGCAGAGCGGGTAGCGGTCGATACCGAAGCGGTGCAGCGCGACATCGCCGAGGTCGCGACCGTCGCTGAACAGTCGTCGGCCTCCTCGCAGGAGGTCTCGGCGTCAGCGCAGGACTCGACGCAGGCGACGCAGGAGATCACCGGCGCCGCGGAGCGCCTGGCATCTGCCGCCGCCGGCCTCGACACGCTGGTTCGGCGCTTCACCCGGCACTAGCGCCGCCGAACAGATCATCGGCGCGCGCGCGCAGCAGTGCCGCGACGCCCGGTCCGTGATCGGCAGTGACGTGGGCGGCGAGCCCCGTCAGGACGACGGCGGGGAGCCCGCTGGCCTTGCCGCCGCGCGCCAGATCGGCTGCGGCAGCTGCCTGGTCGGCGATCGCGATGCTGCTGACCTGGAGCTCACGTCCGTCGCGGTCGGTGCCGCCGCGGCGGTCATCGAGCGGCACCAGCCCGGCGGCGCCGATTGCGACGTCGCATTCGCCGTGGCGCCAGGCGCGGCCGAAGGAGTCGGCGATCAGCACGGCTGGGTGACCGGGCAAGGCGGCGCGGAGGCTGCGGGCGGACGCGTCAGGATCCTCAGGCAGCAGGACACAGCGGTCCTCGCCGCCTGCGTTGGACTGGTCGACGCCGGCGTTGGCGCAGACGAAGCCGTGATGGGTGCGGCAGATCAGCACGCCGCGCTCGGCGCGGATCACCTCAACCGACTCGCGCAAGATCAGCTCGACGAGCCGCGCGTCGTCGCGCCCGGCCTGCGCGTTGACGGCGAAGGCTTCGATCGACGGTGTCACCGCCGCCAGCAGCTCGACCCGCCCCTCGGCCTTGGACACCACCTTGTGCGACAGCACCAGCACGTCGTCTGCAGCGAACGGCCGGCCGTCGTTCGCCGCCAGCAGCAGCGCAGCGAGATCGTCTCCCGGCCGCACCTCGGGGAGCTGCCCGAGCGGCCTGGCGCTCACGACCTGCGGCACTTATCGCCGCCCGAGCCGGACCAGCATCCCGCGCGTGTTCGCCGCACCGCCGTGCACGGCCTCGAGCCGCTGAACGAGGGCGTCGAGGTCATCACCCGTGTCGATGTCGAGGGCCAGCGAGGGGATCTCGACGATGTCGCAGCGGGCGCCGGCGTTCGCTGCGGCGTCCGCGTGGCGGGCGCGGCTTCCCGGCCCGAACGACGGCATGATGACCTCCGGCCCGGTGAGCAGCAGCCCGTTGGTTCCAGAACCGTGCCGATCGGGAACGATCACCACCTCAGGACCATTGACCGGCCGCGCCAGCATCGCGTCCAGCTCGATGGGGTCCAGCGCCGGAACGTCACCGGGGATCAGCAGGCACCGGTCCGCGCCACGCTCCCGCGCGGCGCGCATGCCGAGCTTGACCGCTGCGTCGTGGCCGCCGTCCTCGCGGTCGTTGATCGCGTCGAGTGCGTCGTAGCCGGATGCCAGTGCGGTCGCGGTCTCGTCGCCGGTGACGACCAGAACGGCGTCGACGCCCCGCGTCCGACGCAGCGCGATCAGCACGTCGGTCAGCATCGCCTCGGCGAGCGCGCGCCGGGTGCCCATCGGCAGCGCGTCAGCGAGGCGCTGCTTGGCGTTCGGCAGACGCTTGACGGGGAGGACGGCGAACGTCGTCATCGCAGCTCCGCGGCGAACGCCAGCACCGCCGCGGCGACGGCGCGGCGTGCATCGGGGGTCGAAAGGTCGGTGTCGCAGGTGGCGTGGGGCACGGTGACGTCGGGATCGGGCTCGTCGCTGAGCAGCCCGTCCAGCAACGCACCGTAATGGCTGGCAATGCCGGAGGCGTTCACGGGCTGTCCGGCCCAGGCCAGGCAGGCGGCGGTCGGACCCTTCAGCACCTCGCCGCCGACGATCGGCGAGACCGCGACGACGGGCGCCGCAGCGCCGGCCAGCGCATCCCGCAGGCCGGGAACCGCGAGGATCGGGCCGATCGAGATCACCGGGTTCGACGGGCCGATCACGATCACGCCGGCCTGCTCGATCGCCTCGAACACCTCCTGTGTGCACTTCGCCCGTTCTGCGCCGGTGAACTGCACATCGCTGATCGGCGCGGCGCCGCGTTCGCGGATCAGGAACTCCTGCAGGCCGAGCGCTCTGTCGCCGGAGACGATGGTCGTGCCGACCGGCTCGTCGCACATCGGCAGGACGCGCGGCGCCAGGCCGTACTCGCGGCCGAGTGCCAGCAGGCAGTCCGTCAGGCGCGCCCCTGCGGCCAGCGCGGCGGCACGGTCGCGGCAGATCTGCAGATCACGGTCACCGAGGTTGAACCAGATCTCCTCGCCCTGGGCACGCAGTTCGTCCATCGCCGTGAAGCTGTCGCCCTCGAGACCCCAGCCGCGCGCGTCGATCACGTCGGCGAGCCAAAAGGTGCAGAGGTCGGGATCGGGGGAGACGTGGCCGCCGTGCACTGCCACGTCATCGCCGGTGTTGGCGATCACCGTCAGCCGCGCGCCGCAGAGGTCGGCGAGGCCGCGAGCCAGCTTCGCGCCGCCGGTGCCGCCGGCGAGGACTACGACGTGGTCATTCATGGGCACCGGGAGCGTAGGCTGCGAGGCATGAGCGCGCTCCCCGAGGCGATCCGGATTCGCGAGGTCGGGCCTCGTGACGGGTTTCAGAACGAGCCCGAGATCATCACCACCGCCGACAAGGTGCGGCTGATCAACGCGTTGACACGCACCGGGTTGCGCCGCGTCGAGGTGACGTCGTTCGTGCGCGCCGACGTCATTCCGCAGCTCGCCGACGGCGCCGAGGTGCTGGCGCAGATCGATCCGCCAGAGGGGGTGGAGCTGAGCGTGCTGATCCCGAACGAGCGCGGCCTCGACAATGCGCTCAAGCAGCGTGATCGCTTCCACCACGTCGGCTGTTTCATGAGTGCCAGCGAGTCGCACAACCAGGCCAACGTCAATCGCTCGATCGCCGAGTCGCTGGCCGGGCTGCAGCAGGTCGTTCCCCGCGCCAAGGCCGAAGGGCTGCGCGTCGCGACCGTCTTCGCCACCTCCTTCGGCTGCCCGTACGAGGGGCACGTCGACCCCGAGCGCGTCCTCGCGCTGGCCGAGCAGCTGGCGGAGGCCGGCTGCGACGAGTTGGGCTTCGGCGACACCACCGGCATGGCCAATCCGCTGCAGGTCGGCGCGTTCTTCACCCGCGCCGCCGAGCGTCTGCCCGGGGTGGAGTTGACGGCCCACTTTCACAACACGCGCGGCCAGGGCCTCGCGAACGTGCTCGCGGCGCTGCAGGCCGGCTGCACGAGCTTCGAGTCGAGCTTCGGCGAGCTCGGTGGCTGCCCGGTTCCCGCCGGTGCGACCGGCAATATCGCGACCGAGGATCTCGTGTCGATGGTTGAGGAGATGGGGGTGCAGACCGGCGTCGATCTGGCGGCGCTGCTCGCTGCCGCGCGCGACGTCCGCGACGTGCTCGGCCGGCCGCTCGGCAGTCACACCCTGGTTGCCGGCCCGATCGACTGGCGCTGATGGCCGAGGCTGCTCTGTGGGGGTTCGTCGGCGGCTTCGCACTGGTGATCGGTGCGGCGCTGGGCCTGCTGCTGCCGATCGGCAAGCAGACGATCGCCGTGGTGATGGCGTTCGGTGCGGGCGTCCTGATCAGCGCGCTGGCCTTCGAGCTGGCGGACGAGGCGTTCAAGGTCGGCGGCACCGACGCGCTGGCGCTGGGCCTTGCCGGCGGTGCGCTGACGTTCTTCGCCGGTGACTGGCTGCTCGACCATCGCGGCGGCCAGCACCGCAAACGCTCGGGCGGCCAGCAGGCCGACGGCGCGGCCGGCGGCATCGTGCTCGGCGCCGTCCTGGACGGGATTCCGGAATCGGTGGCGATCGGCGTGTCGCTGATCGGCGGCTCCGGCGTCAGCGTCGCGGTGGTCGCCGCGGTGTTCCTCTCGAACATCCCGGAGTCGATGTCGGCAGCCGTCGGCCTGCAACGTGCGGGACGCTCGAAGCGCTGGGTGCTCGGCCTCTGGATCGGCGTGACGCTGGTCTCGACGCTCGCAGCGATGCTCGGCTTCGGGCTGCTCGGTGACGCCAGCGGCAACACGCTCGGCGTGATCCAGGCCTTCGCCGCCGGCGCGATCCTGACGATGCTCGCCGACACGATGATGCCCGAGGCCTATGAGGACGGCGGCCCGGTGATCGGCGTCGTGACGGTGTTCGGCTTTGCCCTGGCCTACCTGCTGTCGCAGGCCGGATGACGCGGTGCTGACGCTGCTCACGCCCAAACCCTTCCGCGGCGACGTGATCGCCGCCGGCGTCACGGTGCTGCTGATCGCTGCCGGACTGCTCGAACTGCGGGTCATCGGCACGCTCGACCCGATCGCTCGCTGCGCCCTGTTGACGGTGCTCTGGGCGTTTGTCCTGACGCTGGCCGTGCGATCACCGGTTGAGCAGGGCGAGCCGCGGGCCTACCAGTCAGTGCTCTACGTGGAGGCCCTGATCTTCGCGCTGCTGGCGCTCGCGGCACTCGCGGCGGTACTCGGCAGCGACGGCTGGCTCGACGGCAACGCGACGCGCTCCTGGGTGCTGGCGCTGATGACGCTGCATGCCGCGCTGCTCGGTCGGCTCCGCAACAGCCCCGTCTGCACGTTTCTTGCTGCGGTCGGCTTCGCAGGCGTGCTGGTCGTCGCGCTGCTCGGCGTCACCGCTGGTGATCAGCTCGGCGGCATCCGCTGGCTGTTGCTGGTCGTCGCCGTCGGTTACGCGATCAATGCGGTGCGGCTGCACACGCCGGCGCCGCGCCATGCGCTCGCCTTCGCGCAGGCCGCCGGCATGACCTTCGTCGGACTCGCGACCACGTGGACCGGAATGCTGCTGCCGCTGCCCAACGGCGGCGCGTTCGCCGTGCCAGGCGTCGAGACCAACGTGCCGGCGCCGGGCGCGGGCTGGACGCTGGTGCTGCTGCTGGCCGGCCTCGCGCTCGTCGGCTACGGCGGCGTGCAGCGCGAGCGCGGGCCGATCTGGATCGGTGCGCTGCTGCTGCTGCACTTCTGCATGCTGGAGCTCGACGGCGGGTTGCTCTGGTGGCCACTGGCGTTGTTCGCGCTCGCTGCGGCGCTGCTCGTGGCGGGGCTGCGGCCGAGCACGCCGGCGCCACCGGAGCCCGGCAGCGACGCGCCCGCAACAGAGCCGCTGCGCTTTCCCCGTCCGTAGCCTGCGTCCCCGTAAGCTCCCTGCCGATGAGTGATCTGAAGAACGCCACCGAACGGGCCCTCGCAGGCGGTCCCGAACGCCATCGCGAGAAGGCGATCGAGCAGGGCAAACTGCCCGTACGTGACCGGCTTGCGTTGCTGCTCGACGACGGCTCGTTCAGCGAGGACGGGCAGCTCGCGAACTGGGAACAGGACGGCCTCGGCGCGGACGGCGTGGTGACCGGTGTCGGCGCGATCGACGGCCGCACCGTCGCGGTGATGGCCAACGATCCAACGGTCAAGGCCGGCTCCTGGGGCCCCAAGACGGTCGAGAAGATCATCCGCATCCTCGAAACGGCGCTGGCCCGGCGGATCCCGATGATCTACCTCGTCGACTCTGCCGGCGCCCGCATCACCGAGCAGGTGCAGATGTTCCCCGGACGCCGCGGCGCGGGGCGGATCTTCCACACCCAGGTGCAGATGTCCGGCGTCGTGCCGCAGGTCTGCGTGCTGTTCGGCCCCAGCGCGGCGGGCGGCGCCTACATCCCGGCGTTCTGTGACGTCGTGATCATGCGCGACGGCAACGCGTCGATGTACCTCGGTTCGCCGCGGATGGCCGAGATGGTGATCGGCGAGAAGGTGACGCTGGAGGAGATGGGCGGCGCCCGGATGCACACCAGCGTCTCCGGCTGCGGCCACATGCTTGCCAAGACCGACGATGAGGGCATCGCCCTCGCCCGGCAGTACCTGACCTACCTCCCCGCGAACTGGGAGCTGGCACCGCCGCGTCTGGAGGCCGGTGCGCCGCCCGCCGGCACGCCGCCGATCGGCGAGCTGATCCCGACCGACGAGAACAAGCCGTTCGACATGAAGCTGCTGATCGACGGCCTTGTCGACGAGGGCAGCTTCTTCGAGCTCCACGCGCGCTGGGCGAAGGAGTTGATCGTCGGCTTCGCGCGGCTCGACGGCGAGGTTGTCGGCGTCGTCGCCAATCAGCCGAAGCAGAAGGGCGGCGTGCTGTTCGTCGACTCTGCCGACAAGGCGACCCGCTTCATCACCACGTGCAATGCCTTCAACGTGCCGCTGCTGTTCCTCGCTGATGTCCCCGGCTTCATGATCGGCACGCAGGTTGAGCGGCAGGGCATCATCCGCCACGGCGCCAAGATGATCAGCGCCGTCTGCGAGGCGACCGTGCCGAAGATCAGCGTGATCGTGCGCAAGGCGTACGGCGCCGGGCTGTACGCGATGGCCGGTCCCGCGTTCGGCGCGGACGCCGTGCTCGCGCTGTCGTCGGCGTCGATCGCCGTGATGGGACCGCAGGCGGCGATCAACGCCGTCTTCGCCAACCAGCTTTCGGCGATCGCGGACGATGCTGAGCGGGCCGCGAAGACCGAAGAGCTGCGCGCAACCTACGCCGAAGACATCGACATCCTGCACCTCGGCTCCGAGCTGATCGTCGACGCCGTGATCGAGCCGGATGCGCTGCGCGGCGAGCTGGTGCGGCGCTTCGCCCAGACGCGCGGCAGGCCGCGCGACTGGCCCGCCAAGCACTGCGCGGTCACGCCCGTCTAACGGATGTTGCCGATGTCATCCATGCTGCTGGTGACGTCGTGCCACATCGTCAGCCAGGCCACGAGCAGCGCAATCCAGAGAATGATGCTGAGGGCGGCAAGGACGCGGGCGGCGAGCACCATTCCCGCTCCCGTGTAGCGCTGGCTGTCGGACGCGATCAGCGCGGCCGCCTTGCGCCCCATCCAGAGCGCGAAGACCGAGGGGATGACCGGCACGAAGACGAGGCCGACGATGCTCAGGCCGATCGTTGCGTAGGCCTCTGTGGGAATTCTCGGGGCACCGTCCATGGCTGGACCGTAGTGTCGCCCGGGGCGGAACGCTTGCCGTCAGTTGCCGGCGAGTACGCCGACCAGGCCGACAACCGCGATCAGCAGCCCGACCAGCGCGATGACCGCAGCCGTTGTGGTGAGCCCGCTGGAGTAGCGCATCGGCTGATCTTGGACCTTCGCCCGCGCCTTTCCTGCGTAGATCAGCGCGCCGACGGCGGCGGGAAAGAACACCAGGCCGATCAGGGCGAGCACGAACGCTGCAATCGCTTCCGGCGGGTTCGTGCGGGCGCTGGAGGTATCGGTCTGCGTCAGCGGCTGCTGCCGCTGACCGAGATCGGAGAAGGCCTGCATCGGCAACTGCACCGTCGCGCGCACGGCGGCCGGGACGGGCGGCGGTGCGATCGGACGCCGCGCCGGCCCGCCAAACGCGGCCGAGGCGTCCGGGCTGCCGCCGCCGAAGGCATTTCGCGCGTCGTCGTTCTTTCCGCTCATCGTGCGTTGCACGGTAGTCGTGCGAGGCACATGGTGGGCCGCTACTCGCCGAACGGGTTCGGCTGCGGCGGCGTCGGCGGTGCGGCGGGCACCTGCGGCGCAGCGGAAGATTCGGGCGCGGGCGCAACCGGGGGAGACGCGATCGGCGTGGGTTCCGGCGCCGGCGGCAGCGCATCGTTCGGGTTCATCAGCGTCGGCCATTTCTCGGTCATCAGCAGGTAATACGGCCCGGCGCGCAGCGCGTAGGACAGGCCGAGCTCGGTGAACTCCTGCAGGCCCTTGATCTGTTTGCCGGTGATCACGATCACGAACCACGAGCAGAACATCCCGACCTCCCACACGAGCTGCATCGCGTAGCCGATGACCATCACCGGGATCGCGACGATCAGGCGAAAGAACGCCAGCGCGCGGTTGTAGCTGTCCTTGCGCGGGCCGATCGTGAGTTGCGCCGGGTAGCTGTCGGTTGCTTCACCGCCGAGGCCGAACGGCGGAAACTCGTCGGTGAGCAGGGAGAGGTAGGCGTAGAGGCCGGCCGCGAACCGCAACAGATTGGCGTGGAAGCGGTAGAGCCCTTCCGGGTATTGGCCGCTGATCACGACGGCGAACCAGGCCGCGATGATCGTGAAGAACGCGACGATCGAATACGCCCACAGCACGAACATGTGCGGGATCACCATCAGGATCCGGAAGAACGTGGTGAGGCGGCTGCGGTCCTCGACGAATGCAGCGGTGAACGTGGGCTGGACGTCGATGCTCATAGGGGCGCAGCCTACTCCGCCGCGGCGGACGCCATCAGTGCGAAGGCGTCCAGCGCTTCGGGGTTCGCGAGCGACTCGCGGCTGGCTGCCTGCTCGACCGGCACGCCCATCAGGATCTTCTTGACCGGAACCTCGAGGACCTTGCCGCTGAGGGTGCGGGGAACGGCCGCGACAGCGGTGATCTCGTCCGGGATGTGCCGCGGCGAGCAGTCAACGCGGATCTGTTTGCGCAAGCGCGCCGTCAGCTCGTCATCGAGCACGGCGCCCGGCGCCAGCACGATGAACAGCGCCATGTAGCCGTCCGTCTCCTCGCGTGGCAGGTCGACGACCAGGGCGTCCACGATCTCCGGTTCCGCGAGCACCACGCGGTACAGCTCCGCCGTGCCCATCCGCACGCCGCCGCGGTTGATCGTCGCATCACTCCGTCCGGAGATCACGGCGCTGCCACGCTCGGTGAGCGTGATCCAGTCACCGTGGCGCCAGACACCCGGGAAGTGCTCGAAGTAGGCCTCGCGCAGGCGGCTGCCGTCGGCGTCACCCCAGAACGACACGGGCATCGACGGCATCGGCGCGGTCAGGACGAGCTCACCGACCTCGCCGATCACCGGCTCGCCGTTCTCGTTCCAGGCCTCGAGGGCGGCGCCGAGTGCGGCGGCCTGCAGCTCACCCTCGTGCACCGGCAGCGTCGGTACGCCGCCGACGAACGCCGTGCAGACATCCGTGCCGCCGCTGGTCGAGAACAGCCAGAGGTCGGGCCCGAGCTGGTCGTACAGCCACGCGAAGCCGTCGCTGGAGAGCGGCGAGCCGGTCGAGCCGAGCGCGGTCAGCGCGCTCAGATCTCGCCCTTCGCGTGGCACGACGCCCGCCTTCATGCAGGCGTTGATGTAGCCGGCGCTCGTGCCGAACGTCGTCAGCTTCGTCTCGGCCGCCAGGTCCCAGAGTCGCTCCAGCGTCGGCGTCGCCGGGTTGCCGTCGAACAGCACGATCTCGGCGTCGGTGTGGAGCACTCCCACCAGCAGGTTCCACATCATCCAGCCGGTCGTCGTGAACCAGAAGATCCTGTCGCCGGCCTTGGCGTTCAGGTGCAGGTGGCTGAACTTCAGCTGCTCGAGCAGGATGCCGCCCTGGCTGTGCACGATCGGCTTCGGCAGCCCGGTCGTGCCGGAGCTGTAGAGGATCCAGAGCGGGTGGCTGAACGGCACCGGCTCGAACGTCAGCGGGCTGTCCTCCTGGCCGAGGAAGCCGTGCTCCCAGCCGCTGCCGTCGAGCAGGCCGAAGCGCACCAGCGGACAGCCGATCTCCGCAGCGATCTCGTGCGTGACCGCCGTCCGGTCGAAGTCCTTGCCGCCGTAGCGGTAGCCGTCGATCGCGAGCAGCACCTTGGGCTCGATCTGGGCGAAGCGGTCAACCACGGTCTTGGTGCCGAACTCGGGCGCCGCGCTCGACCAGATCGCGCCGAGCGACGCGGTGGCGAGGAAGGCGGCGATCGTCTCGGGGATGTTCGGCAGGTAGGCGGCGACGCGGTCACCGGGGCCGACGCCGCGGGCGACGAGCCCCGCGCGGATCTTCGCGGTCTCGTGCCGCAGCAGACCCCAGTTCCAGTCGTAGGCCGACGGGTGCAGCTCCGAGCTCGCGTGCAGCGCGATCGCGTCATCGGCGTGACCGTGCAGCAGGTTCTCGGCGTAGTTGAGCGTCGCACCGGGGAACCAATCGGCGCCGGGCATCGCGCGGTCACCGAGCACGCGGTCGTACGGCGTGTGGGCGATCACGCCGAACTGCTCCCAGACAGCGCCCCAGAAGCCCTCGAGGTCGTCGGCAGACCAGGCCTGAAGCTCGGCATACGACGCGGTCTTGCCGACAGCGCGCGCGAAGTCGGTGATCGCTGCGTCAGCGATCTGACGCTCGGAGGGCGTCCACAGAAGCGGCGGGGTGGCCATGGCCCCGCACTCTGACAGAGCGGCTAGCTGCCGGTGACCGTGACCTGTTTGACCATGCCACTGGCGTAGTGGCTGCCGCCCGGCCCGCCCGACAGCGAGCAGAAGAGCGTGTACGTACCGGGCGCGCTGAAGTCGACGACCTTCGTCGCGGTTGCCGGGCCGTTGCCGCTGCCGGGACCCAGCGTTGAGAACTTGGTCGTGGCGCCGTCACTCTCGCGCTGGATCCAGAGATCGTGCGGGTCCTCGCCCCAGTTCTGCATCTGCACGGAGTACTGGCCAGCAGTCAGCGTGAGCGAGGACGGCGTCAGGCGCCACGCCGACCCCTGGCAGCCGGCGGCATCACACAGGCGCACGCCGAGGGCGTTCATCACGGGCGGCTCGGTGTCCGTGGTGGTGGTGGTGGTGGTGGTCGTGGTCGTCGGAACGGTGTACGTCGCGGCCGGCGCGGTTGTCGCGGCGGGTGCATCCGGTGTTCCCGGAGCTGCGTCGACCTGCGCCCAGCGTGGTCCCAGCATCGCCTTCGGCGCGTGGGCGCGACCGCGCACCCAGCGCGCGGTCATCGGTGCGCTGCGGGCCTTGGCCTTGCCGCGGGTTTCGGCCCTGGGACGCGCGTCGGCGCCGGCGACGATCACAGCGACGCCGACGCCGCTGAGCAACGACGCGATCCAGATCGTCATGAGGCGAGGCGTCGGCAGCATCAGTTCTCGTCTCAGTCATCGACGGCAGCTCCGGCGCGGTTGAGCCTGCGCCGGTTGGCTTGGACGCTGCCGGCGGGCCTGCCCGTTACGCTCGCGACAGATGCCCGAGGCCGGCGTGACCACCGACGAGCTGCTCGACATCGCTGTTGAGGCGGCGCGCGCGGCGGCGGCGATCCTGCTGCCGCGGTTCGGCAGCGAGGTGGCGTCGGCGACGAAGTCCACCGTCACCGACGTCGTCTCCGAAGCGGATCTCGCAGCCGAACGCGCGATCCGCGCAGTGCTCGCCGCGCGTGCGCCCGACGACGCCGTGCTCGGCGAGGAGGGGGATGACACCGCCGGCTCCAGCGGCAGGCGCTGGATCGTCGATCCGCTCGACGGAACGGTCAACTACCTCTATGGCCTGCCGATGTGGTGCGTGTCGGTGGCCTGCGAGGGCGTGGTCGGCGTGGTGCTGGACCCCGTGCGTGATGAGCAGTTCACCGCGGTGGCCGGGGGAGGGGCGTGGCTGAACGGGACGGAGCTGCGGCCGCCGGATGTCGATGCGCTCGGGCTGGCGTTGGTGGCTACCGGCTTCGGGTACGACGCCGAGCGGCGGGCACTGCAGGCTGAGGTGGCCGCCCGCGTGTTGCCACGCGTCCGTGATCTCCGCCGCGGCGGAGCGGCCGCGCTCGATCTCGCCTGGTGTGCGGCGGGGCGTGTTGACGCGTACTGGGAGCGCGGCGTCAACCCGTGGGACGTCGCTGCAGGCGAGCTCCTATGCGCTGAAGCCGGACGCACCGTAACGCGCCTGGACCCCGTCGACGCACTCCCGTGGGGCGTCCTCGCCGCACCACCTGGTGTCGCCGCCGAGCTCTGCTCGATCGTCGTCTAGTACCCGGGGTGGGATTCGAACCCACACGCCCCGAAGGACAAGAGATTTTGAGTCTCTCGCGTCTACCATTCCGCCACCCGGGCGCGGTTCGCGTTGCGAGTCTAGAACGCGGCGACCTTGCGGGTGCTGCCGTCGGGCAGACGCTCGACCTCGACGTTCCAGTTCTGCCGGAAGCCGCGCAGCGCGAAGATGATCAGCAGGATCTGCAGTGGCACGAGGATCGCGCAGATCGCGGCGAGCAGTCCGGGGTCGACGGTGTCGATCGTGAAGCCCTCGGCGTTGCGGTTCGACCAGCTCGGCGTCGCGACCAGCGCGTTGGCCAGCGCGATCGCCGCGATGCCGGCAGCGACCGGCAGCATGCCCTTGCTCCAGCGAGCGATGTAGAACGCGAGCAGGAGGTACAGGCCGATCATCAAGAACGACAGGAAGGCCATGTCGCTGTTGACGTTCCAGCCACCGATCTGCACGAACAGCATCAGCGCCGCGGAGACGAGCATCAGCAGCACGACGACGACGCGCGTCAGCTTGCTCGACGCTTTCTCGCGGTTCGGGTGCTCGATCGTCATGTCTTCCCGCTTCTTGCGTGTATCCGCCATGCGCCCACCGTACAATCCCGCGAGGACTGGCGCTAGTGCGCTTGTTCTTGGCACAACACACATGCGGGTGTGGCGGAACTGGTAGACGCGCAAGGTTTAGGTCCTTGTGTTCGCAAGGACGTGGGGGTTCGAGTCCCTCCACCCGCATCAAGGGCTAGAGCTGCGCGCCGACCTCGCGGCCGAGCCAGACCGCGGCGAGGCCGAGCAGCAGTGCTCCGACCAGCAACGCGACGCCGTGCAGGCGCGCGCGGTCCCGCTCGGCTTCGACCATCCAGGTGCTGAACGTCGTGAAGGCGCCGAGGAAGCCGAGCGCGATCATCGTGTGCAGGTCTCGTCCGACGGAGTCCAGCGCCGACAGCAGACCGAGGGCGAAGGCGCCGATCAGGTTGACCAGCAACGTGCCCGCCCAGACCTGCCCGAGGCGTTGCGCCGCCGCGGCCCCGAACCACACGCGCGCCACGGCGCCGCAGCCACCCAGCAGGCCGACGCCGATCCAAACCGGCACGCTCATGTGCCCGCCCGCCGTGGTGAGCGTGGATGGTCGACGAGCCGGCGGCCGATGCTGGCGAGCCGGAAGCCGAGCAGCAGGCTGGCGCCGGCGTAGCCGAGAGCCAGGAAGTACAGGCCGTCGTCCAGCATGTGCAAGAGCTCGAGCTGGAAGGTCGAGAACGTGGTGAGGGCGCCGCAGAGGCCGCCGCCGAGCAGCGACCGCTGGTCGTGATGCTCGGCCCACCATTCGCTGACGGCGCCCAGAGCGAGCGCGCCGACGAGGTTGGCGATGAACGTCGGCCACGGCCACACGCCGTAGTCGGTGACCCAGTGGCGGGCCGCGGCGGCTCGCAGCAGCGTGCCGATGCAGCCTCCTAGGAAGACGGCGATCAGCAGGCGGGTCTTGGGGCTCATCGCAGAGGAAGCGTGCTCGGCTGAGCGGGGCACCGAGGAATCGAACCTCGAGTTACGGTTTTGGAGACCGTCGTGTTACCACTACACCAGTGCCCCGTGAGGGACGGAGCAGTCTAGACCAGGGGCAGGTTCGGGTTGGAGACGCTCGCGCTGGGTATCCCACGTCTGTGACGCACGGTGTTCCCTCAAAGCGCGTCGGCGGGGCTGTCGCGCAGCGCAGCAACGGCGCGCTGGCGATGCGGCCGCCCCGCGTCGCCCTCGGAAAGTATCCGGCGCTGCTTCTGGACGTGCTGGCGCGCGCGCTGTCGGAGGAGGGCCTCGACATCTGTGCCCAGGCGGTCAACGCGGAGGCCTTGATCGCTGGTGCCTCGCGGCTCGAAGAACCACCGGCCGTGGTCATGGTCGACAGTTCGCTGATTCCTGAGGACCCGCGCCTGCGCTTCGTCGGCCGCCTGCGGCGCGAGTTCCCGAACACGCGCATCGTTGTGCTCGTCGAGGACCCGACGCCGGAACTCGCGCAGGCGACGCTCGAGCAAGCGGTCGACGGCGTCGTCCTGGCCCATGACTACGCGGACGCGCTCGCGCTGGCCCTCCAGCGTGTTGCCGACGGACAGTCGGTGTTCCCGATCGGCTGGCTTGCGCTGGTCCGTCGCGCCGGGCACACCAGCCTGTTCAACCGTCTCTCGGCCCGCCAGATGCAAGTGCTGGAACTGATCGCGCAGGGCCTGAGCAACAGGCAGATTGCCGATCGGCTCGTCGTCTCGCAGAACACGGTGAAGTTCCACGTGCGCGAGATCTACACGCGGCTCGGCGTCGTGAATCGCGTGCAGGCCGCGGAGATTCACCACCGCGTGGCCACCCGGGGGTAGTGCCTTTCCCCACCCGCCGGGGTGGGGGATGCCCCGTCCCTCGGAGCGAAAACGACTGCCTCGCAGACCGTTCCGGTGCAGGCTGCAGATTTCTAGCGTGCCTCTGCATTGCATTGAGGGGTTGTGGAGACGGCCCCTTCAACCACATCGGAGGATTCGGCATGTCCAGACTCACTGGGAGGCAACGGGGGCGACACGTCAAGTGGCGCGGCCCTGTGATGATCGCGGCGCTCACTGCGCTGCTGGGAGTACCGGCGAGCGCGCCGGCGCAGCAACCTGCGGCACCCAACATGTTCGACACCAACGTGCCGTACGTCGCGTGGCGCGGTGAGCAGGTCAAGGCGGTGAAGTGCGACAGCATCCCAGCGATCGATGACGGTGACGGGACGCTCCAAGAAGCGGGCCTGCACACCGACATCCTGGTGGAGTCCTGGTCGGGCCCGGGTCGCGACCCGCAGGTCGAGAGCGGCACCGTGCACTACTTCCGCTCAGAGAATCTGGATGAATCGCGGCGCGACTGCGTGAAGTTCGACATGGTCTCGTCCGATCCCGGGCTGGCGCGCGTCAAGCTGGTGGTCAGCGACGCTGACGGCACGCCCGTGCTCAAGCACCAGTTCCTGTTCGTGTGGATGAGCCTTGGCAACGTGTCGATCAAGGAAGCCACCAACAACGATCCGCCGGTTCCGGCCGGATCCGCAGCCGCGGTTGCGGACCCCTCGGGCGACGGCAACTTCACGGCGGGTGAGCAGGCGTGGAATCAGGGTCGCGTCCAGGTGAAGCTGACGGGCACGTTCCCGCATCCGCTCGCGCCGGGCGGCACCTTCACGTTGCCGCAGGATTGGCCGACGATCGCCGGAGCGTTGGCGACCGACAGCAACTCCTACAACGACGACTCGCTGCTGTGGGACATCCACGATGACCAGGGCATGGGCGCCGAGCACGTGCCCGGGTTCTGCGCTCCCGTTGGAAACTCCGGCCTCGATGACGTGGACAACTGCCAGGGTGGCGGTGACCTCGGACCGTTCTCGAACCAGTTCGGTCAAGGCGTGTCTGCCGGTGGCCCGTTCGATCCGGCGCGTCCGGAGACGTTGCTCAGTAACGGGCGACTGAACGCCGACGACGCTCCGATGCCAGCGGCACGGATCGACGTTGCGATCAAGCCGAACAGCGGCAGCCCGGCGGACATCAGTGGTGTCGGTTCGCTGCAGAAGGCCGACAAGACCGAGCTCTACAGCCGCAACGGCTACGGCACGTCGAACGCGCACAACCTGTACGCGCCGTACTACGTGCAGTGGATCCCGGCGACGTCCGAGGGCAGCCCTGAGGCATCAGGGGTCGACGGCCCGCAGAGGGGGAACAACTTCGAGGGCTTCTTCCTCGATGGCGCCTATGACAATTGGAGCACGTTCCCGCTCATGACGGGCATCGACAGCGCGACGAACTGCAACCAGTACGTCAGCTGGCGTCAGACGCTCGGCATCGATGGTGGTTCAGACGTGCCGCGGCGTACGCCGTCCGGTGATCAGACCGTGGCCGTCTACACGGACGAGCACGGCGAGGCGCAGGTGGAGTACCAGCCAGGTAACGGCTTCTACTTCAACAACCTGCCGACGCTCCGCAATGACAACCGCGGTTGTGATCTGCAGGACGTCGACACGCTCGGAACCTCCGACATCGCTGCGACCGCGCGGTACCCGTACCAGCCGGTCGATGACGGCCCGCGTACCACGGCGACAATTCGCAAGACCGTCGCGAACGCGTTCGACAAGTCCCTGAGCTACTACCCCAAGGGACCGGTGACGGCGACGAACACGGCCAACGACAATGCTCGCATCGTTGTTGCCCACGCCAACGACATCGACGGCACACCGTTCGACAACGAGCTGGTCTGCTGGATGGTCGATCAGAACGGCGAGGGTGCGCTGCCGTTCTCGGGTGAGACCGGGCCGGCAGACGGGCGCTTCAACGTCCAGAGTGATCCGGCGTTCCTCGCCAACCTGGCGTTCAAGGCGGCCGGTTGTGCACGCACGGACGACAACGGCAACGTGGCGCTCGAGGTGTTCAACAGCAACGGCAACACGGTCAACGTGATTGCCCTGTTCGCTGACGAGGGCCTGCTGCGGGACATCAAGGTGAATTTCGGTCAGCCTGGTTCCAGCGGCGGAACGCCGCCGCCAGTGCCACCGAAGGCACCGGCCGTGAAGGTGGACGAGCGTCCGGTCAGTGGCGCAGGCACCACGGTGCCGAGCGTGCAGGAGATCGCAGCAGCCGGTGGACCGGCCGCGGTGGCCGCCCTCAAGCCCTCGGTGACGAAGGTGAAGGCAGCCAAGGTCAAGAAGGCCAGGATCGCGCTCGCCCGCACGAAGCTGGCACACGGCAAGCGGTCGGTGTGGGTCCGCGTCAACTCGTCGAAGAAGAGCGAGAAGATCGTGATCCGGATCGGCAAGCGCAAGATCGTGCGGAGTGTCCGCACCAACAAACTCGTGAAGGTGTCGGGAGTGAGTGTCGCCAAGAGCGCCACGATCTCCGTGCGGCTCGCGAGCTAATTCCATAAGAGGGAAACGAGAAGCAGCACACCGTGGGCCCCGCCGGATACCGGCGGGGCTCACGCGTGTCCTCGGGCTCGCTGGGCTAGACTGCCGCCGGTGTGTGCGGGCGAGGTGTCAACGGCTGCACGCGAGCCTTCCAAGCTCTAGGAACGGGTTCGACTCCCGTCGCCCGCTTTCTCGCACACGGATGTACGCATAGCCACGGGGAGTGGCGCAGTCTGGTAGCGCACCCGGCTGGGGGCCGGGCGGTCGCAGGTTCAAATCCTGTCTCCCCGACTAAAGAAGCCCTGCAAATCGCAGGGTTTCTTTCGTTAGGCGACGGGGTCCAAAACGGCTATTTTCGTGGACCCCGTTGTGATTTGACGCCGCAAGAACCCATTGTTTTCAGGGTTTTCAACCAGCGACCGCAACGGACCGGGGCCGGGCGGTCGCAGGTTCAATATTGCGCTGGATGGCAACCTCCGGGTCGCGAACTCGACGACGTCGTGTAGTCCCGTCAGAATGGAGGGCGATGTCGTCCTATCCCACGGCCCGCGCCGTAAGAGTCGTCGAGGGGGTCAAGGCTGCCCTCGACGACCACGCGAGCAAGTGCGGCGATCGGGTTCAGGCCATCGCGCTTAACGAAACTGATCTGGACGAACTCCGCCTAGTCGAAATCAGCGGTATTCGTATCTGGGCGTGGGAGGACGTCGAACCGGGCCGTTTCAAGCTGCTGTGCGAAGACAGAGGCATATTGGTGCCTGAGTTCGACACGTTCGAGCAGCTCCAAGATCATTGGACCTTCGGTCCGCAGCCGGCGCCAGTGCCGTCTAGTTAGTTCTCCCGCTCGGTGGGCTCGGGGGGTTGGCCGAGCTCACCGGGATCGAGAAGGAACGAGCCGTAGAAGAACATCAACTTGATTCGAAGGTGCCAATAGGCCTCGCCCGTCAGCTGTGCGGTGCGGAGATCCTTGATCACGTCGTGGTGCACGGTGATCGGCAGGTAAAGAAGCGCAACGCTCTCGGGCCACTCTTTGCCTGGTGGCAGGTACAGGTAGTTGCGCAGCTTGTCTGCTCGCAGGGCATCAATGTTCTTCTCGGTGATGACCCCGGCGTCAAGGAGCTGCTCGATGGGGCGAATAGGAGCCATGACACGGGCTGCGTGTGAGTAAGCGCCCTCAGGCACGTCCTTGCCCTGGGCCGCAATGGCGCAGGAGGGGCTCAGCAGCATTGCTGGGCCTGCGTCAAACGGTCCCGTGATGAACCGGCGTTCACCTTCGGCAATCACGATGGCATCGGGCGGTGCGGCAAAAGCAAGGGGGACATCTGTGAAGATGTCCCCCTGTAGGTAGCCGGTAGACCAAGGCTCCGCGTAGTACTTGGCGTCCTCGGGGCGCTTGAACTGGGACTGTGGCATCTCCGGTCAGATTACCGGCGCTGTCCCCGGCCTTTGGCTAAGGGATGTCGCCGACTATGACCCGTCCGTTGACGCCTGTCCGAGTCTCACTAGGCATCTCGGTCGCGGGGGCGTAACTCCCAAACATCTCTTCCCTCATGCGCTGAATCTCTTCTCGAGGGAAGCGACGGAAGCCAGAACCCGGCAGTCGAATCGCATGCAGCACTCCGCGGTCTTCCCAATTGCGGATCGTGTTCTCGTGCACGCCGAGCTGCTCTGCAGCCTGGCGCACGTTCATGAATTCGGACGTGGGCATGATTCTCCTTAGGGGGCCAATCAGAGTGGCGCGACTATAACGGCTTTCCGCTCTTTGGGGGGTTTTGTGAGTAAGCATGCAAAGGGCACTTTAGCGCCTTTGTGGACTTTGTGCTATGTTATCGGCGTGCAACATCGAATTGGAACTCAAATCTGGACGCATGTTGGATCCGCGCGGTTGCACCTCTTGCGTCTCAACGACCACGGAGGAGTCATCAAATGACAACCCAGGCACCCGAAGCGAAGGACCAGAAGCGCGCAATCTCGATCGTCGTCAACGGTCGAAAAGTCACTGTCAAGCAAGAAGTGCTCACGTTTGCGGACGTCGTCAAGCTGTCCGGCCTCGCCGGCGGCGAGGGAGTCATCTTCACGGTGAGCTATCGCAAGGCAGCGAGCCGGCCCGCCGACGATTCGATGGTCGAAGGCGGCAAACCGGTCAAGGTCAAGGACGGCACGATCTTCAATGTCAGCCCTACTAATCGATCGTAGCCACGACCTGTCTCGCCTCCGCGAGGAGGGGTACGAGGTAGACGTTCGTCACGGCCACGTGGTCGTGACGAACGTCCCCTACGTGGATTCTTCACGTTGCGTCCGGCGCGGCATGCTGATCGTCGCACTGACCACATCCGGCGAGTCGACTGGACCGCCGCCCGACCACACGGTTTGGTGGACCGGGGACATGCCGTGCCACTGCGACGGGACACCGATTCAACGCATGGATACGGGTCAGTCCGGGGAGCAAGCGTTGGCGCCCGATCTAGTCGCTAACCGGCGCTTCTCAAGCAAGCCCCTACCCGCGGGCAGCTATGGCGACTACTACGAACAGTTCACCGCATACATCCGGATCATCTCCAGTGAAGCCCGCGAGCTAGACCCGGACGCCACTGCGGCAACCTTCGCACCGGTCGCCGCGTCGGCCGAGGAGTCTGTTTTCGTCTACCACGACAGCGCGTCTAGTCGCGCGGGAATCCGAATGGCAGCCGCCAAGCTCGAGCTCGAGCGTGTTGCCATCGTGGGCCTCGGTGGAACGGGCTCCTATGTCCTCGATCTCGTGTCGAAGGCACCGGTGCGCGAAATTCACCTGTTTGACGGAGACCAGCTCCTGAATCACAACGCATTCCGCATGCCCGGCGCGATCAGTCTGGGGGATCTCGATCGTCGGCCGTTGAAGGTCGACCGCTTCGCGGAGGTGTACGGACAGTTGCGGCGCGGAGTCGTTCCGCACCCCTACGCCCTCGACGGTGACAATCCGCATGAGCTCGCGGGCATGGACTTCGTTTTCTTGTGTATGGACGGCGGCAGCGACAAGAAGGCGGTCGTTACCGCGCTGGAGACCATGGAGATCCCTTTCGTGGATACCGGCATGGGTCTCCACGAAGAAGCTGGCGAGATCGCTGGAATCGTTCGTTTGACTTTGAGCTCGCCAGGTCGGCGGTCACATGTCTGGAAGCGCGACCGGATCACCTTCGACGACCCGGACGGCGAGCACAACGAGTACTCGCGCAACATTCAAATCGCCGAACTCAATGCTCTGAACGCATGCCTTGCGGTCATTCGCTGGAAGAAGTACTTCGGCTTTTATCGCGACCTCGAGGAGGAGTTCTTCTCGCTCTACACCGTGGACGGCAACCACCTTTTGAACCAGGAGATCGCGTGACCAGGGTGAGCGAGTTGAATGCCGAGTTCGTCGAGACGGTGCCTGAGCAATTGGAAGAGGGCACGCTTTACGTATCGATGGTCTACGGCACGGTCGTGCACCTTTGCTGCTGCGGATGCAGGTCGGAAGTGGTGACGCCATTGCATCCCACACGGTGGGTCTTGACGTTCGACGGTTTGGCCGTCTCCCTTCGTCCGTCGGTGGGTAGCTGGGCATTGCCATGTCGATCGCATTACTTCATTACTCAGAATCAGGTCGCATGGCAGGCCTCCTGGACCGAGGAAGAGGTCGTTTCGGGCCGACGCCGAGATGCGGCGGTTGTTGAAGAATTCTTCGCGGCCCCGGCACTGGGCGCGAAAGTCGCAGGCTCCGGACAGCCAAGCGCCCGCTCCGCCTGGTGGTTGCTGCCCCGGAGATGGCTACTTCGATTGAAACGAGACGGCGATGAACGTCACTCCTGAGACCGAGCTGATGATCCTGCTCGAATGTGCAGAAGACGCGTTTCCGCTGGGGCGCGTCGAAGATTTCTCGTGGCACGCGGCCCATCCAGGGGAGTCGGCCCATATCGACGCCGTGCTGCAATTCAGACAGGCGGGCTGGGTCGAGATAGCCGAAGTCCCGGATGCCGAGACCGGCCGCAAGTTTGCCCGGGCGAGGCTCACGGGATCAGGGCAGGTGCGCATCGGGCAGTTGAACGCGGCTGGGATTCGGCCAGCACGAGCTGCTGACGCTGATGACGTGACCTGATCTGGCTTGAGCCGAGATGTGTCAGAGACTTACTGCTCTGTGCACGTCATCAGCCGTGGCGAGTCGCCCGCTCTCAATTCGGGTACCGCAGCACCCTGAATGACAGAATGCTCCGCGTGCCGACAACAGCCCGGAGCCATTTCGATGACGACATTGGAAGGGCACGTGAGTTGCTTGCTTTGGCTCACAAGCAATTCGGCAACGATCCAGAACTAGCTGCCGATGTTGCGAGGACCGCTGTGGCGTTCGGAGTTGGGGCTCTCGACGCATACCTATGCGACGCCTTCGCGGACACCCTGGCGCGCTGTCTCACTCACTGCCGGGTCTCTGGAAAATCGGTACCTAAGGGCTACGCGAAATTGTCGCTGCCGGTCGGTCCCATGTTCGGGAACTACGCGGTACGCAGTAACTGGGGACTGCGAATGGCGACACGCACTCTGATGGAGCGCGACAACCTGCTCCAGCTTTCTCGCCTGAAGGAACTGTTCAATCCGGCCCTGCCTGTGGGGCACAGGCTGTGGGTAGACCTCATGGACGATTACGTTGTGCTTGACCGTATGCGGCTCACGGGCTTTCGCCGCTCCGGCTATCAGGGCCTAACTGGCAAGGCGAAGTCGGACGCACCCAGAAAAGCCCAGGGAGCAGTCCTTGCCCGAATGGGGGAGATCGTTCAGCGTCGGCACGACATCGTGCACAACTGCGATCGCCCCAAGACCGCGAAGCAGCCGCTGACGCTCTCCGCTGCCGGCAAGATGATCGCTGACGTCAACGACTTCGTGGTGATCTTCGACAAGCACCTCGACGCTCACCGTCTCTACTGATCGCGGAGGGCCGTGCACGGGGTCCAAAACGGGGTCCAACATGAGGGAAACTGAGCCGTCCTGGGACCCTGTAGAATTCCTCAAATGCCATCAACCACAGTGAATGACACTAATTCAGCGTGGCTGGGGGCCGGGCGGTCGCAGGTTCGAATCCTGTCTCCCCGACTAAAGAAGCCCTGCAAATCGCAGGGTTTCTTTCGTTGGGTGACGGGGTCCAAATCGCCGCTTTTCGTGGTCCCCGCTGTGATTTCGCGCTGCGAGAACCCATTGTTTTCAGGGTTTCAACCAGCGGCCGCAACGGGTCGGCGGCCGGGCGGTCGCAGGTTCGAATCGTGTCATTAGCCGTGCGCCCGCGCGAAGCGCGGTAGCCGTCACGCGTTTGGCGGGCTTCGCGGTCGCACAGTGAGCGTGGTACAAGCTTCATGTGGGGCCCACTCGTCTGAAATCACATTCAACCGGTGACCGAGCGGTCGCCGTAACGGAAGAGTTCCTCGACGCAGCCGGCTGCGTGGTTAACACCCTCGAGAAGCGCGACTACGGCTTCGACCTCCATGTGCAACTTCCCGAGTCTGTGCGGGTCGATGGTGACGAGAGTTGGACGATGAGTCCGTACACGATCAATGTGCAGGTTAAGGGGGGTGCCTATGTTGACCCGGGGGTGCGGCTGGACGTCGAGAGGTGGAAATGGCTGCTGGCGTCTCCGTCGCCGATTTACCTCGCGGCGGTCCCAGAATCCGAGCCTCGATGGATAGCGGCGGTGGAGGAGCTCTGGCCTCGGGGGCTACCTGAGTTGAACCACGCATCGGCCGCCGCACGCCCAGAGAGGGCATCTTGGGACGCGGCGTCATTCGTCACGGAAGCGCTCTTGGGGGTGAAGCTCGCAACCCCCAGGATGCGTGCGTGGTGGCGAGCAATGCAGCCGGTATTCGGATACGAGGAGCAGGCGGTTGACGGTCTTTATCTCCTGCGGTATCTCCTCGACCTCGCGGTGTTGGAGCAGATCTCGGGGCCTGCCATGGACGCCTACGACTACGAACGGTGCGCCTCCAGAGCTATGGAACTCGCCAGCTCCCATCATCGTTTGTGGTCGGCCCTCCTAGACCTCAACCTGGTTCGTGACGGGCCTGGAGGTCCAGAATGCAGCTTGGACCTCGAGATATACGTGCCCGAGGGTGATCTCGTCCTTGCGGACGGCACCGTGACGGATGCGGCTTTCGCCGGCCGTAATCACATCGTGTCGGCGAGCGGAGAACTTGCCCTTGCTCACCTCGCGCTCCCGACCATCGAGGCATTCCTGGCGTCTCTCGATGAAGCAAGTTGATCCAGCGCAGCGAGTCCTCGGGTCGATCGGCCTGCGGACGGCCTCTCAGCCATCGCGCTCACAGAGGCAATGGGGCTGACGCTTCTGGCCGCCAGGCCTTGACGACCGACATGGTCCGGCTGTTCGGGGCTGCGGACACAGGGACCTCGCCGACGTTCACTACCACTGGGACTTGCGTGGATACGCCTGCAAGAACACAGGTTCCAGTCGCGAGGATCGGGAGGGACTCGAACGACACGGCGTCCAGGTACGCAACTGACTTCTCCACCGCATGGATATCGAGGTTGTTAACCAACCTGTGCAAAAAATAGTTGTGCAGCTGAGAGATGATCGTCTCCGCGATGTCGTGAGGTCGTTGGCTCGCGATTGTGAGGAAGACGTTGAATTTCCGGCCCTCCTTGACGATTTCTTCGAACGTTTCGAGTCGGTAGTCTCGCCACGCCTCGCTTTCGCGGCTGGATTGCGTAGACAGGATGTTGTGAGCCTCGTCGATGATTAGGTTCAGATGGCGGTCCCCGCTGGGATCTGTGTCCTTCTTGTTCTCATACAGGTGCTTGCACAAGAGCATCGGTATGACCTTCCGCATGTCGAGGTTCACGTCTCGGAGCGACACGACTGTGAGCGGGCATTCAGCGATGTCTTCATCAGCTACTCGGACGAGTCGTTTGATGCTCGGGACACGGGCCTGCATCCGTTTGATGAGCGGACCAACGTGCTCACGGTTCGCGAAGCCGCTGATGACATCCCGGTAGTACTGCAAAACGATCTTGAAGCGGACAAGGTCAATGTCCGTGACGTCACCAACGTCGAGTTCCACCGCCATGACCTTCGGTTTTAGAAAGCCTTCCCAACCCGGGTCGTTGGCGTACATGTTCTTGGCTGGCCAAAAGTAAGTGCCGGCGTTCGAGTGGAACTGGAGATTCATACGGAGGTCCTCGATCAGGGCGGCGAGGGCTAACGGGGCCGCATCCCCGAGGCAGATCTCGATTTCCTCTAGGAAGTTCACGCAGGTCTGCCGGTCCATTGCGGGGTCTGTGTTCTTGGTAGCTCGGACCACGAGGTCTGCGATTACCTCTGTCAGTTGATCGGGCGTGTCTAGGAGCGTGTCCCAGTAGTCACTGGACAGAACTCTCGTGAGAAACGGCGCCTGTGTCTTCTCGGTTGCGTCTAGTAGAACCTTCCAGAAGGTTGGGTCCTGGACCGCAGACCGAGGGAGTGGAAGGGAGTCTCCTTCGTCGTTCTTGGTCGATAGGGAGTAGCACTTCTTGAGTGACTGGTCCGCGATAACCGCAGTCGCGAACTCACCGGAGTCAGCCGGCCGGTCGACGTATTCCCCATTGAAGTCGATCAGCACAAACTGGGAGCGAGCAAGGAACTCGGGTTGGTCGCCAAACTCGCGTAACAGCTCGTGGTAGAGCTTGGCGAGGGTGTAAGACTTTCCGCTGCCGGTGTTGCCGAAGATTCCGACGTGGCTTGCAAAGATGGCATCGATTCCGACAGCCACGCGTTGGGTCGGCTCAGTCGCGAGGGTGCCGAGATCGATCGAGGCGACTCCTGGAGGCGCAAGTTGATGGACCGCCTGAAATTCGGATGCATCAAGGATGAAACACTCGTTGTAGAGCAGCGGTAGCTCTCTAATGCCGCGCTGGAACCGGCCTCCTTCCAGGAACCCAACCAAGCTGACGTGCAGCGTCCGCGAGATCGGATCGACGGCCCTCTGATAGTCGCCAGTCGGCGTGTCCTCGCGAACGAACTCGCCGTCGACCTTGCCGATCATCTCGGCGAAGCCTTTGACGATCTTGACGTAGCCGCCCACCCCGACATTCCGCACGACACCACCCTTGTAAAGGAGGTGGGATCCATTCTTCAGCTTGTCGACGGACACCTTGACGCGTCGGCCGTCGACCGACGCGACTCGGCCGACGCGGAATACTGAGTCGTCCTGGAGAACATCTTCATCAATCATGAGGCCGCATCCGCGGGCGCTTCAGGCGTTGGATCTGCATCCATAAATGGGTTGGCGGCTTCTGTCGCGGGCTCGGCGGTGGGTTTTGAACTTTCAACCGGCAGCACGGCATCAACGTGCGCATCCGATGCCGCTGAGGCTGGCTTAGTCAGCGGGGCAAAGTAGTCCCGCACCAGTGCGTCCAGGTCGAGCTGTTCGCCATCGGCGGGGACGACGTAACTGACGTTGGCGTTCGGGACTTGCTCAGATGGGAGGAGTGCCTCGTAGGCCGCTCTGCTCGACCCCTTCCAACAAAAAATTAGGATCTGGAGAGTCGGATTAGCACGCGCGCACCGCAGGATGATCTTGCGGAGGTGCTCATCTCGAAATGAAAATCCGTGGACTAAGAGAAGGCTGTTCTCTCGTTCGAGTTCGTTTGCGAATCGTCGGATCAGCTCGTAGTAGACCTCCGTCAGCACAGTCGTGGCGAACTTTTGCTTCTCCGGGTTGACGATGACGATGGCTTCGTACGCTTTTATGAAATCTCGAACAGCCTGTGGCACTTCCCGTCCCGCTGTGGCGGCAAGAAGGGCCGAAGCGGCCAGCGGCCCGCCGGACTGTGTCGTGTCTGGGGAGATTGGAACCAAATACTCTCGTGCCGCTTCAAGTCGTCGGGCGACCTCTTGCAGGGAGGCGAGCTTGGGATCGAAACCGATTCCGGTCGGCGCGGCAGGGTCGTCAGTTAGTTCCCAGCCCACAGAGCCGTGCAGCTTGTACAGGTCGAATGTGGGGGCCTCTGAGCGGTGCTCGTACCGGACCCCGGTCCGGTAATGGAGGGAACCGAACTGCCCGAGGTCGTAAACCGGGCGGATCCGTCCGGAAAAGCCGTCGATGAGATCGATCCCGACTCGCTCGAACGCGACCTCAAAGGCCAAGTCCACGTTGGTGGTGAACAGGTTGATCTTCTTGCTTAGTAGCGAAGTCCGTCGGCTGAGGAGCAGCCTGTTGAGTGTTCTGCCGAGCTCGCCGTAGCTGCGAAGCAGCACGGCCGCCGAGTCTTCGCGTTGAATCAGTGGGCGGTTCGGAGCGATCACTCCGTCGAAGAAGTACGCCTGAACGGAAGCGCGGGCTAGATCCCGTGCATCGCCGTCGGCCGATGCTACGGCGTCGATCTCAGTTAGTACGTTCTCGACGTCACCGAGCAATGAAAAGTAGGAGCCTGGCGTACCTGCACCCACAAGCAGATTCAGGTGGGCGTCCTGCACCAAGCTGCGCAGTTCATCGATTGTCACGTCGTCAATCACAAGTCTGGTCCAATGGTCGGATCAGCTCCATACTCGCAGACTAATTGAGCGTAGTCAGGCGGCGACGGAGCTCGGACTCTCGCTGAACGCTGGCGGGGTCCAAAACGGGGTCCAAACCGAGCGAAACTGAGCCGCCCCGAGAACCTGTAGGTTCTTCCAAATGCTCACAAACACACCAGTGGATACGGTTTTCTGGGTGCTGGGGGCCGGGCGGTCGCAGGTTCGAATCCTGTCTCCCCGATAGAGAAGCCCTGCACATGCAGGGCTTCTGTCGTTCGTGGCGGTTCTCCACCGGGTCCGAATTTGGACCCCGTTTGGACCCCGTCAGGCGTCGATCCCTTGAGATATCTGGTGTTTCGACCTGTGACTCCACCGGAAAGGGCCGGGTGGTCGCAGGTTCAGATCGCGTCGGGCGCACACCTCGTCGTGTTTCCGGTCACAAATCGTCCGGTCTCTGCTCTTAGGAGTATGGGAACCGAATCAGTGTTGAAGGGTGCAATCGCCGAGCGCGTACTCGTCTCGTTTCGATATGACGTTGACTCTGCGTCTAGACAGGTCGCCCCGCACGCGATCTTCCGTAACGAAGCCGGAGATCTCATGTTGAGCGCGTACCAGGTTTCTGGCTACTCATCGACCTCAAACGGGCCGGTTTGGCGGGACTTCAACCTGTCCAAGATTCGCGGGGCACAGCAGCTGGATGAGATCTTCGCGATCGAGTCGGCGTTCAACCCGTCGGGACGCAAGTACGAACACGGCCTGGTCGCCTATGTACGGCCGTGATCGAGCTTCTCGCCTTCTCTGTTAGCGGTCTCCGATCGCTCGTATGCCTCGAGTCGCTGCCGGTTCGCAAGCCAACCATCATCACCGGCGCAAATGATGGCGGTAAGAGCACGACCCTGCTGGCCGTGGCGTTCCTGCTGGGCGCACCCGTCTGGGTGCCTGAAGATTCAGACCACACGAACTGGGATGAGGCCGAGGCGGCCCAATCCGTGCCGCCAATCGTGGTGGAGGGCCGATTTGCCGTCACTGGCGCAGATGCCGCGGAATTTGAAGTAGACGAGGCTCGGATTCGACGCGTCCGCCGGGCCGGCGGGGAAACGGCCTTCGAACTGCGATCCCAGCAGCCAGTCGACCCACTGCTTCGCGATCTCGAGGCGCTGAAGCTGAACGCCATGAAGGAACTGGCGACGAAACTTGGGATTGAGCCGGACGGCAAAAAGAATGTTCGCGACTCGTGGTGGGTGCCGCTGGCCAAGCACCGCGACGGGCAGGCCCATGAGGAGGCGTGGATCCCGGCACCGAAGGAAATGCTTGCACGATTGCCGAGAATGATGATGTTTTCGTCGACGGATGAGCCGGATCCGGAGGGCCAGATCCGAGTCGCCCTATCGGCGACCTATCGCGAGCTGCTCGACGATGAGGATCTAGTGGGTCCGGTTCGTATCGTGGAGAACAAGGTGCAGGTTGCGCTCGCCGCCAAAGCCAGCGAGCTCTGTGAACACGTTGAAGCGCGTTGCCCGGAGCTGAGCGGGATTACAGTGCGGCCGGAAGTCACGTTCAGTGAGGGATTCCGGCATGTTGAGGTTCTTGCCGCTAGGAAAGGCGGCTCAAGAGTCCCGCTCAATCAGTCCGGTGCCGGTCGGCGCCGACGAATCAACCTGGCGATCTGGGAATGGACCGGTCAGGTGCTGGCCAACAGTGCAGACAACGATCGAGCCGTGGTCATTGCGTATGACGAGCCCGACACTCATCTTGATTACGCGCGGCAACGCGAACTAACTCGGCTCATCCGGGAACAGTGTGAACGCCCAGGGACCAGGATGCTGGTGGCGACACACTCGTTAAATCTGATTGATCGGGTGGCGATTGAGGACGTGGTTCACCTCTGTCTTGACGGTGAGGCGACGCGCCTCGAGCGACTGTTGAACGATGACCACGAGGAGATCCAGCAGTATCTCGTCCGTGTGTCCGACGCAATGGGTCTACGGAACAGCGTGTTGCTCCATGAGCGTTGTTTCGTCGGAGTAGAAGGCCCGACTGAGTTGCAGGCGCTGCCTGTTGCGTTCCGCTTGGTGACCGGCATGAGCATGCAATCCGCCGGAATAGCTCTCATCTCGGGTAACGGGAACGACGGTGCGCTGCAGGTCGTCCGCTTTTTGCGCGAGCACGGGCGGCGTTTGTCGTTTGTCGTCGTCGACAAAGACTCCACGGACCGGAAGATCTTTCGGCCGGAAAAGCTAAAGGGCGTCGGGATCGACGACGGCGACATTCACTACCTCGGCTCGCGAGAGCTGGAGGACTTGTTCACCGACAAACAATGGGCCGATGTCGCAAACCGTGAATGGCCGCGAACCGACGGCGTGAAATGGGAGGCAGGAGATTTTGGCGGCCTCCGTACTGCCAGCAAGTTCAGCCTGGCGATCGAGTCCGTGGTGCGTGAGGCGTCCTTCTCGGCCCCTCAGAGCAAGCCCGGGTATTTGATCGCGCTAGTGCAGGGGCTGGACGATCCGGCTGACGTGCCGGCTCAGCTTGCGAAGGTTCTCATCGAGCTGGCGGGTTCCGCGGCCGGCGACGACGCCCAACCGGCAACCGTTGCGGGTTAGGCCACCGTGCCAGGCGTGTCTCGACAGCGCGTCGGCCGTGTCAACCGCGGTGATCCGCGGCGATATCGTCGAGGGACTTCGCGGCCAGGCATCGCGTGAAGTCATCCTCCGCCATTACCTCGATGTCCTGACCAGCAGCCCGTAGTTCAAAGGCACGGCGCGCCTTGCCGGTGATGTTCGATCCCGGACGCAGCGAGGCCGGGTTGACATCTCCGACAACCAAAACGTTGGTGCGTTTGCTCGTGTTCTTCTCTGGTACTGCTCCGACCTGAGCGCACTCTTCCCAGGCGATCTGGCGCTTCATGGAAAACAGAGTCCCGGTGATCACGATTACTTTTCCGTACAGGTGGCCATCAGGGTCAGCCGCAGTGTTGGTCACCGGTTTGATCAGGCCGCTGTTGCCGGATAGGCCGACACTTCCCGAATACGAACCCGGGTGCATTCGCCCGATCACGACCTTGACGGATTCCGCCAGCGCCTCGAGGTCAGGTGCGCCTTGCAGTTTGAGCAGACCGTCGACGATCCCCACTACCGCTCTGGTATCTGCCAAAGGATCGTGGTGGTCCGAGAACGGAACATTGAGCGCATCGGCGACGAAAGGGAGTCTGTACGAGCCCAGACGGAGTGCGCGGCGAGCAAGCACCAGGGTGCACAGAAACCGGAGAGCCGGCCACGGGATGCCGTCCACAGCACAGGCGTACCTAATGACGCCGATGTCGAAGCCTGCGTTGTGAGTCAGCACGACATCATCGCCGATGTACTCCACTAGCAGCGGCAAGATCTCGGACCACCGGGGAGCGCCGCGAACGATGTCCGGTGTGATTCCGTGCAGGTAGATGTTGAACGCGTCGAAGTAGTCGACCTGGGCAGGCGGGCGCATGAGCCAACGTTGCTCATCGACAACGACGCTGTTGCGAACCCGGACAAGTCCGATCGCGCAAGGGGAACCGCGATATGAGTTGGCTGTCTCGAAGTCAAGCGCGACGTAATTAATCGGGCGAGCGCTTTCGTCGCCGATCCTCGAGCGTTCAGCCATATCCCGGGAACTCCGTGCCAAACACCATCCGCCAGAGCCGGATCGCGTCCTCGTGATCGTCTGAGGCCTCGGCGTTGAGCGCGCTGCGCGCTCTGTCACGCGCGCTCGCGAAACTCTTCTTGAGCTCTTGTGTCTGAGTCAGTGTGAGCTTGGCGGCGAGGTCGCCGGTATGACCGGCGGGGTCGTCGACGCGGAACGTGGCCGACGCCGAGTCGAAGAACTGCCATGAAGCGTCTCGGTAGTTCGTTCCGAGCGATGTGAAGGTCGTGGCGAGCATGCACTCGATATGGAACGTCGTGAGGGGTTGGTTGTGTGCACGGCTCCAGGCCTTGATGAGGCGGGCCATGGGTTTGAGGTGGTAGCTGAGCGCCGCGTGTATGTCGGAGACGTATGTGTTGTGAAGGTCAGGTTCAGTTGCCTCCCAGCCGCCGTCGGCTCTCGGGATGAGGAATCCACCGCCTTTCCGGGCGAACCCCGGAGTGATGTCGGCGATTGGCCCGCCCGCGTGGAAGAGGCGGATCGCTTGACCCCGAGTTCCCGCGATCTGGGCGTCTACGTCGAGCGCTTCGCGTACCCGCTCGATGAACTTCTGTGAGTCGGCGCGGTACTGCGCGAACCCGGCGGGGTTGAACACGGCGATGACGTCCACGGCCTCGGGCGGGGCGATGATCGTGCCGCGGTCTGCCGAGCCGATGAGAGAAGAGCGATCGAACGTCAGCGATCCCGATTCCGGGAACGCTTCGACGAGCTTGTTGTGGTTCGAGGTACGACGGGCGTGGATTGTCTCCCATTGCGAGTCGGTCGGCTTGAGTGTCTCGACGAACTCAGTGAACGCGCCCGCTGTTGTGGTTGCCATCAGGCTTGGATCTCGAAGACCTGGCTGGTGGCGCTAGCTAGCTGGACGGCGTCAGCCCGAGGCCGCGGGCGTAGGACGTCTCGCGCTCGTGTGACTCGACGCAACGGCGGACGGTCGGTGAGTCACTGCCCTGCAGGGCAGATGCTCGTGCCGACTGGAACTGCTCGCCGTATCCATCGAGGCGCATAGCCGGCCAGCTGGGCAGCTGGCTCCAAACGGCTTCCTGATCGGCAGTGTCTCGGCGATCGGCCGTGGCTCGAAGCCATTGGCAGGCCGCGTTGTATTGGAGAAGGAAGCGGATGTCGGTGTCGGTCGCGGCCTTCAGGTCGGTCCAACGGATTCCGTTGAAGTTGCCACCGGACGGCAGCGGAACCGAGGAGGTGAACAGTGCTGCACGCCTGACAAGCTCGTCCCCTGACCAGGACACCGCGGGTTCACGGAATGCGATGTCTGGCTGGGCCGCTACATCTGCCGGATCGGCTCCGTTCTGGATTCCCCACGCGACAGAGGCGCCAGCGGCCACGATGACCGCTGTGGCAGCAATGGGACGAAGGAATGTCTTGATGGTGGTCATCGCCGGAGGATCCCGTCGTAGTTGGTCATTGATCCTTGGCCGGTGGCTACCCGCCCGCGGAGGAGGAAACATGTGCCAGCGGCTTTGCCTCCGAAGAGCCCGTAGTAGCTGGTGTCGCCGGCTGGGATGTTCCGCGGCGAGCTGTAGACCGAGCCGTCGCTGCAGTTGTTGCCTGAGATCACCGTGTCCTTGGTGGGGACGTCGTCCCAGCGGTAAGAGGCGCTGCCATCACCCGTTGAGCTGATGGAATAGGTCCCGTACGTGACCGCGGTTTGGGTGAGGTTGAAGTCTGTGATGTTCGTGTAAACCCAGGCTTGGGCTGTAGCCGGGAGTGCGAGCGTGGCTACGACAACGGCGAGCAAAATTGATCTCATGCCCTCTAGAGCCGTGGGCCTAGAATCTGTGACCGTTCTTCTCTGCGATCGTCTCCTGACTTGTCCCGTCGCCCGCTATCCCGATTCAGAAGCTCGGGCTCGTCATCCTCGGCGCTGCGACGGGCCGCGAGTGACCCGGCGGCGTTCGGGGAGTTTTACGAGGAGCACTGGAACCAGCTGCTGCGCTACCTCACGCGGCAAGTCGATGGAGAGATCGGGCTGGAGTTGATGTCTGAGACCTTTGCCATCGCCCTCGAGAAGTGCGAGCAGTTTCGAGGGACGAGTCCCGCGGAGGAGGCTGGCTGGCTCTACGCGATCGCGCGCAGCCAACTGTCTCGGTTCTGGCGCTCGGGCCGGGTCGAACAAGCCGGGCTCGCCCGTCTGGGTATTGCTCCTGCAGAGCTGACCGATCCGGAGATCGACCGCGTCGAGCATCTCGCTGCGTTGGAGACGCTGAGTAAGCAGCTTGGTGATGCCATGGACACGCTGCCGACTGATCAACGGGAAGCGATTCAGTTGCGGGTGGTCGATGAGCTCGCGTATCCCGAAGTCGCCCGCCGGCTGGACGTCAGCGAGCAAGTGGTTCGCGCGCGAGTGTCTCGCGGATTGCGCAGACTCTCTGAGCGGCTGAGACCTGACGCCGTCGGAAGGGGCGTGTCGTGAGCGACGGCAAGAACGGTCGCGGGGAAATGCCGGACGGTATTCGCGAGTTCGGAGACCGTCTCGTTGCTGCAGCTGAGCGACGGTTGAACGAGAAGCCAGCACGGCGCCGCATCTTCGGTCGTCCGATCCTTCTCGCGGGTGTTGTGAGCGTCGTGGTTGCCGGTGGTGCCGGTGCGGCGGTCCTGATCAGTGTTGGTGAGCCTGCGAAGGAACGCACTGACGCGCCGCCAAAGGCTCGTGACGCCGGAGCTCGGACCCTGGCGGTGGAGGCCACGGATCCCGGCGGGAAGCTGTCGTGGGGCGCCAGTGTCTACGAGCAAACCGACGGCAAGAAGTGCGTCATCGCAGGTCGCCTGTACAAGGGCCAGCTCGGGGTACTACGCGGAAATGGGTTTCACGCGTTCTCTGCGAAGGACTACGGCGCGTGTGGTCGGCCCGATGATCATGGCAAGCGACTGTTTGTCGCCACGGGTCCTGCTCGGGGCGAGCCGGACCGAGGCTTGGCATTTGGGCGGGTTGCGGACGATGTAAAACGCTTGCGAGTTGAGACCAAAGATGGCGTCCGAAACGTGCCGCTCGGGACCGGAGGTGCGTTCTTGCTGGTGTTCGACGGCGCAGTCGATCTCGACGAGCTGCGGTTTTTGCCCTCCGACTAGGTCTGCCACGGGCACCCTCCGACGCTCGGCGGACCCCAGTCTTCGCGGGGCCCGCCCCAGATCTCGCGCCTAGGGCCGTCTGACTTCCTGGCTGTGGGCCTTGCCGGCCTCGTCAGTCCACGTCACCGTTGCGCTAGGTGCGTCGGTTAGGGCCGTTGCTGTGTTGTTCACGATCGACGTCGCCGGAATGTCGTTCCGGGGGCTCTGGATGCTGACCCGCGAGATCGCGTCCGGGACGAGCACGGTGATCCTCATCCCGTCGTTCGTTCTGTCGACTGCCAACTGCGGCTGCTTGTCAGGTTCGTCGATCTGCGAGCAGCCGATCGATGAACCTCCGCCGCTATCGGCTACCCGGAGGCACAGGTCCCTGTCGGTCAGCGCGACTTCCACGGTGACGTCGGAGTTGGTGACGGCGGTTCGTACATCGCGTTCGTCGACGTGCCCGCCTCGTGAGGCCGTGGTCTTACGGAATCGTTCTGACCAGCCGTCATCTGTGACTGTGCCACTTATCGGAGCGGTCTTGAAGACCGAGTACTGGTCTCGGATGTCGGCCTGTTGGCCACGTGTTTCGTCCGACACGCCTCCGGCGGCCGTTGATCCATGGGTCAGGGCCATGACGCCGGCTCCACACGCGACGATGGCGATGGCTGATCCTGCGATGCGCTTGATCATGATGTTTCAATCTCCTCAGCAGTACGCCCGGTCACTGCCGGCGAAGTTGTAGATGGCGATGTCCTTCGTGCCGCCCGAGCCGTCGGCCCAGTACCCGTAGGCGGCCGATGCAGGATTTCCGTCGGAGATGCACGAGATTCGGTACGTGGTGCCTGAGGCGGTAGTGCAGCCTGAACCCGTTCGCGTGTTTCCAGCCGCGGTCACGGCCTTGGCGCAAACGCTGCTGCTCGAGGTCCCCAGTAGAAACGCGTCCACCTCGATGTTTGTGTGGTAGCCGTCGCCGCTCCAGCAAACTTGTGCGTTTGAGACGGAGCAGGAACTCGTGTTGTAGTACGCCTGGGCGCTCGGGGCCGCGAGAGCCGAAAGCGCTAGGAGGGTCGCGACGCCGAACCACAGGTGAATGGTGGGCCGCCTCCGCCGGACGGCCTTCGCCGATCGTTGTGCCAATGGGTGTTGCATCGTGTCTCCCTCTGGAATCGAATAGCCACGGGACTGTGGCTGTGACACCAAGAGCCGCGAGTCGTCCGTTTTGTGACGCCTCGATTGACCGGTCGCGGGGG